>Ga0265294_10000953_pt1 | contig 39112 bp, 36 predicted proteins | sample MunlanPumphouse3_FD_192504 | JGI IMG/M metagenome (GOLD analysis project Ga0265294, IMG submission 192504) | Groundwater microbial communities from a municipal landfill in Southern Ontario, Canada - Pumphouse #3 | ecosystem: Environmental > Aquatic > Deep subsurface > Groundwater | place... | reverse complement strand
TTCAGCTGCAGAACACACCCTTTCCATGCTGATGGCAATGTCAAGGAATATCCCCCAAGCAAACGCTTCTCTCAAAGCTAAGGAATGGAACCGTAAAAAGTTTATGGGAGTTGAGGTCAAAGGCAAGACCCTGGGAGTTATTGGGCTTGGAAGAATCGGTTCTGAGGTTGCAAAGCGGGCTGCAGGGCTTGAGATGAATTTGCTTGGCTACGATCCTTTTATTTCTGAAAAGCGAGCTGCAGAACTTGGAGTTAAACTCTGCACAGTAAACGAAATCGCAGCTGAAGCCGACTACATTACGGTTCACACTCCCCTGACCAAGGAAACCCGCAATATCCTTGATGCTGAGCAGTTTGCTCTTATGAAGGATGGAGTCCGGATTATCAACTGCGCAAGAGGCGGAATCATCAACGAAGCTGCGCTTGCAAAAGCTGTTGAAAGCGGTAAGGTGGCCGGGGCAGCCTTAGACGTTTTTGTCAAGGAACCTCCCTTTGACAGCCCGCTTATGGACTTTGAAAATGTTATTATGACTCCCCATCTTGGAGCCTCTACCCAGGAAGCCCAGATAAACGTGGCAATTGATATTGCAAATGAAATCGTCTCGGTCTTGGAAGGCGGTTCTGCCAAAAATGCGATCAATATTCCTTCAGTACGGCCCGAAGCTATGGCTGTGCTTGCTCCTTATCTCCGGCTTGCGGAAATAATGGGCAAAATCGTAGGCCAGCTTATGGACAGACATTATGAAAAGGTTGAAATCGGCTACAATGGGGATATTTCAGGAAAGGATACCAGGCCCCTTACAGTCTCTGCTCTTAAAGGGCTTCTTGAAATGGCCCTTGGATCCGGCGTCAACTACGTAAACGCTCCTGCTCTTGCCAAGGCCAGAAAGATTGCAGTTGTTGAAAGCAAATCCGAGGCTGCAGAAGAATATGCTTCGACTATCACTATCCGTCTAACCCGCGCAGACGAGACAAAACTGGTTTCAGGAACTGTTGTAGGCGAGGAGCCTAAGATTGTTGCAATCGATGGAGACAGAGTGGACATTTTCCCGGCTGGACGCATGATCTTTGCAAAGCATGTAAACAGGCCAAACGTGATTGGACCTTGCTGCATGACGCTTGGAGAAAACGATATCAACATCTCGGGCATGCAGGTTGGAAGAGTGGAAGTTGGAGGTATGACCATGATGGCTCTTAACGTCGATTCTGATGTGCCAGAAGCTATCCTAGAAAAGCTCAGGCAGGTGCCAGGCATCCTTGATGCAAAACTTGTGGTGCTCTAAACCTGGAATACCTATCTCCCATATTTCAATTGGGAAGTAAAAAAGCTTTGAAAAACAAGTGGAAAAACAAGTGGAATAGGATTTATCCAAGTAAAGGATCTTAAACTTCCTGAAAAATATAGGCTTTTTCAGGTTTTTCCAGATCTTTTCCCGTTTTTCCCGTTTTTCTGGGTCTTTCCCTCTCTTTTTCCCGTTTTGAGTTTTGTATTTATTCTGTAGTATATCAGCATCAATTTTCAGCGTAATTTTCAGCGTCAGTTAATTAGAGCTTAATTATCAGGGATTAATTATGGAAGAACTTAAACGTGTTGTATCTGCTCCTTTTAAGAGAAACCTTGTTTCTTCCCTTTCAGGAAAGGACTTTGAATTATCGCTTGCTTTCGATTTTAAGTGGTTTTCTCCTAGGGTAGCCTCCAAAGTTAGGGAAAATGGGCTTGCTGCAGGGCTTTTAAAACTGGAAGGGGACTTGCTTATTCCGGAATTTGATCTGGATAGTACTCGCCTTCCTCAGGCTTTTAGACCTTCGGAAGAGTTTGAACGGGCCTTGGAGGGTTGGGATGCTGGTTTTTCCAAAGAAAAAGTCGTTTCGGGCTTTTTTGAAGGGGACCTTTCTTTTGAAAATCTACTCAACTTTATTGCTGGTAGGGCTGGGTTGAATAAGCAGACTGTGGTTTCCGAAATAAATATCTTGCAGGAAAGGCTTTCCTATCTTGTTGATATCCGAATTGTTGCCTTGCTAGTTGCAAAAAAGCTGGGTTGCGGCAGTGAAGAGTTATATTTTAGGGTTTCAGAGGCCGTTTTTGGAACTTCAGCTCTGATTTAAAGGGGCTTATAAGTCAGTTTTTCCTTCTGGCTCTGGATAACGCATAATCTTTATGTACTAGAAGTGTTATTCTGATCATACCTTATCATGCTTAATTGAATTCTCAATTTAATAATCCTTAATTTGCTTTCCTGCGCAGGTTTTTCCTGGTCCGTGGAGGGCAATTTAAGATTGTTCGAACGCGAAATCTACGGATTTCCGCGTGAGTGAGGTTTCTATAGCGAATCTTGCGGAGGAACATAATGGGCAAGAAATCATTGCAAAAACTTACGAGAAAGACCAATCCAAGAATCGTTTCCCTGATTCTAACTCTCAAAGACAGGGCCTACGTGGAAAACGCCCCTATCTGGAGAGATATCGCAAAACGCCTCGAGTCTCCTGCCGGGATGTACGCGGCTGTAAATGTAAGCAAGATCAACAGGCATTCGGCTGATAATGATGTCATCCTTGTTCCGGGCAAAGTCCTTGGCGCAGGCCTCCTGGATCATGCGGTAACGGTTGCAGCGCTTAATTTCAGCGTTTCAGCTGCTGAGAAAATTACAGAAGCTGGCGGGAAGTGCCTGAGTATCGAAGAGATCATTGAAGCAAATCCGAAAGGTTCAGGTATTCGAATTTTCCGTTGAGGTGTTAAAAATGATTGTTATCGATGCAAATGGACTAATTTTGGGGCGGCTTGCAAGTACGGTTGCAAAAAAGTTGCTTTCCGGAGATGAAAAGATCAGGATTATAAATGCTGAAAAGGTTGTTGTCTCCGGCTCTAAGCAAACGACCTTTGAGGAATACAAAGCCTGGCAGGAAAGAGGGGCTACGGAATTCGGACCTTATTTCCCTAAGCGGCCTGACCGTATCCTTAAAAGGACGGTTCGTGGAATGCTGCCCTACAAACGGGCAAGAGGCCGAGATGCAATGTCCAGGCTTAGAGTTTATATTGGTGTCCCTCAGGAGCTCTCTGAGGCAGAAGCTGTTTCTTTTAAGGAAGCGAGCATGACTCGGCTAAGCTCTCCTAAATATGTGCGGCTCGGAGATGTGTGCCTGAAACTGGGAGCAAAATTCTAAAGTACTAATGGGTGATTCTTCATGGTCAAAGTAGTTAATTCATCAGGTAAGCACAAAACTGCAACTGCGCGGGCAACTGTTAAGAAAGGGTCCGGCAAAGTCAGAGTCAACAAAACTCCTCTTGAGATTATTACGCCTGAGCTTTCAAGGTTAAAGATTTCCGAACCTTTGCTTATTGCAGGGGAAGAGGTTGCTTCCGGACTTGATATCAACGTGGATGTCCGGGGCGGCGGAATTGTCGGGCAGTCAAATGCGGTTCGAACCGCAATTGCCAGAGGTATCGTGGAATGGACAAATGACACGGTTCTTCGGGATAACTTTACAGCCTACGACCGCAGTCTCCTTGTAAGCGATTCAAGGCAGAAAGAACCCAAGAATTTCGGGGGACCAGGTTCAAGGTCCAAGTACCAGAAATCTTATAGGTAAACTAGATAATAAGGTTATACAGCATGATTCCAGTCCGATGTTTCTCATGTGGAAAAGTCATCTCAAACTATTGGGATGAATACAAAAAGCGCGTTGATGCCGGGGAAAACCCGGCCGCCGTTATGGATGATCTTGGGATCACCCGTTACTGCTGCCGCAGGATGCTCCTCAGTCATGTCGAACTTGTAGACGTGCTTTCTCCCTACCAGTAAGGGACCGTAGGGTAGCCTGGTCCATCCTTCGGCGTTCGGGACGCCGGAACCTGAGTTCAAATCTCAGCGGTCCCACTCCCTATTTTTTTATATGGGTGAGCTGGTTTAGGGTTACATGGGTAAAGTTAAAGAGTTATTTATTATAATTTTCCCTTTATCTGAAATTACATCGGAATATTTTTGCTTTTAAGGGTGATCAGTTGGGCGAGGAAAATTATACCAGATTCGAACGTGCACGGATCATAGGTGCTAGAGCGCTCCAGATTGCGATGGGAGCCCCGGTTCTTATTGAAGATGATGGTAGAGCTGATCCGCTTGGCATCGCCATTGCTGAATTTGATTCCGGAATTATTCCTATCACAGTTAAAAGAAAAGTTAGCGAGTAAAGGATAAACCCGCATGCGTTTAATGTTAATGTTTGAAAACGCCGCTGGATATCTTTCTCGACTGAACATATTTTATTGTATTCAATTCATGAGGTGACTTTATGTCGGAAATTGAGCAAAGAGGGCAGGAGGGTGCCGAAGCACAGCCCGAAAATGAGCCTGTGCCCGAGGAAGAAGTAATTGCAGAGGCAGGGCCGGAGGCTGAAGCCGCACCAGAAGAGGTTTCAGAGGAAGAATTAGGCACGGAAACAGAGACAGAATCCGCAACTTCTGCAAAGGAAGAATCAAGGGAAGAATCCACCTCGCTGGTCTCCATTGATGAGTATCTTGCAGCAGGAGTTCACATCGGAACTCAGCAGAAAACCCAGGATATGATGCGTTTTGTATACCGCGTCCGAACCGATGGCTTATATGTGCTTGACATTCAGGCCACGGATGCACGGGTAAGGACCGCATCTCGACTCCTGTCAAAGTATGACCCTTCCAGGATTTTGGTTGTCTCTTCCAGACAGTACGGGCAGCATCCAGCAAGGATGTTTTCAAAAGCTCTTGGAACAAAGTCCGTGCTTGGCAGGTTTATTCCAGGTTTCCTTACAAACCCTGAGGCTGAAGGCTTTTATGAGCCTGAAATTGTAATCCTAACCGATCCCTCCGGAGATGTACAGGTCCTTAAGGAAGCGTCAAGTATTGGTATTCCGGTTATTGCTCTTTGTGATACCAACAACCTTACTTCCAATGTAGACTTTGTAATCCCCACAAACAACAAAGGCAGAAAGGCCCTTTCCCTGATTTATTGGTTGCTTGCGCGGGAAATTTCAGCGATCAATGGCACTCCTTTCAATTATGAGCTTGCCGAATTCGAAACTCCCCTCTAAAGGCCAGATATTTGAGGCCCTGCCTGCTGGCATATAAGGTTTTTATGCGAGAAGCCCTATTTTATCTGGGTGATTCGATGAGACAGCCAGTTGTTGCAGGGCAGTTCTATCCTTTACGCCCCGCGGATCTGAGGCAGGAATTGGAGCTTTGTTTTGAAGGGCTTAAATTCAGGGAAAAAAAGCTTTTTGGGGCAGTTTGCCCTCATGCAGGTTATCTATATTCCGGAAAAGTGGCGGCTCATGTTTATGCGACTCTTCCAAAAGCGGAGACGTATATTCTAATTGGGCCGAACCATACGGGTTATGGTTCTCCTGTTTCAGTTTCCCAAGATTCTTGGAAAACTCCTTTAGGAATTATTGAGCCTGATCTGGAATTAGGAAAAGAATTACTAGGCAGAATTGCTGTCCTTGATGAGCTTGGACACCGATTCGAACATTCCCTTGAGGTCCAGCTTCCTTTTCTGCAGTATCGTTTTGGAGAGGCTTTTAAGCTTCTTCCAATTTGTATGGGTCTGCAAGATGAAGAAACAGCGGTTGAGCTTGGGGAGCTAATTGCCAAAAGCCTCTTAAAAACAGGCAAAAAGGCAGTGCTCATAGCCTCTAGCGATTTTACGCATTATCAGCCCGCTGAAGCCGCCTTGAAAATTGATACAGCTATGATCAAAGCGATTTTGGAGCTGGATGTTTCAGGGCTTTACGCTTGTCTATATAAGAATAATGCCTCTGTCTGCGGCTATGGCCCAATTGCGGCTATGCTTACGGCTTCTAAAATATTAGGGGCAACTCAGGGCACTCTTCTTAAGTATGCAAATAGCGGGGATGTTTCCGGAGATCTAAGTGCAGTTGTAGGGTATGCTGCAATTGTTGTGGAATGAAAAATCTCTTTTATTTTTTAAAGTTGTGGAAGGTATTGAATTTTAAGAGGAAGATTTATGGTCTTATGCTCGGCCCCCGGGAAAGTTTACCTGTTTGGAGAACATGCGGTTGTCTACGGTAAAGCCGCTATTGCGTGTGCTGTTGATCTTCGGACTCGGGTTCGGGCAGAAGTTGCCTCTTCCTTTCGGATTGAGTCTGAGATTGCAGTTACAGGGCTTGATTTTGAAAAACATCCTTATGTCTCCGCAGTCATTGAAAGGCTGCAGGAATTTGTTTCGATTGAGGGGGTTTCCATAAAAGTAGATTCGGATCTACCCGTGGGTTCGGGACTGGGCTCTTCCGCAGCCGTGACCATTGCAAGTCTTGGCGCTCTTAACGAACTTTTTGGCTGCAAGCTTGAGCTTGAGACGCTTGCAAAATTGGGGCATGAAATTGAGCTTCGAGTCCAAGGAGCGGCAAGTCCTACTGATACCTATGTTTCAACTTTCGGAGGGGTTGTAACCCTGCCTGATCGAAGGAAACTTCCATCTCCTGAATGCGGAATTGTGATCGGAGACACTGGATTTTTTTCTTCTACAAAAGAGCTTGTTACAAACGTGCGCCTTTTAAAAGAGAGGTATCCGGAACTTATAGAACCACTCCTGTCCTCTATCGGAAATATTTCGGGACTTGGAGAAGCTTTTGTCAGGGAAAAGGACTATGCTTCCGTAGGCAAACTGATGGACGTAAACCAAGGCTTGCTTGATGCGCTTGGGGTAAGTAGTCTTGAACTTTCAAAACTAATCTACGCGGCCCGGGATTCAAAGGCTTTTGGGGCCAAACTTACAGGCGCCGGAGGAGGAGGGTGTATGTTTGCTCTTACAGCTCCTAAAAACTCTAGGGCTGTAGCCGAAGCTCTTCAAAAAGCCGGAGGCAAGAGTATTATTACAAAAGCAACTGGCCAGGGCTTGAAAGTGGAAACCTAAATTTTGAATAACTAAATTTTTATTCTTATATTTATTACTTAGTTACCTTTATTTGTTGCCTTTTATTTAAAAATTCATCCTGTATTCAAACTAATAAAAACGTGCCTGTTTCATGAACTTCTCATGAAGTCCTGGCCTTTCACTGGAGATTTCTTATGAATGATTCATCCGAACTTGTTATCCTGAAACTAGGCGGAAGCGTTATAACGGACAAGAGCGCAGCTGATGGAGTTGTCAGGAAAGCCGAACTTCTCCGCATAGCCAGGGAGATATCCGGCTACAGGGGTAAACTGATAGTAGTGCACGGCGCAGGTTCTTTCGGGCACACTTACGCTAAAAAATACGGGCTTGACCGAAAGTTCGATCCGGAAGGAGGTCGAATTACCCACGAATCCGTAAAAAAACTTTCTATTGCGGTAGTAGAGGCTTTAACCCATTTCGGAATTAGAGCTGTAGCTGTGCATCCTTTAGGCTGTACGGTTTGTAAAAACGGTCGGATTGAAAGCCTGTATTTAGATAACCTCAAGCTCATGCTTGAAAATGGGTTTGTGCCTGTGCTGCATGGAGATGTTGTCATGGACTCAGAGCTTGGAGGCTGTGTTCTTTCCGGTGATCAGATCCTGCCTTATCTTGCCAAAGCTCTTCAAGCTTCGAGGCTTGGGCTTGGTTCGGCAGCCGAGGGTGTACTTGGCAAGGATGGAAAAGCCGTACTTGAGCTCACTCCCTCCAATTTTGAAGAAGTTCGGGGCTATATCGGGGCTTCGGAAGATACCGATGTGACCGGCGGGATGCTCGGAAAAGTTTGGGAACTTTTGAACCTGTGCAAAACGTCATGTATTACTTCACATATATTCAATGCAGGAAAAGCGGATAATGTGCAGCGGTTCTTAGAAGGGGAAGCCATAGGGACCAGGATCAGTCCGGACAAAGGGAATTGAGCATGATAAACACGACCTCTAAGCGAAAGCTCGAACATTTAAAGTTATGTGCGGAAAGCTCGGTGGAAGCAAGAAATGTAACTTCGGGATTTGAAGATGTAATTCTAGTACATAGGGCTCTTCCCGAACTTGATATGGACGAGCTTGATCTTTCGGTTGATTTTCTGGGAAAAAAGCTTCAGGCTCCTTTTCTTGTTGCTTCTATTACAGGTGGTCATCCTGATACTTTCCCAGTAAATGCAGCTCTGGCTGAAGCAGTTGAAGAGCTCGGCCTTGGCATCGGCGTGGGTAGTCAGAGGGCTGCAATAGATGATCCGGCTCAGGAAGCCTCTTTTCGTATCGTGCGGGAAAAAGCTCCAAATGCCTTTGTCTACGGAAATGTAGGAGCTGCGCAAATCAAAGAGTACGGGCTTGAAGGCATGGAAAAGCTAGTTGCAATGATTGAGGCTGACGCTCTTGCTATCCATTTGAATTTCTTACAAGAAGCCATCCAGCCGGAAGGAGACCGGAATGCTCGAGGTTGTTTGGCTATGATTTCCGAGATCTCTTCCAGTTTAGATGTTCCTGTAATTGTAAAAGAAACTGGGGCTGGAATCTCAAGGGAAGATGCTTTGAAGTTTCTTGACGCCGGAGTTGCAGCAATTGATGTAGGAGGCGTTGGAGGAACGAGTTGGGCTGGAGTTGAAGTCTACCGGACTCGAGAAAAAGGGGATGGGCTTTCCAGTCAACTTGGAGATCTTTTCTGGGATTTTGGAATTCCCACAGCCGCAAGTATTATCGAGTCAAAAGTTTCTCTTCCAATCATTGCAACAGGCGGAGTGCGAACCGGAGTAGATATTGCAAAATCGATTGCTCTTGGGGCAAGTGTGGCAAGTGCCGCCCTGCCTTTCGTAGGGCCAGCTTTGGAGGGCAAAGCCGCTGTTGTAAGGGTGCTTTCTCAGCTGCTAGCTGAACTCAGAACTGCCATGTTCCTCTGCGGTTGCGGAAATATCTCGGAGCTGGGGCAAGCTTCTACGGTTATTACGGGCTGGACACTTCAGTACTTGACTCAGCGCGGGTTTAATGTAAAGGATTATTCGTCTCGGGATTTTCTATAAATTCAGGAGTCGGAATTTGAATGCCTGAACTTGAATTCTTCAATCGAATTGGTCTTAAGTCACAGTCATCATATTATTTGAACCGTTTTCTTTGAACTGTTAACGGTTTTGGATGGGTAAAGGAAACGTTTCTTCCTAAATGTTTCTTTTAAGTTTAAGGGTTAAAGAACCCCTCTTTTACCTTCTCCTTATTTGAGTGGGTAATTAATATTATTCGTAATATTGGAAAACTTTAAGCCTGGGATTATATACAGGGTTTGGAATAATCCAGAGAAGACCTGATCCGTTTATTGTTATAAATTTCAGGAAAGTGAGATATTTGAGTAAGTTTATTTGAGTAAGTTTATTTGAGTAAGTTTATTTGAGTAAATTGAGTTAAACCTTAATGATCTTAATTTTATATAAGAAAACAAATATATATCTTATGTAATATCTATAAATCAGAAAAGCTTCTTGTGAACAATAATTAAAGGCTTGTTTAGAGTGTTTAAATGATATGAGCTTTTATATGAGCCTTTATATATTCGGTTTGTTTATGGTTGTTCAAGTTTGTTAAAGGCTTTTTAGTGTTTTGCTAAAAGCTTATTATTGGATTATTCAGCTTATTATTGATAATTTATAATGATTTAATGTTCAAAGGCTTATCAGGGATTTATTTAAGGGCTTATTAATTGCTATTTACGGGAGGGCTTTTACATGGAGACTTATGTAAAGGCTAATCTTGCGGGCATATGATGATTTTTTCTTATGTCCGGGAATCGTTCCAGTTTTTAGGTTTTGCACTTCCTTTTCTGGAATATAAATTCCATATTCAGATCAATTGTTAATCAGATCAAATATTCTTTCAAATCCTAGTTATCTCTCAAAGGTATCTCTAGTTTCAGAATTTCAGATTCCGGATTTTTCCGGGATCAAGGAATAAAATCGGATCATACCAAAAAATATTATAAAAATACAGAGGTTTAAAACATGACTGAAATAGGAATCGTTGCAGTAGGCGGCTATAATGAAATGGGTCGCAACATGACTGCGATAATCGTTGGTGAAGATATTATTATTCTCGATATGGGGCTGAGGCTCGATAGAGTTCAGATCCATGAGGATGTTGAAATTGATAAAATGCATTCCCTTGAACTCATTCAGATGGGGGCCATTCCAGATGACACCATCATGAAAGAGATCAACGGAACGGTTCGAGCTATTGTATGTACTCACGGGCATCTTGATCACGTAGGAGCAATTCCAAAACTTGCTCACCGTTACAATGCTCCTATTATTGCAACTCCCTACACTTCTGCTATCATAAAGCAGCAGATTGAATCTGAGCGCAAATTTGAGGTTTGCAACAGGATAATTCCCTTAAAAGCAGGGGGAACCTATCAGGTTACAGACGATATCTCAATTGAGTTTATCCGAGTCCAGCACAGTATTATCGATAGTGTGCTTGCGGTAGTGCACACTCCTGAAGGAGCCGTGCTTTATGCTTGTGATTTCAAGCTGGATCGAACTCCTACTATGGGAGAAGCTCCGGACTTTAAGCGGCTTAAAGCTCTTGGAAGGGAAGGCGTAATTGCAATGATTACGGAGAGTACAAACGCTGGGCGTTCCGGAAAAACCCCTTCTGAAAAAATAGCTAAAGATATGGTTCGGGACGTTTTGCTTGGAACCGAAGAATCCGATGTGGGCATGATCGTAACAACCTTTGCTTCCCATATTGCAAGACTTAATGCAATTATCGAAGCTACGGAAGAGATGGGTCGAATTCCGGTGCTTATGGGCCGATCCATGGAGCGCTATGTGAGTGCTGCAAAAGAGCTCAATTATCTCAAACTTCCCTCAAACGTCGAGGTTTACGGGCACAGGCGGGAAATTGACAGGGCGTTTAAACGGATCATGCAAGCAGGCAAAAACAAGTACGTTCCGATCGTTACAGGACACCAGGGCGAGCCTGGCTCCATTCTCACAAGAATCGCAAATGGGGATACTGCTTATGAAATCGATCCTGGGGACCGTGTAATCTTTTCTGCAAATATTATTCCGACTCCCATGACTCAGGCCAATCGTTTTGCGCTTGAGACAAAACTTAAGATGAGAGGAGCCCGGATTTATGACGATGTGCATGTTTCAGGGCATGCGTACAGGGAGGATCACTGGGAACTTCTGCGTATGGTTAACCCTGAAAATGTTATCCCAGCTCACGGGAACCTGATTATGCATGGGGAATACATCGAGATGGCAGAAGATGCAGGCTATGTGCTTGGCGACTCTGTACATCTTCTTAGAAACGGCGAAGTGTTATATATCGAAGAGTAATTGTATAGGAAAAACAATTCCGTGTTCTTGTGATGCTTATGACGCTGATTGATGAAATTCAAAAAAGAACTGTCCATGTGGATAACGCCATTGCTGAAATGCTTCCAATCACGGAGCCTGAAGAGCTTTACAAGGCTTCTCGTTATCTTGTGGACGCCGGAGGCAAACGCCTCCGACCAGCGGTCCTTATTCTTGCGGCAGAATCCTTAGGCTCGGACCTCGAGTCTGTATTGCCTGCAGCTGTTGCGGTAGAGCTTGTACATAATTTCACGCTGGTCCATGATGATATTATGGACAGAGATGATGTGCGAAGAGGAATGCCAGCTGTTCATGTGAAATGGGGGGAAGCAGGAGCAATCCTTGCAGGAGATACCCTTTATTCCAAAGCTTTTGAGATTCTTTCAAAAATCGATTCCGAACCTGATAAAATACTGAAATGTATGGAGGTCCTTTCCAAGACTTGCACTGAAATTTGTGAAGGTCAATGGCTGGATATGAACTTTGAGACCCGAGATAGGGTTGAAGAGGCTGAGTACCTTGAAATGGTTGAGAAAAAGACTTCGGTGCTCTATGCTGCAGTTGCCAAAATCGGGGCTATCCTTGGCGGGGCTTCGGAGGAACTTGCCGAAGACTTTTATGAATTCGGACGCCTAATCGGAGTCGGGTTTCAAATGTATGACGATTTTCTGGACATGACCGCTCCTGAAGAGGTGCTAGGAAAAGTCCATGGCAGCGATCTTATGGAAGGCAAGCATACCCTGATTGTGATTGATGCTTTTAGAAAGGGCGTGAAGCTCGATATCTTTGGTAAAGGCGAGGCTACTTCGGCTGAACTCAACGAAGCTGTAAAGCTTTTGTCCGATGCCGGATCCATTGATTACGTAAAAGATCTTGCAGTCTCTTATGTTGAAGAAGGAAAGGCAAAACTCAAAGCTCTTCCTGAAAGTCCAGAAAAGGAGCTCCTTTTACAGATTGCAGATTATATGATTGATAGGAATTACTAAAATCCAAATTACATCAGCAGAGTTGCATCAGCAGAGTTGCATCAGCAGAGTTGCATCAGCAGAGTGGTTCTGCAGTACACCGTCTGTTTCGCCCACTTTTTGTGGGCCAAAACGGACTTATTTTGGACTATTTTTTTAGATTTTTCTGACAGCTCTCCTTTTTTCCAAGGTTTTCTGGAAAACTGGGTTTTTTTCTGAATTTTCTTCTTGGAAAGAACCCTTAATTTGTGAAGAAGCCGGAAAAAAAAGATTTCTTTTTTGGAGTTTTTTACTCCTGAGAGGTAATAAAAATGAAAAAAAGGTTGCGAGACTTTTGATCCCGCAGAGTTTTTTTTAAAATAGTTTTTCTGCTGCGTTTATTTTTGTTTGGCTTCAATTGTGCTTTGGGCGGCCACAAGCCTTGCGATTGGGACTCTGTAGGGCGAGCAGCTTACATAGTTAAGTCCTACATCGTGGGCAAACTTAATAGAAGAAGGTTCTCCTCCGTGTTCTCCGCAGATTCCCATTTTAAGGTCGGGTTTGACTGAGCGGCCTTTTTCGATTCCGATCTTCATGAGTTCTCCCACGCCTTCCTGGTCAAGTACCGCAAAGGGATCGTTTTCGAGAATTTCCGCTTCTTTGTATATGGGGATGAATTTGCCCACATCGTCTCTACTGAATCCGAAAGTGGTCTGGGTCAAGTCATTTGTCCCAAAGGAGAAGAACTCCGCTTCGGCCGCGATCTTATCCGCAGTAAGCACAGCTCTTGGAAGCTCGATCATGGTTCCTACTTTATATTCAACCTTTGTGCCCGTCTCTTCCATAACAGCTTCGGCCATTTTTATGGCTCTAGCTTTGGAAAATGCCAGTTCTTTTACATGCCCTACAAGTGGGATCATGATTTCAGGCTCGACCCTTGTCCCTTCAGCTGCAAGCTCACAGGCAGCTTCCATAATTGCCTTTACCTGCATATCATAGATTTCAGGATAGGTAATTCCAAGGCGGCAGCCCCTATGTCCGAGCATGGGGTTGAGTTCCTTAAGGGCGTCTACCCGCTGAAGCATCATCTTTACTCTTTCCATTCCATCAAGGTCGGAAGCAGCTTCGAATTCCTTGTATTTTTCGTTTAGCTCTTCTTTGCTTGGCAGGAATTCGTGGAGAGGAGGATCAAGTAGCCTTACGGTTACGGGGAGGCCTACCATGCTGTGAAAGATTCCAAGGAAATCTTCTTTTTGCATGGGAAGCAGTTTTCTCAGGGCTTTTTTCCTGGCTTTTTCATCTTCGGCCATGATCATTTCCCTGACTGCCGGAATTCTGTCTTCTCCGAAAAACATATGCTCTGTCCTGCAGAGTCCGATTCCTTCAGCTCCGAGTTCCCGGGCAAGTTTGGCATCATTTGGAGTGTCGGCGTTTGTCCGGACTCCGAGTTCCCGGATCTTGTCGGCCCAGCCAAGGATAGCCTGAAGATCCTTGTTGAGTTCGGCTTCGATAAGTTCAACTTCGCCTAAGATTACTTTTCCTGTACTCCCATCGATTGTAAGGTAATCGTTTTCTTTTACGCTGTATCCATTTACCCTGAAAAGAGAGTTTTTCGTATCAATTGAGATTTCTCCACAACCGACAACGCAAGGTTTTCCCATTCCACGACCAACAACTGCGGCATGGGAAGTCATCCCTCCGCGGACTGTCAAGACTCCCTGGGCTGCTGCCATTCCTCCGATATCTTCGGGGGAAGTTTCTCCTCTTACAAGGATGGTCTTTTCCCCAAGTTCAGCTCTCAGTTCCGCTTCTTCTGCGGTAAAAACGACCTTTCCTACAGCTGCACCCGGAGATGCAGGGAGACCTTTTGTGATAACTTCAAGTTCCGCTTCCGGATTGATTCTTGGGTGCAGGAGCTGATCGATATGATCGGCCTCTATCCTGGTAACTGCAGTTTCCCTATCAATCAGGCCTTCTTCGACCATGTCCCTTGCAACTTTGACGGCTGCTGCAGCAGTGCGCTTTCCGGTTCTAGTCTGCAGCATGTAGAGTTGGCCTTCCTGAATGGTAAACTCAATGTCTTGCATGTCCCTGAAATGAGCTTCCAGTTTCCTGCAGATGTCTACAAGCTGCTCATAAGCTGCAGGGATCTGTTTCTCAAGGTCCAGGATCGGGTTTGGAGTCCGAATTCCGGCAACTACATCTTCGCCCTGGGCGTTGAGCAGATATTCTCCGAAGAAACGCTTCTCCCCTGTAGAGGGATTTCTCGTAAAAGCGACCCCAGTCCCGGAAGTTTCTCCCATGTTTCCGTAGACCATGGACTGAACGTTAACAGCTGTTCCCCAGTTATCAGCTATGTTGTTTATTTCCCTGTACTTGATGGCTCTTGAGTTATTCCATGAATCAAAAACAGCGTCAATTGCCATCTGGAGCTGGACTCTTGGGTCCTGCGGGAATTCGATTCCCTTTTCCCGCTTAATTACTTCTTTGAACCTCTCGGCCAGTTCTTTAAGTTCGTCTGCAGTCAGATCAGTATCGGATTTTAGTCCGAGTTCTTTTTTCTTCTCCTCAATCAGCGTATCGAACTTTTTAAACTCAATTCCGAGCACCACATCCCCGAACATTGCAATGAATCTTCGGTAGCAGTCATAGGCAAATCTTTCGTCGTTTGCCTTTTTTGCCACTCCTTTAACAGAGGTATCGTTAAGGCCCAGATTCAAAACAGTATCCATCATTCCCGGCATGGATACTCTAGCTCCAGAGCGCACGGATACGAGCAAAGGGTCCTCAGGGTCTCCAAGTTTTTTGTTGTTTACGGTTTCAAGCTTTTCAATTGCTTTATTTATTTGTTTTATTACTTCTTCAGAATACTCTTTGTTTTTGAGATACTCTATACAAACTTCGGTTGTGATCGTAAAGCCAGGGGGTACGGGGATCCCTAAATTGGCCATTTCAGCCAGGTTTGCGCCCTTGCCTCCAAGCAGGTCTTTCATACTACTTTTGCCATCAGTTTCATTGTTCCCAAAAAAATATACAAATTTGGACAATAAATCTCCTCCCTGGAAAACGAGATCTATCATTGGGTTTTTATTAGTCGGCTAAAATCAAACCTTTTATATGGTTTGGTCGCTGCCAACAATGTCTATTTCATATATAAGCTTGTGGTTCACATTTTGTTTGAAAAAGCTTTTCATTTTATTTGCTGAAAGCTAACCTTATAAATATCTGAAGCAATGGCAGGCCTCGGGTCTGGGTTTAAGTTTCCCCATATTTTAAAAAAGCTTCTTTTTTTCGGGGTTTCTTCAATTTTATATATTTGTTGGCCAGAAATGGATATTAAATATAGAGCTTGCGATATCTTTATATAGTATCAACCCAAAGTAAATATGCTTTTTCAGTCCGGGGTATCTCGCATTTATTCGGGGCTGAGTCTATTATTCAATGCAGGGCCGGAAGCTCTGGACATTTAAATCCGGGAAGGCAGTTTCTTGTGGCTAATATGAAAAGACTCGGTATTGTATTACATAGGGCAGGTAATAAAAGTCTTGTTGTAAGAGGAGATGAGGTCAAATCCAATAAAGTATCAGGTGAGATTCCTAAGCTAAATTCGGTTGTTATGGACCGGACTCTTAACAAAATTGGCAAGCTAGTCAGTATTTTTGGGCCCGTGAATCAGCCATATTTTTTAGTTAAAGGTTTTAAACAAATTCCTGATTCTGAGTTTCGGGTTCTGGTCAATGAACGGATTTACATCCGGTGAGGCTTTTGACATTTGGAAATATTCCTCTTTTCCGGAAGTTGTTTTAAATAGGCAATGTCTTCTCAGGATTTGAGGAGCTGATGTTTTCTATTTCCGTTTTTATAATTGACTTTGCAATTGCCTGACTCTATGGATTGCGTTAGTATCCGTCTTGAAGGTATCGGCATTTGGGTTGAAGCTTGTGAGGCTATGTTTATGCAAATCCTTGACTGTGTGACTTTGTTTATATGACGCTTTGGTTTTGTTTTTAATATGCTATATTTACGCATGAAGGCGCTTTTACCTAAGCGTGGGCGCGATTGTAAGAATGTGTATCGATGTTTATGTATATATGTTTATTTACTTATTCTAACATCCTAAGGTGATATGAAATGGTAGAAGTCGAAAGGGTTCGCTATTCGGACACTCTTGAGCGGGAAAAAATCAGGGCCATGATTAAAGCTCGCAAGGAAAAACAAAAGGAGCAAAGCTTTGAAAAAGAAAAGTCCGTGTGTCCGGAATGCGGCAGCAGAAACCTTGTACACGACTACGAGCGGGCTGAACTCGTGTGTGGGGACTGCGGACTCGTCATTGATGCCGATTTCGTGGACGAGGGGCCTGAGTGGAGGGCTTTTGACCACGACCAGCGCATGAAGCGTTCCCGTGTAGGAGCGCCCATGACCTATACTATCCACGATAAAGGGCTTTCTACAATGATTGATTGGAGAAACCGGGACTCTTACGGAAAGTCCATTTCCTCCAAAAACCGAGCCCAGCTTTATCGTCTGAGAAAGTGGCAGCGCAGAATCAGGGTCAGTAATGCCACGGAAAGAAATTTGGCTTTTGCGCTCTCCGAGCTTGACCGAATGGCTTCGGCTTTAGGGCTTCCAAGAACTGTCAGGGAGACTGCAGCTGTTGTTTACAGAAAAGCCGTGGATAAGAACCTTATTCGGGGAAGAAGTATTGAAGGAGTTGCTGCAGCTGCTCTTTATGCGGCCTGCAGACAGTGTAGTGTGCCCCGGACCCTTGATGAAATCGAAGAAGTTTCCAGGGTAAGCCGAAAAGAAATCGGAAGAACCTACCGCTTTATCTCAAGGGAACTTGCCTTAAAGCTCATGCCTACTTCTCCTATCGATTATGTGCCCAGATTCTGTTCTGGGCTCAGTCTTAAAGGAGAAGTCCAGTCCAAGAGCGTTGAAATTCTAAGACAGGCTTCCGAAAAGGAACTTACAAGTGGAAGAGGTCCGACCGGAGTTGCTGCAGCTGCAATTTATATTGCCTCTATTCTCTGCGGAGAACGCCGGACTCAGAGGGAAGTTGCAGATGTGGCCGGAGTTACGGAAGTAACCATCCGAAACAGGTACAAGGAACTTGCGGAAGAGCTGGATATTGAGATCATTCTCTAAAATTTCCAGAGTTTTTTCCTTTTTAGTTCCTTCTTTTTTTCCTTTTTTCTCTATTTTGTTTTTCTAGTTCTGAATTGCTTCTTTTCCGAGAAAGCTTAAAATGCAAAAAAACGGTTTATCGGTCAGGAAAGGTGTCGAATTTCTATGAAACAAAAATGTATCAAAGTCCCTAAAAAGAAAGGTGAATCCTTTAGGCAGGGTTTGCTTGAATTCGAACTGCTTGACCCTGCTTTAAGGATAGCCTCGGACAAAGCTTTTCTTTATCTTCCCCTTTTAAGAAAACCCAAGCCCTCCGAGCTTTCAAAGTTTTCAGAAGAGCTTGGGTTTGAGCTTACAGTCTTTGAGTTTGAGCCTCTGAAGAGAAAGCCTCTCCTTGAAGAAATCCTTGGTTTTTTTCCCCGCTTTGAGGTCATTGGAGATATTGCTCTGCTCGAAGCTGAAGCGCTTGAATTGCCGGATGCTAAAAGGGTTGCAGAAGCCATCCTTAAGACTCATCCTCGCCTAAAGACTGTCATACTGCCCTTAACTCCAGTTGTTGGGGAATTTCGAGTCAGAGAGTTTGAGATTTTGGCAGGGGAGCCTAGAACTGAAACTATTCACAAAGAACATGGACTCCGGTATAAGGTGGATCTTGCAAAAGCTTATTTTACTCCTAGGCTTTCTACCGAGCGCATGCGCATCTTAAAATGGGTTCGGAAAGGAGAGATAGTTGTTGATATGTTTGCAGGGGTGGGCCCTTATAGTATTTTGATTGCAAAAAAGGCTAGGCCTGAAAAAGTTTATGCAATTGATAAAAACCCGGAGGCTGTGTTTTACCTTAAGGAAAATATTGGCTTAAATTCTGTTAAGCATATAGAGGCTCTTGAAGGTGACGCTCGGGAAGAGGCCAAAAGGCTTGCAGGGCTTGCAGATCATGTTATAATGAATCTTCCTCACAGTGCCCATGAGTTTTTGGATTCGGCCGTTCTCCTTGCAAAATCCGGAGGGATCCTCCACTACTATGGCATGACTTCGGAAAACGATCTGTTTGCAAGTTCGCTTGAGCTTATCCGAGCTGCAGCTCTAAGAGCCGGCCGGAAAATTGAGGTTCTGGAAAAACGAACTGTTCGTTCTTATGCCCCTCATCAGTATAATATTTGCATCGAGGTTCGGCTTTTTAAGTCCGACTAAAAAGAAAAGCTTAAACCTTCAAAGTTTCTAACTCTTATTATCCTTTAGGAAATTTCGGGCCTTTCCGGGGAAGGGCCCTTTTTGAGGCTCTTTTGAATAATTTAATTTGGGTGCAGGAGTTGAGTTTTAAATGTCGAGCATAGTCTATGTCGCAGTAACCATTTCCATTCTGATAACGCTTATTTTTCTCTGGTATTATTTCAACTATTTCCATAAAAAAAGAAAGTAAGCCGGATTTTTCCGGCTTTCCGGTCAAAATAAGGGTTTTTTTCCCTTTACAAGCGAAATAGTTATATTCTTATTTGATATTTTAGTGCCTACCCTTTTTCAATTCTTTTGCGCCGTCGTGGCTTAGTGGTATAGCGGCTGATTCGTAATCAGCAGGTCGAGGGTTCAAATCCCTCCGGCGGCTTAATTCTATCAGTATAAAGACTTATTTTTTCTATTCAAATCTACTTTTTATAGTTTACAGGGTTCCTCGAGTATGCTCACTAAATTTACAAAGTTTTTAATCCCTGTTCTTCTCACAAGCCTTATTTTATTGGCTTTTTTTTATTTTGCCCATGGGCTTTCTCTTGTTCATGAATTGAAAACAGAGGATGTGGAAACTGTGCAAATTACCCAGGGAAAGGAAAGCCTTACTCTTAAAAACGATAAAGATATTGAAAAAGCCGTCCTTGTTGTAAAAGTATTAGCTTTTCGCTTTGGAAAAGCTAATGGTGGAACTCCAAATGCCAGCTGCACATTTTATTTGAGGGAAGGCTCCAAAATAGAAATAGGGGCAAATAAGGATACTCTTTTTAAAAATGGTAAGCAATACCTTGCTGTAAAGGATTCCTGTAGCTTTTTTGAAAACTTAATTCAAGGTTTTTTCTTTTCAGAACCTCAGAAGACGCAAAAATTAGGCAATGCAACCTAATTCTTCTAAGGTTTTAGCTTAGGGGAGTTTTTCCCCTTGGCTCTTAAAGTAAATATCTGCGGCAGCTCAAAACCGTGCTTAAGACCTCTTTCCCACAAAGTCTTTCAAGTTTTAAATCCATGGATTTTTCAATAATTTCCAGCTCAAAAGGCAGACGTTTTTCGATTTCTTTTATAAGCTGAGTATCTCCTCCCAAAATTACGCAATCAATTTCCAGCTTTTCCTCAAGAATTTTGTTTACGACCTTCAGAACCTTTTCTAAATGGTGGGCAATGTCCTCTTCTCGGAGCCGCTCGAAGCGACGCTGGGAAAATCCGCCTTTGGTATGCTTTTCTTTTACACTGCTCCGGATAAGCTCCTCGCTCTCAAAAGCCAGCAGGTCTGGAGCAAATCCTACAAATGATTCTCCAGCATGGAGAAGGAGAATAAGCATTTGCTAATCGGATTTCAATTTCTTTTCAAGGAGTTCGGGCTCAAAACTCTCTCCAATGTGCCAGACATTTCTATCAATTGGGAAAGGGGGAACAATTACTTCTGAAATCATACAGTGAATATCATGGAAAAAGACGAGCCCGGTTTCGGAATCAAATTTTTCCAAAAGGATGCGACTGTTTTTGGGAAGTCTTTCCAGAAGTTTTTCGGGAAGGATTTTTGAAATTGGGCTATTTGGGCTGAGATAAACCGTGAGCAGCTCATCGGAAGCAGGAACTTGAGCCCTGAAAGAAGCTAATTTGAAAATATAGGCCTGCATGGCTGAGGGGCTTAAGGTTTCAAGGGCTCGAAATCCAAACTTTTGAGAGGTTTTAGCCTTGAGGGTTTCAAGTTCGTGTGTCAGAGTTTGCCTCCGAACAAGTTCTTGGTTCAGGCGGGATTCGGCTTCTTGTTTTACGGAAACCGCCTCTCGAGCGAGTTTTTCTTTCTTTTCAAGCTGGGTTTGTGCGGTTTTAAGCTCGAGTTTAAGTTTCTGAATCCTAGAATTGAGCCGCTCGATTTCAAGTTCAAGTGGCTCTTTTCCCGAAAGTTTTCCTAAAATTGAAGAAATTCCTTTTACCCTATTCTCTTTTTCTTCCCTGCTCCCTTTTTTAGGGTTTTTTCCCTGTCCTAGAACCTTTCTGGCTTTCATCCCATCTCGTCTCCTTAAAATGTTTTTTTGTTTCCTTAAAGCGTATTTTTCTCTTTTGGAGCTTCTAATAACAGGGAATATATTTTGAAAAAACTTTCGGGAATGCGGATCTTCTGGAAAAGGCTAAAATTCAGGGCAAGAAAGCAAGAGTTTAAAATAGAGGAAGCTTAAGCTCTTTTACATGGAACTTACTGAAGTAGTTAAAATCCTTGAAGAAATTGCGCCTCCGGAACTTGCAGAAACCTTTGATGAAGGTCGGATCGGCCTTATCCTTGGGCTGGAGGGGAAGGTCAAAAAAATCGCAGTCGCCTTGGATGCAAATACCTTTACCATAAAAAAGGCTGCGGATATGAAAGCAGATCTTCTTATAACTCACCACACCCTGATTTTTCACCCCATAAACAAGATCTCAGCCCCTCTTGCCAGAGCCCTTCAAATTGCTCTTGAAAATCGGGTTTCACTTTACAGTATGCACACAAACTATGATCGGGCCGAGGGAGGAATCAATGATGTGCTTGCAGCAAGGCTAGGACTTCGAGAAATTGAAACTCTTGAAATGGGAAGGCTTGGAAAGATCGATCCCTGTTCCCCGGCCGAACTTGCAGCTCACGTGGCTCGTGTTTTAAAGACTCCTGTTACTTATGTAGGAGGAAAAGCCGAACTTAAGCGTGTCATGGTTTTTGGAGGCAGCGGGTTTCAAGCTGAGTATTTGGCTCTTGCAAAAGAAAAGGGGGCAGACGCTTATATCTCAGCCGAATTAAAACACGATGTGCTCCGAGCCGCAACAGGGCTCTGTCTGATTGATGCAACCCACTATGCTACGGAAAACCCAGGAATGGAGGCTCTCTGTTCGAGACTCAAAGCTCTGCTTGGAATCGAAGTTGAGTTTATCACTCAGCCCTCAGGACTCAAAGCCGTTCCGGCGCCTCAGGAATAATTTTAAGGGTCAATACCTTGGAACGTTCTACAGTAAGTTGAGTTTATGGCTTTTATGGGCTGGTACAGGCCGTCTCAGCCTATTCTGGGCCCCTTAAATATAAATTTATTTGTTTTCTTTATTCAGAGTTTTTGCAGCCTGGACTCTGTTTCCAAGTAGCTTTCTTGCCCCTTCAGGCTGTAGAATTACTCCTCCAAGCAGGATCAGCCAGCCAAGGGGAAAGAGTATAAGTAAAAAGCAATATACGGCAAGGGCGAAGAAGATAGATTTGGCTGCACGCTCTCTTATTTTATGGTCCATTCTCGCATTCCCCCCACATTTTGCTAGGAACAGACAGATAGGCGCTCTTACTTTCAATTCGATGTAGTCTTTTTTTCTAAAGCTCCTTTACCCCACACAATAAAAGTAAGTATAAAAGCAAATAATAGATTGACTCAATGCTATATCAAAGTTCTTTCAGAGCTTTTTTTATAAAACGCAGCGGAAAAACCCCTGAGGCTTTATTCGGGGCGAGTTCACAAGAAAATAAAGGGGGAACTCCCCCCTTAAAACTTTCTTCATTTAAAAGTAGTGATCCATATTTTCAACGGCTTTTACAATCAGGTCAATGCAAGCTTTAAGATCAGCCAGGTCCAGCACTTCCACAGGGGAATGGATGTAGCGAGTGGCTATACTTACAGTTCCGGTTGGAATTCCTTCCCTTGTAAGATGGATAGCTGTCGCATCAGTTGTTCCTCCGGATCCCACTCCGAGTTGGTAAGGAGCTTTGATTTCTGCAGCGCTTTCTTTGAGCCATCTTAGAATCTGCGGGTGGGCGATAAGGCCTCTTCCGGAAGCGTCTACGACTGTAATAACTGGTCCTTTTCCAATTTCAAGGGGCGAATCGGTCTTTGTTATTCCTGGGTGATCTCCAGGGATTGTGGTATCTAGTGCAAGAGCCAGATCCGGGATAAGCCCAAAAGCCGATGTTTTAGCGCCTTTAAGCCCCACTTCTTCTTGAACAGTTCCAACAGCATAGACATTTGCATCAATTTTGAGTTCGGAAAGCCTCTTCATGACTTCGATAAGGATGACAAGCCCTGCTCGGTTGTCAAAAGCCTTTGAGGTAACCTTGCCGTTTGCAAGGGGTGCAAATTCTCGGTCAAGGGATACAGTACTTCCGATTTCAATTCCCAATTCTTCGGCATCTTTGCGGTCTTTTGCTCCTATATCGATAAACATGTCTTCATACTTTACCGGTTTTTTCCTATCTTCCTCCTTCATGACATGAGGAGGTTTGGAGCCGATTACCCCGAAAAGTGGGCCTTTGGAACCGTGGATAATTACGCGCTGGTTCAGAAGAGTTTGGTCAAACCAGCCTCCAATTTTAACAAAACGGAGAAAGCCATCTTCATCGATGTACTTGACCATAAGCCCTATTTCATCCATATGGGCAGCCAGCATGACTGAAGGGCCTTTGCCTTTTCTGCTTGCGATCAGATTTCCCATTGTATCGGTCCGGATCTGATCCACGTAAGCTTCAAGTTCTTTTTCAAGGAGTTTCCGAACCTCAAATTCTGAGCCTGAAATTCCGTGGGCATTGGAAAACCTTTCAAGAGATTTCCGAATAACATCTAATTCCTGAGCTTCTGCCATATTTAATTCACTCCTTGTTATCTTAAATTGGATTATTATTATTATTATTATTATTATTATTATTATTATTATTATTATTATTATTATTATTATTATTATTATTATTATTATTATTATTATCTGACTTAAGTATCCTCCATTAAGTTCTCCCTATTGTTTAAACTTTTGTGTGGGGTAAGCCGGAAAAAGCAAGGCTTTTCTAATATACTAATATTATAATTTTCCCTTTATATTTTCCTTTCTTCTAATTAAAACAGAATCGTATTTATAGAACGCAGCGTAAACCCCTTGAGTCTTTAGCTCAGGGGTAGTTCACGGAAGAGCAAAACCTTCTACAGAGGCTCAGAAAGATAGAAACATTAAAATCCCATCAGGTAAATTAGATGGCAGGTGAAATCTCAAATGTCAGCGGAATTACCTCCCCAGGTTCAGAACCAGATTGCTCAATTGCAGCAGGTTCAGCAGCAGATTCAGGCTCTTGCCATGCAAAAATCTCAGCTTGAGGCTATGCAAAAAGAGTCGGGGATGGCTCTTGAAGAGCTTGAAAAACTAGCAGAGGATGCGGTTGTTTACCGGAATGTAGGAGATCTTGTAATTAAAACAAGTAGGAATGAAGCTCTTGACAAACTGAAAGACAGGCAGGAAACCGTCTCTCTCCGGCTTCAGTCAATTGCAAGACAGGAAGAAAGGCTTGCAAATCGCTTCAAGCAGCTCCAAGAGCAGATTCAGCAAGCTATGGGTATGCGGGAAACCCCCCAGGCGGAATAATTAATTTATATTCTATAAAAGGACATCTGGATAAACGTACATTAAACGTATATTCTATCAGGCCTGTAGCTCAGGCCTCTCTTCTAAGAACTTGTAACTAACAAGTTGCAAATGATTTACTATTTCATAAATTAATTATATAATATCCTTTATAACCGTATACTTAAATATAGTGAGTTTGTAGCCTCTTGTATTTCAAGAGCATCCCAATTAAATTTTAACTAACTAATACCCAATAATTTATTAACTATATATTTAATATTCATAATCCTTAGCTAATTAACTCTATAACCTTTTAATAATTGATTTGAGCTCCCCTTCCCTGGATTAATCCGAAATAAACTTTACCGGGTAAATCCAAACTAACTATTATCCAAGATGTACTTTCCAGATGTGCCTTAACTGACCCTCTTGTCTGGAACGGGCTTAGCTTAATCTTTTTAGGTCCGTGAAAACGTATCGAATGCTAAACGAAAGTAATGGACAGAGTGGACAATGGAAGTTGACGAAACAGAGTTTTTTAACCGGCTCCTAGATTATCAAAACATCTTATATTTATGTCATCGGAATGCGGATCCTGACGCTGTTAGCAGTGCCTTTGCCCTTTCCGAAGCTCTTGGAGGCACTGTGGGTCTTGTGGATGGCTGCAACAGGGTAGCCTCTATTCTTATTGAAAAGCTTGAAATTGAAGTTGTGGATAAACCGGATCCTGCCGACTATGGCCTTACGGTAGTTGTGGACACTTCGACTCAAGCCCAGTTAAACGATATCAAACTCCAGAATTATTCTGTTATCGACCACCATACAACCACTACCCTAACTGACAATGCTGATTTTTTTCTACACAGAGACACAACTTCCACAGTCGAAATTGTGTACGATATTCTAAAGGCCATGGGCGCACCTATAACTCGAAGAGTAGGAATCGGCATGCTCACCGGAATTATAACAGATACCGGGCATTTCAAGCATGCAACTGCAGAGACTTTTCATACGGTTGCAAACATAATAAAATACAGTGGGGTTGAGTACGGTGAAGTGCTTGATCTCATGGCTGCCACGCCTCAAGATATTTCTATGCGTATTGCCATCCTAAAAGCCGCAAGCCGAAGCCGGATGGAACGGGTAGGAGAGATGTTGATTGTAACTTCTCATGTAAGTTCCTTTGGAGGTTCGGCCTCTTCCATGCTCATTAATATAGGAGCAGATGTCTCTTTTGTGGGGACTGAAAAAGATGGGAGTGTAAGAATAAGTGCTAGGGCCAAAAGGGACGCTGTAAATGCTGGTCTCAATCTTGGAAAACTCCTCGAAGATATAAGCGCCGAATACAAAGGGACAGGGGGAGGGCATTCAGGAGCAGCAGGCATTGAGGTTTTGGGGGAGCTTGACGAAGTACTTTGCAAATGCCGAAAAAAGACAAAAGAAATCCTTAAGGAAATTTTATCCACAAAACCCCCCGAAAAAGTCGGCTTTAAAGAGCTTTAAAGAAAAAGAGTAATTAGTTTAGAGTAATTAATTATTATTATTATTATTATTATTATTATTATTATTTTATTACAGTTTTATAAGGAAGCTGGCTGGATATTTTTTTCGATTTCGATCTAATTTTTGGCTCTTTTTTGTAATTAATCTGAATTTCGGTTTTTTTGAGATAAATAACCATTCTTTTTTATAGGATAATCGGGCTTAATCTTCAAGGTTATGCTTTCATTAAATATCTGAAGCTTGAAATCGGGAGCATAGTTAAATATATTATTTAGTATATAATTTTATATTAGCCTATATTTTTATAATTGTTTGAAAAAATAAATAGCCTGAAAAAAGAGCGTGAAAACATGCCAGAATACTGGGATCCTGAAATTGAAACAATGCCTGTGGAAAAGTTAAAAAAGCTACAGGAAATAAAATTGAAAGAATTGGTGCATTACGTCTACGAGCACTCTCCTTTTTATAAACAAAGGTTTGACAAGCACGGGGTTCATCCCGACGATATTAAAACCCTTGCAGATCTCACAAAATTACCCTTTACCTTTAAGCAGGATCTTAGGGACACTTACCCTACCGGAATGTTTTGTGTTCCCAATTCAAAGTTGGCTCGTTTCCACGCTTCTTCGGGGACTACGGGAAAACCAACGGTTGTAGGGTATACTAAAAATGATTTAGAAGAATGGGCCGATTCTCTTGCAAGGGCTTTTACATCCGTTGGGATCGGAAAAGACGATGTGCTTCAGATCAGTTATGGCTACGGGCTTTTCACAGGGGGGCTTGGGGTCCATTATGCCAGTGAAAAAGTCGGGGCGAGTGTGCTTCCCACAAGTTCCGGAAATACCGAACGTCAGATCGAGCTTATGCGGGATCTTGGAACCACGGTGCTTGCCTGTACTCCCTCCTATTTCTCATACATGATCGAAGCTGCCCGAAAAGAAGGAATCAGCCTCAAAGCCGATACCAAAATAAAAATTGGGATTTTCGGAGCCGAGCCCTGGAGTCAGGAACTTAAGAGCCGGATAGAAAAAGAGGCCGGGATAAAAGCCTACGATATTTATGGAACCTCGGAACTTAGCGGGCCGCTTTTTACAGACTGCAGCGAACAATGCGGGATTCATATTTGGGCTGATAAATATATTGTGGAAATCCTAGACCCTGAAACCGGAAAACCCGTGCCTGACGGAGAACAAGGAGAACTTGTAATAACAACTCTTACAAAGGAAGCTCTTCCTCTTATCCGATATAGGGTAAGAGACCTTACCCGAAAATTCTCCGAGCCTTGCAAATGCGGCCGGACTCACCCAAGGATTTCCCGGATTACAGGGCGCTCTGACGACATGCTTATTATTCGCGGCATAAACGTTTTTCCAGGGCAGGTCGAGTCCGTGCTTCTTAAGATTCCCGAAGTTGGCGAGCACTTTATGCTCATTGTAGACAGGGTGGGCGAGCTCGATACTATGAAAGTGAAGATTGAAATGAGCGAATCAGCCTTTAGCGACCGGATGTCGGATATGATGAAGCTGGAGCAAAAAGTTGCAGCTGCCCTTAAAAGTGTGCTGAACCTTGCGGTAAAGGTAGAGCTTGTAGAACACGGCTCTCTTCCTCGCTCAACCGGAAAATCAAAGAGAGTTATTGATAATAGAAAAACCCTCTAATATGGTATTTTCTAAAAAAAGGCTTTGACTCTGAGAATTAACAGGATTGTGAATATACAGGATAATTTATAAGTGGAAATAACGTTCTTATTAAATAAAATGCCACTGAAAAAGGGTGTTGGAATGGAAGAAAAGATCATAAAACAAATTTCCCTCTTTGCAGAGAATAAACCTGGCAGGCTTGCAAAAGTTGCTGAGAAACTCAAAAGCGCTGAGATAAATATCCGAGCCTTTACAATTGCAGAATCCGGAGATTTTGGGATCATTCGCATGGTTGTGGATCGATCAGAAGCGGCGCATAGAGTACTGCATGATGCGGGTTTTACAGTTTCTGAAACTGAAGTCCTTGGAATTGAAATGGAAGATCTTCCAGGCAGTATGTCCAGGATTGCAGAGGTGCTTGGAAATGCGAATCTCAACCTGGATTATGCCTACGCCTTTATCACGAGGGCTCAAAAAGCTCTTTTGATTGTAAGGGTAAACGAGATAAAAAAAGCAATCCAGATCCTGCAGGCTCAGAAAATCAGGCTCATTAGTATGGAAGAGCTAGAAACTCTCTGATTTTTGAAATGGGATCCATGTATAAATAATTATTAGGAAATTGGAGCAAGAAATTTAAAAGAAATTAAGTCTCCTCTTCTTTTTTTCTTTTTTCGCAGTATTAATAAAGAATATAGGCTTTATGGGAAAAGCATTCCAAAGTGAGAAACCTCAAATGAGCGAATAAGTAAAATGAATAAAAAAAACGGCAATCCTGATGCCCTCCTTAAGAGCAAACTTGGAGGGGCTCACACAACAATTATAGGTGGCAGGGCAGGAAGAAAGCTTGTCAGGCTTGTAAGTCAGCATCCGGAAATCAAAAAGATAATTCCGGCCGTTATTTCCGTAAAAGGAACAGCTGGAGGAAAACTTTCCGGAAAACTCCTGCGAGCAGATTCCAGAGGGAATTTAAGGTTGCTCCTTTCGGAAGGTCGGAGTGTCCAAGAGCTCAGGCTTGTGACTACGGTCGGAACTGCTTTTGAGGGAGAGAGGATTGCAAGAGAGCTTACAGAAATCTTAGGCAATGCACTCTGAAAAAAAACTGAGAGAATACTGGAGAGAATCTGCTTGGCTTTTATAGGGATTGACCACGGGACAACAGCAATGCGTTTTGCTCTGCTTGAAGGAAAAAAAGTTCGGACATTTGAGTTATCCCGAACCGAAGTTGCAAAACTTTCTGAAGCTGCGCTTTTAATGGCGATAGAAACGAGGCTTGACACTTCGAGGGATAAAATCAAACTCGTAGGACTTACCTATTCCATGGGCGATGGTTTTTCTTCAATTCGAGACCTTCGAACTCTTAAAAATAGAGGGCTTAAAAGTGTTGAAGGGGCTGGAAAAAAGACTGGAGGAGGCACGAAAGTTTTTGAAGCAATAAAAAACTCCGGCGTGCCGGCCGTGGCAATTCCGGGCCTTCATTCCGAAAGCCGCGTGGATCCGAGAATGAAACTTTTTTCTCATCTCACAAGCCCGGAAAAATTAGGAATCGCCTACCATATCCTCTGTCTAGGTTATGAGAATTTCGTTATGGCCGATATTAGCTCAAATACTGTAACCCTTGCCGTTGCTGAAGGCAAGGTGCTAGGAGCCTTTGATGCCTGCATTTTTGCCCCTGGCGTGCAGCATGGTCCTCTTGATTTACAGGCAATCCGGGACGTGGACGCAGGCCTCTTGAGCGCAAACGAAGCTTTTACTGCAGCTGGAACTCTGAAAATGACTCCTTACAAAAAGCGGGAAGAACTCCTTGCAGCGGCTGAAAATGGGGAAGAGGTCGCCCTTTTAGCTCTTGATACAATTGCCCTTTTTGCGGCAATGGAAATAACTTCTCTCAGGCTTCTTCTTCGAGACTACGGCAAAGAAGGGGAGGTCTTTCTTGCAGGCTCGATTGCAGAGGTTTTTAGAGTTCGGGAAAAAATCAGTACACATCTTGGAAAAGAGTGCAAAGCCCTCGGAAAATGGCAGGCGGCCATAGGCTGCGCCGAGCTGGCTAGAGATGTTTTTGGAGGAGCTAAGGAAATCCTAGGGCTTGATGTGGAATGGGAAAAAGAGCCTGAGAAATTCCAGACTTACAAAAAAATTCTACGACAAAACTAATATTATTTTAATAGGAGTGCTCTGAGTTCTCTGCATTGGCTTCCCCAAATTCCGAAATTTCAACTTCTTCTTCCTCATAACTCATTTTATCTTTATCCATAAGAATTACATAATCTGCAGAGTTTTTAAGAGCTGTGGAAAAGCCAGGTTCGACTCCGAAAATAATTGTTTCTTTCCCGTGCTCGTTTGCCTTGTTCAGCAGGGGTTTGAAATCCGCATCTCTTGTTACGATTGCAAGAGTATCGATGTTGGGGTTGTAGACAAGTTCCATACCTTCAACTGCCAGACGGACATCAACGTCACTTGAACAGATTATAGGCTCAAAGCCATGGTTTTCAATCGCTTCTACAAGTTTGTCTGAGGCATACTGGTTTAGAAAAACTCTTCCTATCTTGACGTTGCCGTAAGCTTTGAGTACGTCCCGGATTTCTTCGAGATTTACGTCAAATTCTTTTCTGAGTATATTTGGCCCATCTACTAAAAGTCCTATTTTTCTTCTTCCGATTTCTTTTTTTGAACGCAGATACTTTGAAATTGAATCGAGTCCGCTTTTTACAGGTTTCATGCTCGGAATCCTCTATAAATATGATAAATAAAAAGCCGGGAAAAAAGGTTTAGCTTTCCCCTACCCAGATCTTAAAAAGATCTTTGATAGTAATAAGTAAGGAAGATAAATATATGTACTTAATGAATATAATAAAAGATTAGAGTTTTTCAGAAAAAAACCCTTTTCGAACCTCATTTACAATGAAAGGTTTTTCTTTAAGCTCAAAAAGGTTTTCTGTTTTTCTCCCAACTTTTTTTCTACTGTATTGGATTTCCCCGCATTTTTGGAGAAATTCTGTATATACTTGTTCAAATTGTTCAAATTCTTCCTCGGAAAGTTCAATAACTCCTTCTCGTTCTCGAAACCAGTCATAGGCCTTTAAAATTATAACTTCTCGAACCCGCTTTAGGCCTTCAGCCTCAGAAAGCTCTGAGAACTCGTCCTTCTCTCCTTTTGGGGAAAGTTCAAAGTAAATACTGGATTTCAGTTCGGGAACCCAGGCTCCGTACACTTGCTTAAAGTCCAGAACTTGAATGGGAATTTTTTCTCCTTCGGAAGGTCTAAGAAAATATTTTGGAAGGAAAATCCTCTTTTTTTTCAACCGCGTATTTTTCAGATTTTCACCACCTGCTTCTAGAGCGCCAGAACCTTTCCTGGATTTTTTTGACTCGGTATCCCATATATAGTCCAACGAAAAGCCCGCTCAGGTGAGCTATATGGGCTACCATGTCCGATGAATGGATCATAAGAAAATCAATGAGGGCAAAAAGCACAAGGGCATGTTTTATCCGCATCGGGATAAAGTAAACATAGACTCGGAGGTCCGGCTCAAGCACTGCAAGAGCTGCAAAAACTCCATAAATGGCCCCGCTTGCCCCAACAACGGGAGCTGGGGAAATCCCAAGGAGAGGCGTGCTCATAAAGGCATGGCCTATTGCCGAAAGAATTCCTGCAGTAAAGAATATCCCTATCATTTGCTTTTTTCCAGCTCTTAGTTCAAGGGCAGGCCCAAAGAAAAAAAGGACAAGCATATTGAATAATAGATGGGTAAAATCGTTATGCATGAAAATATATGTACCCAGCGTCCAAGGCCGGTTCAAAAGATATGTAGGATCAAATCTGAATGTCTGAACATAAAGAGTTCCTAAATATGGGGAAAGAATGTACAAAAATATATTTATAAAGTACGCGAGGACGCAAATTGCAATCAAGGTCATAGAAGGGCTTTCGAACACAGAACGCTTTATTTTCGCTGGGAAGCTTCCTCTGGATCCGGACAATGTATTAGATTGTGTGCTGCTCTGAAACATATTTTCCTGTCTATTTTGCGGTTAATATCGTATAAAACTACCTGAAAGCTTCCATAGGTTCCGAAGTAAGAATTCTATTTTCTAAATGGTAATATAAAAATTAAATAATTAATACAGATTGTCGCGAAAAAAGAAGGAAAAACAAGGGCTTTAAAGTGCGGGAAGTTCCTTTATTATAAGTTGTTGATATCCGTTCACAGCGTTTACCGATCCTTTTTTTGAAAAAATCTCCTAATATATAAAAATTGTGGTCTTTTCTAAAAGCTTCTATCTTATATAATTAATGTCTAATATAATTAAAATATATAATATTGAGGTTTTGATCAGAAGAAATAAATTAAAATCTTAATTTCTTTTTAAGTATGAAGATTTCAGATGAGATCCCTCTAAAAATAATAATTATTTTTAAATAAACAATATAAAATATTACTTTAATTATTATTAATGCATATAAATATTATTTGTTTCAAAAAAAAAAGGGTCAAGAGACTGGTTAATTATTCTATAGAAATAAATAATAGGAATTTTTTAGTTTCAGACTTAAAGTCCGAATCTTTCCTCCGCTGCCCCTCTCGAAAGGGTATACAACAAATTAGAAAATATTATATAGATTTGATACGTTAAGTTCACTTAATTAATAATTATCAACCAGCGTCGACGACCTTTGCTCAGTTGCATAGTTCTGAATCGTTGGAAAAAAACGTTTTTTTGAAAAAAGAGGCTTTATATAGAATTAATTATGGATATAAAGGTCTCAAAAACGATTTTTAGTCTGGCTATTCCGGAAAAACGTTTATTTGGGGAAAAACGTTTACTAAATACCATATAGTTGGGAAAAAAGCTTTAAAAACACCTTAGTCAGAAAAACATCCCGTTTCGGCAGCATAAGAAACGGAGTTATTAATAGAAAAATATATAATTAATAATCGTTATGGAATCTGCCAGGCGATATATAATCAACGATCGTTACAAATACGAAGTATATATATTTAGGAGGTAAAGCTCAAATGAGCAAACTAACTACCGGGAGTTTTTCTATAGAGGATCTGCAATCCGTTCAGATCACTATTGAAAATATAGTAGGAGCAGCCAAAGAAGCTGCTGATGAAAAAGAAGCCGGCCCTATGGGTCCGTCCCCGTTCCCCGGCCTTGAAACCTACAGGGATGACTGGAATTTAAAACTGCTCGACCGCTATGAGCCAGTAGTCACTCCTATGTGTGACCAGTGCTGCTACTGCACCTATGGCCCTTGCGATCTTTCCAATAACAAAAGAGGAGCTTGCGGGATTGACCAGTTGGGGCATAACGGCAGGGAATTCTTCCTCCGTGTAATTACCGGAACTGCCTGCCACGCAGCTCACGGCCGGCACTTACTCGACCATCTCATAGACACCTTTGGAGAAGACCTTCCCCTTGATTTGGGAGACTCAAATGTCTTGACCCCAAATGTTACAATTGCAACCGGCCTTCGTCCAAAGACCCTTGGAGAAATCAAACCTGCAATGGAGTTTGTTGAAGAACAGCTCACCCAGCTTCTTGCGACCATCCATGCTGGGCAAGAAAGTGCAGAGATTGATTATGACTCAAAGGCTCTTTTCAGTGGTAGTCTGGATCATGTGGGTATGGAAATCTCTGATGTTGTGCAGATTGCAGCCTATGACTTTCCAAAAGGCGACCCTGAAGCTCCCCTTGTAGAAATCGGAATGGGAACTATCGATAAGGAAAAACCTTTCCTCTGTGTAATCGGGCACAATGTGGCAGGGGTCACCTACATGATGGATTACATGGAAGACCATGAGCTGACCGACAAGATGGAAATTGCCGGGCTCTGCTGTACTGCAATTGACCTTACCAGATACAAAGAAGCCGACAGAAGACCCCCCTATGCCAAAGTCATAGGTTCTATGTCCAAGGAACTTAAGGTTATCCGTTCCGGAATGCCAGATGTCATTGTTGTAGATGAACAGTGTGTCCGCGGAGATGTTGTAGCTGAAGCGCAGAAGCTCAAAATTCCAGTGATTGCATCTAACGCCAAGATCATGTACGGGCTGCCTAACCGGGATGAGCAGGATGTGGATGCAACTATTGAGGAGCTTAAATCCGGAGCAATCCCCGGCGCTGTGATTCTTGATTACGAAAAACTTGGGGAAATCAGCGTCAGGCTTACTGAGGAAATGCATGAGATTCGAAAAGCCGAAGGCTTTAGAGATATTCCAAGCGATGAGGAATTAAAGGCATGGGTCGACAAATGCGCCGACTGCGGAGCCTGCTATGGGGCTTGTCCGATTGAGCTTGACATTCCCGAGGCCATGAAGTTTGCCAAGGAAGGGGATTACTCATACCTTGAAAATCTCCATGATGCCTGTATTGGTTGCCGCCGCTGTGAACAGGTTTGTAGAAAGGATATTCCAATCCTGAGTGTCATCGAAAAGGCTTCTCAGAAGCTTATTGCCGAAGAAAGAGGCTGGATGAGAGCTGGGAGAGGGCAGGTTACTGATGCTGAAATCCGGGCAGAAGGCCTAAATCTTGTCATGGGTACAACTCCAGGTATTATTGCAATCATTGGCTGTCCAAACTACATTGATGGCTCCAAAGATGTCTACTACATAGCAGAAGAGTTTTTGAAGAGAAACTATATCGTGGTAGTGACTGGCTGCGGTGCAATGGACATTGGAATGTACAAGGATGAAGATGGAAAGACCCTGTACGAAAGGTTCCCCGGAGGCTTTGAATGCGGTGGGCTTGCAAACATTGGATCCTGTGTCTCAAATGCGCACATAACGGGAGCTGCCGAAAAGGTCGCTGCAATTTTTGCTCAGCGAACGCTTGAAGGCAACCTTGCAGAAATTGCGGATTATACCCTGACCCGGGTAGGCGCTTGTGGGCTGGCCTGGGGTGCCTTTTCTCAGAAGGCCTCTTCGATTGGCACGGGGTGTAATATCTTGGGAGTTCCAGCTGTCCTTGGGGCCCATAGTTCCAAGTACAGAAGAGCGCTAATTGCCAAAAACTATGACGAATCCAAGTGGAAAGTTTATGATGCCCGAAACGGAAATGAAATGCTAATTCCGCCTGCCCCCGAATTCCTTCTCACTACTGCGGAAACCTGGCAAGAAGCTCTTCCGATGATGGCAAAAGCCTGTATCCGCCCCTCCGATAACAACATGGGCCGATCTATCAAACTGACTCACTGGATGGAACTGCACCAAAAATATCTTGGGGAAAGGCCAAAAGATTGGTGGAAATTCGTCCGGAGTGAAGCCGATATTCCTCTTGCCAAGCGGGCTGAACTTATGAAGATACTTGAAGCCGAACATGGCTGGGAGATCGACTGGAAGCGAAAGAAGATCATCTCTGGTCCCAAGATCAAATTTGATGTCTCGGCACAGCCAACCAATCTTAAGAGACTTTGCAAGGAGGTCTGAAAATGGTAGACACCACCAAAAACACCAGACTTTTTACAACTTACGGAGTGTCCACTTCCAGGGCAATTAATCCGAATATGGCTGCCAAAATGATCTCAAAGGCAAAAAGACCCTTGCTTGTGGTCGGAGCGGGAGTCCTTAATCCGGAACTCCTGGATCGCGCAGTGGCAATTGCCCAGAAAGCAAATCTCCCAATTGCAGCCACGGGCAGTTCTCTGCCCGGTTTTGTGGACAAGGATGTGGATGCAAACTATATCAACCTGCACCAGCTCGGATTTTATCTGACAGATCCTGACTGGCCGGGCCTTGACGGCAAAGGCAATTACGATACAATAATCGTTCTGGCTTTCAAAAGATACTACATTAACCAGGTCCTTTCCGGAACAAGGAATTTCTCCAAAGTAAAGGCAATTTCAATTGACAGAAACTATATCCAGAACGCAACAATGTCCTTTGGAAACCTCAGCAAGGAAGACCACTACGCTGCTCTGGATGAACTAATTGGATACTTATAAATTAAGGAGGCTAAACGTAAATGGCAGATGAATTCCCATTTGAAATTTCCCCAATGTTTGAAGGGGAAAGAGTAAGAAAAGACAGTATGTTCGTCGAGCTCGGCGGCCCCAAGTCCATGGGGCTCGAGCTTGTCCGGGCAGCAGAAATGGACGATATCGAAGACGATAAGGTCACAATCGTCGGGCCTGATATCAAGGAAATGGAAGAGGGGAAGACCTATCCTTGGGCTATGGTCTTTAATATCGGAGGAGAATTAGTTGAATCCGATCTTGAGTCCGTTGTTGAAAGGCGAGTCCATGACTTTGTAAACTATTGCCAGGGTATCATGCACCTGAACCAGAGATACGATGTCTGGATGAGGGTTTCAAAAGATACCGCAGCAAAGCTTGATTCCTTTGAGGCTGTAGGCAAAGCTGTTATGATGCTCTTTAAGACCGAACTGCCCTTTATTGAAAAGATGCAAGTTACTTTCTACACTGAGGAAGCCGCAGTCAAAGAGCAGATGGATGGCGCAATGGATATTTTCAAGGCCAGAGATGCTCGGACTAAAGATCTGCACGACGAAGATGTGGACGTTTTCTATGGCTGCACTCTCTGTCAGTCCTTTGCTCCTACCAGCGTTTGTGTGGTCTCTCCTGACAGAATCGCTCTTTGTGGAGCAATCAACTGGTTCGATGGCCGAGCGGCCTCAAAAGTAGATCCTGATGGGCCGCAGTTTGAACTGGAGAAAGGAGAATGCGTTGACGAGCTAGGAGGCGAATACAGCGGAGTCAACGAAGTTGCCAAGAGGCTTTCAGGTGGCGAATTTGAGAGAATAAAGCTTCACTCCTTCTTCGAATTCCCCCACACTTCCTGCGGCTGCTTTGAAGTTGTAGGATTCTATATTCCTGAAGTTGAAGGTATCGGCTGGATCAACAGGGAATTCCAAGGCGAAGCTCCAAATGGGCTTACTTTCTCCACAATGGCCGGGCAGACCGGAGGAGGAAAACAGGTTGTAGGTTTCCTTGGAGTCGGAGTGAACTACTTCTATTCTCCAAAGTTCATTCAGGCTGATGGGGGCTGGAACAAAGTAGTCTGGCTTCCTTCCACATTTAAGGAAAAAATTGCGGATGCCATTCCTGCTGAACTTGCGGACAAGATCGCAACCGAGGCTGAAGCTCCGGATGTAGATGCCCTTAAAGCCTTCCTCCAGGAAAAAGAACATCCTGTAGTTGCTGGTTGGTCAGCTGAGGAGGAAGAGGAAGAAGAGGAAGAAGAAGAAGAAGAAACAGCCCTTGAAGCTGCGCCAATGATGATGCCTGCAGCCGGCTTCCAGATGCCTGCAATGCCCATGGTTTCTGGGGGAGCAGGAGGCGGAATTAAGCTGACTATAAAGAACGCAAAGATTTCCATCGAGAAGATGATCGTCAGCGAGAAAAAAGCAAAGAAGTGAGTGACGAAATTATTTCCTAAAAATTCAAAAAAAATAAGTCAGTCCAAAGAGCCTTTAAAGAGCCCTCTTTCAGGGCTTAGGCTTTTTATCAATATCAATCCAAAAACATTCAAAAACATTCAAAAACAAGCAATGGGGTATTCTGTGACCAAAATAATTGCAATAACGGGAAAAGGCGGAACAGGCAAAACGGCGGTAGCAGCTCTTCTGATCCGCTACCTCTGTAAAAACAAAAAGTTTCTGCTGGCAGTCGATGCCGATGCGGACACTAATTTACCTGAGACTCTCGGGTGTGAAGTTGAGCATACGATAGGAGATGCAAAAGAGTTTTTGCAAGAAATTGCAACAAATCCGCGGCCGGAGCATCCGGATACTAATAAAGAGTCCTTGCTGCAAAGCAAAATTTATGAAATCATCGAGGAGATGCCCTGCTATGATCTTTTGGTCATGGGCAGGCCCGAAGGTGCAGGCTGTTACTGTTACGTGAACAACCTGCTTCGAGGTATCATGGACAAGCTGGTCCAGAACTATGATTTTGTGGTGATGGACACGGAAGCTGGGCTTGAGCATTTCAGCCGGAAAATTGTCCGGGACATCGATTCGCTGCTCGTTGTAACGGATGCTTCCAGGAGAGGCTTCCGGACCGCAGAAAGAATTCGAGAACTTGTGGCTGAACTGGAGGTCAACATAAAAGAAGTCCACGTTCTTGCAAACAAAGTCACGGATGCAAATCAGGGAAAAATCGAAAAACTTGCAGGGGATCTGGGCCTTGAGCTGATAGGCATGGTTCCTCTGGACCCGAAAGTAGAGGAGCTAGACATAGGAGGCATACCCCTCTCCAAGCTCCCAGACGATTCAATTGCAGCCGAAGAAGTAGCAAAGATTGCAAAAAAACTGGGCCTCTAAGCGCCTCTTTCTTTTTGCATTTAGGTTGCTTGAATCTGTCTGAATCCGAGCTTATATATTTCAAAAACGTCACTCATAGAGAACCGAAATGGTGAGGTTTACATGGCAAAGAAAATCAAATTGTCAGAACTAACAAACATGTTTGAGGGCATGGACGTAGAAGCCCTCGAAGGTGTGACTATTGAAGGGGACATCGAGCTTGACCTCGGGGCCTTGGGTGGGGGCGTTGATCCCATGCTCGCAGCCGCTTTAGGTCAGGAAAGTGCAGCCCTTGCCCAGCATTTTGCACGGATTGCTGGTATGTTTGGCTATCCTGTTGGAATTGGTGGGCCAGGAATGGCTGCAACTCCGGAAGCTGCTCTTGCAGCTCCAAAGATTAAGGAGCTTCTTCCTTCCAAATTCGATGTCGAAAACTTCGAGGAATGGGCAACCCCTATACAGGAAGTTCAACTCGGAGCTACCTCCGCCGATGGAGGAAGCCGGGGCTACTCAGTCACCCTCGGAGGCGAAAAGGCGCTTCCTTTCTACTTTGATGCCGAAATGCCTAACAGAAACTATGTCACAATCGATGTTTTCGATATGCGCATAGGCCTTGCAAAGGCTGTCAAGCAAAACTATGATGAAGTCATGGACAGTCCTGGAGAATGGGCAAAGAAAGTTGTAAATGAATTTAACGCCGACATGGTTACAATTCACCTGATTTCAACCGACCCCCTCATTAAAGACACTTCTCCTAAAGAAGCTGCCAAGGTCGTTGAAGAAGTGCTTCAGGCAGTCGATGTTCCGATTGCAATCGGAGGTTCGGGTAATCCACAGAAGGATCCTGAAGTTCTTGCAAAAGCTGCAGAGGTTGCGGAAGGCGAACGCTGCTTGCTTGCTTCAGCCAGTCTGAACCTGGACTTTGAAAAGATTGCAAAAGCGGCTATGGACTACGGCCATGACGTTCTTTCTTGGACTCAGCTTGACATGAACTCACAAAAGGAGCTTAACAGAAAGCTCATGAGGCAGTGTAACGTGCCAAGGGAAAGGATTGTCATGGACCCGACTACTGCAGCGCTAGGGTATGGGCTTGACTATGCCTACACCAATATGGAGCGGATCCGACTTGCAGCCCTCCTCGGAGATGAGGAACTGACTTTCCCGATGTCTTCTGGAACTACAAATGCTTGGGGAGCTCGTGAATCTTGGATGGTTAGCTCTCCACTTAAGGAAGATTCCGATTGGGGCCCAAGAGAGTATAGAGGTCCGATTTGGGAAATTGTTACAGGTTTGTCTCTTGCCCTTGCAGGCAATGACCTTTTCATGATGATGCACCCGACAGCTGTGGCTTACCTGAAGCAAATTACCCAGACGCTCTTTGGCTCAGTTGATGCAGAAGCCGTTGACATATCCAATTGGATCGGAGCGGAGGTGTGAAATCATGAAAATAAACAGTCCATTAGAAGCCTATAAGTATCTGCCTCAGACTAACTGTGGAGAATGTGGGGAAGCTACCTGTATGGCTTTTGCCTCCAAGCTAATTGACAGATCCTTTAAGGCAACTGACTGTCCTCCAATAAAGGAGAAGAAGTTTGCAAAGAAACTTGCAACGCTTGAAGGGCTGCTGGCCCCCGAAATCGCTGAAGTTATTATAGGGGTTGGGGATAAGGCTCTCAAAGTTGGAGGCGATGATGTTCTTTATCGTCACAAACTCACCTTCTTTAACAGGACAAAGCTGTTCTTCGATGTGGCAGACAACATGGAAGAAGCCGCCCTTGTTGAGAGAGTGGAAAAAATTGCAAATTTCAGAAAATTC
>Ga0265294_10000952_pt1 | contig 39129 bp, 36 predicted proteins | sample MunlanPumphouse3_FD_192504 | JGI IMG/M metagenome (GOLD analysis project Ga0265294, IMG submission 192504) | Groundwater microbial communities from a municipal landfill in Southern Ontario, Canada - Pumphouse #3 | ecosystem: Environmental > Aquatic > Deep subsurface > Groundwater | place... | reverse complement strand
CTGCAGTTGACCCTTCAACAAAGCTGAACATCGCTAATTCTCTTTGGTATCGGGAAGGTTTTCCTGTTAAAGACGAATATTTAAAGGTAAACAGTGATTATTTCGATGCTGAAGTCAGTGAGCTTGATTTCGCAAAACCCGAAGCTTTGGATATCATCAACGGATGGTGTGCCGAGAAAACCAACAACCTGATTAAAAACCCACTGGATAATATCTCTGAAGATGCGATGATGTATCTCATCAATGCCATCTATTTCAAAGGTATTTGGGTGAAGAAATTTGAAAAAGACACACATAAAGCGAATTTCTATGCAGAAGGAGGAAATACGGTACAGGTGGATATGATGCAGCAAAAAGACACCTTCGGTTACCGGGAAGATGAAATGGCTCAATACCTTGACCTTCCCTACGGGAACAAGGCTTTCAGTATGACTGTAATTTTACCCCGTGAAAACAAAACGACGGATGACATTTTAAAAACACTGGACACAGAAAAATGGAACAATCTAATCAATAGCTTTTCTTCCCGGGAAGTGCAGGTTTATCTGCCAAAATTCAAAACGAAAGGTAAATATGAATTAAAGGAGCCCTTGATGCAAATGGGAATGGTTCGGGCATTCAGCGATCAGGCTGATTTTTCTAATATTTCTGATATAGATTTATTGATTTCAAGGATTATACACAGCACTTATTGTGATGTTAATCAGGAGGGAACAGAAGCTGCGGCAGTAACCATTATTGAATTTGAAAATACATCCATGCCGATGAATTATATCTTCAACGCCAACCGACCCTTCATCTTCGTGATCCGGGAGAAAAGCACCGGTGTAATCTTATTCATGGGTAAGATGGGACAGGTGGAATTATACAAATAGAGTTCCTTTTTTATAGATTATATTAGCAAGTAAATTGTTTAAAACCTGTTTTGGTGTCAAACTAAAACAGGTTTTTTTTATTTGGATATGAAACATCTTATAAGCCTTTGGTATTTTTTTCTTAAATTTGCATCTGAATTTTAAAAGCTCACACATGAACAAAATCGTTGGTAAAGAGTATTTTTCCAAGAACGTCATTAAATTTGAAGTTGAAGCGCCGCTGATAGCCAAATCGCGCAAAGCTGGACATTTCGTCATGGTGAAAGTAGGCGCAAAAGGAGAACGCATTCCGTTGACAATTGCCGATGCGGACATCGCGAAAGGGACCATCACGCTCGTGGTGCAGAAAATGGGGGTATCATCCTCTAAATTAGCGTTGTTGAATGTCGGCGATGAAATAACCGACCTGGTTGGTCCGCTTGGAAAAGCCACCCACATCGAGAACTTCGGTACCGTGGTTTGTGCCTGTGGTGGTGTCGGTACCGCACCGATGTTGCCCATCGTAGCTGCTTTGAAAAAAGCCGGGAATAAAGTGATTACCGTGTTGGCTGCCCGTAACAAAGACCTCATTATTCTTGAGGATCAGATGAAACAACATTCGGATGAAGTGATTGTGATGACCGATGATGGCTCTTACGGCAACAAAGGACTCGTAACCAATGGGGTAGAAATGGTCATCAACCGCGAAAAAGTGGATATGTGTGTAACCATTGGTCCGGCTGTGATGATGAAGTTCGTGAGCATACTGACCAAAAAATACGAAATCCCTACCGTGGCTTCGCTGAACACCATCATGGTGGACGGAACTGGCATGTGTGGTGCCTGTCGCGTGACCGTTGGGGGTAAAGTGAAGTTCGTTTGTGTGGATGGTCCCGAATTCGACGCCCATCAAGTTGATTTTGATGAAATGCTGATGCGACTGGGTGGTTACAAGGACATAGAACGCGAAGAAATGGAACGCTTCGATTGTCATGTGTGATTTTTTCAAACCACATGAGTCACATAAGAAAACATAGTTTTTAGCTAAAAAGAATATTATAAAAATTTTACATAGCATATACCACAAAGAGTCACGCTTTTATAATTCATGTGACTAATGTGGTAAAAAAATAAACCAAGATGCCGAATATTGCAGAAGAAAGAGCACAAGCCTGGAGAGAAGAATTGCGTAACACCATGAAAGCCAAAGAGCGCACCTCATTGACAAGGGTACACATGCCGGAACTCGATGCGGAATACCGAAGTCACAACAACGAAGAAGTAAACCTGGGACTAACCGCCGAGATGGCGATGCTCGAAGCCAAACGCTGTCTCGACTGTGCCAACCCAACCTGCATGGAAGGTTGTCCGGTTAGCATTTACATTCCCAAGTTTGTTAAACAAATCGAAGTCGGCGATTTTCTTGGTGCCGCCAAAACGCTGAAAGAAACATCAGCACTACCGGCAGTTTGCGGCCGTGTTTGTCCGCAGGAAAAGCAATGCGAGGCACAATGTATCCACGTCAAGATGAAAAAACAGCCGGTAGCCATCGGTCACCTGGAACGTTTTGCAGCAGACTATGAGCGGGAAAGTGGCAACATCTCCGTTCCTGAAGTCGCTGCACCTAACGGCATCAAAATCGCCGTGGTAGGTTCCGGTCCGGCCGGATTATCATTCGCCGGCGACATGGCTAAATTCGGATATGATGTAACTGTTTTCGAAGCCCTGCATGAAATTGGTGGTGTGTTGAAATATGGTATCCCCGAATTCCGTTTGCCCAACGTGATTGTGGATGTTGAAATTGACAACCTGCGTGCCATGGGCGTGAAATTCGTGACCAACTGCATTGTCGGCAAAACCATCACCTTGGAAGATTTAAAAGAAGAAGGATTCGAAGGCATGTTCGTAGGCAGTGGAGCCGGATTACCCCGTTTCATGAGCATCAAAGGAGAAAATTTTGTTGGTGTAATGTCATCGAACGAATACCTCACCCGGGTTAACCTGATGGATGCAGCCAGTTCCGAATCGGATACTCCGGTATTCAAAGGCAAACACGTAGCGGTGATTGGTGGCGGTAATACTGCCATGGACTCCGTTCGTACGGCCCGTCGATTGGGAGCAGATCGTGCGATGATTGTGTATCGCCGTTCCGAAGCAGAAATGCCGGCCAGACTCGAAGAAGTAAAACACGCCAAGGAAGAAGGCATCGAATTCATGACCTTGCGCAACCCGATTGAATTTATCGGCAATGAGCAAGGCCGTGTAACCCACATGGTATTGCAGGAAATGGAACTCGGACAGCCCGATACCTCCGGACGCCGCTCGCCGGTCGAAATTCCCGGTCGCACCGAAACCATCGAAGTCGATGAAGTAATCGTGAGCGTGGGCGTATCGCCCAACCCTTTGATTCCGCAAACTGTCGGCGGATTGCAGGTTTCCAAGTGGGGCACCATCCTAGTGAACCAGGACACCATGCAAACCGACATCCCGATGTTGTTTGCAGGTGGTGATATCGTCAGGGGTGGCGCCACGGTAATCCTGGCCATGGGTGATGGGCGCAAGGCAGCTGCCTCCATGCATGAATGGATACTGTCGAAAAAATGTTGAATCCATCAAATAACTGGCTTTAACAAAGTATCCGTTGATAAACCTGGCTGAACCCGTGAAATTTATTAATGATAATAACAAACCTAACATTTTTATTTTATGTAATACATCAGCCCTGATGGAAGGAAATCCGATATATTGGGAATCCCTTTCCGATCCTCCCTTTAACACTACTGGTTTTTCTGCAGTAGGTACCGGAGCCAGAGACAATTATTCGTTTAGCGGAATCAACCAGTTCTCTCCATACTGGACAAAAACTCCCGGACAAATGGCCACTGTAAAAAGAAAAGATACCGTTAATGTAAAAAAGACACCGTCATACACCAGCGTATATTTATCGATCGCAACAATTCAACCCTGGGGTATTTCAATTGACGCAAGCTCTGTCAGCTATGGTTTATCGGTACGTTGCGTAAAGAATCAACCCCCAACAGTTTTAACAGGAATGATCTCAGCCGGTAGGGCTACTTCTGCCGGTTGCGAAGGACATATTACCAATGACGGTGGTTCGGACATCCTATGGAGAAGTGAAATCTTTTACTACTACCGATCATGGCACTGTAACAGATATCGATGGAAATACCTATAACACGGTTCAGATTGGAAATCAAATCTGGATGAAGGAAGATTTGCGGGTCACCAAACTCAACGATGGAACACCCATTCCATTGATTCCCGATGTTGAAACATGGAAAACAAACACCACGGCAGCTTATTGTACTTATGATAACAACGCACCTGAAGATACCTATGGATTCTTGTACAATCAACATACTGTAATGACGAATAAACTGGCTCCAACAGGATGGCATGTCCCGACGGAAACTGAACTGGAAATGTTGTTCAGCAGTCTGGCTTATAATGGAGAGAACCAGGAACACAACGCTATTAAACTGAAAGAGGCAGAAGCAACTCACTGGCTCCCGGATTATGCCAACGGGACAAATTTCAGCGGGTTTACAGCTCTTCCAGGTGGTTATCGAAGTGAAACAGGCATATACAATGACAAAGGGAATTCCGGTTATTGGTGGACAAGCACCTTCTATGAAGGTTCATATAAATCCATGATAATGGATTTTGATTCATATAATTATAGTATGCCTATCAACTCGGGGCTTTCGATCAGGTGCCTGAAAGATCATCCGGCCATAGTTACCTCTTACCTGAAAGATGTCAGGCAGACTACGGCTAAATTTGGCATCAACGTATCAGCAGCCGGCGGACAAATAACACGTACGGGGATATGTTGGAGCAACACGCAAAACAGTGAAACAGTAACTGATGTTGATGGGAATATCTATCATACCATAACTATCGGCACTCAAACCTGGATGGTGGAAAACCTGCGGACGACTAAATACAAGGATGGCACACCTATCGCGGTAATTTCAGGATATCATTCTACTAACCCAGGATACAGCACTTATGCCAATAGCAGCTCCAACAAAACAATTTACGGCTTACTTTACAACTGGTATGCCGTGGACACAGGTAACCTGGCTCCCGAAGGTTGGAGAATTCTAACAAGCAATGACTGGGAAACACTCATCGAATACCTGGGTGGTTTTGAGGATGCCGGAAGCAAACTCAAAGAATCCGGAACAATTCACTGGGAATCTCCCAATAACGATGCAATGGACTGGGGTTTCACTGCTTTACCCGGAGGAATAAGAGATGGGGGAAGTGCTACATTCAGAACATTAAAATACCGTGGTTGGTGGTGGAGTACAACGCATCAAAGATAATACATCCTTGCGCGTATCTCCCTGATGTCTTCTGAGCTTACATAATCATCGAAATCCATTTGCTTATCAATGATGCCATTGGGTGTCAGTTCGATGATGCGGTTACACACGGTACGAATAAATTCGCGGTCGTGCGAAGCCATCAGGATATTGCCTTTGAAATTCATCAACGTATTGTTAAATGCCTGAATGGATTCCAGGTCTAGATGATTAGCAGGCGAGTCCAGGATCATTATGTTGGCGTTTTTGAGCATCATGCGCGCTATCATGCAACGCATCTTCTCTCCTCCCGACAGGACACTGGCTTTTTTGAAAATCTCTTCTCCGGAGAAAAGCATTTTACCAAGATATCCCCGGATAAATGATTCGGTCGTATCATCGGAAAACTGTCCCAGCCAGTCAACCAAATTCAAATCGGTATTGAAAAACGCGGAATTATCCAGCGGCAAATAAGCATGGGTAATTGTAATTCCCCAATTGTAACTTCCTTCGTGCTTGTCATCGTGCCCGTTGATAATTTCGAAAAAGGCCGTCATGGCGCGAGGGTCTTTGGAAACAAACACGATCTTGTCGTCTTTCTCCACATTGAAATTGACATCCTGAAACAAAACGGTTCCATCTTCAGCTGTTTTTCCCAGCCCCTTCACTTCCAACACCATGTTCCCTGGTTCTCTTTCAGGTGTAAAGATGATCCCGGGATATTTACGGGTCGATGGCTGAATTTCATCCACATTGAGTTTTTCGAGCATTTTCCGGCGACTGGTAGCTTGTTTCGATTTGGCCACGTTGGCACTGAATCTGCGGATGAACTCTTCAAGTTCTTTGCGCTTGTCCTCGGCTTTTTTATTCTGTATTTGTTGCTGTTTCAGGGCAAGCTGACTGGATTCATACCAGAATGAGTAGTTCCCCGCGAAAAGCTGTATTTTACCATAATCAATATCCACGGTATGGGTGCTGACTGCATCTAAAAAATGTCGGTCGTGCGAAACCACCAACACCGTATTCTCGTAGTTGGCCAGGTAATTCTCCAGCCACATCACAGTTTCCACGTCTAAATCGTTGGTAGGCTCATCAAGCAGAAGGTTATCCGGTTTACCGAAAAGTGCTCTTGCTAATAATACACGTACCTTTTCTTTTCCACTTAACTCTTGCATCAGTTGGTAATGCAATTCTTCCCTGACACCCAGTCCGCTCAACAGCGCCGCAGCATCGCTCTCAGCGTTCCAGCCTCCCAGCTCCGCAAATTTATCTTCCAGTTCAGAGGCGTGGATACCATCTGCATCCGAGAAATCTTCTTTCAGATAGATGGCATCTTTCTCTTCTTTTATATTCCACAGCACATCGTGCCCCATCATCACGGTATCTATCACGGTAAATTCATCAAACTCAAAGTGGTTCTGTTTTAACACCGACAAACGCTCTCCAGGTCCGAACTGAATGGTTCCGCGTGTCGGATCCAACTCACCGCTCAACATACGGATCAGGGTTGATTTGCCAGCGCCGTTTGCCCCAATCACTCCATAACAATTTCCTGCTGTAAACTTCAGATTTACATCAGAAAACAACACTCTTTTACCAAACTGAATTGCTAAATTTGAAACTGTAATCATCTTTTTTTAAATAATTTACCATTTATTTATTTACTATTTACCCTTTCCTCAGGAAGAACCGATTGCTTACCTGAATTATTAGTAAATTGTAAATGAATAAATGGTAAATAGTATTAGTGAAATTTATTTTGTACTTTACTCAATCACCCCGAGACTTCTAGCTGCTCTCGTAATTTTGTCAACCGACTCATCGATTTGTTCGAAAGTATGTGTTGCCATCAGAGAATAACGAATCAACGAATCTTCTGAACGTACCGCTGGAGACACCACAGGATTCACAAAAATACCGTCATCCATCAAGGTCTTTGTCAGCATGAAAGTTTTGGTATTATCCCTTACATATAACGGAATAATGGGTGTTTCAGAGGTCCCGATTTCAAAACCTGCTTTTACAAAGCCTTCTTTTGCCCTGCGGGTATTCGCCCAGAGTGCATCCTGACGCCATTTTTCATCCGCCATTACATTCAATGCTTCAATTACACAAGCAGTTGATGCCGGTGTGATGGAAGCACTGAAAATCAGCGTCCTGGAATTGTGTTTCAGGTAGTTGATAATATTTTCATCAGCAGCAATAAATCCGCCAATGGTACCCAGCGACTTGCTGAAAGTTCCCATAATAAGATCAACATCATCCGATGCTCCGAAATGTTCACAGATACCGGCTCCGGTTTTTCCAAACACCCCCAGCGAATGTGCCTCATCCACCATGATGGAAGCATTATATTTTTTCGATAATGCAACTATTTCAGGTAATTTGGCAACGTCACCTTCCATACTGAACACTCCATCAACCACGATAACTTTAATTCTATCCGGCTCACATTTCTGTAGCAATTTCTCCAGGGAATCCATGTCATTGTGGCGATACTTCAACTGCTTTGAGAATGACAACCGTTTCCCCTCTATAATAGAAGCATGGTCGAATTCATCAAAAATCAGGTAGTCTTCACGACCGGTGATACATGGCACCACGCCCGAGTTCACCGTAAAACCTGTAGCGTAAACCAGCGCAGATTCTTTGTGAACCAACTTGGCTAATCGCTCTTCCAACTCTATGTGGATGTCTAATGTCCCGTTTAAAAACCGTGAACCGGCGCAACCTGTGCCGTATTTTTCAATGGCTTTGATAGCGGCCTCCTTTAAACGGGGATGATTCGTCAGTCCCAGATAACTGTTTGATCCAAACATCAGAACGGATTTTCCGTTGATGGTCACAACTGTATCCTGATCGGATTCAATTGGGCGAAAGTATGGATAAACACCGAGCGCCTTTGCTTTTTGTGGAGCATCGTATTGCCCCAACACTGTGCTTAATTGACTCATAAAAGGGTATCATGATTTATAATATCGGCGGCAAAGATACTTATTTTTTATGAATGTGTATCAATTTTGAAAAAATTGCTGCTTTTCGTCCAGCTGTCTTTTAACGAAACTGTTCTGTTGAAAATTAACTTTTCCGGTGTCGTATCAGGGTCAATGTTGAAATAACCGGTTCGCTGGAACTGGAAATGAGACAAAGCAGGTTGATTTTTCAGCCAGGGCTCTACAAAGCATCCTGTAACAGTCTTGAGCGAGTCAGGATTCAGCAACGCACGGAAATCCCGTTCGTCTGCTGCCGGATTTTCCACGCTGAACAAGCGATCGTATAAGCGCACTTCCGCAGGGATGGCGTTTTGAGTGGACAACCAGTGTAGAGTTCCTTTTACCTTGCGGTTGGCGTCAGGCATGCCACTCTTCGTATTCGCATCGTATTCGCAGTAAATTGTTTCGATATTCCCTTCAACATCTTTTTTACAACCGGTACATCTTACAATATAAGCGCTTTTCAGGCGAACCTCCTGCCCGGGTGTCATGCGGAAGAATTTTTGGGGAGCCTCTTCCATGAAATCCTCCCGCTCGATATATAATTCACGGCTGAAAATAATTTCACGGGTACCGGCTGATGGGTCTTCGGGGTTGTTCTCGGTCATCAGCACTTCTGTTTTTCCTTCGGGATAATTGGTAACAATCAGTTTCACCGGATTCAACACAGCATTCACACGGGTAGCTGTTTTGTTGAGGGTTTCACGGGCAGCATGTTCAAGCAATCCCACATCAATAATCCCGTCGTATTTCGTATAACCGATTTTGTCGATGAAATTATGAATTGCTTCAGGAGAATAACCGCGACGTCGTAAGCCACATAATGTCGGCATGCGGGGGTCGTCCCAACCCGAAACAAGACCTTCTTCTACCAGTTGAAGCATTTTACGTTTACTCATCACGGTGTAGGTGATGTTCAGACGGTTGAATTCCGTTTGGCGGGGTCTGTAGTCTGAATCCTGAAACTGATCAATGAACCAGTCATACAGCGGACGGTGCACTTCAAACTCAAGCGTACACAAAGAGTGAGTTACGCCTTCGAAATAATCCGACTGTCCATGAGCATAGTCATACATCGGGTAAGCCTTCCATGCCCATCCGGTACGGTGATGCGGATGGTCGGTAATGATGCGGTACATGATCGGGTCACGCATGTGCATATTCGAAGAAGCCATATCAATTTTGGCACGGAGCACCATGGCGCCGGGAGCCACTTCTCCAGTATTCATTTTGCGGAATAATGCCAGGCTTTCCTCTGCCGGACGGTTACGGTACGGACTTTCAGTACCGGGTGCAGTAGGCGTACCTTTCTGTTTTGCTATGACCTCGGCCGATTGCTCATCTACATACGCTTTACCGTCCAAAATCAGTTTTTCAGCAAGATCCCATAATTTCTGAAAATAATCAGAAGCATAATATACGTTTTTCCATTGATATCCCAACCATTGAATGTCTTCCATGATAGAATCAACGTACTCCACATCTTCCTTAACAGGGTTTGTATCATCGAAACGAAGGTTACAAATGCCCCAGTATTTTTTGGCAATCCCAAAATCCATACAAATTGCTTTGGCATGACCTATATGCAGATAACCGTTCGGTTCGGGCGGAAAACGCGTTTGAATACGACCATTATTACGACCTTCACGCAAATCCTGCTCTACCATCGCCTCAATGAAATTAAGGCTTTTTTTGGGGGCTTCTGTACTGTTTGTATCCATTTTTTTTAGTGTTAGTGGTTAGTGGTCAGTGGTTAGTGGTCAGTTAATTAACCACTGATCACTGACCACTAACCACTATATTAAATAAACCCTTTGATAATTCCGCGGTCAGATGATTTGATAAAGTTGATTATCAATTCTCTTTCGGATGTTTCAGGGATAGTTTCCAACACTTTAACGATGGCGTTGCTCGTGTTTAGCTTTGATTGGAATAGAATCCTGTAAACATCCTGAATCAGGTTAATTTGTTCGTTTGTAAATCCTCTTCTTTTAAGCCCGATGGAATTAACCCCGGCATAAGATGCCGGTTCGCGGGCTGCAATTACATAAGGTGGGATGTCTTTTGAAATTTTAGAACCACCCTGAATCATCACATGCGCTCCAATTTTGCAAAACTGATGTATCAACGTACCTCCACCCAGGATGGCATAATCATCAATTTCAACTTCTCCGGCAAGCTGGGAAGCGTTGGCAATAATTACGTTGTTAGCAACAATACAATCATGTGCCACATGAGAATATGCCATGAGCAGACAATTATCTCCCACGACTGTTTTTCCTTTTGCCGCGGTTCCTCTGTTGACGGTAACACATTCGCGGATAGTTGTATTATTCCCAATGATGGCGAGGGATTCTTCTCCTCTGAACTTTAAATCCTGCGGAATACCTCCCAACACAGCGCCGGAAAAGATGTTACATTTCTCCCCTATTCTTGTTCCCTCAAGGATGGTTACATTCGAAGCTATTTTCGTTCCGGCACCAATTTCAACATTTTTATCAATAAAAACAAATGGACCAATTTCTACATCAGGAGCAATAACAGCCTCCGGATGAATCTGTGATAAAGGATGTTGTATCATTTCTTTTCCGTTAAATAAGTTTTTCTCAGTAGTTTTGCAAACTCGGTGTTTATTTTATGTCCGGGATACTTCGCTACAATCCTGCCTTTGATCGGTTTTCCCACCAACGCGAGGTCGCCTATCAAATCCAGCAGTTTGTGCATGGCCGGTTCATTTTCAAACTTAATTCCTCCGTTCAGATACCCCAGTTGTGAAGCATCCACGCGGTGCTGGTGAAGTTTCTCAGTCAGCTTGTCAACAGCTTCCTGCGACATAATTCTATCGTAAATCACGATGGCGTTTTTCAAATCTCCACCCTTGATTAAATTCATGTTTAATAAAGGTTCTATTTCGTGAACAAACACAAAGGTGCGGGCAGACGCGGTTTTGAGGTTGAAATCCCTCAAATCATCAAGTGAAGCCGTTTGCTCCCGCAAGACCGGAGAGTCAAATCCAATCATCACTTCCAACTCCAGTTTATCAGCCGGATAGGCTTTGATAACCGATCCGGATTCGGTTTTATATTCAATTTCATCGGTAATACACAGGAAATCCTTCTCTGCATCCTGAATAACGATGCCAACTTCCTGGATTTTATCTCTGAATAACCTGGCGCTACCATCCAGAATCGGGAATTCGGGGCCATCCACTTCAAATAAACAATTATCAATTCCGGCAGCAAAAAATGCCGCCATCGCATGTTCGATGGTGCTAACCTGAAAACGGTCATTTTTAAGCACCGTGCCACGAACAGTATCCCCGACATTTTCCGCCAGTGCTTCTATTGTCGGCTGACCTTCCAGGTCGGTTCGACAGATAACAATTCCATGATTAACAGGAGCAGGATTGGCCTTTAACGTGATATTCAGCCCGGTATGCAGTGCAATCCCTTCAATAACAAAAGAATCCCTGATTGTTTTTTGTTTCATCTTACAATATTATATCAGGAATTCTGTGATTTAGATTTAATAATCTGTTCCAATTCCCCTACTTTTTTAATTAGTTCATTAACCATTTTTTGTAACTCAGGTAAATTTTTATTTACGACGTAAGAACGTCTGAATGTATTAATGGGTACAGCAGGATAGCCGGAATACACCTGGTCGGGTGTATTGATGGAGCCGGCAACACCTGCCTTAGCTCCCAACCTGGTGCCATCGGCAATGTTAATATGTCCGGATATACCTACCTGACCGCCAAACATCACCCGTTTCCCTATTTTAGTCGAGCCGGCAATTCCTGTTTGAGAAGCAATTACCGAATCTTCTCCTATTTCTACATTGTGGGCTATCTGCACCAGATTATCAATTTTGACTCCCTTCTTGATTATGGTACTGCCCAGTGTCGCCCGGTCAACTGTTGTATTAGCTCCGATTTCAACATAGTCCTCAATTACAACATTCCCCGTCTGCGGTATTTTCTTATACGTTCCATCTTCTGACGGTGCAAAACCAAATCCATCTGAACCGATTACGGCATTCGCATGAAGAATACAGTTATTTCCGATAACTGTGCCTTCATAAATGCGTGCGCCGGGATAAATCAACACATCATCACCTATTACCACGTCATCAGCAATCGTGACATTCCCATGGATAGTGGCTTTATCCCCGATTTTTACCCGGGCGCCAACTTGTACAAAAGGACCAATAAAGGCTTCTTTACCAATTACGGCAGTAGCATCAATTGCTGATAAAGAAGAAATTCCTGCTTTATGAGGCTTACCGTTCGTAACCAAATTCATCAACACCGCCAATGATTCATACGCATTATCAACCCGTATCAACGTAGCTTTGATCGGTCTCTCAGGCACGAAATCCTTGTTTACTAGCACCACATCAGCCTGACAGTCATAAATAAAATGGATGTATTTTGGATTGGCTAAAAAAGTGAGTGTGCCGGGTTTACCGTCCTCTATCTTTGAAAAATCGTGTACACGAACATGAGGGTCTCCTTCAACTGTTCCTCTTAAAAATTCAGCTATTTGTCCGGCTGTATATATCATAAAAAAATTTTGGGCACAAAATTAATAAACAATTTCGATATAATCAGGTTTATACTTGTTTTTTCCGCATTCCCCTTTTACAAAAACATTAAAACCATGCTATTTTAATGTTAAAAAATATTGGCTTTGATTTTTAATTACCCGCGCTACACCAAGGCTACCAATATCTCTATCTCGCCCCTCAGGGGCCACTAACCACTATTAAACTCATATCTTCAGGTAACAAAAATAGTGCTTCATCACCTTTTTTGTTAATACCTGTATGTTTAACATATCGGAAGCCTCTGCAATATCTTTGATACTTCCGTCTTTCATCAGAATATTGATGTTATCATCTTCCGGACAGTAAGTATCGGTACTTACCACTTCATCCCCCATAAAATACCGTGCATCTTCCTCAGGAATATTGAACCGTTCCTTATATTTTCTCAGTGCTTCCTGTTGAACACATCCATCGGTGGCTTCTGTCCTGATTTCAACCTTAAATAATCTCCTGTTAATAAACGACTGACACAACAACGACAATACAAAATCAGGATGATCCGACCAGACTTTTATTGCAGAGAAAAAGTCGGAATCATCCAGCATGACAAAGTTTTCAAATGCCTTACCAGACCCGGAAAAATCAGCTAAACTGACTTTTTGGTACAGGAAATAATGCAAGGCCGGTGTTGCGAATAATTCGACTCCTTTTGATGCAAGCTCTTTTGCTCGTTTCAAAATATTCACCAGCATTTTTTCTGCCGCAACAGATGTTTTGTGCAAATATACCTGCCAGTACATCAACCGGCGTGCAACAAGAAATTTCTCTATTGAATAAATCCCCTTGGCTTCCACAACCAACTTTCCATCATGCAGGTTCAACATCTTAATAATCCGCGACGCACCAATAATGCCTTCGCTCACCCCGCAAAAAAAACTGTCACGGCTCAGATAGTCCAGCCTGTCCATATCCAACTGACCAGAAACCAACTGATGGAGAAATTTTTTGGGATAGTTGTTCCTGAATATTTCGATCGACATATCCAGTTTCCCCTTAAACTCCCGATTCATTTTCTCCATAATCAACAGCGATATTTCTTCATGACTCACGCCTGGCACTAAACTATGTTCTAGCACATGAGAAAACGGCCCGTGACCTATGTCATGAAGCAATATACAAGCCTTTACCCCTTCTTCTTCTTCAAAGGAGATAGGATGCCCCGCTAACCTGAGCTGGCTGATGGCTTCCCCCATCAGATGCATTGCCCCAAGCGAATGTTGCAGCCGGGTATGTTGCGCTCCCGGATAAACATAAGACGAAAGTCCTAATTGTTTTATTCTGTTTAATCGCTGAAAATAAGGGTGTTGTATGATATCATAAAGTAAACCGTCCGGAATATTTATAAATCCGAAGACCGGATCATTGATGATTTTTCTTTTTTTATTCATATTCTTTAAGCAAACAGGTAATATTTTTAACACATCTTAAGAGTCTCAATCAGCCACTTCCAGGTCTTTTGGGTTGACTGGATGCTTAAACGTTCATCCGGAGAATGCACTCCGAGCATCTGAGGACCGATAGAAATCATATCCAAGTGCGGATATTTTTCTAAAAACAATCCACATTCCAGTCCGGCATGAATCGCTTTTACCTGAGGGGCATCTCCAAAAAGATGCTGGTAAGCAGCTTCAGATTTTTTAAGTATAGCTGAGTCAACATTGGGTTGCCAGCCGGGATAGCCATCTGATTGAATTATCTCAGCGCCGGCAAGAGCGAATACGGCATATAACTGCGTTGCAATATCAGCTTTAGCAGTTTCTGATGAACTGCGCTGACTCGTGTTGATTTCGATCTGACGGGCATTTATCATCCTGACAGAAGCCAGGTTGGTTGATGTTTCGACTAAGTCCGGGATAGCACGGCTCATGGCAATAACGCCATGCGGACAAGCATAGAGCATCTGCAACAGGCGGTCAGAAAAAGTTTTCCGCATCACCTTGTCAGGTAAAACGTCCGATTCCAAGTTGATGCGGAGATTAGGTTCTATGTCTTTAAATTCTTCTTCAACGGTTGCAATATACACATTCAGCATCACACGGATGGTTTCCTTTTCGGCATAAGGAACAGCAACAAATGCTGTTGCTTCGCGAGGTATTGCATTATGCAGGTTTCCTCCTTCAAAAGAGGCGAGACGCACATCCATCTTCTGGTTCAGTTGCCAGAGATAACGGTTCAACAGCTTGATAGCATTGCCGCGTCCCAGGTGAATATCTCCGCCGGAATGACCGCCGGCAAGCCCGGAAACCATCACCCTAAAGCCAAAATAACCTGCCGGCGCCGGTTCATTTTCATAGGCAAACAGAGCCCTGGTGCCTATGCCTCCGGCACAACCGATAAAAATCTCACCATCATCTTCCGAATCCAAATTGATCAGCACATCACCCGTCAACAACTGCTTGCCGAGTCCGAACGCTCCTGTTAAGCCGGTTTCTTCATCCACCGTAAAAAGACATTCCAGGGGTGGATGTTGCAGGTTGTCGGCTGCCAGCACAGCCAGCATCATCGCCATCCCGATACCATTATCGGCACCAAGCGTTGTTCCTTTCGCTTTCACCCAATCCCCTTCAATGTAAGTCTGAATAGCATCAGTCTCGAAATTATGTGCGACATCTGCATTTTTTTCACACACCATATCGATGTGCGCCTGCAGGATCACGGTCGGGTTGTTTTCATAACCCGGGGTCGCTGGTTTGCTGATCAGCAAATTACCCGTATCATCTTTCTTAACTGCCAGATGATGATGCTGTGCAAAGACAACCAAAAAAGCGGCTATTTTCTCCTCTTTTTTTGATGGGCGCGGAATACGGGTGATTTGATGAAAATAATTCCAGAGTGTATGCGGTTGAAGTTCTGTCATAACGTGGTTGTTTGGTTATTCGGCTGCAAAGATAGCTAAAATTCTCATTCCAATGCGATTATTTAACGACCGAAATGCAGAGCCGGAATTTTCATCTGTCGAATATTATCCCTAAATTTGTGGCGTTAAACTCTCAACACAAAAGGACTTGCATGTTATTTTCTCAGATACTTGGGCAGGAAACAATTAAGGAACGTTTGATACGTACGGTATCAGAACAACGCATACCACATGCACAGCTGTTCCGAGGGCCTGAAGGTGTGGGAAAATTAGCCCTGGCGATAGCTTATGCGCAATATATTTGTTGCGAAAATAAAAAAGAACATGATTCCTGCGGGGTTTGTCCTTCCTGTGTGAAATATGCCAAATTAGCCCATCCTGATTTACACTTGGTTTTTCCTGTCATCAAGCCTAAGGACACGAAAACGGTTGTGTGTGATGATTTTGTAGCAGACTTCAGGGAGATGGTAATAGAAAGCCCATACTTCGGGGTAAATGAGTGGTTCTTGAAGATTTCAGGGGATGCCAAACAAGGCGTGATTTATGCCAACGAAAGCCAGGAAATCATCCGGAAATTAAGCCTGAAAACCTATGAATCAGAGTACAAGGTAATGATTATCTGGTTACCGGAAAGGATGAACAGAGATTGCGCCAACAAGCTCTTGAAGATACTGGAAGAGCCTCCTGAAAAAACAGTATTTCTCTTGGTATCCAATCATCCGGACGAAATCATCCCGACAATTTTATCGCGGACACAGCATATAAACATTCCACCGCTGAAAACCGATGACATTGTAACAGCTTTGCTGACCAATCCGGAGATTGAAATCACACCGCCTGATGCAATGAACATAGCCCGCATTGCGAACGGGAGTTATTTAAAAGCATTAAATCTGTTAAAAGAAGGGGATGAGCAAAAACAAAATTTTGACAGATTTGTTCATGTAATGCGACTTGCCTGGCAAGTTGGCAACCGGAAAGATTATGCTTCACTGAAGTCACTCAGAAAATGGGCTGACGAAATGGCGCTTTCAAGTATAGGCAGGGAAAGGCAAAAAGGTTTTTTGGCTTATGCACAGCACATGGTAAGGGAAAATTACATCCTTAACCTGAGAGAAACAGAACTAACTTATTTAAGTCAGTCCGAATCCGATTTTTCAACGAACTTTTCCCGTTTCATTCACGAACGAAACGTGGAAGATTTGATGGCTGAATTCGCGCTGGCTGAACGACATATAGAACAAAATGTAAATGCAAAAATGGTTTTTTTCGACTTAGTTTTAAAAATCATCATGCTCTTGAAAAGGTAATTATTATATGGAACATACACTCAATAGTTGCGGTTGCAGCATGAACAAAAAAGGATGTTGCCGGAATTCGCATCAGAAACTAAGCACATTCGACTGGCTGTGCGACCTGCCTGAAACCCGGCAGGACACGGATTACGTTGAAGTGCAATTTAAAAATACACGCAAAGCTTATTTTATCAACAGCGCTAATATTCCCCTGGAAAAGGGGGATGTTGTCGCCGTTGAATCATCGCCAGGACATGATATCGGGGAGGTAACCCTAATAGGACGGTTGGTTTTGTTGCAAATGAACAAGCAGCACATCAGTCCGGAAAGGTATGAAATCAGAAAAATTTACCGGAAAGCCAAGGAAGCCGATATTGAAAAATACAAGGAAGCCAAGGCAAAAGAACAGGAGACGATGATCAAGGCGCGTCAGATTGCTGAAAGTCTGAAGCTGAACATGAAAATCGGGGATGTGGAATACCAGGGTGACGGGAACAAAGCTATATTTTACTACATAGCCGACGAGCGTGTGGATTTCAGACAGTTAATCAAGGTATTTGCCGAGACCTTCCGGATACGTATCGAGATGAAACAAATCGGAGCTCGTCAGGAAGCCGGCAGAATCGGCGGTATAGGACCCTGTGGAAGGGAATTATGCTGCTCTGGATGGATGACCAATTTCAACTCTGTGTCAACCTCAGCTGCCCGTTACCAGGATATCTCCATGAACCCGCAAAAACTTGCGGGACAATGCGGAAAACTCAAATGTTGTATGAACTATGAGTTAGACACTTACGTGGATGCCCTGAAAGATTTTCCTTCAAAAGAAATTCAGTTGGAAACACTGGACAACACCTATTATCATTTTAAAACCGATACATTTAAATCAGCCATTTCCTATTCTACCTCTCAGAATTTCGGGGCAAATGTGGTAACCATCAGCGCGGAAAGAGCAAAAGAAGTGATTGCCCTGAATAAAAAAGGAATTAAACCGGCATCACTGGAAGCAAAACAGGAAGAAGAAAAGAAAATTGATTACAACAACGTGGTAGGAGAAGACAGTCTGACCCGTTTCGACAATCAGAAAAGGAAGAGGTCAGGCAAAAGAAATCGTCCGGTTCTCAAGAAGAACAACCCTCAACATGCGCAATCAAAACAACAGAAAAGAAATGATAAACCCTCGGCAAATTAAATTTTGTGTTAGGGCTTTGCTTGTGACAGCGGTTGTTTTCGTGTCATGCGGCAGGCGACCTGAATACAACGAATTTATTCCGGTTGACTCTCAATCTTGGTCAGCGGATAGCAGTTGCGTGTTTACATTGGATGTGAAAGACAGCGTTACCCGGTATGATCTTTTGATCAGCATTCGTCACACCAGCGCTTATCCTTACCAGAACCTTTGGTTATTCATCGAACAGCTTTCTCCCGACAGCCTGATAACCCGCGACACCATCGCCTGTACGTTGGCTGATCATACGGGCAGATGGATTGGCACCGGAACCGGTACGGTTTATTTGTTGCCGGTGCCGTTCAAACAACAATTTCGTTTCAGTAAACCAGGTGTATATCAGTATTCCATAACACATGGAATGCGGGATAAGGGTTTAAAAGGGATTAACGCTATCGGCTTAAAATCAGAAAATCGGCATGGGAAAAAATAAACTGGCAAAATTTGCCGAAATGGAATCCTTTCCCCACGTGTTTCAATTTTCTTCGCACGAAATACGATCGGGAAAACCGGTTGAAAATAAGGGAAGATGGAATGAATTGGTTTTTAAAAACAACAACCCGGTTGTATTAGAGTTGGGATGCGGTAAAGGAGAATATTCAGTGGGACTGGCGGCCTTATTCCCTGAGAAAAACTTTATCGGGGTTGACATCAAAGGCGCCAGGATGTGGACAGGAGCAAAAGAATCTTTTAAAAAAGGCATAAAAAATGTGGCTTTTTTACGCACCAACATTGAGATGATTCATCACTTCTTTGCTCCCGATGAGGTATCGGAAATATGGCTGACTTTTCCCGACCCTCAAATGAAAAAAGTAACCAAACGTCTGACAGCAACCAACTTCATGCAACTATACCAGCAGTTTGTAAAAGATAAGGGTTTGATTCACCTGAAAACAGACAGTAATTTCATGTTCACTTATACCTGCGAGATGGTCAAAGAGAACGGGTATCCCGTAGTTGTTTCAACCGACGATTTGTATGCCTCGGTATCAGAAGATCCAATTTTAGGAATTAAAACCTATTACGAACAACAATGGCTGGACAGAGGCCTCACCATCAAATACATTCAGTTCAGGCTTGAAAAAAGAACTGATTTCTTTGAGCCGGATATTGAGATTGAACGGGACGCCTACCGCAGCTTCGGACGGAGCAAACAGCACCACATTCCTGTTAGGGCTTCTTCAACAAAATAAATTTATAAAACTGCGTAAATAATAAAAAAAACAATACTCTTATCAGATGACATTATATCCAAAATTGATTTTAGACGCTCTTTCTCACGTACGTTACCCTGGAACAGGGAAAGACATTGTTTCTTCCGGGATGGTGCAGGATGATATCCGCATTGAAGGCATGAAGGTATCATTCTCTCTTATATTTGAAAAACAAAACGACCCTTTTGTGAAGTCGGTTATCAAAGCTGCTGAAACAGCGATTCTGACTTATATCGGGGAAAATGTTGATATAAAGGGAAATATCACCCCAGTGTTGAAAGAAACTCCCAAAGCTAAACCTACTTCTATTTTACCCGGGGTTAAAAACATCCTGGCTGTTTTCTCGGGAAAGGGAGGTGTAGGGAAATCGACCGTCTCGTCAAACCTTGCTATTGCACTCGCGTCGCTGGGATATAAGGTCGGATTGTTGGATGCAGATATCCACGGACCATCAATTCCCAAAATGTTTGGCGTGGAAGATGCCCGCCCCTTCATGGAAGAAGTGGATGGCAACCAGATGATTATGCCTATCGAAAAATACGGTGTAAAGTTATTGTCCATCGGCTTTTTCGTGGATCCTGACAATGCACTTGTATGGAGAGGAAGTATGGCCAGCAACGCCCTGAAACAATTGATTACTGAAGCCAACTGGGGTGAACTCGATTTCTTCGTGATGGATTTGCCTCCGGGGACAGGAGACATTCACCTGACATTGGTACAGACAATGGGTATTACAGGAGCCGTAGTGGTCACAACCCCACAGGATGTGGCGCTCACGGATGCACGCAAAGGGGTGAATATGTTTACGGGTGACAAGGTGAACGTTCCGGTATTAGGTTTGATTGAAAACATGGCCTGGTTTACGCCGGCCGAACTTCCTGAAAATAAGTACTATATTTTTGGGAAAGAGGGAGGAAAGAGACTGGCAGAAGAACTCAATGTCCCGTTGCTTGGGCAGATACCTATCGTGCAAAGCATCCGCGAAGGAGGAGATGCCGGAAAACCTGTCGCGGTCGATCGGCATTCCATCTCCGGCATGGCCTTCCTCAGTTTAGCAGAAAAGGTGGTTGAGCACATTGAGCTCAGAAATAAAAACAAAGCGCCAACTAATAAAGTTGAAATTACCAAATTCTGATTTAACAAGGGTTACAGGCTGCTTTATCAGTAAAAAACACCCGTAAGCTGTTGATAACTTTCAATGTACGATGTCCCGTTTTGTTAATAAAAATATTTAATTATTACTATCTTATTGATTATTATGCCTATCTTTGCCTAATTTTTTAGGCATATTGTCTGAAAAAAGTTTGTTTTTAAGTATGAAAAAAACTTTTCTGCAATTCCTGTTTATACTGATTTTTTTAGCTTGCTGCACTGCTTATGTGTCGGCGGGAGCTTCACAATATGGAAGATGGTCGGTTGTAGGATATACGGGTGTTAACAGATTTGATGGGGACATTGACCCCCAATACAACACAAAAGCCATACTTAAAAGTCCTAATCTTGATTTCTCTGTCGATTATAACTTAAGTCCTACTTTTGCATTCGGAGTTAATATTGGCGGGCTGATATTTAATCAAGAAGACATCAATGAATCCTTTAGTTCGGGGGCTGTATATACCTCAACGCATATTACCATTGACATGCTCAGCCTCCTGAACGGCGCGAAAAGCAAAAAATGGAGCGTGCTGGGAGGTGTAGGATTGGGTTTATCTGGTTTGATCCAACCGGAATACATCTCCGGTCGTACCGGAGGCGCTCTTGATCCCAACAATAACGCCATTATTTTTCCTCCTGCCTTTTACATCCTGCCTCTCAGTGGCAGCATCGAATACAATGTCAGCAAAAGATACTGTTTGGGGTTAACTTTCAGAATGGTTTACACGAATACCGATAATATTGAATCTTCCCACCGGCATGAATACAGAGACACCTGGCAAAATTTAAGTCTTACTTTACGGTATAAACTTCTTTCTACAGACAATAAACACTTCCGGGATGAGATTTTCGAACGACAGGAAGAGCCTTCGCTTAAGTTGATCAGCAAATTACAGGAAGACATCAACAGATTATCTGCCCGCATCGATAGTGTGGACAATAAAACCGATAATCTGGATGAACGCCTGGTTAAACTGGAAGGAATCCTTTCGAATGATGGTCCGGATACTGATAAAGACGGGGTACCCGATGTCAGAGACCTGGAACCCAACACGCCTCCGGGAACACCAGTTGATTTCTGGGGCAGGAGTTTGCCTGCAAAGGTTGTCAAAGCTGATGACTTATTATCGGTTTACTTTGATTTTGACAGCATCGAATTGGATAAAATTGCGCAAATTACCCTCGTGAAAGTGGCTGAAAGAATGCGTAACAACCCTTCACTCATGCTTGAAATCAGGGGATATACCGACAACTTGGGAACCAACACCTACAATCAACGCTTGAGTCAGCGCCGGGCCGAGCAAGTAAAACTGCAACTGGCAAAAGTGTATGGAATCGCGCAAAACAGAATGGTTGCTAATGGCAAGGGAAAAATCAGCAATCCACCTGTGAAAACCCTGATGAACCGCCGTTGCGATTTCTTCTTCAGCGAATAAAAACAGTTGCCGGTCTCCAGTTGTGTCGCTACCTACGGCAGCTCCGGGTGTGAGTGGTTCACTTATCTCAGCCAGCAAACTTACTGATTACTAAACTCTGCTTCCTCCGGAAGCTGCTTTCCGATTTCCGTTCTCCGCTAAATCCATCGCTTTGTGATGTCTTGAAACGATTCAACCCTTCTGTCCCTGAAAAACGGCCATATCCTGCGCACAGTTTCTGTTCGTGTCATGTCGATTTCAACTATCAGATTTTCATCCTGATTGTTGCTAGCTTGTGCCAAAATTTCTCCCTGCGGTCCGGCGACAAAACTATTGCCCCAGAACTGGATGCCGTTGGTAGTTCCCGATGGGTCTGCTTCGTGACCGGTACGGTTGCAGGATAACACATGCAAGCCATTGGCAACTGCATGACTGCGCTGAATGGTCACCCAGGCATCCTTTTGTCGCATCTTTTCTGCTTCCGGGTCGGTACTTTCCCAACCGATGGCAGTGGGATAAATCAGTAAATCAGCACCGGCCATGGCCATCAGGCGGGCAGCTTCGGGGTACCACTGGTCCCAGCAGACCAATACGCCGAGTTTTCCGATGGATGTTTGGATGGGTTCAAAACCCAAGTCGCCCGGCGTGAAATAGAATTTCTCGTAATAAGCAGGATCATCCGGGATGTGCATTTTGCGGTACTTGCCCGCGATGCTGCCGTCTTTGTCCAGCACCACAGCTGTGTTGTGATACAATCCCGGCGCTCTTTTTTCGAATAAGGAAAGGACGATAACCACCTGATGTTCTTTGGCAAGCTTACTGAAATATTCAGTGGACAGACCGGGTATGGTTTCGGCCTGATCGAAAACAGCCGGATCTTCGGTCTGGCAAAAATACAAACCATTGTGTAACTCCTGCAGTACTACGAGCTCTGCTCCTTGTTTGGCGCAGGCGATGATGTTTTGTGTCAGTTTGGCTACATTCGCTTCACGCGAAGCCGAGTTTGATTGTTGGATTAATGCTGTTTTCATATTTTTTGTTTTTATGTCTAACGTCTAACGTCTAATGTCTAAAGTCACTTGTCGTCGCTGTCACTATTCATTATTCACTATTCATTATTCACTATTAGTTATTCGCTCTTCGCTTTATACGTATTGCATCGTCACGCAATGCAACGATCCGTGTTGTTTGATTAACGGCAAACAATTGATACCAATGATTTTACGGTCAGGAAATGCCTGTTCAAGTTGTTTCAACGCAATTTCATCTTTGGGTGACTGATAAGTCGGCACTAAGACTGCACCATTGATGATTAAAAAATTGGCATAGGTTGCCGGTAATCTTTCCCCAGCTTCATATACCGAATCGGCCATGGGCAACGGAATCAACCGGTAGGGAGTACCCGAAACAGTTTTGAACTGGATTAATTCCTCTTCCATTTTTTTCAGTTCTTCGTAATGCTCATCCGTTTCATCTTCACATTTTACATAAGCAATGGTGTTTGCATCGCAAAAGCGGGCCAGGGTATCGATGTGACTATCCGTATCATCTCCAGCCAGATACCCGTGGTTTAACCACAGCACCCGGTGCAGGCCGAAATAATCCTTCAGTTTGGTTTCAACATCTTCTTTTGGTAAATCGTTGCGGTTGTCCGAAAGTAAACAGGTAGAAGTTGTTAGCAAAGTTCCTTCTCCGTCCGATTCAATGCTTCCACCTTCCAGTACAAAATCAAGGCAGTTTCTGTAAGTCACGCTGCTGTCGAAAATCATCTTATCATATAATGCTTTCGTAATCTGATTATCAAGTTCTGCTTCAAATTTCTTTCCCCAGCCGTTAAATGTGAAATCATATATCACCTTCTTTCCGTTCTCTAACACGGTAATTCCTCCGTGATCCCTTGCCCAGGTATCGTTGGAGGGTAATTCCACAAGAGTGATTTTACTTAAATCAGCATCTTTCAGCAATGTTTTAATCTGTTTTGATTTCTTGCAAACAATCAGCATTTTTTCATGCTGTACGATATGACGGACTATCTCAACAAAGCATTGATTTACTTCGTCGAGCATATCCACCCAGTCGGTTTGCTCATGCGGCCAGGTGAGTTGCACAAATTGCTGCGGCGCCCATTCGGGCGGTAGTTGTTTGCTCATCATGATTATGGCACAAAAATAACAAAAACTACACACCCAAAATTATTTTCGCATCAATATTCAATTTATTATGTATGTTGCGGGCTACTTTTAATGTAGGTTCACTTTTTCCTGTCAGGTATTCACTAATACGGGAAGGGCTTACGCCCAGTAGTTTGGATAATTTTATCTGGTTTAAATTCATCTCAAACATCCTGAGTTTTAGCATTTCAATTAGAGTTGGGGCCTTCATCGGAAAGTATTTTTCTTCATAATCAGCAACGACATTAGATAAGATATTTAATTCAATTAAATATTTGTTCTCCTCAGATGTCTCATTGTCAACAAGTTTTAATAACTCCTCTATCCTTGCTGTGGCTACATTATATTCAAGTTCTGTATTAATTTGTGTCATAATTTAAATGTTTTTGCAGTCAGTTTTATCATATAATGCATGTGATCCTATAAAACGAATATACACCATTTTGATTTTAAAAATGATGATTACTACCAGCCTGTATTGATTACCTTTAATATTAAAAACAAACCTGTTATTTCCAATTGCATCGACAGTTTTAAAATCTTTTTTAATCTCTGCAAAATTATTCCAATCTGCTTTGTGTGTCTTTGAATACCATTCCTCAAGTGCTGTTTTTGAGTCTGCATGCTTCATATAAAACAGCACTATTGCTTTTTTAGTTATAATTCTCATAATTATGGCTTTGATTAGGATGCAAAAATAATATTTATGTTTTGAATTTCAAAACATTATTTTGATAAACAGAACTCATTTTGCATTTCATTGTTTAGTTTCACCTGACACCAGACATCAGTCAGCAGAAAAAGACCGGCGACTGGCGACTGGCGACTGGCGACACATATATCAAAAAAAATTCCTATTTTTGCATCAAAAATAACAAATCATGGGAAAGGTACTTATTATAGGCGCCGGAGGCGTTGGAACGGTAGTGGCTCATAAGGTAGCTCAGAATCCGGATGTTTTCACGGAAATCATGCTGGCGAGCCGCACGAAATCAAAGTGCGATGCGATTGCTGCAGATGTAAAGAAACGTACAGGGGTAACGATACAAACTGCTCAGGTAGATGCGGATGTCGTGCCTGAGCTGGTGAAACTTTTCAATCGTTTCAAACCTGAGTTGGTCATCAATGTGGCATTGCCCTATCAGGATCTCACCATCATGGATGCCTGTCTGGAGGCAGGTGTTAACTACCTGGATACCGCTAATTACGAACCAAAGGATGAAGCGCATTTCGAATACAGCTGGCAGTGGGCTTACAAAGAAAAATTTAAGAAAGCCGGATTGACGGCCATTTTAGGTTGCGGTTTTGACCCGGGCGTTACGAGTATCTATACAGCTTATGCAGCCAAACATCATTTCGATGAAATACAATATTTAGATATTGTGGATTGTAATGCAGGTGACCATGGAAAAGCGTTTGCTACTAACTTTAATCCCGAAATCAACATCCGTGAGGTAACGCAGAAGGGTAAATACTGGGAAAACGGTCAGTGGGTAGAAACTGAACCGCATGAAATTCACAAGCCACTCAACTATCCTGAAATCGGGACGAAAGAATCCTACGTGATTTATCACGAAGAACTGGAATCGCTGGTGAAAAACTTCCCGACGCTCAAACGGGCACGTTTCTGGATGACATTCGGTCAGGAATACCTGACCCACCTGCGCGTAATTCAGAACATCGGGATGGCACGCATTGATGAAGTCGAATTCAATGGGGTGAAGATTGTCCCCATTCAGTTCCTGAAAGCCGTGTTGCCTGATCCGGGTGAACTGGGAGAGAATTATACCGGTCAGACCTCCATCGGTTGTCGCATCCGTGGATTAAAAGATGGAAAGGAAAAGACTTATTATATATATAACAATTGCAGTCACGAGGAAGCATTCAAAGAAACCGGTGCACAAGGGGTTAGCTATACCACCGGCGTACCGGCCATGATTGGTGCGATGATGTTTTTCAAAGGCGAATGGCGCAAGCCGGGTGTTTACAATGTCGAAGAATTCAATCCCGATCCTTTCATGGAAAAACTGAATATCCACGGACTTCCCTGGGTAGAACTGCATGATGTGGATCTTGAATTATAATGATCTATTTACAGTTATTCATATCATTCTTTAAAATCGGCGTATTTGCCTTCGGAGGCGGATACGCCATTATAACCTTAATCCAGCACGAGATCATGACGTATGGCTGGATGACACAAAGTGAACTGACCGACATCATTGCTATCTCACAAATGACACCTGGACCTATCGGGATTAACTCGGCCACTTATGTCGGTTATGTTGCTTCCGGAAATATCTGGGGTGCTGTTGTTGCTACTTTAGCCATCACCCTTCCCTCTTTTCTGATTATGATTGCCATCACCCGATTCTTTATGGTGATGCAGAAAAACCGGTATATGCAATATGCCTTACAGGGCTTACGACCCATGGTAGTCGGTATGATTGCCGCAGCAGCCATCCTGCTGATGAACCGCGAAAATTTTATTGATTACAAAAGCTACATCCTGTTCGGACTAGCCTTTGTGGCTTCCCTGTTTTTCAGGGTGCATCCGATTTTGATTATCATTGGAGCAGGGGTGCTGGGGTTTGTATTGTATTGAAGCAGGTTAATAGCGGAGAATGGAAAGCGGAAAGTGGTTGGGGTTAGTGTAAAAACGGTGAGCGGAAAGCCATATTGTATTAGCTTCCGTAGGAAGCTAAGTTTAGTAACCAGTAAGCTTGCTTACTGGACTAGGAAGAACACCCAACCACACCAGAGGTTGCCGTAGGAAGCGACACTTAAGTGAACAAAAGTTGGCTTCCTATGGAAGCCATAACCCAGTGCTGTACGCGTCCCAGCCAGCAAGCTGGCTGGTTACTAAATTATGCTGCCTCTGGCAGCAAGAATAACAGACTTATGTTTGATAAAAGCAGCTTCCGTAGGAAGCAAAGTTTAGTAACCAGTAAGCTTGCTTACTGGACTAGGATAACTACTCTAGCATATGGCTTCCGGAGGAAGCCAACTAAAACAACCACTCAAAAAGATAACTATCCTGATACTCAACTTCAAAAGCTTTTAACAACTCCATATACTCCTCCCTGAAACTAACTTTTTTGTGATGTGTTTCCTGATTTAGTATATATTTACATACTGCATCGACCTGAGATTTTCCATATGAAAAAGCACCAAATCCGGTTTGCCATTCAAAATGGGTCCGGATAAGCTGGTTGCTGTTGATAAATAAACTTGTTGATGATTTGATCTTTTGGACTATCGAAGAGCAACTGACATCAGGTTTCATACTTAGTAATAAATGTGTGTGATCCTGGTTACAAAAGATAGACAATGGTTTGCATTTATGATTTTGCGTTATTGAAGACATGTATTGTTCTACACGACTTTTAATCTCGGGTCTGATTAAAGATTCACGGTTTTTAACTGCAAAAACAAGTTGTACATAGAGCTGGGTGTAAGTGTTAGCCATACAGATAAAATTTTAGGTTATAAAGAAAGGACAAAGATATATTTTTAACAACAAAGTCGCAAGTTAGCTTCCTACGGAAGCCATATATATAGTCACCTTTCTTTTCCCAGTAAGCAAGCTTACTGGTTACTAAACTTTGCTTCCTACGGAAGCTCCGTACGGTGAAGTAGCGCCATAACCTAGTAAGCAAGTTTGCTGGTTACTAAACTTTGCTTCCTACGGAAGCTCCGTACGGTGAAGTAGCGCCATAACCCAGTAAGCAAGTTTGCTTGTTACTAAACTTTGCTTCCTACGGAAGCTAAAACATACAAACCGGGGTTCCGCTATGCACTATCCGCTTTTTGTTTTGTGCTCTTTTTACACTTCCCCACCAATCAAATATACCGTATACCCCACATACATCGCCAGTAATAACCCCGCTTCCCATCTGTCGAGCTTTTTCTTCTTTCCTGAAAACATGGTCAGGAACAACAACACGGTTCCGAAAATGAGCAGGTAGATATCCTGATTAAATCTCAGCGAAAATGGGATGGGGCGTATGAGTGAACTGACACCCAGGATAAAGAAGATATTAAAGATGTTCGAGCCGATGATATTTCCTACGGCAATGTCGTTGTTCTTTTTGATAGCAGCAACGACAGAAGTGGCCAATTCGGGCAACGAGGTTCCGGCTGCCACGATGGTCAGTCCGATGAGTGTCTGGCTTACTCCCAGGGCAGAAGCTATTTCGACAGCACTATCAACGACCAAACGGCCTCCGATGACCAACAAGGCCAATCCCAGCAGGATGAGTCCCCAGATTTTCAGGTTGCTGTAATGAACAACCGTTGTTGAGGTTTCAGGTATATTTCCTGTACGCAGTTGTTTATATACATAATAAAGGAATCCAGCGAAAAACAACAGCAGAATTACACCATCGAGACGCGACAATCCAATGCCAGAATCAGCAAAGAAGTCATTAGCTAAAAAGAACAGTAAAATAGCTGCTGCAAGAGAAAAAGGGATTTCTTTCCAAACAGTACTCGACTGCACCACCAGCGGGGTAATGAGGCCTGCAATACCCAAAATCATGAAAAGATTAAAATTGTTACTTCCGATAATATTTCCATACACGATTTCCGGGTGATTTTCAAAAGCTGCGAAAGCATTGACAACCAGCTCGGGCATGGAAGTGCCGAAAGCCACAATCGTTAACCCGATGGCCAAATCAGATACCTGATGTTTTTTAGCCAGTGCGGTAGCACCATTAACAAGCCAGTCGGCTCCCTTGATCAACAGGACGAAGCCGAGAACCAAAAGTGAGGTTTGTAGTAACATGTTTTTTTATTGTCTCCAGTCTCCGGTCAAACGGAGAGCTGAAAGCATTTAATTGTTTGTAAAAGAATTTAGAAAAGAAAATTTTATACCACAAAAGGCACAAAAGAAAAAATAAGGAATCACAAAAGTTAAACTTTTAAACCTTAAACTATTCACTTTTAGCTATTCGTTTTCCGCTTTCCGTTTTCCGCTAAAATTAATCCTTCGATTTCTTCAAAGTCAGATTCAACAAGGAAAACCCAAGTATCCCTGAAATTACAGATCCGGTTATGATACCTAACTTGGCATTATTTAATATTTCGCTTCCGAGTGGATACGAAAGTCCTGCCAGAAATAGAGCAACCGTAAATCCAATTCCTCCCAGCATCGACAAGCCGACCAAATTTGACCAGTTTATACCACTGGGTTTCCGGGATATTCTGAGTTTGATTGCCATCCAGGTAAACAGGAATATTCCAATTGTTTTACCCAGAACCAATCCTACCAACACACTCAGAGAGACACCACTGAAAAGGGAAATGTGCGAAAGATCGAACACCACACCGGCATTTGCAAACGCGAATAAAGGCATAATGATATAATTCACTAAGTCGTGCAGACTATCTTCAAGTCGTTGCAGCGGACTAACCACATGGTCAGAAGCCGCTTCTATGCGGGTTAAGTATTTAACCTGCGTATTGGTCAGCACAATGCTTTCTTCTTTCTGATTACGTATCGTTGATTCAATCACATGTAAGTCCTGACGCAAACCATCCGTGAATTTCTTCAAATCGATATACGGTCGCGCAGGAACAGTAAAGGCAACCAATACCCCAGCGATGGTTGGATGAATACCCGCTTGCAAGAACAGATACCAGATTGCTAATCCATTGATGAAATAAAACAATTTATTGTTTACCCTCAAGCGGTTACCTACAAACAATACTGCAAAAAGCAGCAAGGAAAATCCAAGGTACAAAAACGAACTCGCTGTAAATTCACTGTAAAAGACAGCTATAACGAGGATACCTCCGATATCATCAGCAATAGCCAGTGTCAACAGGAATATTCTCAGACTAGCCGGAACCCTTTTACCAAGCAAACCCAACACGCCGAGAGAAAAAGCGATGTCGGTTGCCATGGGGATAGCCAGTCCCTTCATTTCTTCAGGTGAGAAATGCTGCGCTTTCCCTACAACAAAGAAAAGCACAACCGGCATAATCATCCCACCAACAGCAGCGATGATGGGTAATATTGCCTGACGGAAAGAAGATAATTCTCCTACTAAAACTTCTCGTTTGATTTCCAGCCCCACAAAGAAAAAGAAAATTGCCATGATGCCATCATTAACCAATTGTAAGAGGGTAAACCGTTCACCATGGTGACTAAGCAAGTTAAAATTTTCTACCCCGATAAAGAAGTCAAATTTCCACAACGATTCATACCAATCTCGCAAAGGAGAGTTAGCAATTACCATCGTTACAATGGCCACAAAAAGCAACAGCACACCCGGATTGGTACGAGCTTTAAACTTGTCGATAAAACCAAAAAACTTAGCAAAGTTTTTATTACGATACACAAATTCCATAAAATTCAAAATTAAATTGTTAATAGTCTGTCCTTTTGAGGCTTTTATGGTAAGTCTTAATGAGGATCTTTTTTAGTCTAGTTTCAGCACAGCCAGGAAGGCTTTTTGCGGAACTTCAACGGAACCAATTTGTTTCATGCGTTTCTTGCCTTTCTTCTGTTTTTCCAGTAACTTTCTTTTACGGCTGATATCGCCCCCGTAACACTTGGCGGTTACGTCCTTGCGAACAGCCTTGATGGTTTCACGGGCAATTATTTTGGCGCCGATAGCAGCCTGAATGGCAATGTCGAATTGCTGACGGGGGATGAGCTCTTTTAACTTCTCACACATCCGGCGACCGAGCGAAACGGCGTTGTCAAAATGTATCAGCGATGAAAGGGCATCTACCGGTTCACCGTTGAGCAAAATGTCTAACTTGATGAGCTTCGATGGACGATAACCATGGGGATGATAGTCGAACGAGGCGTATCCTTTGGAAATACTTTTTAATCTGTCGTAAAAGTCAAACACAATTTCACCCAAGGGCATGTCGAAAATCAATTCCATGCGGTTCCCCGAAATATAATCCTGTTTGATAAGTTCTCCGCGTTTATCCAGACAAAGGGTCATGATTTGACCGATATAGTCGGTGCGGGTGATGATAGAAGCACGGATATAGGGTTCTTCAATCCGGTCGATGAGCATAAAATCAGGCAATCCGGAAGGATTATGCACTTCGATCAGTTCGTCTTTTTTCGTATATACTTTGTAGGAAACGTTCGGAACCGTGGTTATCACGTTCATGTCGAACTCACGGTCGAGTCGTTCCTGGATAATTTCCATATGCAACATCCCCAGGAAACCGCAACGGAAACCAAAGCCCAGCGCCACGGAAGATTCCGGTTCGAAAGTCAGCGAAGCGTCGTTGAGTTGCAGTTTTTCGATGGAAGAGCGTAAATCTTCAAAGTCTTCGGTATCCACCGGATATACACCGGCAAAAACCATCGGTTTTACTTCTTCGAAACCGGAAATGGCTTTTGCACACGGACGTGTCACATGGGTAATGGTGTCACCAACCTTTACTTCTTTAGAGCTTTTAATACCCGAAATAATGTATCCTACGTTTCCGGCACGAAGTTCCTGCACCGGAACCATATCGAGACGGAGAATTCCGATTTCATCGGCGTCGTACTCCTTCCCTGTAGCCACGAATTTCACCAGATCTCCTTTACGAATAGTACCATTGGCAATCTTAAAATAGGCAATAATACCCCGGAAAGAATTAAATACCGAATCAAAAATCAGGCATTGTAGTAGAGCTTCAGGATCTCCCTTGGGCGCAGGAACCCGGTGAACAATCGCTTCCAGGATTTCTTCCACTCCCATACCGGTTTTTCCGCTGGCCCGGATAATATCCTCCGGTTTACAGCCCAATAAGTCCACAATCTGATCTTCCACTTCCTCCGGCATGGCCGAATCCATATCCATCTTATTCATCACCGGGATGATTTCCAGGTCGTGTTCGATGGCCATGTATAAATTGGAAATGGTCTGCGCCTGAATTCCCTGCGTAGCATCAATAATCAGTAGCGCACCCTCACAGGCAGCAATGGAACGTGAGACTTCGTATGAAAAATCGACGTGCCCCGGGGTGTCAATCAGGTTGAGAACATAATCCTCCCCATTCAGTTTGTAGTTCATCTGAATGGCGTGACTCTTGATGGTGATACCCCGCTCCCTTTCCAAATCCATACTATCCAGCACCTGTGCCTGCAGGTCTTTATCGAATACAGTTTTTGTGTATTCTAACAGACGGTCGGCCAACGTACTTTTACCATGGTCGATGTGGGCAATGATGCAGAAATTACGGATTTTATTCATGAAATGTTATTGCAAATTTTTGAGCTGCAAAAGTAGTAAAATTATTTGTATTTTTTAGTCTAACGTCTAACGTCTAATGTCTAACGTCTAATGTCTAAAGTCGCCAGTCTACGGTCTCAAGTGTCTGGAGTCTGCTGTCCGAGGACTTTAGACCTTAGACGTTAGACGTTAGTCAGGCGACATTATGTAATTTTTACGAATCTCCTGAGTTCCCTATCATAATTAAATACCTCGCCGGTTTCGATGATGTAATACCACCCCAGGATATTTATTTTACCTTGTTTGTAACGTTCTTTGATATAGGGATAGGTCAGCAGGTGGTTCATTTGCTCCACGATGTTGAGTTGCTCGGTCATCAGCGATCTTTCCACTTCGTCAGTTGTTTCCAGTGCTTCCACCTGTTCTTTCACTCTTTCCATCAGTTCCAGCCATTTGCGGGTATGTGGAATGCCGGAGGTTTCGTTTTCATCCGTGTAGATGGCGTTGCAACCACCGCAATTGGAATGGCCGCACACGATAATATTTTCCACATTCAACGCCTGTACGGCATATTCAACAGCTGAAGTCGTCGCCAGATATTCTTTTGACTCACGATACATGGGAACAATATTGGCGATATTGCGAATTACAAACAGTTCACCTGGCAAGGTACGGGTAATAAGATTCGGCACCACCCGTGAATCGGAGCAACCGATAAACAGCGTGTGTGGCTTCTGACCTTTCCCGATTTTGCGGAAATGTCTTTTTAATTCTATGTAATCATTGGCCAAAAATTCCTTGACCCCGTCGAAAAGATATTGCATATTTTAAGATGTCAAAAGTCTAATGTCTAATGTCTAATGTCTAATGTCGGCAGTCTGGTCGCTTCGCTACCTACGGCAGCTAACCACTTGTCAATGCCTGAAATATATTGACCGTTTTTAGAGTATAAATTAACTTTAAAAGCGAGTCTATTATGGCACATTTAACACAATTAAAATTATCACAGTCCGAGCGTCGGCGACGTCATTTTAGCGATTCATTCAAGCTCCAAAAAGTTCGAGAAATTGAAACTGGTCAAACTAAAGTGAGCGAGATTTGTTCTCATTATCAAATAAGCTCACAAAGCATTTACCGATGGATCTATAAATTTGGAGTCATGAAAGACAAAAAAGAACGCTTGGTTATTGAAACCGAAAGTGACACACGTCAACTGATCGAACTTAAAAAACGTATATCTGAACTTGAACGTATTATCGGTCAAAAACAGATTCAAATAGATTTCCAGTCCAAGATGATTGAACTGGCAGAAGAGACGTATGGTGTGGACATTAAAAAAAAATTTTTACCCCACCGTCCGTTACTTCTGGGAACACAGAGACAGATTAACATACAGTCTCAATCAATTATACCAAAGTATTGGTATCACAAAACAATCATTCCATCAGCGGATGGATCGATTTTTTAAACAATGCGATATCGAAAATCAAATCATTTTGCTTGTGTATCAGATCCGGGACGATCATCCTACGATGGGACTACGTGACATGTATTACAAACTCATGCCCATCCCTTTAGGGCGAGATCGCTTTGAGATCCTTTGCAAGCAATCGGGATTATCCCTTGAACGAAAGCCAAACTATCGTAGAACAACTGATAGCAGTGGCGTGGTTCGATTTGATAATCTGCTGATTGATTTAACAATAAATCGCCCTAATCAGGTATGGCAAAGTGATATTACCTATTTTGAGGTTGGTCAGAGGTTTTATTACCTCACATTTATTATTGACGCCTTCACAAGGGTAATTGTAGGACATTACGTTTCTCAACGTTTGACTACAGAACAAACCACTTTACCTGCTTTATCCAGGGCCATCAAATCCCGCTTGGATTTGATAAAAGATGCCGATTCGCTGATTTTCCATTCTGATGGTGGAGGTCAATATTACGATAAAAATTTTATCGAGTTAACCGGCAAACACAACATACTAAACAGTATGTGTGAATATCCCTGGGAGAATGGAAAAGCAGAACGCATTAATGGCATTATTAAAAACAATTATTTAAAATACAGAACAATAAATTCATTTAAAGAATTGGTGAAACAAGTTGACCGAAGTGTGAAACTATATAACTTTGATAAACCACACATAGAGTTACAACGAAAAACACCAATTCAATTTGAAAAAGATTATCTTTGTATATGATTTGAATAACTGAACTGAAAAGTCCTGAATGAAATGACAATTAAGATTATTCAACTTTTCAAAGAAAAAAGACGCGTCTCTTTTCTTTGAAAAAATCACAAAACACTATAATTTAAAATTAATATCATGTTTAAAATTTAATATAAAACGGTCAACGTTATTCAGGCATTAATAATTAATAACTGACCACTGACCACTAACCACTAACCACTTATTTACCTTTATCTAATCTTATAGTCACACAGCGCTTTCCCTTTGGCGATGTTATTCAGTTTTGATTTGAGCATTTGTCGGCGCAGGGGATTAACATGGTCGGTGAATAAGCTGCCTTCCAGGTGGTCGTATTCATGCTGAATTACCCTGGCAATATAATCTTCGAACTCATCGGTATGTTGTTTGAAATCAGCATCGAAATATTGAATTTTAATCCATTCGGCGCGAAAAACCTTTTCGCTGATACCCGGGATACTTAAACAGCCTTCGTTTCCTTCCACTTCTTCTTCACTCATTTCGAGCATTACCGGATTAATCATGACTGTTTTAAAACTACCCAGTTTCGGATCCTCTTCTATCAACGGTGCCAAATCAATAACAAGTAAACGAATAGGTAATCCAATCTGAGGAGCAGCCAATCCAACACCATCTGCATGGTACATGGTTTCGAACATGTCTCCAATCAATTTTTTTAGTTCAGGGTAATCAGGTCCGATTTCTTCAGCATGTTTTCTTAAAACGGCATTTCCGTATGTATAAATAGGTAAAATCATTGTGTTGATGCTAAATAAGTTTGTAAAATAATGGTCGCAGCTACTTTGTCGACCAGGGCTTTATTCTGCCTGTCTTTCTTTTTCAGGCCGGCCTCTAAAATGGTTTTCTGAGCAATAGAAGAAGTGAAGCGTTCGTCCACATAAATAATCTCCTTGTCGGGAAATGCCCGTTGCAGCCCCTTGACAAATGGTTCGATATATTGCATGGATGCCGAAAATTCGCCACTCATTTGCCGGGGCAGCCCCACCACGATTTTTTCAACATCTTCTTTTTCCATGTATTTTTTCAAATAATCGAAAATTTCATGTACCGGAATTGTGTCCAATGCATTCGCGGTGATTTTCAGCGGATCTGTTACCGCTAAGCCTACCCGTTTCTGTCCGTAATCTATGGCTAATATTCTTCCCATGTTCAAAAAACTGGTGCAAAAGTACAAAAATTAAGTTGGAATTTAAAAAAATATGTATCTTTGCAACCGAATCTGGTATCGGTATAAAGTCATTATGCTGATAAAAGGGAATACGGTGTGAATCCGTAACAGTACCCGCTGCTGTAAGCTCCGGATCTATGTTTTGAACAACTCTTTGCCACTGGGAAACCACCCTGACAATGTATAAAGTATTATTTCTTTATAATTAAAACAGGGCAGCCGGGAAGGCGTTCAAAACGGGAGTAAGTCAGAAGACCTGCCTGATTCAACACGACTTTTTTGCTTTCGGGAGTTACGGCAAACAGAGGAAAATCAAGCATTTTTCATCTATTTTCTTTATTCATTTTTCGGTTAGAAGAAGAGTCGTATGTACGTGTTTTGACTATTAACAATTTAAATGAATAAGAAAATGAAAAAAAGTTTTGTATTACTCTTTGCCGCGTTTTTATTTGTAGCATGTGAAACGGAAACAGGACATTTACTGGTAAATGATTTTGAAGATGTTGTGTTGGACGAGTCGGGTTATTATAACGGATCGGATACGACCGGAACTTTAATTGAAGGGCGGTATTATAACCCGATCTACTCCAAATCAGTATCATTAATTAATCGTTATAAACCAGATTGGCAATATTGGGATGGCTTTGCCGTTTCATCTCTTACCGACAGCGTAACATCCGGTCCAGCAAATCAATACAGTGTTATTGCCGGGCATGGAGCCAGCGGATCTGTTAAATTCGCGTTGGCATATGATTCAGCAGAAATTCATCTGCCATATATTAACAGTTATCAGAAAGTAAAAAGTGTGATGTTGACTAATTCTACTTATGCCTATTATGATATGCTTAAAGGGAGTGATTATTCCAAACAATTTAAAGCAGGCGACTGGTTTAAGGTGATAATCAGAGGATTTTCAGGTGATGTTCAGACGGGGAAAGTAGCGTTTTATCTAGCAGATTTCAGAGATGGTAAATCCCTGATTGTACATGACTGGACAAAAGTCTCATTAAGCGCTTTGGGTGCCGTTGATAAACTGATATTTACTTTTGATTCCAGTGATAAAGGAATTTTTGGAGTAAACACCCCGAAATATGTTTGTGTGGATGATTTAGTGGTTGAAGTCGAAGAAGGGTGTGATTGCCTCAAAGATTAGTAAATAGGCTGAAAGCCGGTTATATCTGACATAATTTCACCGGCGGGCAGTTTGACCGGACTTTTCAGTCCGGTTTTTTATTTTTTGATTTTGAAAATGAGCAGGGTAGCTTAAAATGCAGGATATATTGCCGGATAATATTTGCAGATTCGCAAAAAAGCAGTACTTTTGCGCCGGGTAAGTCCCATACGACCAGCTCCCATTGAACTCCCCCAGGGCCTGACCGCAGCAAGGGTATTTGGTTGTAGCGGTGCGATGTGGGGTGCTTACCCACCTGCCTCTTTAGCTCAGCTGGCCAGAGCACGTGATTTGTAATCTCGGGGTCGTTGGTTCGAATCCGACAAGAGGCTCGAAATAAAAATCCCGGAATGATTTAAATGTCATTTCCGGGATTTTTGCTTTATGTCGGATTTTAAAAGTTTATCGGCCTTATATAAAAGAACCGCATTGTTTTTGTTGAGAAAACTCCTGATGACAGGATTTGAGATGCATGCTTTCTTTGTAATCTGCTGAGTCGAAGACTTACCCGAGGGCGCAGCCCGCCATTGAAAACCGACATTACTCGTTGAAAAATTAGTGTTGAGTTTTCCAATCTCTAAAACAATGCGGCCATTTCTTTTATGATGCAAATATAACATAATTCTGCTGAAAAAGGTTCTGTTTAACTGGTTTTTTCACCTAATTTTCAAATTATTTATACTATAAGCCTTTAAATTGAAAAAACGACCTGATAATTTCGCAAATTCAAAAAATATAGCTACTTTTGTTGCCGTTTAATTTTTTAATATAATACGTATAAAACTTATCATCATAGATTGTTATGTCAAAGAAAACCGTAAAAAAACAGGATGAATTTGAAAATGTAGAACATGCGTTAACCGCTTCAGAAGCATTTATCGAAAAATACCAGAAACAAATACTCTATGGTTTGGGTGTGGTTGCGGTATTGGTGATGGGTTTTCTGGCTGTCAATAATTTCTATATGAAACCAAGAAGTGCAGAAGCAGCCAATGAAATGTATAAATCTCAGTTGTATTTTGCAAAAGATTCATTTTTGCTGGCACTGGAAGGAGATGGTTTTGAGTCAATCGGTTTTGAAGCGATCAGTTCAGATTACAGTCTGACTGAATCCGGAAATCTCGCCAAAGCATACGCAGGTATATGTTATTACAACCTGGGTGAATATGAAAACGCAATCAAGTATCTTTCAGGATACGATGGCGATGATCAGTATTTCTCAATTACGGTTCTCGGGTTAATCGGAGATTGCTATGTAGAACTTGGTGAAACAGATAATGCTGTTCGTTTCTTCAGTAAAGCTGCTGAATCCGGTAATGAAGTGCTGGCTCCCATATTTCTTAAAAAAGCGGCTATTGTGTTTGAATCAACCGGAAAAACAGATAAAGCATTAAAAAATTATCAGATAATCAAAGAAAAATATCCTATGAGTCAGGAGGCACAGGATATTGACAAATATATCACTCGTCTTCAGTAATTGCTAATGGCTACTCAGTATCAGAATCTTTCAGAGTACGACCCGGATTTACTCCCGTCAAAAGAAATTTTAGAAAAACAAAGTTATGCCATTGCTGTTTCAGATTGGAATCCACAGGTTACACATGCGTTGCTGAAAGGAGCCATTGAGGGTTTGACCGGCAATGGTGTATTGAAAAGGAACATCAGTGTAGTGCATGTTCCCGGTACTTTCGAACTGACGTACGCTGCCAAACAGTTTGTGTCTGAAAACGCAAAGAGTAAAAAATACAATGCAGTTATCGTGCTGGGTTGTGTGGTTCAGGGAGAAACCCCCCATTTCGACTATGTTTGTCAGGGCGTAACACAAGGAGTTGCTGCGCTGAATTCAGCTGAAAACACTTGTCCGGTTATTTTTGGAGTGCTCACTACCAATACGATGCAACAAGCGTTGGACAGAGCTGGCGGATTTCATGGAAATAAAGGCGTGGAAGCCGCAATTACTGCCATAAAAATGGCCAATATTGTTTGGTAAAACAAAAAAAAAATGTATTTTTGCACCGCTTTTAGGGCAGTTACCAAAGTGGCCAACTGGGGCTGACTGTAACTCAGCTGTCTTTCGACTTCGGAGGTTCGAATCCTTCACTGCCCACTTTTTGCGGAAGTAGCTCAGTTGCTAAAAGATAGACAATAAGATGCTCTATCAACTGAGTGAAAGTGCAGTAGTTATTTTTTGCGGAAGTAGCTCAGTTGCCAAAAGATAGACAATAAGATGCTCTATCAAC
>Ga0265294_10000951_pt1 | contig 39153 bp, 24 predicted proteins | sample MunlanPumphouse3_FD_192504 | JGI IMG/M metagenome (GOLD analysis project Ga0265294, IMG submission 192504) | Groundwater microbial communities from a municipal landfill in Southern Ontario, Canada - Pumphouse #3 | ecosystem: Environmental > Aquatic > Deep subsurface > Groundwater | place... | reverse complement strand
CGGTTGAAAATGCCAAATCCAATTTCTCGGATATCCGCTTTAACGTACAGTATGGGTTTTCCTCAATCATCTCTAATATTCTTAAGGGCACTTTGCTTCGTCCTATTGCTTGCTGACGCCAGATAATTAATAAATCGTACTGATCCATGTCCTTTAACATTCATAGCTTTGATAATAAGAGATTAAACGAGAATAGTCAACACGCTTATTATCGGTAACGCATTAAATAGAGAATAGATGAAAGCTCCCTAATGATATGAATGATGGCAGGAACGAAATCCTGCATAATGCGATAGCCATCGCATACCTGATCGCGGTTGACCTTGCTCTCCTAGGTGGTACCGCCATGCACCAGCTGATTGCGCAGCACATAGAGACGGTCAAAGAGAATACCGACAAAGATCACCGTGTCCTTAATTGCCAAAGCTTTCATTCGCCGCCTTCAACCAGCTCAATTCTCGCTTTGACAAGTTGCTTTAGATCGTCAAGTGTGTCAACATTAGCAGTGGAAAGCTGAACCATAGCCGTAACCAATTTTTTGCCGCTGAGACACTGAGGCACAGAGGGTGCGCTAGATTGTTTTTAAAAGTGATCTTATGATAAGAGTATTTCAAGCGATTAGCGACCCCGCGTCTTGTCACGGCGTAGACGCGAAGCGCGAAGACGGAAGCGGAGATGAAATACCCTTATCCTTTCGCGGAGATTCGCGGGCCAAAAAACTCAGCTACGCACCCCCTTTCGTGCTTTTCGTGCTTTTCGTACTACTATCATTCATATTCTTGTTTTTTTTGTACGTTTATTATCTCTCACAGAGGCACAGAGAACACAGAGAGTAGCTGAACTTTTCGCAGCACTGAGAGAATATTTTAAGGTGAAAAATCTTAGAGGTGAAAAATGTGGAAAACTGGGAACGTCGAGCCCGAACTTTACGCCTTTGAGTCTTTGCTGGTGGAAACTCTGAAACAACTCAGAGAACTCTGTGCCTCTGTGAGAGATAAAGAATTGGTTGCGGCTATGCTGCGCTAGGCTTTTCGTGGTTAATGTTGCTTTGTGCTTTCCAAACTTCTTAACCCACTCCTTCTCTGTCAGCCTGCCATTGTGATAATCCCAAAAATAGCGCGACACATATTGATTGTCGATGAAACACCCTTAGCTTTTTTTAAAGGAATATCCTATCGCAACATACCCCTTGCAACGACGCTCAAACATTCTTTTGAGAACAGGCACTGATTCGTCCACAAAATCATAGATAACAACTTTTCTTTTATCTGCTGCTAGACGATGTAGCCGTCCTGCATATTGGGAAATAGTCCCTTTCCAAGACACAGGCATTGCTAACAATAATGTATCCAATCGGGCATCATCAAATCCCTCCCCCAGATATTTTCCAGTTGCAAGAATAAGCCGGTTAGATCCGTTTTCCACAGTATCCGCAAGGATCTTTTGTTTTATCCGTCGTTCCTTTATCCCCATTCCCCCATGCAAAACCACAAGATGTTCAACACGTCCCTCAAAAAATTCACTGAACCAATCAAGGTGCTGTCGACGTTCTGTTAACAACACTGGACTTCGGCCCTCGCTCAAAGCCAAGAGAGCCCTATCCGCTATCAGCTGATTCCGTTGTTGATCCTCAATTAGCAACCTATAAACATCCTGGATTTGTATCTTTTCGTCCTCAACATCAGAGGGAAGAGTAAACCCAGTGCTAATTGGCTCCACTATATGTGTAAATGGGCGAGCGGCGGCCTCCTCCTTGTCGTTAGCGCGAAATCTAATCGGACCACACTGCATAAACACTATAGGGTGATGCCCGTCCTTACGAACAACAGTTGCCGATAAACCCAACATATAGCGGGGGCGACAACGCCGAGCAATTAACTCAAAACTTCTCGCTGAAACATGATGGCACTCATCGACTATCACATGTCCATAATTTGCGACAAGATCATCAACCTCGCCTTTTCGACAAATATTTTGCATTACAGCAACATCTATAACACCAGTTGCCTTACGCTTTCCACCTCCAATCGAACCTATTTTTTTTCGATCAATATCCAGAAACATGCGAAGGCGTTCAACCCATTGGTCCATGAGTTGTCGTCTGTGCACCAACACCAATGTATTCACTCCTCGCTTGGCAATCATAAATGCTGCAACAACTGTTTTACCGAATGCAGTTGATGCCGACAATACTCCAAAATCATGTTTCAATAACTCCGCGACTGCAAGGTCTTGCTTGACCCAAAGCTCCCCTGTAAACGACACATTAAGCTCCACGCCTTCATAGCGTTTATCTTCAACTACGACAACAACCCCCAACTCCTGAAAAAATACCAGCAAATCATCAAGACAACCACGGGGCAACCCGATGTACTCACCGGTATCATCAGCGCAACCAATAACGCGTGGTTTTCCGTAAACAGAAAGTCGCATAGATTGCGCTTTATAAAATTCAGGATTCTGAAATGCGGCCAACCTCACAATTTCATTTAACAAAACAGGAGGAAGGTGCTCTTTAGGCACATATACTTCATCACTCAGAACAAGCGTTATTTCCTTGGGGATATTATTAAAAATTTCCGCCTTTTTCTTACGGCGTGAAGGAGGTAACGACCATGGGTCTTCAGATTCATCATCCACGCTAACAGGGCGGACTCCAACAATCCTGCCCGCATATTTTGCAGCTAAGGCCACTTGTTCTATTTCACCAACCGCCATTCGTCTGAGCGATGACAAAAAGGCCCACTGATCTGAATAAACCCTGAAAGCTGCATCAACAAATAAACTGTTACCGCATAAAGCTGGTCCTCTTTGCAATGGCAATGCAATCAAGTTTCCGAATCCGCCGCTTGGTAAAGTATCCTGATTAGGAAAGAGCCTGTCATACGAATCAAGCCCCATATCCGGTCGAACCATCATCGCTTCCGTAATGAGAGAAGAACCCATTTGCCTCGCCAGACGAGCAGGAACTTCTTTTTCAAAAAATATCCAAACATGCCCGCCGTTTCCAGAACGGGAGCGCTCTAAAGCAACTGGAATGTCCCGATTCCCACATACCTGCATATAGACTGACGCATCAGCCTGCCAGCCCGCCTTGTCAAAATCAGCAACAAGGAACCGGCAAAAGTCATTTTGAAGCAAAGGATATATTCCAACTGTGATCCTCCCTCCCAGATGCTGGGACAAAACATCGGTTGTTAACGGAGCCAATAACCGATGCTGACATCTATTACACTTTGCCTTTGGTTTCTGACAAAGCGGCTTTTTCCATAAATTCACACAAACTGGTTGATATCCACTCTTGCCGCTCTTTTTACTCTCAAAACGTTGCGCATAAATATCACGTCGGCAGTGGAACAAATCATAAAAAAAGCTGAGCTTTTCCTGAACATACCTTTTTGGATTTTCCCTGCTTCTTCTATACTCTCAACTAATTTTTGAAACAGGCCGCTTTTCATTTTAACCTGACCTTTTGAAGGCTCCTGCTCATTACTGCTCTTATCATTATTGGACATTTTCTCTTTCTCCAATCGCGCAGGCCGCATCAAGCATTCAACATATACCATAAACTTCTGCTAATCTACCATCATAACTGAAATTTAAGACACGCTAAGTTCTAAATCAGGGGCTGGCCCTTATGCCCCTTACTCAGGAACGCTGGCGGTTCATTCAGAATATCCATAATGCCCTGCGCACAATAAACCCGATTTCGTTTAGATGCATCAACTTGCACTAACACGCCTGATTCTATTAACTTATCAACTCCCCTCTGCGCGGTTGAAAATGCCAAATCCAATTTCTCGGATATCCGCTTTAACGTACAGTATGGGTTTTCCTCAATCATCTCTAATATTCTTAAGGGCACTTTGCTTCGTCCTATTGCTTGCTGACGCCAGATAATCAATAAAGAGTTCATTCTTTCCGCCCTGCTAAGCGCATCCTCCGACATGCGGGCAACACCGTTAAGAAAATACTCAATCCACTCGTTCCATGCTCCTTTTTGGGTTACACCGGCAAGTCCACTGTAATAGTCACTCCGAGTTGCTTCAAAGAATGCACTTAAATATAATAGGGGTGTGGGTAGAATACCTCTTTCGATCAGGAACAGTGTAATCAGCAACCGGCCAACACGACCATTACCATCTAAAAAGGGGTGTATTGCTTCAAACTGGCTGTGAAGCATCGCGACTTGAATCAAAGGTGGCAATGACCGATCATGCAAAAAAATCTCCCATTCCGCTAGGCATTTCATAAGCTCCGAAACTGGCGGCGGCACGTACGAAGCATTCTGGAGAGTACAGCCTGGAATACCTATCCAATTTTGCGAACGCCTAAACTCGCCAGGAGTGGCATGTCCGCCTCGAACACCTTTCATCAGTTTTGCATGCAACTCCAAAACAAGGCGAAGAGATAAAGGAAGCTCCTTCAACCGACAAATACCATATTCAAGAGCGATCACATAATTTCCGACTTCTCGTAAATCATCAGGACTTCTTTCAACAGAAGCTCCTGCATCAGAAACCAGAAGTTCACCCAATGTTGCCTGTGTTCCTTCAATACGGCTGGAAAGGACCGCCTCTCGTTTTATGAATGGCCTCATCAGCAAGTGCGGGTTCTGAAGAGCACGCCCTTCTCCTGCCAGTTGCCCAATCAACCTATCGGCATCAGATAGGGCACGTAATAGTGACTTTGAAAAAACAATATCAGGCGGCAATTGATTCGGCACAAAAGCCTGATAACCGCCTGAACAATTAACAAATCGTCCTGATCCATCTCCGTTAACATTCATAGCTTTGATAATAAGAGATTAAACGAGAATAGTCAACACGCTTATTATCGGCAACGCATGAAATCGAGAATAGATGAAAGCTCCATAATGATATGAATGATGGCAGGGCCAAGGTCCTGCATAATGCGATACCCATCGCGCACCTGATCGCGGTTGACCTTGCTCTCCCAGGTGGCACCGCCATGCACCAGCTGATTGCGCAGCACATAGAGACGGTCAAAGAGAATACCGACAAAGACAACCGTGTCCTTAATTGCGAAGAGCTTTCATTCGCCGCATTCAACCAGCTCAATGCCCGATGCACCCGCAGATAAACATTATGCGGAAGAGTATCGCCAAGCTCATGCTATCTTCCTAGCAGGCTGTCGGACTTAAAAGTCCGGCAGCCTGCTTAGGCAGCGGCAAAGCCGCTGAGATACTAAAAGATGCTCAAATCTGATGACAAGTCGTCGTAAGCAACCCTACCCGTGAGTTAGATTTCTGTGTACGATTGTGGTTTTATGATAACGAGGCGTCCAAACGGGCCGATATGCCCTTTTTTAAGCATTGATGATGTTAAAAAGCCGTTTACAGTTATATGACAGAGTGACAAGATCCCATTCAGTGCATACTGACTCAATGCCTCTCGTTAGAAACCTGCGGGAAACCATCGCTTCTTTTATCCCAATCCCGCAAGTCAGGCGGTAACAACATAGGGGTGTCCCGGTCAATAAGTTTCAGTCGTAATGCAATAAAACCAAACCCTCTTAATAATTACTTGTATTATATCACATAATATTAGATATTAAAATAATATTAAGAGGTATTTCTTTTTTATCTAGCAGTTTTTCGGACTTCGAAGAAGTCCGAAAAACTGCTAGCCGATGGTTAAAAGTTTATTGTCATTTGGTTCACTATCTCATTAAAGTAACCACGGCTCCAGATATCCAGTTCAGATGTGTTTTTAACAAAGGGTGTGACATCAAATTTTGCGTCTTCAATATTGAGCTGCTCAATCCTCCTTTTGACAAGTTGTTTTAGATCGTCAAGTGTTTCGGGCACGGGTAACTCTGGATGGCTTTGCTGCATACGTTGCTGAAAGTGATTTAAATCTAAACCAATCCGATGACGTATATACCACTCGAAATCGTACCAGTCGCGGCCTTTAACCCGTTGCTTCCAACCCCTGAAGAGTAGCGCATGCATCTTGCCGGCATATAAACAGGGGATGGTAAAGCAGCGCGTAGCAAAAGAGAATGGAAGCATGAGTATGCGATTTTCTGTTTTGAATTCAAGTGGTGGCACAATGTCTATTTCGATCTTGATTTTAACAGTTCTCTCTGTTTTAAAAGCAAGATTGTAAACGTCTGTGTTATCTTTCAGGAAAGCTGATTCAATTGCACTGTTTAGCCTTTTCTCTTTGCGCTTAATTGTAACCTCTCTTCCCATCGCCTTGAATTCGTTGGCAATCACATCAAAGTAGTCTGTTAATCGAAAGCCTGAGTCTGCCTGTAAAAGGGAGAAGTCCATATCCTCTGAGAATCGCGGCAGCCCGTGAAAGAAATGCAGGCATGTTCCTCCGTAAAAAGCTGACCTCTTGAAAAAATCACTGCGGTAGAGCGCGGCAAGCGTAATCTTCTGCATTACTTCACGCAATGCGTTCCTATAATCCGCATCCGTAGTGATAGAGAAATTTGACATCATGGAATCAAAAACATTCATGCTCAATGACCTTTCTTAGGCAGCGAAGTTGAGTCGACTTATGCTGTGTAGCAATACATTCGTCAATAACAGCGAGATCAGGGCTCTTAAGCTCTTGAAGATCAATTCGCATATACTTCGTTAAGAAAACAAACATAGCTTTTTTCGAGACAATGCGCAGGTTCGGCCGTAGTAAAATCAGATCACACAACGCCTTCTCGGGAGATGCTATCAAAAAGGTACTCCCTGACTCACTGCTCTTCTGGCGGATACCAATGGAGTAATAATTGTCCGGTATCGAACTATATGTGAAACGTCCAAGCGGAGTTTGGAAAGTTTTTGTCCGCTTGGTTACAACTGATTGAGTAGAGGTGATTCGCTCTGGGATGAGATTGTAAAAGGAAAGCGCTGTTTCCAATGAGATGTAAGATGGGCCGTAGAGATGGTTTGCGACAATTTCAGTTGACAGTCGTTGTCCTGTGATAGTGGGGGAGACACAGTAGAGTCCGCGTTTGATGCGGATAAGTTCACCTTGCTCCACCATGTAGGAAACCTTGTCCTTTGGCGAATTATAATCTACCAGAAGTGTGTCAACAGCAGCAGTGGAAAGCGGAACAGATCCAAAGCCACGCAACATTAATGTAATATTTGCATTCATAATCGATAAAATTCCGATCTATTGCGCATATTATGCAATAACTTTCGAAGCGAGGCAATCAAAAAACTGGAGAAAGGAAAAGCCACATTGAATAGCTGAACCATAGCCGTAACCAATTTTTTGCCGCTGAGACACTGAGGCACAGAGGGTGCGCTAGATTGTTTTTAAAAGTGATCTTATGATAAGAGTATTTCAAGCGATTAGCGACCCCGCGTCTTGTCACGGCGTAGACGCGAAGCGCGAAGACGGAAGCGGGGATGAAATACCCTTATCCTTTCGCGGAGATTCGCGGGCCAAAAAACTCAGCTACGCACCCCCTTTCGTGCTTTTCGTGCTTTTCGTGGTTAATGTTGCTTTGTGCTTTCCAAACTTCTTAACCCACTCCTCCTCTGTCAGCATGCCATTGTGATAATCCCCAAAATAGCGCGACACATATTGATTGTCGATGAACAGGCGGATCTTGCCGGAGTAATATACGCTGCATTAAACGCGATCCACAGAAAGACAAACTTAGCATCCGGCGGTGGGCTTTATTCAACGTATAATTCTCCGGAACAACAGATCCTCAAGATTGCGACGGCCATCAATCACAACTTCGATATAAACACACCCTTTTTCAATTTTATATATCACGCGCCAAGGTGCTATGATCAGCTCTCTGTTCCAGCTCAGAAAAGACCTCTTTATGGTTTGACATCTTCCCCTCTTTAATCGCACTCTCACTGTGATAGATTAATTTCATCATAGTGAGTGCCTTTTAACTCTGTTCGTTAAGTTCTATATGACTGGCTGCCCATCATTCACGATGCGATATCCGCAAACAACATACCTTCGTCTGAGCCACTCTTTCCATGCAAGAAAATCTGAACTTCCAGCAATGGCTGCGATGAATTTCTCAAAGGTGCAACCAAGCACATGATCGCTTGCCCCGATTGCTAACACATATTTATAGCGAGGTAGCTCCTTATGAAAGTGATCATTGCCAGCAGGAAACATGGTTACGGAGTAGAACTCGTCAATATTGCCACGCTGAATCATTGATAGTCCAAGCAGGTGATTCCTCCATATCTGACGCAGTGGATCAGAAGCGAATACCGGGTCATCCGCATCAATAAAGGAGCCTGAATTTCTTGCGGTCCGCCAGTATGGCGAATCATGATCTTCCACATTTAGTTTCTCTGTCCTACCAACTGGATAAGCCTGCTCAGTATACTTCACTTCAATCCCGATGCCGCATTTTTTACCACCCGCTTTAATTACCTCAATATACGTATCAAAGGCCGTTCCGTCATTTAAGTAACTCTCCTTCGATTCAGGAGCATATTCCATTTTAATGCAGCGAATGTCTGTACATTCAATTCCAAACGCACGCTTAATAATCGCTATCGCGCTCTTTTCATCTGTAATGAGCGGAGCCAGCAGATTAAACGGGATGTGCTCACTACGCAGCATATCCGCATCGCGCCTCTTGGCATAATTAGGATAACGGAAACGCAGCATACCCCTGCAGTTCAGCTTGTCATAGTAATTCAGCAGCGCTTTTGCATCCTCATCAGACAGCCGGTTGCCATACTCATTAAAGCCGACCTTCAGAACCTCAGCCCTGTATTTTGACTGGTGCAGCCTGGCCGCCGCCTTGAATCTGTTATCCGGCGCATATTGATCTCCGATTCTAACCATAATTTCGTTCTTTCCACTCACTAATATAATCAAATGCTAAAGAATGCAGATTGTTTTGATTGTCTGAAAGATCAGGATTATTCAGCAATTTTCGAACTGCAGTCAACCATACTTTGAAATTTCGCGGATTCATATTTCTTCAACTCTTTTATTTTTTTTTACCAAGTTTACAGCTTCCCCCACTTTGCACCTCGACCATTCGTTGCCGCTATTTTGTAATTTTTGTTTGTCATAATACCTCTAACTTCACACTGGTGGATAGCAGGGTTTGCCCCAGGCTTCCTCGGCATTCTCCATAATGATATGAATGATAGCAGGAGCGAGATCCTGCATAATGCGATACCCATCGCGAACCTGATCGCGGTTGACCTTGCTCTCCCAAGTAGCACCGCCATGCACCAGCTGGTTGCGCAGCACATAGAGGCGGTCAAAGAGAATACCGACAAAGACAACCGTGTCCTTAATTGCCAAAGCTTTCTGTGCCATAGCGCGGCTCCGTTCAAACTTCTTAACCCATTGTTCCTCTGTCAGCCTGCCATTGTGATAATCCCAAAAATAGCGCGACACATATTGATTATCGATAAACAGACGGATCTTGCCGGAGTAATTCTCCCAGACAATGTTATAGACCAGATCCTCACAATCCAGACGCAGCAGCCGACCCAAAAACTCCTTAAAAGAGTCACGCTTCATCAGCTCCTGACCGGATTTAAACTCCTGTGCATACGCTGCATTAAACGCGATCCACAGGAAGATAAACTTAGCATCCGGCGACGAGCTTTCATTTGCTGCCTTCAACCAGCTCAACGCCCGATGCACCCGCAGATAAACATCCTGCGGCAACGTCTCCCCCAGCTCATGCTGCCGTCTCTTTAATGTATCAAAATTTAATTTCATATCACAATCCTTTTAAGGTACTGATGACCACAACTATTACAACCCGATTGCAACTAATTTCAAAACATTGAAGACGTAACAAAATGTTTTTCAATACTTTATGAAATTAATTTGTGAATAAAATTGCTTTTCAACCGACCAAGTTGCAATTTTCAGCAATAAATTACTACAAACCAACAAGCTGTATTAGTTGAACCACAGACATAAATACGTCCACCAGCTTTTAATTCTCGCAACAAAACTTGAATTTGACTTCTACTTAATATCGCTCTCCTCTCTGTTACTATATGCACACGCGTAGTGACATCACTAATTTCAGGAATAACCCTGGTGCCCTTGCTGCGCTGCCTCCATTGCACCGCAAACTTGAGCAGCCATAAGCAAAGATATTGAAGCAGTTGAACGTGATCGCTGATCACGATGTTCTGCTATATCTTTCAACTCCTTTCGGGCAAGAGTGAGTGCTGACTGTCCAGCTGTATCGCAAATATCAAGATACGGATAAGAAGATACACCGTCTTGTGATGATACAAGAACCATAGACTCTTCCGGTGGTAAACTCACAGCATCTCCATTATTTGGCACAAATACCACACACAAAGAGTCTGGCGCATTCAGGCGTCTTGAGCCTCCCATCCAGCCCAGCGCATACACAAAAACAATACCAGAACCACGATCCCACTCTTTTGGCGGTGTAATACAAAAAGAGCTTTCATTATCATCAGCAAGAAAGCTACAGGAAAACAGCCAATCTGTAAATGGATCTCCAAAACCTGCAAGCTGAGGGCGAATATCTTGTCCTCTCACCCTTCCTATCACTTCATTTCGAACCTCTTCAAATCGCTCTCTACTGAAAACAACATAGCAATCTTTGGATGCCCGTAAACTCTTGGTTTTGAATTTATCAGGAATTTTGAAGTGGTAAACATCTGGAATAAATTTATTTTCCTCTGTCCTTGTGCTTTGCAAGCTAATTTCATGATTAAGTAATGATTTTTCGTAAGCAGTACGCAGATGGTCAGATGTCAACCGACAGTGTGAATGGATTTGTTCAACAGGCATACCAAGAGATTTATGCACCAAGCTATTCCATTTTTTAACGGAATCCATCGCCCGTTGTATTCTTGTGTCAATTTCTGCATCAGAAAGACCTGTCTGTAGGCTTGCATATTGTTTAGCGAAGAGTTTTGTTGGGTTAATGTCTTCTGCAATTGTTCCTAAAATCATCTCTTTATAATCTTCGACTCCATCAATTGCTTTGTCCATTGTTGATTGGATTACGTCAAGACGTTCAATTATACGGGTAGATATTCTTTGATCCCAAGAATTTTCCACACGGAGATTATAAACATCCACTATATGAGTCTGACCATATCTGTCGAGTCGGCCCACGCGTTGCTGTAATCGCATAGGATTCCACGGGAGATCGTAATTCACAAGAATATGGCACTTCTTTTGAAGGTTAATACCCTCGCCACCAGCTTCTGTTGACACAAGAAATCTTGAACCCTTTTCAAACCTTGCTCTTGCCTCTCGACGTCCGTCCATAGATATATCGCCATTTATACACTCAATGCTTTCCTTTGAATATGCGGCTTTAAGTTGACTGATCAGCATATCCTGTGTAGCCCGATATTGTGTGAAAATCAAAAGTTTTTCATTTTTTTTATGTTTACTAATCGAATCCATAAGTTTGACAAATAATTCCCACTTGGAATCAGAAACAAGAAGGTTGATGGAATCAATAATGTCATCTAATAATTTCAACTCATCATCAAAAAATTGCTTACCTGGTATTAGCAAGCTTGTGGATTCTTGAACTTCACCATCATCACTCGGAAGTTTATTTAAACTAGATTGACCTGTTAGTTGAAACCGTCTGTTTTTCATCGTTTCCTTCAAGGCAAACCAACTGGATGCGGCTATCTTATGAAAGGTATGCATAACGAGTTCAACAACCAATTGGTTATGGTTCTTTGTGGCATATTCACCCTCTAAACTTTTTTTGATATACTTTGTCAATTTACGGGACAGATCCAACTCTTCTTCTGTCCAGGATATGTCAATCGTATGAGTTACATGTCCCTTAAATATTGGTTTGCCATCCCAGCCAACAGCTTCAGATTTAGGTGTACGTGTAAGTGTTTCTATTAAATTTTCCTGGCTCAATTGTTCTGTAATTTTTTTCTCATCAAGCACATACAAATCAGGTCGCGCAAGATGCAAAAGATGAAGAAAACGCAAGTTATCACCTTGGTGCGGTGTAGCTGTAAGCAAAAGCAACTTTGGAGACCGGGGCTCATAATTAGCCCCACGCACATAATCAATTAATCCACTTTCAAGCAAAAATTCAAAGAGTTTATAATTTGCAGTTTTTTCAAGGTCGTTAGACATTATATTGCGTGAGGCATTTAACCTGTGAGCTTCGTCACATATAACAAGATCAAACATTCCTATATTTTTTAAAATATCTCTGTAATCCTCACGTTTCATTCTATCAATGGGAGCTATTACCATATTCCTGTTTTGCCATCCACCTAATCTTTTTCCGTCGAAATCAACACCCATTATTGAAAAAAATAAAGAGAAGTTGTCTTCCATTTCATCTTGCCACTGCAGAGCTAGCCCTGCTGGACAGACAACAAGAACTCGCAATTCTTTGTCTGAATGTCTACTTGCCGTGATAATAAGGCCAGCCTCAATGGTTTTACCAAGGCCGACATCATCAGCCAGTATATGCCCCATGCGCCCATTTGAAAAAACCTTCTCCAGAATGTATGCTTGATGTGGCAATGGCTGTATGGCAGCCTGAATAAATGCCCCGGTGCGATTATTCTCCCCTAAGACAAGCCCTGCGGATAGCTTACGGTTGAAGATCTCTACCGACTCAAATGACTGGGAATTTAACAAATCTAAAGTTTTCGGCAGCAGCTTTAAGCCACCGGGGGGAACAGTGATATTTTGAAGCACATGATCAAAGCTGACCTGATAACGCAAATCCCCAAATGCATCTTCTTCTATGTATCGAATTACTCCGAATCCATATTCGGGATGAGCTTTATGTATCACTCGACTGCCGACTTCATATTCGGTGCTCATAATTATTGTCCTCTCAATTTCTGATGATAATGCATCAGAGGGATGTCATATAATGGCAAAAGATTGTCGCCAACCTCTCCATCTTCAGTAATGATTTCATAGATGCATCGACTAGCCTCTTGTAATGAGCTAAAATCGTAACGATCTCTCAACCTTTGATCAATCCAACCTAACTCATATGCTGCCCTTCTGACAGGCTTGCACACAAAATAACAACTGCTATCTGCTTCGGCTGATTCAATGACACCAAGCCGCCTTAGCTCTCGCATTACAAAGAAAAGAGGTCCGCCTGCACTTTGCCCCATAACTCCAGCCCAATCTTGCTGTCCAGGAATAGTTCCATTACGCATAAATCTAACTAAGTTACAAACATCATTGGATGCAACCTCAAGAATAACTGAAGCAAAATCATTTTCATAAACCAATGTTCTGATTTTTCGGATATCATAGAAAACACGTCGCCAGAACACCGCATCTTCTCCTGTGGCACTATCACCTTTTAATTTATGATGAATTGCATCATCGAATACTTTACGGATATCATCATTGTTGCTGGATGCAACATTAAAGAAATCTGTCGTATTAAGCCTGTTAATCCAAAAATCTCTAACCGCAGTCATTTGCCTACCTGTACCCATTAAACACGGTAAAGAAAGGACCTTGTACCACAAAAGCTTACCCTCGTCATTATCAGGATTTGACAAACCCTCACAAAGCATGCCCTTCCTTCGCCCTGTGCTTTCTGTTAAATTTTCGGGAAATAGAAGATCCCACCAAGCGCCCTCAAGAACATATGGGGTTAGATCACAATTCTCATTCCACCAGTTGTAAAGAACCTCCGGAGCCTGCACAGGTTTACGATCAGGTTCCTTGACAGGGACAGGAATAAAATCCTGAAGCTGAAGGATCTGTTGTTGCAACAGTTTGCTTAACTTGTCCTTGGCTGAATCAATCTCACGAAGTTCAACAACGCCTTTCCCTAATTCCTCTGTGAAGCATGTACGATTAAGTTGCAAGTGAATCTCATTCAGAAGCATTTGATTATCGCTGTTTTCCTCAATGTAATCAATAAAACTATACCGTTGCCAGTCTTTCGCTATTGATGATATAACATCGCATATTTCCTGACTCATCCATTCTGATTGATCAATAGACCATTCCGTTCCCTTTATTTCCGATATTGTACGCATCAAGCGTGTGGGAAAGATAAGTGATTCGGCATGCTGCAATCTACCATTCACAGGGATATTTTTAAGAAAAAGATCGCGAACTTCACCTAGGTCTTTGGTCAACTGCATCGAATCGTCAGAAAAGTGAGATTTAATCCATGCCTGTGCTGATGCAATATCCCAAATCGCTGCCCACGCCAACCATACCTCAATTTCAGGACACTCTTTAATTGCCACCTCTGTTTTTTGACGCGCTATTGAAAAAGCTGCTTTAACCAATGCAGCATTTCTTGATTTTGGCAATATACCAGTTCGCCCTTGATCAACATCAAATGGTGCATTAATTAAGAAACCAGTTGGACCTTTTGTAGAAACGGGAAATGTCACATACAATTGATTATGCAAACTTGGTTTTGGAATATTATTATCATTTACCAAGATGGCAACATCAACTCTATCCGCTGGTTTAATCACAAGCCCTTTTGGAAACTCACTGATATTAACAAACTTATCAACCGTACTTGAGCCAGATGCTATTACTGTCTCGTGTTCATTATCATTTATTATTTTTCGTTGCAGAGTCCATCTTGTCTCTGACTTGCCACGCTTCATAACAACAGAGGTTATATATCGCAGAAACACAAACGAAAATTCATTAAAAACCCCAATGCGCCTAACTCCTCTGCTGCCTTTTGACCATCCAAGCATATTATCAAGAGTCGCTGTCTTGGTCTCAAAAGAAAATAAAGTTTTAGTGTTTTTCGAGTCACAAGACGCAACGGGGTATTGCGGATCAACTAAAAGAAAATCTCGTAGGTTAAATTCATACGGACCGCTTTTAACTTTCACAGAATCTGTAGCATCAAAGACAGATTTAAATCCACGATTAAAGCGCCCCACTTCATCCTCCATCGCAACATCAATGGGAGCGGTGCTTACAATACGCCGGATATCATCACGCTCGTTTCCTGATTTATCTATTTCGTTGAAGCATCGCCCCTGATGTGATATTTCAACACTCTCTTTTCCGGTTGCACCAACCTCATTCATACAAACAGAGAAATACATCTCGTTTGGTTTCTCCTTTTTGCTGGCATAAGCACTTTCAGCATTTTGAAGAAGTTCCCTTAAAATATGCTCACACCTGTAACCTGCGTCATTAACAAATTCACGGCGAAATGTTTTTAGAATTCTGTTTCTAAATTTATCATAGACAACTTCAGGTGGATGGGTTTTTCTGTATTTATCAACCTCTTTATCTGCAGAACGTTGCAGATAATTACTTATGACATCAGCGTAAGCCTGCGCATCATCAGAAGATATATCCGCCTGAGTCACATAAATGTTTTCCTCATCTACGGCAAACATGGCATCATTAATTCCGCATACAATCTTATTGTTGCAATGCCATGTTATGGCCAAACGTGTTGTATAGATCAGCGTTTTATCTTGATATTTAGAATATAATGAATTGAACGATTCATTTTGCCGTAGTTCATCGGTGAGTTGGCCAGCTAATATTGGTCGCTCACCCTCAGCAGGCTTCACCTTACGAGCCAGCTCGCCGAGCGTTAGACAGGTATCAGCAATTGGAGCTATATTTGTCAGCGGTTCTGGCAACTGTTCTGATTCTCTCCAATCCATTTGGCCATTATTTACTGTAAGCAAGTTAAAGTCAACCCCACCACCTGAGGTGTGATCTATAAATTGGCTGAGAAATTTTGGGGTGCCACTCGAAATCCTAATTTCCCATGTACTTGTCACATCCCTGAAAAGTTCTTTAAGAGCTAACGTCTGGTCGCTTGAAATCTCTTTCCCTTTCCAGAGATAAAACTTTCTGAGAAGTTCCTGAGCTAAGGATTTTTTTGTGTCTACGGTGAGTTCAGCTTTAGTGAGAAGCTTGAAATAACAATGTTGTGGAATGTTCAGGCCGTTTATTAAATTTTCTATATCCAGCGTCAACCAATCAGGAGTATTTCGATATTCAGGCAGCCATGAAACCACCTCTCTCATTGACACATCTAAGGTTCGTGAAAGAAGCGTTTCTTTTGCCTTGCATTCACTATTCAGAAAATTAGTCATTGATTTTCGAACGCCACCCTTAACCAAAGGTTGCCATTGACGCTCAAGGGTAGATATACTCTGGATTGCGTTATCTAGAAATCCCAGACCTTCAACTTCAATCCGTTGAGTAAAAACACCTGGATAATCTTTTTCTATTTTATCCTGAACCGCCTCTATGTAATGGTCATAAATTTCCCAACTTTTTAATTTCACTAAGGCATGTTTGCGCAGATTATCGTTTAATTGATTACCCCTTCGCCATGGAATGAACAGACCCTTCAAACATAAAGAATTCCCTTCCAACAACCAAACATCACTTACCAAAGTCCACTTATTGCTCCCATCTCGAACCCGTAGGAACGAGAGCACCTTCCTTGTCAGACTTCGCGGGCATGGATCACGCAGGTCATCCCAGAACTTAGCACCCTTTTCATCCCAGTTTTCTTCCGCGCTCATCACATTTTCAATGTCTGACCAGTCAATAATGTGCTGTTGTTCTGATAGTCGCCTCAAATGATTCGACAAAGAATTAGAGCAGATCACTAGCATCCCATAGATTGTCAATTTGCTAACAATATTCTTTTTCGCCCTTTGTTTATGGGGGCTATAATCCGAAAAGCCTCTATTTTCAAAAGGGGGTTTGCTTATTGAGTTCACAAATGAGCCGTTAGGCAGGGCTTTTACTAAGTGGCTGTCCCATAGTATTGCTGGTATATGCCTCAAACCCCTTAAAATACAGCTGTTGGGCAAAGACAACAGGTCTTTTAGGTGGATCGGCTGTCCCATAGATAATCAGTGTTTCCAGCAAATCTATGCGCATCCATAATGCGGACCTGATAGTTCCGGCAAGTCTGGAAAAACTTAGCTTCCATTTTGACTGATGCTTAGCAAATCTTATAAGAAGATGTGCTAACAGTCCGATCCACACTTGCCATTTAACCGCATTCTCGTTATATCCAATGAAGTCAGAGAGTTGCAAGGTCTGCTTAATCTCCTTGAAGAACACCTCTATAATCCACCGAGCTTTGTACAATTCTGCAATTGTCCGAGGACTCCATTTAAAATTATTGGTGACAAACGACATTTGGACATCTTTACCATTAACTTTGACAATGGCCGTAACTCTGCGGATATTTTCAGGGTATTTGTTTTTTGATCCAGCTAAAGAAAGAGTAATGGTTTCGTCAGAAATAATTGTAGGGTCTTTATGATCATTGTTTTTCAAGACGGTGTATTTCATATTCTTTTTTTCACGAAGCACAAAAAAGACACCTTGTTGAGAAAGGGCGTTAAGGAAATCGAATTTAACATAGGCCCTGTCCGCAAGTAGTATATCCCCGTCCTTTAAAGAAGCGCAAAGAGCATCACCTCTCGTAGAATCATGATGTGCAGCATCTTCAACAACAGCAACACATGGGAGCATATTGCCGATATTGATCCTCATATGAGTTTTAGCTGCTGCTTTTTTCCTTCGATGTCGTGCCCAGTCAAAACAGTTCATTGTGAGTTTAAGTGTTGTTGAGTCGATTGCAAAGATGTCACGCTTTATGCGAGAGATGAATCCTCCGTACTTACTTCCCTGTCCGAACGATGGACATGCAGTCTGCAAAGATTTGAGTATTTGCCAATAAAGAGCTTCAGCAATTTCGGGATTTCTTGTTCTATTGGCGTTGGAAAACGTATTTCGCTTCGGGGCGGTTACTCCACGTATTCTTGATAGATCCGCTTCGTGTAATCTAAGAGCGTCGCATATTTCATTGAGACTATTTGATTTTGAAAAGTGCCCATACAGTAAGGACAACACATGACTCATACAAGAGAAGTTCCTGATATCTGCTTTCTTTGCCTTTGCAATTTTATTTGGCAATCCTCGCGGTATCCACTGGACAATCTGATGGAAAAAAGTGTAATGTGATTTTGCTGGTTTGCTTTTTTGTTTTGTTTTCATCCCTGTAAGTTACAGGAAAAATGAAGCTGCAAGCCAGCTTTTTTTTCACTTTGCTGGACCAGACGAGGTCTGAAGGCCTAACGAGCTAACAGTCTAAACGCCTAAAAACCTGCATCCCTATGGGATGCTAGTGAGAGCAGATATTAGTTGCCAGCATTCTCTGATCACACCAATTCAGAGCTTTTTTGAAAGTGTCATGCCACGCAGGTATTAAATCAGCGCCTGCCCTTTGTTGAAACAGCGCATACAGATCAACGTACTGGCCATTTGATTTCTCAACGTTTATATTTTTCAGAATTCGATCAACATATTGTGGCAAAACTACTAAACTGAGTAACGCCAGAAAAACACTTTGCCAATATTCCGCATCAGCACAGGCTCTAGTCGTCAGAGTGTCAAATAACTTTTGCAGCTCAATTTTATCAATAGGGACAAGATCAAAATCAATATGATCGTATGCAGGTATAATATTATGTTCAAACTTTTCAGTTCCTATAAATTCAGATAGTAATGACCAGCATGCTTTAAACCCAGATGCTGAACTAACTGCCAGAGAAACAGCATTTTGCTTTGACGTTTGTGTACCCCACAATGTTTTATGGATGCGTTGGTCTTTGCCTGACTCATTGAGTGCCGTATAAAACAATTCAGCATAGCTTCCTTTATCTGGCTGCCTTTGAAATAAATCATGAATAGACCAGTCACAATGTAATTTATTTTCTGATTTATCTATCCATTTTGCTAGTGCTTTTGCGCTTTGTTTAATCTGGGGTATTAAATCATTCCTTTCACTGGGGTTCCAATCATCTCGCGCAAGATTAGTTGACATGTTTATGTGCAATTGCATATTAATTGGCCAAGATTTGCTGGCTGCATTTAAATGGAAAAATGCATATGTTCCTCCCATTGAAAGAACCTGATCTTCTATTGGTTTAATAATTCGATAATCAGAGTCAGCATTTAAGGCTATCTTCCAAACATCATTGGGTTGTTTCCCCTCAATAATCCATTGTCTTTGATTTTCTTTTTTACCATCTTTGTTTTTAACAATGGTAACACGGTGAGCGTCTAAAATATTTTCTATACAATCCTGTTTACGAAGTTTATGAGAGTTGACCTTCAGGTGACCTTGCTCCACCATAACACTCGTTAGACTGGGTAGAAACAAAGGACATAATTCTTGGAATATGCTGTCATTTTTTATTTTACAACTTACATCTTCTCGTCCATTTTCGTGGAGATGAAGGCAAAAGAGAGTCCCCCTCTCACTTTTGGTGAATTCAGCGGCAATGGATGTAATGTCATCAGGAAGGGCCTCTATGTATTCAGGTGTGCAATATCCAAGCTTATTAATTTCGCACACGGACTTTAATATAGCCACCCCTTGCGATTTCAAGTTTTCGACAATACGCGCAAGTCTTGTCTTATCATAATAAGAGTCAGGATATTTTGAGTCGCATATTGGGAGCCTAAAAGCGAAGGCACCATCTTTATCCCAAGTATAAACAAAGACTTCTGTTGCCAAACGGTAGCATGACTTGAATCCAATGCCAAATTTTCCAATAGTTTCTTCATTGATTGGTTGATTATGTGTAAAAAACCTGGTCAACCCATGAAGATTACCCACCGTTATTTTTCGCCCATCGTTACCAAATAATAGCCAATTACCCTCAAGCGCAATTTTGACGGATGTTTGTTTGCCATCAGAAGCGTCATCAGCGTTTTGCGCAAGTTCAGCCAAGTAGTTTGCGGCCAAAGCTCCTTTGCCAATAACAAGATTTCTAATAGCCAAAACAGTATTAGCATCCACACCATTAAGCGACATTAAATAATCCGCATAAAGCGCATCACAACACTGTTCATCAGACAAACGGTTAAGAGCCTCTTCAAGAGACTCATTTGTATCAAAAGTATCAAGAGGCAAATCTTGATTTATTTCCTTATGCTTCAGGTCATTGCGGCATGCCGCAAGGTATGCTTCTTTATTAAATACAGGCACTTAAATATCCTCCGTGTAAACATCTCCAACACTTTACAAGTAATGGATAAAAACTAGTCACAATAAATCATCCATTCACAAATCACAAAAACGTACTGGGAAATCCTGATGAGCTGACAAAGAGTCGCTGGCGGGCTCGTGTGCCGGCAACATAGAGCAGGGCGCGCTCCTGGATTTCATTCTCCGCTCGGTCAAAGTCGTTATCGGCAGCCATGGCAGCGCTTAAGGGTATTATGCCGTCGTTGACTCCGACCACAAAGATGAAGTCAAATTCAAGGCCTTTAACCCGGTGTAAGGTCGCCATGCGGATGCCCTGCTTTCTTTGATCATAATTAGATTCTTGTTAATAACACCTCATTTCAATTTTAGAAGTTCGTCATCCAGACCGTAGCGGACAATTTCAATTGCCTTGCTGTTTTGTGCGATATAATCACCACTCAAAACCGGTATTTGAAACGGAAAAAAGGCTGGATTGTTTTTCAATAACCCGAGGGATGCCTTTCCCTCTTTATCGGCATGAAGCGCAGCTTCATACAAGAGAATTGCATGATTTGCATCACTGATCTCAATTCTTTTACTTTGTTCATAGCATCCCTTAATTTTGGAATCTTTGAGCGCATCCCATGCAACAAAAGAACGGATTGTGTATCGGGCATTTCGAGCAACGGTTTCTCTATCACCATATTGCTCCTTAAGTCGGGAAAACACCTGTGGCTGAGTAATCTGATTCTGTAGATTAAAAAGTCTTCCAGTCTGCCTCGCGACATTAAACCAAAAGGGGTATGATGCTGATATAACCGCCCAGTGAAAAGGCAACCAGTTTTGTTGGTTTTCATGTCGAATTAGTTCAAGTGCATGATCCCTGAAGGGAATTAACTCTTTGTCCGGTGCAAACCACGATGCTAGTATGCTGATGGCCATGCCATACGTTTTCTTGCCTCGCTCACCAGTGCCTCCGCTTTGCTTTTGTGTGACTAAAAACTCATCCAACTCTGCTCGAATCTCTTTTTCAGTAAGACCAGCTAACATCATTTTAACAACATAATCCATCCATTTTTTTTGAATGGTCTGTTTGATTCCGAGCTTATCGTGTCTTCCAATCATAATTACGACCCTCTTTCTACTTTAATCAGAGGCACGATAACCTCCTCTATGGCAATACCCCCGTGTCCGACTATTGTATCCCCCTCCCTGATAAATGCATCGCATCCTGTGGCTACCAGAGGAAAGTAATTTTCCGGCAGTCCGACTGGATTCCATTCTCTCGCAAACGTGAATTCTGAAGAGACTTGAGCACGCAATTCTGGTGTGGGATATATCCGAACCCTCTCACCGCGGCTTTCGGCAATAGCGCCCTCTGATGGACGGCCTCTACCGCTAGCTTCTATATTTCCATGGTCCGATGTAATCCAGATCGCATACTCGTGGCTGATCAGATAATTTAACAGGGTAATAAGGTATTCACCTCTACACCATTGATCTATCTGATTATGCATACCTGCTGCTCCGAGCTGCATTCCGTGCATGATCTTATCTACTTTATCAATTACTAAACCGACCACCTGAGTCTGCGACGGATTGACAAAGCTCTCCATAGCAGCCACAGCATCTCCACCTCCAAGACCGCGTTTATATGCTATATCGAATTTTGAAACACCATGGTCCTGCCAAAACTGCTTCCATAACTTCTCATCGTTGTTTGTTGAATTTATAGAGGCGGGGAAATAAATTGGCGGCTTGCCTGAAAACACAGATTGGCGGGAGACAGAAGTAACGGTCGGTATCCACGCAAAAACCGCTGACTCGCGCAGAATAAGACCACTGCTCTGAGATTGAATTACATTCCGCATTGTAACCCATTGGCCCAATGAGAGGCCGTCAATAACCAACAAAGCAACCCGACCTCTTTTTTTATCTCCCACATATCGAGCCATGTGCCTTGGAACATGATGAAGCATTGCCGGTACTGAAGGGGGAAGATTGATCAAGCCAGCATAATGACCTTCCAGCCAACTAGCAAAAAGCTCGTTCAACTTCCCGCCGATTTCACTATGCCTCTGCTTATACTCATCGCTTTCAGCACTCGTATAAACAAGTGCTGAAAGCTCCCCCCATTTCATAGCAAATGTAAGCCAATCATCATATCTTGAATCCTTGGAGAGCTGGATCTGGTCCACAAGTTCAAATAGACGCGCCACCCTGAGATCATCACCGGCCGCCTTAGACGTGGTGATACCGCTCAAAATCCATGAATCCCGCTCTAACTTTATGCCTGGCTGGTCAACAGGAGTAAGTTTACCCTCCACAAACAAGTTATCGATATAAACCCTGATATCCTGATGATCAAACGGCAACTGAACAGGACCTGCAATTTTAAAATCATAGGCACCAAGAGTTTCCTTAAAATCACTAGTTTGTTCCAAAGTTTCAAGAAATATCGGCCAGCGCTCCTGAATAAAAGCAAAAAACTGTTCCGCATCCGACACAATCTCCGCAAGACTCCATCCCTTAAAACTTTCGCTGTTTTCAAGCACCTCAACTAACCTGTCAGCCAGGACATCAGGCATTATTGTCTTCCCGTAATGTAAACGAAGCAGAGAACGAAGCAGTTCCACCTCTGTAGATATGAGCTCAGCCGCCACACCGAACACATAACGGAGAATAAAATCCTTAGTTGCATTATCACCCATCCGATCGGGCGGGTTCTTCTGCTGTGCTTCAAATAACGAATCCAATAAACTGCGGTCAAGCTCTTCAACAATCGGATAACTCATGTTAGGAAAGATTTCGCCCAGATTGAATGCCAGCTTTCTGCCAGCCTGAAGAAGGTCATACGGAAGAGCGTCCAGTTTGGCATCCTGTAAACGCAGCACAACAACAAGATCAGTATGATCACCCCGATCCCAGATTGAGCGATACTTTGATTCATACGCATAGCGGAATTCTATGGGATCACTAAACTCAATAATATCAAAACCGCGCTCTCTGAGCCCTATTGCCAGTTTTTCCTCTGACAATAGACAATCCGGATCCGACACCAGAGTTAATTTCGCAACATCAGGCACAAACTCTTTTAGAATTGTATGACGCCAAAAGGAGTGCAGCGGTGCAGAAGTGCAGGAGTACATTAGGTTCGCCCTCCTGTCTTGTTGAGTGAGCTTCGCAGTTTTCCAATGCTTCCTGACAATAGGGAGCACAGTTTACGTAATTTTTCGAAGTTTTCTTCTGATATGCAGTCAAGTGAATGGGCTAGATAAAGCTGACTTTTAACTTCTGCGCATGAACCGCGTGCAATTGCCAAAAATCTTGCGAAATCCGGGTTGCTATAACGTTCAAATCCTTCTGCAATGTTGGACATAACCGAAACAGATGCACGTCTTATCTGATCTTTCAGTCCCCAATCACGAGCAAAAGGTTCATTTGTCGTTATACTGTATATGTCACGACTCAGCTCAAAAGCCTTTTGCCAAACAAACAAATCCTCAAACTTCTCAACTTTACTCATCTTTGCACTCCTGCACCTTTGCACTTTTGAACCTTCATCATCATTAGCGGGCGTAATTCCGGGACTATTTGCCGAGCCGACTGAAGTTCACTCCGCCATTGTGCTTCATCCTCATCCAAACGAGCCATTCTAAACTGCCTGACCTCAGGCAATCCAAGCCGGTTAATTGATTTGCGCCGGGATGTAAACGCAGTTGTCCCTCGCTCCTCCTCACGAGCCACGGCCAAAACATGAGCTTCCTGCATCGAATTAAAGATATCCTGACCAACCTCCTCAGCCACAGAGGTCAATTTTTCGCCGATTACAGACGACACACCACTATATATCTTTTCATCTAGGCTGAGATCATTGGTCAACAGCTGGTCCCAGATATGCCTTGCAGTCGGCATAAAGACCTTCCCATCTGCACTCAAAAACACCGGAAGGTAGCTGCGTCTAGTTAACGGAATTCTTATTTGGGAGTTAGAACGTTGTTGAACCGTCATTCTAATTTCAAAAAGCCCCCACAGACCTGACACACTCTCAGGCAATCCTTTTATTGAAACACAGGGCAGCGGCTGCCCAGGGAAAAACTGCGGCAGGTTCATCGCCAACCCACGCACATGCGGATTTTCTAAAGAGAGTAGATTGCCATCAGAAAGCAATTCACTGGATTGAAAAACCGCTCCCTTAACCCTTTCACCATCCGGCCAGGTAAAATTCCAGCCGAGCAGATCCTTTTCGACCTTGCACTCCTTCGTTTGCAGATAATGTGTGGTCATCCGCTCAACCCAATGGGGCAGCGGATGATTGCGCAGCTTTTCCGCCGCCAACAAATCCGGTTCTTCTGATATCCCGTAAACCGCACATTGCTTCCGCAAAACATGCAATTCACTCTGGAGGTTTTTCACGGTCTGATCAACCTCTGTATCCGGGTCAGCATCTTCCATAATAACACTTGTCATCATCTTTTCAATCATCTCACCGGATAACGACGTATTAAGAACATCATGAGCTTTATCAATGCCCATCTCATCCAAAATAATTGCAAGCTTTGCCTGCAAGACCTCTCGTACCCGCCCCTCGACAGAGTTTTCATACACAAAATTGACTGCTCTGACTATTTTGCTTTGACCAATACGGTCCACCCGCCCTATCCGCTGTTCGATACGCATAGGGTTCCATGGCAGATCATAATTCACAACCACATGGCAAAACTGAAGGTTCAAGCCCTCACCACCGGCATCAGTAGAGATAAGAACCCGCGATTTATCCCGAAACTCACGCTGGGCCAACCGCCGTTCATCCATGCTCATAGAGCCGTTTAAAATTGAACAGGAAATTCCGCGCTCCTCCAAAAACACCTTAAGCATAGCCTGAGTTGGAACAAACTCTGTAAAAATAAGCAGTTTCAGCTGATCCTCATTCTCCTCTCCTTGCAACTGGAAAACAAGATTCATCAAAGTTTCACTCTTAACATCAGGGCCAGCAGCTTCAGCATTTCTGGCTAAAGTAAGCAGATGATCAACCTCCTCCATCTCACTTTTTCTGCCCGGCTCATCCACCTCAACCAGAAGATCCAACTGCATCTGTCCATCCAGATCCGTAAATTCTTCCCAATCCTCATCAGGCAGAGGGCTCCTGGAGTTCCGCAAGTTTTTCAATGCCTCCAGACGGCGCTCCAGCGTACAGCGAATAGCATGGGAACTTGAAGTAACAATACGCTGAAACAGCACCATTAAAAAACCGATATGCGGTTTACGATCCTTTATCGCCCGGTTATAACCTTTTTTTACATAATCGGTAACAGCATCATATAAGATAATTTGAGCAGGATTGTTTTCCAGATTCACATTGATTGTCTGTGTAGTACGTGGACGAAAAAGCGGCTTCCCTTCGGCTGTAACGGTCTTCCTTTTTTCTGTCCGAATCACAAACTCAGATATCCTCTCCCGCGTCACACTCTCCAGATCAGGAAAAGACATAGGGTCAAGCAGGCTCATAAGCCGTTGGAAAGCATCCGACTTTCCTTGATGGGGTGTAGCGGACAGCAGCAGAAGATAAGGTGCAGCCTCAGCCAGTCCCTGCCCGAGCTTATAACGGGCGACCTGATCTGTACTGCCGCCCATACGATGTGACTCATCCACAATAATCAAATCCCACTGTCCTTGAACCAGTCTCTCGTAGCGATTCCGGTTATACGCCTGAATTTTTTCCTTCGACCAACCCCTGCGACGTGTCAGTGGCTTAACGGCATCCAGTGTTACGATCGCTTGCGGAAACCGCATCCATGGGTTGTAGTTGCTTTTATAATCCGTTTCTCCGCTGATGTATTGGCCCGGACGCTCCAAGCGTTCCAAGGCATCCAGATCGCCGGGATTAACCAATGAAAAGGACTCATTGAAATGTGTATCCATTTCCGCCACCCACTGCATGGCCAAGCTCTTTGGTGCCACAACCAAGGTTCGGCGTACCAGTCCGCGCAATTTTAACTCACGCATTACGAGCCCGGCTTCAATTGTCTTTCCAAGACCGACCTCGTCAGCCAGCAGGTAACGAACACGGTCGCCCGATATGGCTCGGGACAACGCGTTGATCTGGTGCGGTAGCGGTATAACATTGGACTCCATTGGAGCCAGCAATACATGGCCATCACTGGCACTTGAGGAGCCTTCAAGCACCTCGGCCACCTTTGCAGCAGCAGAGATATATGCGATTCGATGGGCTTCAATTTCCGGGTTTTGATCGGTTGTTGTTGCCTGCAGGTCCGACAAGGGAACACGCACAACTGCATCTTGAGTCGGCAGCCAGACACGACATACCGTCTGCCCCCACAAGGTCTGTTCATCAACCACCTTGCAGGCACTTTTGTGTATTGTGCTGTATTTCCAAAGCGACTCCATCCGCTAATCCTCCTCTTCAGGAAGAGCTGCTGCTTTCGCTTTGAGACTTTCCAACAATGGTGCTGCCCATGTGTATGCGTTCACTGAATCAAGAGGACCTTCAAAATCATCTTGATCAACCCTGTCTTTTGGAGTGCCAACATCGACTGATGCAGCAATCTCCGTTATAATTTGCTCTTGTTGATCATCCTCTAAGTGGTCAATGGCGGAAAGAACTCGACCCAGATGACGTTCCTTGAATCGGATCTGATCTTCCTCATTTGTGAACGACTCCAAAGCAATCCCGCGCACCACATCAAACGGCCATAAAGACCCGTCCTTTGCGAGCTCTTCAAGAAACATGCATGCAGATTTTTCTGTTCCGTCAGCACACTGAAGAATGTTTCGTCCTAAATTAATCTGCTGTTCCGCATTGAGTTCAGCTGCTTGGTCGGGTCCATTCGACACAACAAGGTCGATTGCAGGATTCTGCACATACCAGTTGTGGGATTTCATGGCATCGATCAATTTACTATAGCAAGTCAGCGTGCTTAGACCGGCGGAACGAATTTCGCCTATTCCCATCTCGGAAATATGCTCGATAAATCGGGCATGCTGACGCGTGGTCAATGCGTCATTAATACTGAGTTGTTCGAGGTGTTTGAGAACACTGGCACGCGTGCTTGATTCAGCGATGATTAAGCCAACCAATGAATCCTGTGCTCGCTTTCCAAGCTCCGTGAATATTTCAGCGATACTGCATGCCCGCATCAGTGTCTTTGGAAACCGGCTGGACCGGTCATGCCAGTCATCGTGAGAGAAAACATCCACACCAACTTTTTTTAACATGGTACGAGAAAACCAAGTCCCTCGGCGAAAGAAGATTGCCATGGATGAATCATCAGCAATTTTTTCCAGCTCCTCCCAGTAATTATCGAGTAGCCAGCCATATATGCTTTCATCAATACGTGGGAGAATATCCTTGGCGAACGCCACGACAGCAGTTTGTTGATCATCAAGAAAATTGGGTTCTTCTAATAGGCTTTTAAGTAGTTGTTTGCCAAAACCATGTCGCAGCTTGACGGGCTTCGACAATACATGCTCAACAACTACGGCCGCAGCGTGCGAGACCTGCTCTTGTGAAGGTGCTTCCTCGTAAGGGTGCCCATACAAACAGCGCATCTCATAAACATGATTAAGGACTGTGTGGCCAGAATCGGAAATGAACCCGTACTCATGCGCTTTCATCAGCACGAACTTATCTACGGCCTTATGCTCTTTTTCCTTGTTTTCTACATCACCAACAATTCTCCCCGCAGCCCCATCACGTTTTTGTGCTTCACGAAAGCGTCGCTTCAAGGATTCAGCGCAGGCTAGCCATATCATCACATAAGCTGCTCGGAGCGCACCTGCCTTTCCCGCTTCGACGGCATCTTCAAATAGTGGGCGATCTTCAGCGGCAAGAATGTTGTCCGCGTAATTACTCAGGTCCACCGCAGCAGGCATAGTTATTCCCCTCCTATTCGTGTAACGGCCTGATCATACCACATAAGCAGCTTAGGGTCTTCCTCAAGAATCTTATTCGGGATCTTTTCTGCCACATTTATGATAACGGAATAATCGTGTTCCTGCCAGGCCTTCTTAAATCCGGCACGGACAGCTTCCAGACGGAATATTTTGAGCTTTTTCTTGGCCTGCTTATACTCCTCAAATTCTTTGAGCAGCGCTCGCTCACGCAGCTTTTCCAAGTCACCCGCTTTGTTCGGGTCGGGAACATACCAGCGGCCTTTAGCCTTTGCAACCAGTGCAGGGTCGTCCTTAGGATGATTGCGCATATCCTTCCAGTTGGTGGAGAGGTAGCTGTGGATCTGTTCGGGCACGGGGACTTTGCCGTCGTAACACAGGAAGTTCTGCTCAAGCAAGGTTGAGAGTTCAAGGCCAACCTCATTTTTGCTCCAACCTGAGATGATTCTCATGAACTCGGGATTTAGATCCTGAAAACTCTGGGGTTTACGGTTAAGCAGAAACCGCAACCAATCAATAGCTGAAGCTTCATCATTCACAAAACCGGCAAACTCAGCCTGTTTTGCAACTGAAGTACCTGCCAGCATTTTTTTGCGGTCATATTCCGCCACCTGCTCCGGACGGAAATACATGCCATCACGTTCGGAAAATCGCTGAGACAGTCCACTTTGGAATTCCTGACTATCAATAGGTACATTATAACCCTTGCGCACATAATACGAGATAACCTGATCATAGAGAATTCTTGGGTCGCGTTCCGGTACAGCAACGATTTCAAGCCCCTGTTTTTTAATAACAGGAAGGTATTTCAAGTGCGTCCTCACAAAATCCCAGACACCCTCTTCCGTTTTTACTTCCCTCTGAAAACGCTCTTCAAATCCACCGTTCGGTTTGTAGGCTGAGATTACAAGGTCTTGCTTCACTGCGGTAAGTGTTGTAACCGCTTTAAAACTGCCCTGTTTCTTATCTAGGGCAGATACGTTGGCGATTATGAACCCAGCATCCGCAAGCGCAGTTTGTATACTATTCCAGACTGAGGACTTAGTATTTGAAAACTCAACCGTCATCCATCGACCCGGCTTAAGAACACGGTATGCTTCTTTAAAACAATTTGTCATAATATGGCGGTATTCGTGACTGCCTTTGCCTTGAGTTTTGTTTTCAATCGCTTCAGGAACATTATTGGTAATAACGTTTAGCCATGCCTCCCACAAAAAATTAAGTTCCGAATAATTTAGGTTAGCTCCAAATGGAGGATCAATAAAAAGATAATCCACAGAAGCCGCTTTGAGATGCGTATATTCGAAACTTTGGCATTGAACAATGCCGTTTTCTTTTGCGACAAAGGCTTTGGAGAAATTACGGATTTTACCTGCTGCCAGTTTTGTTATTTCACCCTCAGCATTTAACGATGATACATATAATGTCCCACTTAACGGTCCATTACCTCGTTTACCCATATTGTATCTCACCAACCTAGAACACAATGTAGCTACTATTGATTGAAACATGAGACGAAATCGTAAATCACATTTATCAAGCAAAGAACTTAATGCCCACAGGTTCCTTTTTGTAAAAAAATGATGGACATGAGTAATTCCAAAAGGATCATTTCTTCGGGTTTCTCCGCCTTCAATCATCCGACATATTGGAAACCAATATGGAATTTTACTGCTTTCAATCTTATCTATGAGTGCATGGTCTGATGCATCTACTGGTTTTTCCGCACGTTTCCCATTTACGATGTAGTTTATCAATACTGGCACTTGCTTAGCCTGACGAATGGTGTCCTTAATAGCTTCGTCATACTTGCTTACCCATGCTCTATCTAGTTTCTTTTTTGTCGTAACGGAGTTGCAATGTGAGCAAGCAAATTCGTCTTTTACCGATTTACCTACCTTGTCAACAGCAACATCCCAAAACACAAGTTCGCCAGTGCACTCAGGGCAGACAAACACATCTGACCAAACTGTATAGTTTATTTTGCATTTTGTCTTACCATCCGTATGTAGAGTCTCATACATCCACCCACATTCGTCTTCAACTTCTTTAAGAATACGTTTAGCTTCTTTTTCAAAGGCTTTAATGTCAACAGGAGTATTATAGTTGTAAGCAATAAAAGTAGCAGCGGGAGACAAATCATTTAATACAGCTTTGCGAGCACCCAGTTTTGAAAAGGGAGTCCATCCATTTTTATCCGCAGATTTCGCGGATTCTCGCAGATTATTATTTTCAGTATTTTCATCTGCATCCATCTGCGTAATCTGCGGATGAACTTCCAGCTTCTGATAGATAACACCATCCTTATCAACCTTATAACCGAGAGATTCGACCTCCTTTCGATCACCGCATAGCTGCGCCGCCACACCGGTCATACCCGTTCCACAGAAGCCGTCAAAGACAATATCGCCCGGCTCAGTGTAGTGCAGGATGTAGCGCATAATAGCCTTATGCGGCACTTTGGTATGATAAGAATGTGCATTGTAGATCGGGTCGTTTTTACCTTCGCTCACATCGGCAGCAAAGGGCTCCCGGTGATAATGATAATCCGCAGGCTTTTCCGGCTTCTGGCTCTCCCATTCTTCAATAAAGTCAGATATCCATGGATTCGGACAGGCCGTGTAGTACGGCGGATCGCTGAGCTTGAGAATGTCTTCATCTTCACCAATTGGGAATCCTTCGATTTTGCGAAACTCCGGGTCGCGCAATTTTTGACGCAGCAACTCGGTAAAATGCGCACGACGCGCCGCATCGTTATTGAAGGTCTTGCCAAGGCAAACTACAGGATCGTCATTAGCCGGAACTAATTCTTCATCAAAAAGGTTGCCGCTGCCCGGTTTGCCGGGAACGACCTTTGTTTTAAATAAACTCTCTTGTTTGTTCATATTATCCTTTATTTGAACCACGAATAGACACAAATTCACACGACTGATGATAAAGGCGAGTGATGCACGCTTCTATACATGCGTGTATAGGAACGATACGCGTCCTTTTGCGTCTGGCGCATAAGTTATGAGCTGAGCGCATATATTCACGCGCCGTGCGCATTATTCGCACGGTTCCAGGCGGCTCCATGCTCGTAAAGCTCGCTTTTTGCTCGGTGCGCCCAGTTACGCTCAGCGAGCATAAATAGGTGCAGATGCGTGCGCCGCTCGCAAAATACGAGCGATTGCGTGCGCCGCTCGTATTCTTGCTATTTTTGCTCATAACGAGTCCCCCGTCCCTGTCCAAGCGGCAATATCAAGCCCTTTTTTTCCATGCGTTTAAGCAATCGCGTGGCTTGAAACGGGCTGATGCGACACAAATCAGCGGCATCCGCTCGTTTAATACTTCCGTGTTTATTGATATAGCTAAGCACCATCTGCTCCTGCTGGATGACAGAAAAACCTGCCTGGCGTATATACTCCGCATTCTGACCGGCATTCTGATATAGATCAACACTCAGTGTATAGGTCCGGCCCCTGCCGATACCGTGGGGTTCCAGAAAGCCGGTTTCAACCAGTTTTTCAAGTACAGAGCGAACACTGGTCTCCGTTTTTTGTACAGATGCAACAAAGTCAGCTGTTGTTAACCTGCGTTCTTTCCGTAATCGCGACAAAATAATCAGAGAATCAACGGGCATGTTTCCCGGTTTGTCTTCCTGTTCCACAACCATTTTCAGGAAATCCAGATCAGCCGCCGTGTTAGCCATCTGCACGGAAACCGTGAACTCATTAGACATTGAGTAATCCGGTGCCGGTCGGCCGTATCGCAACATGCCTTCATAAATACGGTCGATACCCCTTCCAGTCCGCTCAGCAAGTCCTATTCTTTTTATTACATCAGCTAACAGGGGATTACGGGAACGAGGATCTGCAACCAGAAGATTATTAAGATTGACACCCTCGACAAAGCCGCCTGGATTACTAAAGGTCAGTCCGTCGTCAGATATTTTGACATGAACTGCACCCAGTCTGCTGAAATCACGGTGTACCAAAGAGTTAACAAAAGCCTCCCGAAAAGCACGGCGATCATAATTGGGGACTGGAACGCGGAAAAGACCAACCTGTATTTTTTCCTCTTCAACTCTCGCCCTGAAAAGGAGTTCAATCTCTTCAAAGGTTTCAAGCAGGGGTTTGCGGAAAAATTCATTTACTCTTACATCTGTGCCACTGAGAACTTGAAAGGCGACTTCATATGCAGGAAGGTGTTGTCTCAACAGGTTTTCTGTTCCCAACAAAAGTAAGCCCGCAACCGTTGGCCGCTTGATGCCGTTCACCTCTAAACACAGACCTAAGGCACCATCCAACTCTTCATCTGCCAACGGCAATAAGGATGGTTCGCCACCATATTTTTTGATGGCATTGCGAATGCGCAGGCGTTGCAAGGGATCAAGCTGGCTGGCATCCACTTCCTCCAGCACCATGGCCGAGGGATCGACTAGTCCCATCGACGACTGGCGCTGAATGAATTCATGAGGATAAAATGGCACAGCTTCCGGTGTGCCATCATCCTCAACCCCAAGCAGTAGCTCGCCACCATCGGTATTGGCCAAAGACACGACCGCTGCCACCAAGTCGCGATCAGGCAGACATTTCAGGTCGCTCTTGAATTCCAGGGTTAAGCTTTCTCCCTGCTGAATTAACTTCTCAATTTTGTGTTGATCCGTGTCCATCTGTGGTTCACGCCTCCATTACGATGCGGACTTTTGCCGGATCTTTTCCTTTTGCCAGTTCGTCCACATAAGTATTAAGCACCCTTTTCAAGTCATTTGGTGTTGCCGGACCTAAATCAGAAACCTTTGCCAACAAGTCACTTTTTTTGATGATTACCTTTTGCAGACCGGCCAGAATTGTTTTCAGCGTCTGCGTAAAGTTACTATCCACTACATCTGGCAATTCTTTGGAGTCGATAAAGGCTTGCACCAACTTTTTATCATCATCTTGAAGCAGTTCATTGATATTCGCCTGAGTAATCGGGTCTTCTAAGTTGTTCAACAAAGTTGCAGTCCATTGCTCCAACATCTTGTCCAACTCATCTTCCAACTTTTGCAACTTATCCGAACCAGAAACCAGAAACCCTGAACCCTGAACTCCAATTTCAGCCGTAGGGTGAAATTGGCAATGCGAACAGGCCGGTGTGGCCTCAAGGTTCTGCTCGGTCAAGGCGAAGCAACTTTTCAGTCCGGCCAGCCGGTTCTGGTAATCCGTGAGCTGCTGTCTTGGCATCAAATCAATGCCTGCCAGTTTCAGTAGCGTCTGCAGGCGATGGTCTCCCATCAAGGCTGCCTTACGTTTGTCATCGTTTATACCTAAGCGGGCCTTGGTATGAAGGCCGATGTAAACAACGATATAGTCTTTCTTAAGTTGCTGGAGCTTTGCCCCGACATTCTGGGACTGGCTGGCCAGTTCAGTCAGATCGGTCTGCTTGAGCATTTCCAACACATCCTGACGGGTTGTTTTCATGCGATCGACCCAGTCGTGCTCTGGCGGTAAAACACCTTCGGCTGTTGATAGCCACGAGGCTGTCGGGCTGTGATCCATGACAAATTCACGTAGGGCATCCAGATCATCCAGCGCCTTCACTGCATTTTCATGGGCTTTTACTTCATCCATGCTGTAACGGAAATTTTTTAATTTACCGGGAGATGTATAGGCTTGAAGTGACTCAAAGAAGGTCTTGGCACCATCCAATCCTGATGCCTGATTTGCCAGATCTGTACCACCAAGAAGATTCAGTCCCCAGAATGAAAGACCTTCACGCAAGGTCTGCTGTGTCATCACAATCCGTTTAACAATCTTGCCAACGGACTGCTGAAGATTTTGAATAGGCTCATCATTCCCTTGAGCGACCAATTGAGCCATGCCCGGTGTCATGCCGAGAAGCTCGAACGTGGCCTTAAGCGCCGGGATATTCCATTCCTTTGGCTGTTCGAGGTGTTTGAACCGGATCAGTTCATCCATGCCTGTCGCTGCAAGCTGCTGAAGTCCAGTTGCATCAAACTTTTTACCCGGGATGGATAGTACAATATCGCCTGAATAAACCAGAGCAGAGATCAATACTGTTATCCATTCCGGCTCTAGACGGAAACCGCCTGGATTCATATATTCTGAGCCGTGATCGTCCTGAATAATTTCATTCCGGTTTACGACCTGGCCATGTCCTTTGGCTTTTACGACATCGAGAATAAAGCGGGTGTATTTGGATTTGTAAGGCTCTATCTTTTCACCGTCCAGAAGCTCCAAGGCATCCAGTACAGCCGTTGCCTGCTTGGTCCGGTTCTGGCCACCGATCGCCCGCAGCGCATCCTGTGCAGCCTGCGCTCTGTTGTTTCCGGTAATCAGGACTGAAAAGACGGGATATTCAGGAGCCTGATTTTCAAAATTAGGCGCAAGGCAGATTCCGGCAATGGTATTGACCAGATCCCGGAAGTTAATGGTTTCATGCGGCGATAAACCTGATAGGTCTCTGATGGATTTGCCTTTTGCCCATTCGTTCATGGGCTTGGATCTGCCTTGATAGGTCACTTCAAAGGCATCCATCATGTGTTTCTGCAGCCATTGAACGAGCTTCTTGAGGAAGCCATTGGCTTTGGCTTCATAGGTAGCTTTTGCGTGGCCTGAAGACGTTGCTGCCAGATCAAGTGCAGCCGCATAGTTCTTCAATGATGTTTGAAATTCCTCGCTGGTATCACTCAATGGTTTTAGCCGAAAGAAAACCTCATCACTGACCTTGTCGTCCTTGAAACGTGGAGGATCGTTTGGTTGAATGAAATAGATGTAAAAATCCCGAGTCGGCACAGCCGTAGATCTTTCGTTGGGTGCTCCAAAAAAGAGATAACCGGAACGAGCGGCTTTATGATCCTGCCATACCAGTTCATGCTGCCAGATCTTGTATCCGGTCACATAGGTAGAGTCCTGGCATTCCATAACTCGCTTCAATGCTTCATAATAGAAACGGTCAAGCTGAGTATCGCCTAAACTTTCTGCTCTCTTATCAATAAGGGCGTCAAAATCATCTGTTTTCTTCAGGTCGAGATAGAACTGACGGTTGTCGGCATTGAAGGAGATAAACTGACCACTGACCGTTTTATGTATTTCACGAAGAACGGTTTCAACATGAGTCTGTAGATCCTTGTCCGGCTCATCACTTCCAAGTTCGGCAATCAGTGGATCAAAGAGGCAGAGGCGGTCGCGCAGTTCCTCAGCACTGGCTCCCAATGGAGCGTAAATATCACCAGTTGTAAGTCGATGAACGGAAAGCGCATGGATCAGACGCAGCGCCATTGGTTTATATTGTTTGCGGGAGATAGCATTTTCGATTCGAGACTCAAGCACCTGACTGCAGTCGATAACCGCCCGTATCTCAGGGATAGCCCGGAAAGAGGCATTTTGTTTTAAGGTGCTCCAGTAACTGTCAAAAGCGATCAGGCCGGGCTCATTTTCCGGAACATCTTTATTCAAGATGCCCTTCATGCCCATAGACAGGGTTTTGAGGACTTCACGCTTTTCAACAACGGTTACTCTTTCGAATGTGTCTATGTAATCAGGGTGTACAGGAAAGAGCCGGACAAATTCATCCATCCGCTCGTTGAGGCCGCCATAGTATTTAGCAAATGGCATCAGGTATTCACGAATCTTGGCTTGTTGTTCGACGGTCTTCTTAAGCAGACGCTCGGCTACTACGAATTTGACATCACTTCGAGCAATAAGAATCTGTTCGAACCGGTCCTTCACCCTTCGGATGCTATCAGCCACAAAGGCAAATCTTGGACTGTCAAATATTGCTTCCTGCACACCGGCTATGAAACGAAAACGAAGATCCTTACAGACCTCGCCGACTTCGCGGAGGAAGTTCAAATCAAGAATCAGCTCCTGATCTTTTCGGGTTCTCAGATAATCCAGTAACTCATCAACCACCAGTAGGAGACCTTGTTCAGGAAAAACCTCATCGAACTTGGCCATCATATCTTCAAAAGCTCGTTTATGACTGGTAATCATACCCGAGCCTGGGAAGACATAATTCACGCCCATATTATCAAGATGCTCTTCCAGCTCTGCAACCAGAATATCTCTGAGTGACATGGTCGTTGCGCCGATCTCTGTGCGGATGACTTTGAATTTACCGGCAATCTTGTCTGCTTCAGCTTTAACGCTCTCGTGGTTCAAACTGTCAAGGAGTGAAGCATCGGCAGCAATACTGGAAACAACAGACATCAAGTGTGATTTACCGGTACCGTAATTACCGACCACCAAGATTCCCTTGTTATCAACCGGCTGCTCAAACTGCAGCTGAGGAATTACGAGGCGCACCATTCGCTCGGCCATTTCATCAGAAATAACATAGGTGTTAACCAACTGATGAGCAGCACTTGTTTTATCAGCATCACGCAGCTGAACGACCGATTCGATCGGATCAAATTGAATTAGCTCTCCGTATTTCATATCACATCATCCTCAACTTATTGGCTAAAATCCGCTGTTGTCTCTTCGTTTATGCCGACAACTAGAGCATCTATTGAATCATATTTTCTATATTCACGGTGGCCGGGTTCAGCATAGGTCAGCTTACCGTTATCAAATGAACCATTCCATGAAGCGACCACGATAAGGTTTCTGGATAAACCCTGCAGCAAGCGCAAAGGGTCCTGCTTAAGTTCAACATCAAAAAGAACTTCGATATTATCAAGAAAAACAACCTTGTTTGTACAATCGAAAATTCCAGATAAAATTTCAGTAAGCTTTAACTGCCGTTGTTTTTCCGTAAGTTCCAGCAGCTCTTTAGACAGACACAAGTTGATATTAATCAGCTCAGTATTATGCTTGTCAGCCAACTTCTGCATGACCGATGTTTTACCAGTGCCGCTTTTACCGGCTACTAATACAAGACGATAATACAGCTCCTCAGCCGCTTCAATTGACCTCATAACCTTATTTACAACCAAATCTGCCATAAACTATTCCGATCAGGCCTTACTCGTTCTATCAACTCCCACTTGAAATTAATGCATTCATTACATAATAGGACAAACTCATGGAAAAATGAATATAAAAGTGCAGAAAGATGTGCGGTCCAAGCCTTCGTAGCTGAAAAACGGATTGCCACCCGCGCCCCTGCTGCAATCGTCCCCGTTATGGACTTCAAAGCTTTTTCCTTATCTCCTGGTAAACTCACTCGCACCTCACTCCGCTATCTCCATCTAAATCCAACTACAATTCCGCCTCTCTGTTCCAACGCGTCTGTCCCCTAAATCAATCCTAATAGTCCTTGCCAGACCGGATGTTCTTTAAAACCTGGTGCCCCTTGGCGGTAAGGCGGTATTTCTGCAAACGACTAGTAGGTTTGTCTGGTATTGTCGGCTCAATGGTCTGATCTGCAACAAGCATCCGAATAACCTTGTTCAATTGTCCAGAGACAGCTTTCTGTCCCAGTGCTTGAGATAGCTGTGCTTTCCCCATCGGACTTTCTGTAAGTTTTCGGAGAATCCGTGTTCCCATTGACTCTGGCTGCAACTCTGGCTGTAACTCTGGCTGTAACTCTGGCTGTGCATTTTCTTGCCCTGTGACTTCCCCTGTGACTCCCATGGTGACTTTTATGGTCTCCTGATCTGCACCTGTAATTTTTTCCTTTTTGGCCTTAATCACAGACTTGGGATGTACGGGAAATCGAACCAAAAAATAACTTCTATCTTCATCTGTTTCAAAACGCGGTTCGGGAGATCCATTCTGTGCGATTGCCTGATTTATCTTTCTGATTCCGGTCGACCGCCCCTCGGTCAATTCCAGCTCTTTGAGAAATTCACCGATCCTCCGGTTGCGGTATCGGCGGTTAACGGCTTTGCCAGAGATGAGATCCTTCATTTTAATCGAGCGATCCGGTCCCGGAAAGCTAAGGATCATTAGTTCATCCGGTGTAATACGAACTTCCACAGGTTCACGGATTTCGTAAGAGCGATGATAGACTGCGTTAACAAGTGCCTCTTCTATTGCCGCATAGGGGTAATTCCAAATTCGGTCTGCCTCTGCCCGGTCGGGATATTTTATAATAGTCTGCTTCAAGTAGCTGCGCTTAATATGACTGAGTGCATCTCTGATAATTCGTGGCAAGGGACCCTTGAACTCTTTTTCCTCGAAAATATCTCCACCAGGATCATCAGGAAAATAAATGACATCAATCTGAGTGGCAGGGAAAAAACATTCAGGATGTTCATTAAACATCATGAGACCGATATTCTTAGGGAATGGTGCTTCTACAGGCCCCCCGACAATATTCATTTGTCGGCCAATGGTTTCGATAGGCAAGCGTTCTATCTGTTCGGCAAGCTCGCTGTTGACTTCGGTTAAGTATTCCTCGATAAAACGAAGTGACAAATCTTCAAGAGCTGCCTGTTGATTATAACGATCATCAAACGGAACTTTTGCGGTCAATCCAAGTAATTCCTGCTTATCCTGTTTGACGGCACGCACTGAACTGGATTGTTTGCGAATGTAGTAATCCCATTGGTTTTTAGCCTTCGATAGAGAGACTTGACATTGGTACGGTCGTGTTTCGCCTCCGGGCACCCAGATAACAAGAACATGCTGACTCTCAATGACATAAGGAACAGAGATGGGATGATACATTGGCTGTATTGCGGAGTGACCTAAATTAAGCAGTTCTTTTTGGATCTTATCAAGCTGGTTTTTGTGTATCCCCTTGGGAGGCAATACAGGAATGCCGTCCTTTTCAGCAATGCCCACAATAATATATCCCCCGCCCAAATTATGAAAATCGTTGGCAAAGGCACAAATACTATGCAGTATATCTTCTGGATTCCACCCCTCTTTAAATTCAATGCGCTCCCACTCCACGGTATGACCGTGAACAAGTTCATTAATTGAAATAGGTAGTGATAGACCACTCATAATAAAACTTACCTGCTACCAGATATGAAACTCAAAACACAAATGAATATTAGCATATTAAACTAAATACAGGTTGAAAAGAATTTGAAAAATTGAGTTTCAATATAATTGTTGTCCACCGCATAGCGGAGGACATACTTGTGTCGCAAATATAGTAAATCCGCCGTTACGCGGTGGATTATTGCACCGGTTCGCTGATGCGCCCAGGCCCGCACCGCTCAGGGAGAGCGGTTGCTTGGCTGATTTGAAACCACACAAACGCAAAGAACCTAGCGAAGCGTAGCCGCCTGTCTTATAGTATGTCTGAAGTTATAAACAGGCTGGAGCGGCGGGCCACCAAAAGCTCCAAGGTTCAGCCTGTTAATAACTTCGCTGGCAAAAATTTGCTTCAAGCAGG
>Ga0265294_10000950_pt1 | contig 39170 bp, 35 predicted proteins | sample MunlanPumphouse3_FD_192504 | JGI IMG/M metagenome (GOLD analysis project Ga0265294, IMG submission 192504) | Groundwater microbial communities from a municipal landfill in Southern Ontario, Canada - Pumphouse #3 | ecosystem: Environmental > Aquatic > Deep subsurface > Groundwater | place... | reverse complement strand
CAAAACTGTATCCGATCACAGGCTACTGGATCTACTCTGCTGTTCCGACAAAAGTCAATCTGTCACTGTCAACCGACCCTACCTCTGTCCCACCGATGAAACAGCTGTATACGGGATGGAACGCGATTGGTCTGAACAACAACCAGTCCATGGAAGCAACGAATATGCTTTCCCCGATCAAGGATGCGTGGGTGACCCTTATCGGCTGGAACCTGCAGCAGAGTGAATGGGACACTTCTATTATTAATGGAGGGACCGGACCATACAGTGATCTTCGCATGGCCAACACCGGATGGGGATACTGGGTCTACGTAACTCAGGATATTGTTCTTCCTGGATTTCTCTCATCAGTGAAGGTGTGAAAAATGAGGCGATTTATTATGAAAAAACAGACAAGTAATGTTTGGGCAGGAATTGCAGTTCTGATCTCAGTTCTACTGTTGATCGGTTTTGCTGCTCCTGCAGCAGCGGTAGATACCGGGACACAAACTTCCCCGCCGCTTTTACCAGAAGAATTCTACGGTACTGCGACGCTTGATGGTGCAGCAGTTTCCACAGGTTCGGTAATCACTGCAAAAATCGACGACCTGGTCGTTGGAACTATTAATGTTACAACTGCTGGAAAGTATGGAGATGTGGGAACCTTTGGCGAGAGGCTCATGGTCACTTACTCTATTGAAGGCGGCATGATCACCTTTTGGTTAGGCGATCTGTTTGCTTCTCAGTCGGTTGTGTATGAGCCTGGCAAAACCGTTGATCTCCCTCTTACGTTCAGAAGCGATGCTCCGCAGCTTACTGTTGAGTTATTGACCGTTCCGAACGAAGTCTATCTGGATACGGATGATTCTCTGTCTGCTAATGTTGGTATCTCCGTTAAGAATAGAGGCTTATCCGAATATAATGACCAGTATGATATTACTGGAAAGCTTTTTGGCATTAATTTCACCCTTCCTGTGGAAGATACGATTTCGGCAGGAGCAACGGTCAAATATAACATTACAGTAAAAATTGGTCCGTCAGTAGCATCCGGAACCCAGCGCACCGGTGATTTTGCCTACAGTATCTTTCTACGTGGATCCCCGCAGACCGGATCCCAGACATCTGAAGTAGGATCTGATGCATGGACCGGGACCCGGAGCGAGACATCCAATGTCATTGCGGCAACTACTTTAACGGTGGTTTACCCAACGTATGAAAACGTATCGGCCACTGATTTTACAAAGGATTATCTGAAAATCACCGGAATCCCCGACGGCCAGTCCGTAAGCAAATTTACGATTCCGTTGCGCTTTGATCCATCCATTGCAGTATATGTTGCCGGCTCTCTTCCCTCCTGGATCACCGTTGATGCTTCAACTGGTCTTTTGACCATTAAGGGAATTGATCCGGTTCAGAGCGGTTCAGAGATAGTAATTCCTCTGCAGTTTAAATCAGTCAGCTACAGTGGTAAATCCTGTAATCTCAGCAATGAGGGAGGTGCGATCTCTCTTGAAAATGCAGCAGGTGTCAAGTATAAGTCCGGGATAACCCAGGGATCATTCTCTCAGCGTGCTTTCACGCCGAAAGTGAACCCGTCTCTTTGGGCTTCTTCCTCGGCAATGAGCGGCACTCCCATTTCTGTATACATAACCGTATCAAATCCTGCCGATGTCTCTGTAGAAAATGTAACGCTTACGCTTACTGATTCATCCGGGAACCCGCTCTGGTCACAGGCCAATGTCAACTTCGGCATGTATCAGTCCTACAGCTACACTGCCTCGGTCACATTATCACAAAGTACTACACTGAATTTAACTGCTCTGCCTTACGATGGTGAAGCGACAGCTGCATTACGACCGGTAGAGATCATTTCATACAAACTTGAGATCACGCCGAAAAACAAAGCTGACTGGAAAGAGTGGTACGGCTATGATTATGGAGGAACAGAAAAGTCAGACGGTTACAACAAAACCGTTCTCTACAACAACTATCCCTGGCTTGGAACCTATTTCACGACAAATGCTTCGGGGTATGTCAGCGTAAATATTGATTTCAAAGGCAAAGAAAGTGAAATATTCGGCACATCACCCTATCAAAAGTATAATCTCTCCTATTATTCCTATTCGGGCGACTGGAACAGCATATACTGGTATTCCTATCTCCCTGCAGGAAAAGTGGGAGAGTATCCTTACACAATAACTCTGAATAGAAACGGTGTCAGTACTTCAGTTGACGGTGTCTTGACCGTTCGGGAAGTAATGGTCGACATTAAAGTGCTGGAGTCCAAAAGCTTTAGCAGTAGTGTTACCACAGGAGATGTTCCCTTTGCTCTCTACAGCCGATCCGATTCGGATAAATCCACCCGTTCTGTAGAGATCGCCTTGTCCTCCGGAAGTTCGGGCCGTACTCTTCAGGGACTGGAGTATCTGATCGGGTATCCGCACGGATGTCCGGAGCAGGTAACAAGTCCATTGCTCGCTGCACTCTTTGTTAAAGAGTATTATGGAGAAAAGGGCATGCTTTCGGACTCTCTGAACACGACTATCCGCAACAATGCAAAGACCGTCATTAATGATTATTTCTCATCCGTGAATGGATCAAACCGCCAGCAGTCAAACGGCGGATGGGCATGGGGACGTTATTCAACACCGAGTTTCGGTTACACTACGCTCCCGATGTATGGTATCGCAGTTCTGATGAACGATGTCAAGAATGATCCTGACTTCTGGAGTTCTGTATCAGGCGATCTCAAATTCAATGAAGTCAATTTAAACAAATCCGCAGAGTGGATCCTGGCAACTCAGGATACCAACGGCGGATGGAGCAGCAGCTACGTTTATTATGACTCCGACTATTACGATAAAGTCACGCAGACCCTCTTTGCCGTCCAGGCCCTGAGCACATCGTATGATTATCTGGACGCCGGTACTAAGGATAAGGTGAATGCGTCTCTGATTAAAGCAGCGGCCTATCTTGATACCCGAAATGATGTCTCCGACAAGGGGAAAGCAAAGATGGCGTCCAGCTATCTCCTGATCGAAAAGGTCCTTCCGGGAACAGTGAACCAGACCACCGTGACTCCTTTGATCGATTCGGTGCTGACACCATCTCTCTCGTCATGGGAAGCGTATGATTTAGGCCAGGCTGCTTTTGCGGTTGGTCTTTGTGATGAGATCTATGGAACGAACTATGTCAATGACCAGAATGTGAATTACATCATCACCGGGATCACGGATGAATACGGTTCTGGCGGGCGCTGGTACAGTACCTATACCACTGGAATTGCGATTCGCGGATTGAATTCCCTTAGTTCCAAAGATATTCCGTTAAGCGGTTCAAAGACCTTTACTGTTAATGTCAAGGACAACGGAGGTAATGTTGTAGCAACCTGGGATGTCACATTTGATGCGACAAAGACCAGCGAACGCATCCAGCTTACTGCTGACGAACTGACCGCTCTCTACGGAGCCTCTGAAGGTGATTTCCAGGGGAACGTTTCAATCGCCAAATCACCCGATTTACCGCTGATCGTCGCAGTTACCAGTAAAGAACAGGTTCCAAAGAGTACTGCCTATACATCGACCGGTGATTATGATGCCATCCCGTACGAGCACATCGATCCGATTACCAACAATTTCAGTTTAGTCGTATCTCCGCCAACTGGAATTATAGAGGGTGATGACAAGGAGGTAATGTTTACTGCAGTTAACCGGGTAGTTGACCCTTCATCACCTGGTACCGCCGCCGATCAGGGTGTCATGATCCTTGAAGTCATCACGAGTGCTGATAAGTTAGCCGTGTTTGACGTTGCAGCATATTCGAACAATTCGGCTGTGAGCGGCACTCACGCTGCGTATTATATTGATTCGACCGGAGCAGCGCAGTATATTGAACACATGTATAATGAGTCGACTGGATCTCTGTATGTCTACGTTGGTTCGGACGACGGGGATGCTGTGTCCATTCCGGCAAATGGGGAACAGAACATCTTTGTACCGCTGAAATTCGCTACCGCCGGCACTGCGATGATCGAGTCCCGTCTCTATCCGATGTACGATGATGAGATGATGGCGCTTGGCGATGCCAATGTCACCGTTCTTGGCTACGGCAACCTGAATCTGACGGCAGTCGATGAAGATGACAAGCCGCTTACCGTTATGTTTGCTGTCGAAGGACAGAGTCCGTTAAATGGAACGACCTATTCTGGAAAGTTACTTGAAGGCGATCACAATGTCACGATTACCTATGGGGCCAGTGCCATGCATCTTGTGCAGACCGTTTCCAACGGTGAGATCACCGAGTACAAGGCACGTTTCATCTCGTCAGCTCCAGTCTCTGTCATGTCTGACGGTGATGTCCAGCTCCTTGCGCCGGTCATTAATGAAACGATCAGTAACGTCAGTTCTGACCGCTGGAATGCGGTGAATCCGGCTAAGTATGTGCTGAACATCTCGGTTGTCGGAGATGATGCCAACTCTACTATTAACGTGGAAATGCCGGCCGTGTACTGGCAGGGTAAATATGGTGCAATCAACTCATCGAACTTAGGTTCACTGGTGTTTGACACGATCGTCTGCTTAGCGAATGCCAGCGGTACCTGGACGAGTATGCCTTATAGCATATCTGCTGATAACAAAACAATGACGATCGGCAACATTAATCCGACAACGCATTCTGAACTCAGCATTACCTTGAACGGCAGACTTGCCGGTGATGTGAATGGTGATGGATATGCAGATATAGATGATGCCTGTGATGTAGCATGGAGTGCTATCCGTCTTATTACATTGAGTGATAATGACAAATTCTATGGTGATGTTGATGGTAGTGGGGAACCTGATATTGATGATGCTTGTGATATAGCATGGAAAGGAATTCGCCTGACAGATGAATATTACAACCCTCTCATCTAATTTTTTGAGGAAAAATATATGCGAAAAATCATCATGGCTTTAGCTGCATCAATTCTGTGCTTAAGTTTGTGTGTAACTGGAGTTGCAGCTTTTTCGATTGTTGCTCTTGAAGGTAATGATAATCCATTTGATTTGGTTTATTTATCATCTAACCCCACAGAGATAAGGGCCTTCCAACTTTATCTTAAATGCGATGATAGTGTTGTTATTACTGATGTTAAGGGTGTTGAGCCCTTTCAGGTTTTTTATGGGGGTGCTTCTGTTGATGATGATACGGTGTTCCGAATTTCTGGATTCACAACAGAATCACCAGGAGTTAACCAACAAACCACTTTTGCCAAAGTGTTCACATCTGGAAATGGTAATATAACTATCTTTGTAGAAGTACTAAGTGATTTCAGTCGAGAGCGCATCATCACGGAAAATCAGGATGAATCATATCTGATTTTCAGTTCGACACCATCGATTACCGCCACTCCTACCCAAACCTCACAGTATGCTTCCCCAACGCAGGCCACGCCATATCAGACCCCAGTTACTACTCCAACCCAAGTCAAAGGAGATACATCGACACCGATAAATACGGCTGTTCCCTTGTCCTCCTCTTCCCCGGTGCAAACAAGCAATCCGGTAGCCACTCCAACAAAATCATCGCCAGGTATCGCTTGCTCTTTACTTGGATTAGCGGGAGCATTTATTATGTTTAAACGTCAAAGATTTAATTAATTGTTTCATTAGAAAAGTTATGTAGTGGTGTTCTTATGTTAAAAATCAGGTTAATCTTACCAATTATCTTCCTCCTACTTCTCATTGGAGGGAGTTGTTCTGCGTCTGCAGCCACTGTTGTGTCTGTTGACGCTCCGCTTAATGAACTTCAGAATGTTGGAGATATAATTACATTTCCAATATCCGTAAGCGATGTTGTAGATTTACGAACATATACCATTTGGATTGTTGGTAATTCTACTATATTTGATGGAAAAAAGAACGTGACAAAACCATCTGATCTCAGCGACAAACTATTGCTTTATGATCAAACTATCTATGATGGTGGTACTGATGTTGTGACTGCAATGCTAAATAACACGTACGCATATAGTAATGTTATCTTGGCTTATGCCGATTTCCAGTTAAAGAACGTTCCCTTAGATGGTTCTAAGACTGAGATTGGTCTTTACCTTGAAACATTCAGGGTTGCGTCTCCTGCAACAGTTCAGAATTATACTCTCCAGCTCCCCGACAAGGTTCCCCCGGCGATCACGTTTACGAGCCCGCTTACGAATGTCGGCCACAACTTCATCATCGCTGCAAACATCACCGATGTCGGCGGCGTGTCGAATCCTGCAAATGTCACACTCACGGTGAACGGAGCATCCATTCCGGCCTCTGTGGAAGTTACAAATCCTCATGATGTGATTCTCTCTGCATCCGTCACCGATGTTCCAAACGGCGTTGCCACACTCGTCATCACTGCAACCGATGATGCAGGAAATGTGAATTCGTCTACGCTTTCAGTTACCGTTGACTCGGCTCCTGATGTGATCACCGTAAATCCAACCGGCAAAACGATCAATGCAACCGAATCTCTTCAGTTCTCTGCAGTGGTCGCAGATCAGTATGGACAAACGATCGTTGTACCTCTTACCTGGACCCTTGAACCGGCAGCAGCCGGAAGTATCACATCAGCTGGTCTCTTTACCGCAGCTGACACGGCAAATGGTACCGTCAAAGTCATCGCCTCTGCCGGAGGAAAATCCGGAAATACAACGGTAACTGTTCTCCCGCTTGTTCCGACCTCGATCGACCTCACCCCGGTAAACCCGAAAGTCAGTATCGGCAGAACAACCCAGTTCACTGCTGCTGTCAAAGACCAGCTTGGAAATCCCCTTGTCACGCCGCTGACATGGGCAAGTTCCGACACAACAATTGGAACGATCGACGGAACCGGTCTTTTCACTGCAAATCCAACGTTGAACGGAACGACAACCGTCACTGTCAACTGCACGAATTATTCTTCGATCTCAGCATCGACCCTCGTTACGGTCCAGCTGAAAACTGCACAGAGCATTACTATAGCTCCAACCACTCAGACCGTCGTCTCGACCCAGAACACCACCTTTACCACGACTGTTACCGATCAGGATGGCTTTTCCATGACTGATGACATCATCTGGACCGTTGTCCCGGTCACTGCCGGTTATGTTGATGTACTGACCGGTAAATTTACGGCAAATGCCACGACTTCCCAGGTTACTGCCACAGTCATGGTCCAGCCGAAATCCAATCTCTCGATCCATGCCAATGCAACAGTAACTATCAGCCCGTTGTATGCTGATTTGGTTACCATCACCAAAAAACCGACGTCCGACTTTGAACCGGGAGACACCTTCCAGTTTGCTGCAAACGTGACCGATCAGTTCGGCAATCCCCTTGACGTCCCGGTGACCTGGACAAGTTCTACTGCTGCAGGCACGATCAATTCGACGGGTTTCTTCACTGCAGTCAGTCTGGGAACTCCTGTGATCACTGCATCATCCAACGGTAAAACAGACACTGCAAACGTCAACATCGTCTCTCTGATCCCGCGAAACATCACCGTCTCTCCTGCAGTCTACTCCTTAACAGCAACTCAGAATGTCACATTCACCGCAAATGTAACTGATAAGAACGGTCAGACGATCGTTGGCGCACCCGTCAGCTGGACGCTTACCCCGTCAACTGCCGGTGTGATCGATGCAAACGGAAAGTTCACTGCTGATGCAAAAGCATCCGGAATGGCCGTCATCACGGTAATTCCAGTCGGTAACACTTCTATCCATGCAAACGCAACAGTGACGATCCTTCCGCTTGTCCCGGCATCCGTCAACATCACCGCAAAACCGTCGGCAAACCTTGAAGTCCTGGATACCTTCCAGTTCACTTCAGCGGTCAAAGACCAGCTCGGCAATCCCTTTGTCACCAATGTGACCTGGTCGAGCTCCAATACGACTGTCGGAACGATCGACTCAGCAGGCAAGTTTACGGCAACCGCTCTTGGATCAACTGTCATCACCGTGAAATGCGATGACAACACCTCGGTAACTGACACGGCAAATGTCATCGTCGTCGCCGCGGTCCCGCGAAGCATCACCATCGATCCGACCGGAACTGTCGTCAATTCCACGGAAAGCGTATCATTCAACGTAACCGTCAAAGACAAGAATGGCAATGTTTTACCCGCAGAACCGATCAACTGGACCCTCTCCCCTGTCGGTGCAGGAAACTTGACTTCGAGCGGTACCAGCGGTACGTTTACTGCAGCAAAACTTATCGAAACCGATCTTTATGCTACGATAACTGCCCAGCCGGCAGGAAATCTCACGATCTCCGCCAATGCGACCGTTGCGGTAAAAGGATTCAGGGCAGCTGCGATCAACCTTACCAACTCCACATCAACCGTTGAACCCGGAAAAACCTTCCAGTTTACTGCTGATGTAAAAGACCAGTTCGGTAATGACTTCCCCGAAGGAAAAGCAAATCTGACCTGGACCAGCTCCAACACTGCTGCCGGAACGATCAGCGGCACCGGTCTTTTCACAGCAGGAACCCCCGGAACCACCACCATCACCGCGGCATCCGGATCTGTCAACTCCTCTGTTGAGGTAAAAGTTTACAAAGAGATTGCCCCGGTATTTAATGTCGTCGTAAACAAGACCGGCGACAACACTACGATCACGTTTGGTCTGAACACCACGATCACAACCTCCGGCAACACGTCAACGATCACCGACAATGTTACCAGAACACTCCTGTATCTCACATTCAATCAGACCCCGGTAAGCACCGCAACAAGTGTTGACGGAAACATCACCGGCATTCTTGCCGAGTATCCTGTCCTTCTGATAGCAGCGCCAGAGACTGGTGCAAACGGTTCGACGTTCAGGATGAACCTTTCTCTCAATGACCTCAAGACGATTCTTCCGGATGTTATCCCTGCAGTGAACGAAACCAAACAGGGCTTCATCAACTCCAGTTATTCCAACTACAAACTCGGAGCAATGGTCGAGGTCAAGAGCAGCATCAATGACAACATCACCCAGTCCGAGCTCATCTTCACGATTCCCCAGGCATGGGTAACTGACGTAAGCAAATTAAAAGTGCTCTACATCAGTGATACCGGCATCGTGACCCAGGTAACCCCGAGCTCGGTTGTAGTGGTTGGAACCAACTATGTCATCACCGTGATCGGCAGCGGCTTCTCCGCCTATGCGGTTATTCAGGACACTACTCCGCCTGTACCTCCCACCCCCTCGCCCTCGGGCGGCGGCGGATCCGGCGGCAGTTCTGTCACCAACACTGAATCCGGTCAGATCGCGAACAATGAGTATATCACCGGGGCAACGACCGGCGTGACGAAGATCACGTTCCCGTCAGGGATCACCGGCCCGGTAACCATCTTCATCGGTTACTCTGCAGGTGCAGTACTGCCCAAAGACCAGCCGTATTATCAGGTATACGACGTCCATGTTCCCGACACCAATGGACAAGCGGTCACCATCACGTTTGGCGTACCCCAGACCGAACTTGACAAGGCAGGCAAGAAGGCCTCAGACATCATCGTCCTCCATAACATCGACGGAACCTGGTATGAACTGCCGGTGACCCTCACCGGATCCGGCAACGGAATCGTAACATTTACGGTCCAGACAACACATACCTCCCCGTTCCTCGTAGCATATGACGTCGGCAAATCCTATCCGTCGGAAAAAGCTGTTACTCCTACAGCAACTCCCTCGGTGACGCCGACGAGTACTGCAAAAACCCCGACACCGACTCAGACAAAGACCCCGCTCCCGCTTGCCGGCATTCTTGCCGGTCTTGGCCTTGGAGCCGTGTACCTTGCCCGCAGCCGGCGATAACCCCCCTCTTTTTTTCATCCGGATAACAGATGATTTCATGTCACCATCTTTATCACCCATAGAAACCTAAATTTAAGATACTATCTCCAAAGGAAGAGAATATCCATGTCAGGCAAAAAAGTAATCATCACCGGAGTTCCAGGCGTTGGAAAAACCACCGTCATCAACTCCGCATTTGACAAAATCACCGCTGAGGGTGTCAAATACCAGAACCTCAACTTCGGCAGTTTCATGTTTGAAGTTGCCCAGGCCGAAGGTCTCGTCGCCGACCGCGATCAGATGCGAAAACTCGACCGCATTGCTCAGAAACGTCTGCAGAAGACCGCTGCTGAAAAGATCGCCGCCATCGACGGAAACGTCATCGTCGACACCCACGCATCCGTCAAGACCCCGAACGGGTATCTTGCCGGTCTTCCCGAGTGGGTCGTCTCGGCGATCATGCCCGATGTCATCGTTCTCGTTGAGACCGACAACGACCAGATCCTCGGCCGCAGACTCTCTGACGAAACCCGTGTCCGCGATCTGGAGGGTTCGAAATCCATCGCCGAACACCAGGAAATGAACCGTGCCTTCGCCGCTGCATACTCAATGCTCACCGGCTGCACCGTCAAGATCATCACCAATGCAGACTTCCTTTTAGACAAGGCAGTCGATGAACTTGCAGCAACACTGAGGTAACTGGTCATGGACAGAGCCGAGTTCAGCAAGAAATACAGTATGTATATAGCCCTTGCTGTAGTTTTTGGCATGATGCTCCTCTATGGCTGGCAGGAAGCCCGTCAGGTTATCGCCGGTGTTGTGAACATCGTTGTAGGTCCGTTTGCGGCCCTTGGTCTGCCGTTCTTTGCCCTTGTTCTGATCCTCGCCACCATCACGGGTTTTTACTCCTCCCTGATTCAGAAATACACCATGGATTACGACAAGATGTATGAGAATCAGGCAAAAATGAAGGAGTTCCAGGCGAAATTCCGGGAAGCCCAGCTCTCCGGCGATGAAAAACTCATCAAAAAGATGCAGGCACGCCAGCAGGCCATGATGGCCGATCAGATGGAGATGTCCAAAAACCAGTTCAAACCGATGGCCTACATCCTGGTTTTGACGGTCCCGATCTTCTTCTGGCTGATCGAACACATCCCGACAGAAGCGCAGATGCTTGCCGATCCAAGTCTCTCGACCGCGATCGTTATCCCGTTCGCCGGACTTTCCACCTACTTTGTAGTCTATCTCGGCTTCTTCCCGCTGTGGATCCTCTGGTATATGCTCTGTTCCTTAGCCATGTCTCAGATCATCAGAAAAGCCCTGAACATCGGGGGAATCTAAGTGAGGATCACGATCAGCGGATCACCCGGATCAGGTACGACAACCCTCGGCCGTTCGATCGCAGAGAAGTACGGATACCGCTATGTTTCAGCAGGAGAAGTGTTCCGGGGTCTTGCAAAAGAACGGAACATGGATATTGCGGCATTTGGCAAAATCGCTGAGAACGATCCTGCGATCGATCTCGAGATCGATGCCAGACAAAAGGAGATCGGCGAGTCATCGGATGATATAATCCTCGAAGGCCGGCTTGCAGGCTGGATGGTCGAGAACGCTGATCTTAAAGTCCTTCTCCGGGCCACGCCCGAATGCCGTTCGACCCGTATCGCGGCACGCGAAGGTCTTACTGAAGAACAGGCATATGAACTGACCGTCGAGCGCGAGGCCTGCGAGGCAGGACGGTATATGGAGTATTACGAGATCGATATCCTCGACTTCTCGCCATATGATCTGATACTGAATTCGGAAACATTCAGTGCAGATGAGTTGTTTGCTGTCGTCGACACTGCTGTTTCTTCGATCCTGAAACGCGCTTAACTCTTCTTCACTCCCTATTTTTGCGGGTATTCAGTTTACAGATCCTGATGTTTCCCTTTTGCCGGCACATCGACATCTGTTTTTGTTCGTGGCCGGTGATAAATGCGGAACTGCCTGGAAATTTTACGCAGAAGACGTAATAACCTGAATTTGACAGTTGGCAAATATACTCTCCCGTCTCTTTCCTTTTTTCTGATTAAGGGGTGCGGGGACGCGACTCCGGCGCGAAGGCGGATCGACGGCATAGCCGGCGATCTTAGCTGAGCAAGGCTTTGCCTTGCGAGTCGGCCCGCGGTGGAAATATCTTATGTTCAAGGCTCATGTTAGCGTTCTGCTTAGCGAATCTGCCGTTGAATAGTCAGAACGGAAGGGATTGGGGGGTATGAGATGTATTTTGAAGGGAAGTGGTTTGGGAGTATGACCATGATCTAATACTTCCCGAATTGGATCAACGCCGCATAACTCCTATCAAAAAAAGAATGAGAGCTCCATCTCAACTTAGAACGATGCGATCAGCGCGGTGATGATCCCTGTAAGGAAGATGCCGTCAAACGTTCCCGCTCCGCCGATCGAAAGCATCGTTGCTCCCTTATCCGAAACATCCTTAAGATGCAGGAGATCAGCGCCGATCAGGGTTCCAAGCGTTCCCGCCACATAGGCGATCCCTGCCGCCGGAAGACCAAAACCGCCGCCAAGGATCAAAGCCGCTGCAAGCGTCACCGCCGGTCCGACAAAAAACGGTGTCGCGATCCCGATCCCCCGTACAGGTTTTGCCGCCAGATACACACAGACCGTCGTGATCGCGAGGGCGGCGATCATCTTCGCCGGATACCAGGGGTCTGATGAGATACTGCCGGATGCTCCCAGCAGGATGATATAGAGAGAGATCAGGATCGGGATCACCGCCCCGCCGAGATTGATGAAGATACGGGTGCTGGAACGTTCCGCATCGCCTGTGTATGGTTCGGGCTCGAACCGGTCGGTCCGATACATCTTATCATACATCGACGGAGCATACTGTCCTGACGGTTTTCTTTTGGCAGGCTCCTCTTTTGGTTTCCGGTCGCGCGGCTTCAGCGTTCCCAGAGGGATATTGATAAAACTCCCGACAATGATCGCGATGATCAAAAGCACGATCATCCAGAACCCAAACCCGAGATTGCCGAGGGCTGCTCCGATCAGTCCAAAAAACAGCAGAGGCAGACCTAGTACGACCACCAGGATCAGGGCCAGCAGAACCCAGATCGAAATCGGGCTGAAGAATACTCTTGACACTGGTATTTTGTTTGTGGGGGCTGATATAAATGCTATCTGGTCGCCCACCAATCGCTATCTTAATATTCTGTGATGTCATATTCATTAAGGTAATTTAGCCCGTTAGTGTAGTGGTCAATCATGGGGGACTCTGGATCCCTCGACAGCAGTTCGAATCTGCTACGGGCTACTTGTTTTTTCATCGTTTCAGTATGATCGGCAACCTCTATCTATCTCAAGGTCCTACTCTATTACATGAAACTTATTCGTGCACCGAATCTTGCACGGGCCCATGAACTTGTTATCCGTTATATCCTGGAAAAAGGTTCTCTGCTGACCACCGAGAACGGCGAGGAAACCGTCGAGACCGATGAGATCTGCATCAGTGTGGACACCCCGCTTGCCTCTCCGATGGTCTCAGCCTCCTCCCGATTCAAGGAAGCATTTCTGGATGAGTATGCCAAAAATCTGATTGAGGGGTCGGATTCGGTGTTTGAGTATGATTATCACGGACGGCTTTTCGACTGGGGCTGCGGTCTTATGCAGAACGGCGAGATCCATCAGGATCAGATCCGCTATATTATCGATAAACTCCGGCAAAGCCCGGTTTCCCGCCGTGCCGTCGCTGTGACCTGGTGTCCCCCGGTCGATGCAAAACTTGCCGACTGTCCCTGCCTTCAGCTGGTCCAGTGCATCGTCAGAGAAGGAAACCTCCATATGAAGATCGTTTTCCGGAGCAACGATATGCTGTCTGCCGCCGGTTCCAATATGTTTGCTCTCGCAAAACTCCAGGAGTACATCGCGGAAAAAATCGGTGTCGGTGTCGGGACATACACGCATATATCACTCGTCCCTCATGTATATTATAAAAGAGATGCCGCCGATATCCCGCCGTTCTGCGAAAAAGGCGCACAGTTCACCCCGCGTGTCGAGGTCTGCCGTGCATGCGGCGTTTGCCAAAAAGCAAAACGCTGACCTTTTTTTACTCTTCGTCCATAATGCTCCAGAACCCTTCTTTGGGTCCTACGATCAGATGATCGAGCAGTTTGATCCCGAGAAGTTCTCCCGCGGCCTGCATATCCTTGGTGATCTTCAGATCCTGCCTGCTTGGATGGAGGTTCCCGGACGGATGATTATGCACCAGGATCATCGCTGCCGCCCGATCCATGATCGCTCCGGCAAAAACCTCCCGGGGATGGATCTGTGATTCATTGAGAAGACCTTTGGTAATGAGTCTGACCTTCAGTACCTCGTGAGCGCCCGACAATGTAACAGAAACAACGTTTTCCTGCGTGTCATACCGGTACTGGTGAACAAACGGCAGTACATCCTCAGCTTTATGGATGACCGCAAACCGGTGGACCGGGGGAGGAAACCGTCGGGCGAGTTCCAGGGCCGCTATGATCTGGCAGGCCTTCGCCTCTCCCATCCCGTTCACCTCGCAGAGATCGTCAACCATCGTTTCATAGGTCCTGGACATCAGGATCTTTGCGACCTTTTTTCCGATCTGGACCGCGTCACAGCCGGGTATCCCCCTTCCGATGATCGCTGCGACGAGTTCTTCCAGTTCAAGGCTCGCAGGTCCCTTGGCGATCAGTTTTTCGCGGGGTTTATCGATATCTGCGGTGTTCTTCAGACTCATATCTACTTCTCTTTTGGCAAAGAGTATAGATAGTTGTTTCGCAGAATGTCTTGTTCCCAAATCTTTATCCGATTTTCTGAACAATTAATACTGTATGAACACTCAGGACTGTATTGACGCAGCATTTTCCGGCGAATCCCAGGCAAACCGCAAGTATAAATCCTACTCTGAAGCAGCAGCCGACGAAGGATACGATCATGTTGCCAAACTTTTCCGTGCAACTTCGGCAGCGGAAGAGATCCATGCCCGCAGACTTCTGCGTGTCGGCGGATATATCGGCAGCACAGTTGCCAACCTCGAAGCAGGACGTATCGGCGAACTTCACGAGACCAATGAGATGTACCCGGAGTTTGTTGCGATCGCAGAAAAGGAAGACCGGCAGGACGCGGTCATCACCTTCACCCATGCTATGAAAGCCGAGGCGGCACACGCAGCTCTCTATCAGAAGGCACTTGATGCAGTGAAAGCAGGCAAAGACTTTGATGTGAAAACCATCTACCTCTGCCCGGTCTGCGGAAACATCGAGATCAACAAGACCTCCGAGCGCTGCCCGATCTGCGGCATTCCCGGCGCATCATTCAAAGTAGTCGAGTAGATCTGATTTACTCTTTTTTTTCTTTTTGCCCTGAATCTCGCCTCCTTTTCGCCATCATTCCATATCCCGGATCTTTCAGACGCTGTCAGCTGTTCTTTGGAAAACCGTGCGGTATCTGCATTTTGAAAAAAGTCTCCCCTCCATTATCTTTATCAAATTTCTGGACAAAGTATCATATTATGAACACAGACGACTGTATTCTCAGTGCGTTTTCCGGTGAAGCCCGCGTAAACCGCAAATATAACTCCTTTGCCAAAATAGCGGCCGGCGAAGGATATGATCATGTTGCAAAACTCTTTCGTGCAACCTCTGCAGCGGAAGAGATCCATGCACACCGTCTTCTCAGTATCGGAGGATACCTCGGCACCACGGCCGAAAATATCGAGGCCGGCATAATTGCTGAACTTCGTGCAAGCAATGAAAGTTATCCAAAGTTTATCACGATCGCAGAAAACGAGGATAGACAGGAAGCAGTTGTCACGTTCACGCATGCTATGAAAGCCGAGGCGGCACACGCCGTTCTCTATCGGGAAGCAGCTGATGCAGTAAAAGGAGGCAAAGACTTTGATGCGGAGATCATCTACCTCTGCCCGGTCTGCGGGAACATCGAGATCGACCGGACCCCTGAACGCTGCCCGATCTGCGGCATCCCCGGCTCCTCATTCAAAGCAGTTGAGTAAACCTGGTTTACCCTTTCTCTTTTTTAACCCAGAATTTATTATCCTTTGCCGCCTCTATTCATATAATGAATCTTTCCCGGTATGCAAGAGATCATTTCAGCCTGATACTGATCGCTCTGATATTTCTGGCAATCCTTGCCGTCTCGTGGAACTATATCTTCCTCTTTATCCTTGCATTGTCCGTGGCAGTCGTGATTATGCCGATGCATAGAAAGATGATCAAAAAAATCCCTGCAGGTCTCTCTGCCGGGATTTTGACAACACTCGTTCTCACGGTTATCATCGGCGTCTGTGCGGTCATCGTTGTGGTCATCAGCTCTGACTTTGAGTATTTCATGTCCATTTTCCAAACCATCATCACCTCCGTGACAAATCTTCTCCATCTGACCGACGGCAGCGATTTTTCCCTGCGTGTGGTCGAGGAGGTAAAAACCGTCATCCTCACCCTGTTTCCAAGTTTTGCTCTGAGCGCGGCACAGATGGTCCCTGCCTTCATTATCGATATCATCCTCTTTTACGCTCTGGTCTATCTCTCGATCATCTTCGGCGACCGGGTTTGGGCTGATTTTTGCGGGATCGTTCCGGAGAGTTCGAGGGAAAACGTCTCTTTAATGGCAAAAAAGACCAAGGACATCCTCTTCTCGATCTATATCGTCCATGTCTTCATCGCATTTCTGACATTTTTTTTAGCATACGGCTTTTTCCTGGTGCTCGGCTACGGTCACGAGATCTTCTTTTCCACGATGTGCGCTCTGTTTGCCCTGATCCCGGTCTTAGGTCCGCTGATGGTGATCATCTTTGTCGGCGTCTATGCATTGTGTCTCGGCGATATCCGGGGCGTTCTTCTGACCGCGACCCTGGGGTATTTCCTGACCTGCGTCCTGACCGATCTTATCATCCGTCCCAAACTCACCGGCCAGCGGGTGAAGATCAGACCCATGCTGATGTTCGTCGGATTTTTCGGCGGGGCTATGGCAATGGGACTTCTGGGATTCGTTTTAGGTCCGGTCCTTCTGATCCTCGGGATCACCGGGTATGAGATCTTCATCAAAGAGGCGGGAAAGAAAAAGCCGGGTGATGAAGTATGAAAAAACCCAAGTTTGATGCAAATCAGTATGCAATGCTCCGTGAATGTTCCGGGGAAAAGGATTTCACCCGCTGGAACGCGTGGTATGCCGTTCATCTGAAAGAGACGATGTATCTGAGAAGTTCGGATGCATACGGCGCCCATCTCGAAGGCGGGGATCTTGCCTACTGGTTTTTGGAAGGTGCCGATCTCAGGTTTGCGAATCTGAGAAATGCCGATCTCTCCTACTCGTATCTGAAGTCAGCCGACCTCTCGTATGCAAATCTTGCCGGTGCAAATCTCTGGCGTGCCTATCTTTCCCGGGCGGTTCTCGACGGCGCCAACCCGGATGCTGCCGTCTATGATTCGGCAGGAAAAATCAAATGCGATCCTGCCCAGGTAGCACGGCTGAAAGCCGGCGTCCCCTCCTGGAACGCGTGGTATGCACACGAGATCGCGAACAAACCGGATGACACCCGGGTCTTTGGCGCGTATCTGGAAGAGGCCTCGTTTGTGGGCCTGGATCTTTCGGGCGTGCATCTCTCCTACGCCCATCTGGAAGGTGCCGATCTCAGGCATGTGAACTTTACGGGAGCTGATCTCACGCACGCCCATCTTGAGGGGGCGGATCTCTGGAAAGCCGATCTTACCGGCGCTGATCTGCGTTTTGCCGAGCTTGGGGGTGCAAACCTCGCCGGATCCGTCAAAGTAAACACCTTGTTTTAAACCGGGCGGCGAAACCATATATAGTTCCAGCAACTGATACGTTAGTATTATGGTAATGGGTTTTAGCGAAAACCTCCAGAATTCAATGGAGTATGCAAACACTGCATTCAAAACATTCGGCAGCTGGTTTGTCCTCATCCTTTTGTACGCGGTGATGTTTGCCGGTACTGTCATGCTGATCCTCGGAATGATTTTCCTGATGGGAAGTCTCATGATGGTTGCCGCGCCGACGATCTCATCGGCGGCCGATCCTGCTATGATGACCGGACCGATGATGACCGATCCGGCATTCGGCATAATCGCTTCGATCTCGGTCTTTTTGTTCATTCTTGGAACGATCGTCACGATCTTTGCCAGCATCTTCATCTACGGATTTATGATGAGGGTCTACCGCGGGGGAGAACTTGCCCTGAACAACTGGGGCAAGATGTTTATCGAGGGTATCCTCGCACTGATCATCCTCTTCATCTACATGATCCCCTACACGGTTGTATCCACGATAACGATGCTTGGTCCGATGGATAATCCGGCCTATCTGATCATCGTTGCGATCATTATCCCGACCATTCTTCTGATCATCTCGATGATGGTTGGAATGATGGGTGTCATAAAATTCGCAAAGGAAGAGAGTTTTGGCGCAGCGTTCCATTTCAACGAACTTTTCAGCATCATCGCAAGGATCGGGTGGCTCAGATATCTTGGCTACATGATCCTCATAAGTCTTATTGTCAGCGTCGCAGAACTCGTTCTTCTCTGCATCCCGTTCGCCGGCAGTGTTCTGCTCGTTGCAGCCATGCCGTTTATCGTGATCGTCACCGCCCGGTTCTTTGCCAATCTCTATGATTCGGCTATACCGGCAGCTGCCGAATAACTCCCCTCTTTTTTTAATCTCCAGACGTAATGCGGGCTTGCCATACACTGATCTTCCCTTCCCGGACATCAGGTATTATCAGATTTGAAAACACATACGTACAGACACATCTAATAGCAGGTACCAATACATGGAAGAAAAAATACATGAGAAGATCCACTGGGCCGATGCAAAGGCAGCTCAGGTTCCATCCGATGTCCCCCAGCTGATCGCCACCGGCATAACCCCCTCGGGCCCCATCCATCTGGGAAATATGCGGGAGGTCATGACGGGCGATATGATCTACAAAGCCCTCCTCTCACGGGGAGTCGAGGCAGAACTCGTCTATATTGCCGACGACTTCGATCCGCTCAGAAAAGTCTACCCGTTCCTTTCTGACGAATATCAGAAGTATATCGGCTGGCCTGTCAGCGATATCCCGTGTCCCTGCGGAAAACACAAAAGCTATGCAGAGCATTTCCTCGACCCCTTCCTCTCGGCGATCGAAGAGCTCGACATCCACCCCCGTATCATCCGGACAAGTGAAGCCTACCGCTCGGGAATGTTCACCGAGCAGATCAAAGAGGCTCTCATCCATGCTGAAGATATCAAAAAGATCCTTGAAGACGTCTCCGGCAGAAAACTCGAAGAAGGCTGGACCCCGTATTATCCGATCTGTTCATCCTGCGGCACGATCTCCCGTGCAGCGATCCTCTCCCACGATATCGAAAACCATACCGTCACCTACAAATGTCCCTGCGGGCACGAAGGCGTCTCTGACTACTCCAAAGGCGAAGGAAAACTCGTCTGGCGTGTCGACTGGCCTATGCGCTGGTCAGTCCACGGCGTAACGGTCGAGCCGTTTGGAAAAGACCACGCCTCACCCGGAGGATCCTACGACACCGGAAAGATCATCACAAAAGAGATCTACGGCTACAATGCCCCGGTTCCGGTGACATATGAATGGATCAGCCTGAAAGGAAAAGGCGAGATGCACTCATCAAAAGGCGTCGTCTTAACGATCCGTGATATGCTCGACATCGTGGCGCCGGAAGTGCTCCGCTATCTGATCGCCAAAACCAAACCCGACAAGACCATCGCTTTCGATCCGGGAATGGGTCTGCTCCGATTGATCGACGAGTATGACAAGGCAGCCGCTGCCGGCGAGTCCCGCGAGTTCGAACTCTCCAGGATCGCCTCTCCCCAGACAACGATCCCGTTCCGTCATATGGTGACGGTCGTTCAGATCGCACGGACCGATGATGCCGTCTTCGATATCCTCAGACGCAGCGGATATGAGATCGTCGACAAAGAGGCCGTTCTCGATCAGGCAAGCCGTGCAAAGGTCTGGCTTGAACGGTATGCTCCCGAAGACGCCAAGTTCGCCCTTGCCGAATCCCTGCCGGAAATCGCTGCCGGCGAACGGACCGAGGTCAAAGCAGCCGTCGCTGCATATGCAAAACTGATCATCGGCGCCGAGTGGAAAGCCGATGTTCTCCACAATGCCGTCTATGATGCGGCAGAGGCAGCCGGCGTTACCGGAAAGGATGTCTTTACCGGCATCTACCGGGCTTTCCTCGGCGCTGACAGAGGTCCGCGTCTCGGCTGGTTCCTGGAAGCGCTTGGCCGTGAAGAGACGATGAAACGTCTTCTTGAGATGTCGTTGTAAACATGGCGAAGGACAAACTCCCAAAAAACCTCTCCGACGGCTGCAGACTCTGCTACATAGGAGCAAAGCTGGTTCTTTTCATCACCGGAAGATGTGATAGGACCTGCTGGTACTGCCCTCTTTCGGAAGAGCGCAAGGATCTCGACGTGATCTATGCAAACGATCAGAAGATCACGACCCCGGAAGAAGCGATCGCCGAAGGAGAAATGATGGACGCTCTCGGGACCGGTGTCACGGGAGGGGAACCTCTGATGGAGATCGAACGTGTCGTTGAGTTCTGCTCAGCGCTGAAAAAACACTTCGGCAAAGATCACCAGATCCATATGTACACCGGCCGGGCGCCGACCGAAGAGGAGCTCGCTGCCCTCGTCGGCTGTGTCGATGAGATCAGAATGCATCCTCCTCACGAGATTTGGAAGGATATCCTGACCTCGCCATACGTTCAGTCGATCGCCGATGCGAAGAAGATGGGATTTCTGGTAGGGTTCGAGGTGCCTTCCCTGCCGGGTCTCCGGCATTTCTTTCCGCTGCTCGACTCAGTTGACTTTTTCAACATCAACCAGCTTGAATGGGGGGATGCCTGCGCAGACAATATGCGTGAGAGAAAACTCGAAACGGAAAATCCTCTCTGCAATGCGATCAAAGGTTCGACCAAATGGGCCGGCGAGATCAACGGCCACCCGAAAGTCCATTACTGCACGTCCACGTTCAAGGATTCCGTCCAGCTCAGGGAACGGCTCAAGCGTATCGCGATGAACTCTGCCCGGCCGTTTGATATGATCACTGAGGACGGAACCGTGATGTACGGCTCTATGGAAGTGAACGGGGATCTCGAGATGATCATCCCGTGTCTTCGTGCCGGAAGTTATTATGAGGAGATGGAGGACGGGACGATCGAACTCGACTGGCAGCAGATGCGAAAGATCCCCCGCAAGTTCGGCGGCGAGCGCAAAATCATCGAGCGGTATCCAAACAACGGGATGATCGTTGAGGTGATCCCCCAGTGAGTCTCCGGTCTTTTGCAGAGAACCTGTATGTTCACAGGCTTATCCGGCAGCTGACCTATGTCCCGACCCATGTAGCGATCATTCAGGACGGAAACCGGAGGTTTGCAAAGGCCCGCGGAAAAGACCCGGCGTTCGGTCACCGGGCCGGGGCCGAGACCACGATGAAAGTTTTCGACTGGATGGAGGAGCTTGGGGTGATCCACACCACATTTTACGCTTTTTCCACAGAGAACTTCAAGCGTTCGCCCGAAGAGGTGAATGAACTGCTGGAACTTTTTATCGAAAAGTTCTCCGAGATGATCCTGGATCAGCGGATCTATGACAAGCAGGTGAACATCACGGTCATCGGCAACCGGTCACTTATCAATGACCGGCTCATGGAGAAGATCCGGGATGTCGAGGAGGCGACGAAGGATCATCACCGCTATTATCTGCATTTTGCCATCGCTTACGGCGGCCGAAACGAGATCCTGGAGACAACGAAGTCGATCGTTGCGAAGGTCCGTGCCGGTGAGCTTTCTCCGGCTGAGATCACGCCGGACTGCGTGACGGAAAGGATGTATCCGGAAGTGGAGATGCCGCCCGTTGATCTGATCATCAGAACGGCGAACGACAAACGGACCTCAAACTTCCTCCCGTGGCTGGCGAACGGAAATGAAGCGGCCGTCTGTTTCTGTGTGCCCCCCTGGCCGGAGTTTCGGTACGTGGATATGGTGCGTGCCCTTCGGACATACGATCAGCGGATGAAGTCCTGATTTTATTTAGGATAGGATTTATGCGGAGGGTTATCTCATGCTTCCACATCCAGCCATATACTTCATGAATTGTATCCTCAGAATCATCACATATTTCTTATCTGAATCCTTCACTCCAGATGAACTGCCTGGAAACATATAGGGACCTCGGCAAATAGGATATCCCACCGCGGGCCGCTCCGCGCCGGAGTCGCGGCCCCGCACCCCAAATCAAGAAAGAGAGTAATAGAACATAAGAAAAAACCCGCGACGCGGGTTTTCCAGCATGTTTCGTTTTGCCGTCCCCGCCACGCGGAGCCGATCAGGCGCAGCGTAGGGACGCGACCGAAGGTCAAGAGGGCGGAACAGGAAAAATGCGTTTCAAGCGAGGGCTGGAAGCCCGAAGCGGAGAGCAAATCTTTGAGTTGCGAGCGCGTTAATTCGCGGAGGCGTGCAAGCCAAAGGCTTGAGTGCCGCCTCAAGCGGGCTTTGCCCGCTTGGGCTTATTCACGGTTAAATAATCTCTTGTATCCACGCTCAGGAACACCCTTCCCGAATTGGATTGAGGATAGCACCGCGTAAGTCCTATTTATTTTCTCTTCATCCCTCTGAGAATATTTTTTGCCTCTTCATCCGCCCGGTAGGATTCACATATCTTCTGGATCGATTTGTTATAGGTTCCGTCATCCAGCGAACAGTTCTCCAGATACGCATGCGTGATCTCCGGAAACTTCACATAACAGACGGAAACCGCCCATGCGGCCGCCATTTTTACATAATATCCGTCGTGTGAGATCGTATCCAGCCGTTTCAGTACTGCTGAGATATATTTTTCATCCACGTAATAAGAGAGCAGCATCACGATCCCGAACCGGACGAAAAACTCCCGGTCCGAGTCAAGATACGGCTGGATAAACTTCCAGAACGTCTCCTGATGTTTTTTCGTGATCTTGAGTCCCATCACGACCGAATCACAGACCGACCAGTTGTCTATCTTCGGGATAAAATACGTAAGGGCAGCGGTGATCTCTCCGGGGTCTGCCTTTGCATACCCGATAACAAGTCCCTGGAGCATGATCTCTTCGAATGAGTCATCAGCTGCCTCTTTGAGATATCCTTTCCAGTCTCCCGCGGCGATTTTCTTTGCAAGGTCCCGGAGATCCGGGATCCGAACCCCGATAATGTTGTCCGCTCCCGGAATGAGTCCGCTTGAAAAACTGCGGTATTTCGGGTCTGCAAGCCGTATGAGTTCTGATTTTATATCGAATCTCTCAGCGTGCTTTCGTGACTGCTTCACCTAAGGTTCTCCCTTTTTCGTATGCCGCTTTCAGCACTTCCGGTTTTGTGGCAATATCTTTTATCGTGTCCATATCGTTTTGCAGGAGTTCATCGACGTATCCGGCGTCGATGATCTGACAGAATGCCTTCGCGGTCAGCACCGGTCCGATGAACACATCCGGCGTGTTCATCCCGGAGATGCAGATGAAGAGAGTTTTCCGGATCTTTGCGTGTTCAGGAGTGATGAATGAGTTTTTCCGGTGATATTTCGCCATATAAAACGGCTGACACCGGTCCATGAAGGATTTCAGATGACCCGGTATCCCGTAGGTCATGACAGGCGTTGCGATAATGATCCCGTCGGCCTCTTTAAGCAGAGTAAAATACTTCTCTGCTTCATCCCGGATGACACAGGTCTCTTTTTCCATACAGTGATAGATCTGTCTGCATCCCGAAATATTCGCCTGGACGACATCCACTCTCTCAACACTGCACCCGGCCTCTTCTGCGCCGCGGATCGCTTCGTTTAACAGTTTGTCGGTGTTTCCGCCGAAAACATTGCTGCCGAACAAGGCCACGATCTTTTTCTTCATTGCTGAAGGATATGGCGTGCAATCTATTAAAAGGTGCTTCGATAGATACAATAATTATCTTATGGGACAATATTTCGCTGAAGTTAAATGTCGAACGAAGAGAAAAAAGGCACCTGCGGGTGTCAGGGGCAGATGAAGCAGCTTGAACACAATATCGGACACGTTCCGGTGTTTTTCAAAGAACTCGCGGACACCGATCCGCTGATGCATGAAGCAGTTCTGAAACTGGACAACTACATCTGGTCGGACGGCTCTCTGACGAGAAAACAGAAAAAACTGATTGCGATCGGTATTGCGGCCGCGATGAGAGATGATCATGCTCTGCGTGCCCAGCTCAACGGGGCCAGGATGGTCGGCGTTACGCTGGATGAAGTGGAAGAGGCACTGCGTGTATCCTATATGCTTGCCGGCATGCCGTCCTACGTCCACGGAAAGTACGTGGCAAAATCTGTTTTTAATGAGTGAGGTAACCCTCACCCATTGAATTTATCTGATTTCAGATCGAATCGTAATCAATGATACTTTCACTGCCGCTGTCGATCTCGGCGCTTCTGGTTCTTATCACCTTTTTGTATGCCTGCTGGCAGGACCTGAAGACCCGGACGATTTATGCCGTGACCTGGTATCCGGCGGCGGTCGGCTGCGCTGTGCTGATGATCTGGTTCTGGATCGGGGCATTTTCCGCTCCCTGGGCGGCGTATGTGTTCGCGGCCTCCGTTCTTGTCGCACTCTTGATGGCCGGCTTCACCTATTTCGGCCTTTTCGGGGTGGCGGACGGAAAAGCCATGATCCTTTTGTCACTCGCGGTCCCGATAACCCCGTTCGCTGCATGGATCTTTCCTTCGCTTGCCTTGTCCTCTCTTGTAAACGGTGCGGTTTTTGCATTGATCGTTCCGGCATTTTTTTGTCTGCGGAATATTTTTGCCGGAAACCGGGCGCCGTTCTGGCTTATGTGCTCGGGAAAACCGGTTCCGGGAGATTCTATCACGAAGTATTTCGGTTTTGTCTCCGAGGAGATCACCGAAGTTAACGGGGTCATCTCCCGAAAGTTCTGCCGGCCAAACAGTTCGATCCGTGCTCTGAGGAACCGGTCTGCGATGGCGATCAGGAGTCTGAGGGAGGAGCCGGAAACCTATGCTTCTCAGCTCGAACTGTATGCCAAAGCCGGCAATGTCTGGATCTCGTACGGGCTCCCGTTTATGATCCCGATCACGGTCGGGTATGTGACTGCCCTGTTTGGGTTTTCTCTGACGGATCTGGTTCTCGGGTTTCTGATAATGTACTGACGTGATCCCCGCACCCCTGATTTCAGGGAACTTCTATTATTGTCAAACGCCTAAATGTACTGCAAATGGGGTACCTCAGGGAACTTCCGGCGATCGGTCGCGATATCGGGTCAGTGCTTCTGCTCATAGGTGCCGCCACTCTTCTTCCAATCATTGTAGGCTGTCTTTACCAGGAATGGTATGCCCTTCCCTGGATGGCAAGTTCCACGGCCGCGATGCTCGGCCTTGGAGGCATTCTCCACCTCCTTCCAAAAAACACCAAACCCCCGAGAGCCAGTCTCTCGATCTCGGCGACCGCGGTCATCTGGGCGCTGGTCGGTTTTCTCGGCTGTTTTCCCTTTATTTTTGCCGGCATGCCCTTTATCGACGCTGCGTTTGAATCCATGTCTGCATGGACGGGGACAGGATTTACCCTGACAACGAACCTGGAAGACTGGCCAAAGACCATTCTTCTGTGGCGTTCCCTTATGCAGTGGATCGGGGGGCTTGGGATCGTCGCCTTTATGCTGACGGTCGCAAGCCGCTCAGGTCTCGTCACCCAGAACCTCTACCGTTCGGAAGGCGGCTCGGAATCATTTATGCCAAGCGTGATCGCGACCGCTTTTCAGATGTGGAAGATCTATCTCATCTTAACGCTGATCGCGATCGTGGCGATCCTTCTGACAGGTCTGAGTCTCTGGGATGCCGTCAACGTTGCTTTTTGCGCGATAGCGACCGGAGGTATGAGCATATACGCTGTCGGGATAACCCACTTTGACAATCTGGCGCTTGAAATGGTGCTGATCCCGATCATGCTCGCCGGCGCCATTCCTTTCCGGCTCTATTATATCATTTATGTCAGCAGATCGTTTCGGGAGATCCTGCACGACCGTGTCCTGCACATGATCATCGGGGTTTTTCTCTTGGTCTCCGCGGTTTTGATCGTTGAACTTTCCGTATCAGGAATGCCCCTTGTGGACACGCTGCGGGAGGGTCTTTTTATGGCCGGAACCGTTGTCAGCTCCACCGGGTTCCAGAACACGACCTTTGCCGGCTGGGGAATGGCGCCCATCCTGTTTCTCTCGATCTTTCTTTTGATCGAAGGAGGGCAGGGAAGTACATCGGGAGGTATCAAACTGAATCGTATCCAGGTCATGTTCGAGGCTCTCGGCTGGTGGTTCAGAAAAACGCTCCGGAGTCCGCGAGCCGTCGTCCCGATGCGTCATGACGGAAAACCCATCTACGGAAAATATGCGGAAGGCCTGATCGCAAAATCCCTTCTTCTCATCCTCTTATATCTGTTACTTCTGGTTGGAACGCTGATCGTGTTTCTTCACGACCCGTACTTCTCGGCAAATCTTGCAAACACCGTCTATGATCTTTGCAGCTGTATTGGCAACAACGGCAGTTCGACCGGCGTCGTCGGGCCGCTGATGCCGGATTATGCAAAGATCATTCTGTTCTTCGTCATGTGGGTCGCCAGACTGGAGATCATTCCGGCCCTCATCCTCGGCTGGGGGATCCTTCGAGGGTTTGACACCCAGAAGGGATCGAAAAAGAGAGGATAAGAAACGCTCCCCGCAAAGAGCCGTCTTTCCCAGACTGCATGGATTTAACTCAAATTATATGTATCCTGCGGATCAATATATACAGGAATGAGACAGATCGCCCTCTATGGAAAGGGAGGTATTGGAAAATCCACGACATCGGCAAATCTTTCGGCGGCATTTTCGGAGATGGGGCTGGATGTCATGCAGATCGGCTGCGACCCGAAACATGACAGCACACGGATGCTTATGCATGGCCGATGGATTCCGACCGTTCTTGAGCAGATGTATGATCACAAAGAGATCAGAAGTGAAGACATCATCTATCAGGGATTTGGGAACATCCGCTGTGTCGAAGCCGGAGGGCCCGAACCGGGGATCGGATGTGCCGGCAGGGGGATCATCGCTACGTTTCAGCTCCTGGAAAAAATGCAGGCACTCTACGGGGATGTTGTCGTATATGACGTTCTCGGCGATGTCGTCTGCGGAGGATTTGCCATGCCTATGCGGGACGGATATGCCCAGGAGGTCTATCTCGTCACCAGCGGAGAACTGATGAGTCTCTATGCGGCGAACAATATCTGCAAAGCGATCGCCAGAATATCAGAGCGGAGCTCGGCAAAATGCCGGCTCGGCGGCGTGATCTGCAATGCAAAAAATATGGATAACGAACAGGGACTCGTCGAGGAGTTTGCAAAACGGATCGGCTCAAAACTTGTCTGTTTTATTCCGCGGAGCAACTCAGTAAGAGCTGCGGAGGTGAACCGGATGACGGTCATCGAACATGATCCGGCGTCAAATCAGGCAAAAGTGTATCGGGACTGTGCAAAGATCATTCTGGAAAACACCGATCTTCGGATCCCGACCCCGCTTGCACTGGAGGAACTGGAAGAGCTTGCAAGAGAGTATCTCTGAATCACGGATGGGGGGGTGCACCCTCACGGGCGCCCTTTCCGTCGCCTGTTTTATTCCCGGGGCAGTAACGGTAGTCCATGCCCCGAAAGGCTGCGCCCATCAGACGTTTTCCATGCTCCACGCGCTGATGAACGAAGCAGAGACTAGAATCGTTCCTGAGATACTCGTCTCCGGGCTTTCGGACAAAGATGTCATCTTCGGCGGAGAGGATTGTCTCAGACAGGCACTCGACCGTGCGGCAGAAAAAAAGCCGGAGCTGATCATCGTTGTCACCTCCTGTGTCCCGGAAACGATCGGGGATGACTGTCTTGCCGTCTGCCGGGAACACCCGTATGCAGAACGCACGCTCTATATCCCGACATCCGGCTTTCTCGGCGGAAGTGCAAAGGACGGAGAGAATGCCGCTCTCATCGGACTCTCGGCTCTGGCAGAGCCTGCAGATCCGGTACCGGGAACCGTCGGGATCATCGGGGAAAAAAATCTGGAGTCCGAGGTCGAGGAGAACTTCGCCGAAGTACAACGGCTGCTCGACCTTCTCGGTCTGACCGTTTCGGTCAGATTCTGCAGAAACGCCGCGGTGTCGGATCTTCGAAAGCTTGGCACCGTCTCCTGTTTTATTTTGCGGGACGGGCGCTGCGCTGACGCCGGCCGTGAACTCAGCAGAAGGTTCAGCCGCCCGGTGGTCAGCGGTTTTCCCCGCGGACTTTCAGGATCGGTTTCATTTCTGCAGGAGACCGGCAAAGCCTGCGGACTTTCTGCGGAAAAAATCGAATCTGCTGTCCTGCAGGAGACCAAATACCAGAAAAAAATGCTCGAACGGTTTGCAAATCTTGCAGGCAGCAGGGTCTGTCTCGGCGCAGAACCGTTTGAAGGGACCCTCACCGCTGCACGCGAAGCGCTTGCCTGTCTGGATATGACCGAGTCTCCAAACGGAATAAACGTCAGACTGCCGTTTTATCTGCCGGTCGGCGTATCCGGGACCGTGAAAATGCTTTACCTCTGGCGGAGGGCGATTCTCCATGGATAAAGGTCTCTGCGTGAATCCTGTCTGGCCGTGCGCCATGACCGGAGCCTGTTCCGTTCTTGCCGGCATCTCCGGACTGGATGTCTTGATCCACGGCTCTTCGGGCTGTTATTATTATCCCCGGTCACTGCTGAAGGTTCCTTTGTTCTGCACCTATCTTCTGGAATCGGAGATCGTGTTCGGCACGACCGGCCGCTTAAAAGAGGTCGTGGACGGGCTTTCGTCCGCCGACCGGCCGGTCGCCGTTTTGAACACCTGCATCCCGGCGCTTACCGGCGAAGATCTCTCCGGGGCGCTGGAAAACAAAAACGCCGTCCTTGTCGATGCACCAGGTTTTCTCGGCAATGCCGAGGAGGGGGCAAAGACCGCATATGACTGCCTGGGGATAAAAACCGATCCTTCGCGAAACGGCGTGAACATCGACGGCGTTTCCCTTCTCGATCTTTTCTGGCGGGGAAATCTGCACGAAGCCGAGCGGCTTTTACGGCTTATGGATATCCCGGTCGGCGTTCGGCTTGCAAAAGACAGGTATGCAGATCTTCGAAAAGGGGCCGCTTTGCACACGGTCTCGGTCAATCCGTCGTATCCGTCCGGTGTTGGAACGATGCTCGGCTCGTTTTTGTTTACGGACGTAAAAGACACCTGTGCAAACCTCGCTGAAACGTTTCCGGATGCGGATATCGAACCGGTCCTCGAGGAGTGGCGGCGTGCCGATGAACAGATGTTTTATTCAAGCGACAAATATCTCCGCAAATATGAGCCGCCGGTAGCCGCCGTCTGCGCTCAGGAAAGTTACGCGCTGTTTGCCAAAACAATGCTGGAACGCTACTTCGGCGCCGAGGTCCCGGTCGTCCTTGCACGAAACCGTGATGCGTCCCATATCCCCTGCGAGACCGATCTGACGAAGATCGTCCGGGAAATCAGCGCAGCGGGTCCTGATCTGATCCTTGGCTCCACCTTTGAAGCAAACGCGTATCCGGCTGCTTCCTTCCTCGGGATCACTCCTCCCGACCGGAGCCGGGTCTCGATTGCCGCCCGGCCGATCGCCGGCATCGAAGGGGGGATCATGTTTCTGGAAAATGTGCTGAATACGCTGATAGATGCCGCGTCTCACACAAAAAAATAAAAAATAAGAGAGTCTTATTTTGACCGACGATCTCAGTCGGTTTTTATTGTTGTCAGTTTGACCGACTCGACGCCTTTCAGGGACATCAGGCGCTCTGCAAGCTGTTTCAGCTGTTCGCCCTGTCCTCTGACGAGGATGACTTCAAGACAGCGCTCATCGCTGACATGAGAATGGATCGTCGACTGGACGATATGTCTGTTTGAATGCTGGATCTCAGTGATCGCTTCCATAAGACCGCGGTGATCATGATCATAGACCATCGTGATGACTCCCTGACGCTCGCCTGACACGTCGTTCATCCATTCATAATAGGTGATATAAGACCGGATCGCGTCACGGATCCCTTCGGATCGTGATGAGTATCCGCGTTTTCCGATGATATCATCAAATTTATTCAGAAGGTTCTCAGGCAGTGAAATACCTATGCGTGAAAGATCCGACTCTCCAACCATGATGAAATATTTGTCGTAGCTCTATATTAGAGTTCTTACATAATCTGAATTATGTGCACACTCACACATACTTCGAATGAAAAAGAGAGGGATTAGTTCCTCTTCCCCGAGGAGGAGTAGACGATCTTTGCTGCAAGAAGAATAACAACGAGAGCTGCAAATATCCCGATGATCAGGGCAATGATCGCTCCCGCCGTACTTTCTCCAAGCGCATAATCGGGCATCGGAGCCGACCAGCCGACCGGATCCTCCGCCTCAGCGATCTCCTCTCCGGTTGCCGGAGCAAAGAGCTCTTTGACGCCTCCGCTTACAAGCAGGGTGCTGTCAAGCCCGTCCGGGTCGCTTGAAGCGAAGAAGACCGCAGATCCGCCGATGATGAGCGCGATCACAAGGCCGGCGGCCAGAACTTTTTTCATCGGAACCGGCTGTTTTGTTGTGTCTCCGGTAAGTTCCGGCCGGACAGTGAAGATCAGGGTCACCACGACCGCGGTTATGACGCCTTCGATGATACCGATCAGTGCATGGTAGACAAACATCGTCGGAAGTCCGATCCCGATCGGGACCGCGCCGAGAAGGGCGATCTCAACCGCCGCGAAACAGGCCGCGAGAACGCAGGCAAGCCAGGCTGCTATCCCGGCAGCTCCGGCGGCAGGGATCGCCGGGATGAAGGCTTTGATCCCCTTATATGAGTAAAATCCGACAAATCCGCCGATCACGCCCATATTTACGATGTTTGCGCCGAGCGCCAGAACACCGCCGTCGCCGAAGATGAGCGCCTGGATGATCAGAACGATCGTCAGCACAAAAACGGCGGCAAACGGCGAGCCGAGAATGATTGCTGCGAGCGCTCCGCCCACCAAATGGCCCGAGACGCCAAACCCGGTCGGGAGATTGAAAGCCTGAAGGGCAAAGATTCCTGCAGCTATGACCGCAAGGATCGGGATTTTTGCCTCATCAAGATTTTTCCGCGCCCAGTTGATCGAAAGAACGATAAAAACAAGGGCAATTATCCAGAATACGATGCCGATAGGGATGCCGAGTCCGCTATAGCCGAACAGAAAATCAGGAATATGCGTGGTCTTTCACCTGTATATTAGAATAACACGTGTTATCTAATAAGTGTTACGGCAGATGCCTGATGGAAAAAAATGTAATATTTTTATGACCCGAATCTGCAGTTCGTGTTATTTTTCATCGGTGACCATATCCAGCAGATCTCCGCCCTCCTCCACATCTTTCAGACGCGCCTCGCCGATCACCAGCGTTTTGCCGATCATCTTCTCTTTGCGGTAATCGGAAACCACGCAAAGCGAATGCGTTCCGGTGATCTGGGAGATGTTTCCGAGAAGTTCCGCCCTCTGCACGGTTTTCTGCGGTGAACCGTAACAGGTAAGGATCGTTTTGTTTTCAAATACCGCAAATGCGTGGAAGGGCGCTCTTCTCAGTTCCTGCACGTCGATCCCTATCGATCGGAGGTGATCCTCCGGCCGTTTTGGCAGAGCGTCCGGCTCTGCTGTATGGCCGGACGGCAGGGATGCCGGGCCGCGTGCCTCCTCTGCCGGCGTATAATTCAGCAGATCGATCGGCATGACGATATCGTCGTTGAAAAACTCCTCGAGCCTCATCGCCATCTCAAGGGTCGTGCCCATCCCCCCTTCGTATTTGCTGATCGTCCGTCTGGAGACCCCCAATGCATGGGCGAGATCGCCAAGAGACATCGACTGTTCTTCACGCAGGGTTCGAAGTCTGTCAGCGTCGATGTTCACGTACAGACCTCCCGGTGAAGCATACACAAGCGGGAGTTCGCCTTCTGCAAGATAATCATACAGGGTGGCAGACGAAACGGCGTTTATCCCGTATCTGACATAGATCGCTCCGCGCTCCAAAGCAACATCCCGCGCGCGCTCTCCGATGATAAGCGGGACCGCGTGGAGATGGCGTGCGATCTTGTCCAGGTCCCATGCAATGTCTTCGTTTACACTGTCGATCTGTGAAACTACTTTGATAACGAGCAGATTCTCTCTCTTTGATGTCATCAGGTCGAAACTTCTCGGACGAATTTCACATCGTTCCGAGACATTGTATCCGGTCATCAGAAGGATACTGACCACGGTCTGGAGGAGTCTGTCGTTGGACATGAGATGTATAATCGTAATAGTAATGCGGTTCTATAAAATAATATCATTTATGTTACTCGGGCTTGACGATACGGATTCACCGGACGGGATGTGCACAACCTATCTTGGAGCACTCATAGCTGATGAGCTGGACCGTATGGGGTATACGGTCTCCAGCTGCCGTCTGGTCCGGCTGAATCCAAACGTTGTCTGGAAGACCCGGGGAAATGCCGCCGTCTGCATCGGGATCGTTGGAGGGGACCCTGAGACCGTGTTAAAAATCGCCTGCGGATTTGTGGACCGGTTTGCGGAGTTTTCCTGTGAAAAGACCAATCCCGGCGTGGTAGTTGTCGAGTCAGCGCCGGATCCGGCGTATTATTTTCAGGCTCTGCAGAGATTCTGCACGATTCAAGAGACGGTTTCCCGGCTGGATACGATCCATGCACTGTATAAAGGATACAAAAACGGCCGCGGACTGATCGGGGCGCTTGCAGCCGTTTCATCCGTCCTCCCGGACAAAACCTACGAGTGTCTTGCCTACCGAAAGGCTGAGGTGCTTGGGACCCCCCGGATCTTCGAAGACGAGGGATTTTTTATTTCCGAAGAGAAAACGGCTCCCCATACCTGGGACACAGTGGATTTTATTCGAAGAGCGATCGTCTGCGTTCCGCATGGAAAAGATCCGGTATTATACGGGATCCGCGGGGAAAGCCCAGCCTGGGTGCAGGAAGCGGCCGGGTATCTGAAGACGGAAGAGCCGGCATTTTCCAGGATCTGGGAAACGAATCAGGGAACGGATGCCCATCTTCTTCCTCTTCCAAAGGAAGGGCCGGCCGAAGGCGAATCCTACCGGTTTTCAGGGATCGTGGCGTCAGCGCCGAAAACGAACCGCGGAGGTCATGTGCAGTTTACGATCTCCCGCGGGGGGGTGAACATCTCCGTGTTTGCGTTTGAACCGACCAAATATTTCAGGAACGCGGTCCGCGAACTTGCCTGCGGGGATCAAATCACCGTCTGCGGCAGTTTTCAGAAAGATGTCCTGCATCTGGAAAAGTTCCGGCCTGAGGAACTTGCCGGACAAAAGATACGGGTCTCCCCGAAGTGTCCGGTCTGCGGGGGAAGGATGACCTCGGCCGGAAAAGACAAGGGATACAAATGTCGGGAATGTTCTGCAAGAGTCCGCGAGGTGCCGGATCTTTCCCGAACCCTTCAGATGAAATGGTATGAAGTTCCGCCCGGATCCAGACGGCATCTGGCAAAACCCGCGGTCAGGATGAGAGATCAAGACAACTGATCAGAGCATTAAAAAAAGATTGGATAGAGAGAAGGGAAAGAGTAAAAAGGGGGTTATCCGGTGATGTACTCATCGGTTCTGACCCATGCTGCCGCTTCAACGGGCAGAACAAAGATCCTTCCGTCTCCTTTTTTACCGGTCCGTGCATGTTCACGGATGATCTTTATCAACACCTCCACATCTTTGTCCGGGACGACGATCTCGAGTTTGGTCTTCGGGAGGGTCTTCACCTGCATTTTGCCGGCCCTGTACTGAAGACAGACCCCTCCCTGTTCACCGCGTCCGAGAACATCGGTGATCGTGACCCCCGGGATGCTGTTCTGTTCAAGTGCATTCAATACCTCATCCACCTTTTCCGGGCGGATGATCGCTGTTATCATTTTCATGTTGTGAAACCTCTTTTGTGCTTATGCCTGTTCACCGTGCTGGGCAAGGTCCATACCGATGTACTCCTCATCCTCCGTGACCCGGAGACCCATCGTCTTGTTGATGATCCATCCAAGGACAAATGTCAGTCCAAAGGCGTAGACCATTGCGATCACCGCGTCAAGGACCTGAATGCCAAACTGCTGTATGTTTCCTTCAAGAAGTCCTCCGACCCCGCAGATCGCGGAAACGGCAAAGACCCCTGTCAGAACTGCGCCGGCGAAGCCGCCCATACCGTGGATCGCCCAGGCATCGAGAGACTCGTCGAGCCCCTTCTTGATCCTGAAGGTAAGAGCCGCGTAACAGACGATCGCTGTCAGAACACCGATCAGCATCGCGCCGACCACGTTCACATATCCGGCCGCCGGAGTGATCCCGACCAAACCGGCCAGGGCACCGGAGATAAATCCAAGCGAACTCGGCTTTCCGCTCTTCCAGGAAAGGGCCATCCATGTCAGAGCACCGGTGGCGGCTGAGGCAGCTGTAACGAGAAACGCACTTGCAGCGAGTTCATTTGCCGCAAGGGCGGACCCTGCGTTGAATCCGAACCAGCCGACGATCAGAAACATTCCGCCGATAAGCGTCATTGGAATGTTGTGCGGAGAGAACATGTGTTTTCCGTAGCCGATCCGCTTCCCTATCACCAAAGCAAGCGCGAGCGCTGCAAATCCTGAACTGATGTGAACGACTGTTCCTCCGGCAAAATCAAGGGCTCCGAGCTGTGCTGCCCATCCCCCTCCCCACGCCCAGTGGGCAAGAGGAGCGTAGACCAGTGTCAGCCAAAGAAGACCGAAGACTATGTAGGACGACATCTTCACCCGTCCGACGATACCTGATGTCAGGATCGCCAGTGCCAGACAGGCAAACATCATCTGGAAACAGACGAACAGAACATCAGGTATCCCGTTTGTCACGCCGTCAAGCGGGATCCCCGAAAGACCGACATACTCCAGAGACCAGCCGATCACGCCGCCCACATCGCCGCCGAAGGCAAGCGAGTAGCCGATGATGATCCACTGAACGATTCCAAGGGCAAGTGCCGTAAATGAAAGCATCATCGTTGAGATGACGTTTTTCTTCCTTACCATTCCGCCATAGAACAGCCCGACTGCGGGAACCATCATCAACACTAATGCTGCTGAAATGAGAACCCAGGCTGTTGCACCAGTATCAAGATCCATGAGTGATTCACCTAAATCAGCACAACCAAATACAAATAACCCGAAAAAACAGTCCCGCCCCCGACCCGTCGTGGCTCTTCACCACGCCCGGAGACCAAACTGTATTTCCGGATTTTATGTGGTGTTGATGTGCATTTTTATTATAGGCGCTCCTGATATAAAATTATATGCTCCATGTTAACAAGTGTCACACTGACACAGAATTAATAACCATTTAGAGGACATACCAGATACCCAGATGACACTGGAAGAGAAAATCACCTTTTATTCCCGGGAAGATGCGGCCGCATTTCAGAAGTATCTCCGGGAAAAGGGATGTCCGTCACGGATATCTGTAGAACACAGCTTTTCGGGCACGCCGTATTTTGAGGGCACTATCGCGTCGATTCTGCATCTCATCGAGCTGATCGGGGCGCGTGAAAAGGATGCCGATCTGGATGAACTGAAATCAGACCTTCTTACACGCAGAAAAACCCTGGAAGAGTTTTTCGCATCGCACAAACCCGGGGATTCCCTGACGGAAGCAACGCCTTCGCAGCTTCTCGCGCAGGCTGAATCCATCGATGCGATGGGTGAGGATGTGCAGAAACAGGCGTCCGACAAGTTCATGAACGCACTGATGATCCTTGGGACCCTGGAGGATAACGAGCTTCTGGAAGTCTCAGAGGAAAACGAATGCTACACGCTTCTTGACATCAAGGATCCAAATGAGCTCCGGGTTATGTATGCCTACACGGACTTCAGCGGGGTTATGGAAGACGATCTGAAAGAGGCCGGGGTCAGCAGCCATATCCGGACCTCATCTGCGACGGAGTATATCATAACCGCCGGCGCCGAGCTTCTGTTCGTTTCCGATATCGAGGATCTGGCCGAGCTTCTGGATAATATGGATGTTGAAGACGACGAAGCTGCCCGGTTTGTGGACGCGGTCTTTTTCAAACAGGCTTTGATCGCCCGGATCCATGCCCTCGTTTCAGAAGGAAAACAGAGCGAGGCCGAACTGCTTGCCGCGTTTGATGCCCCGGCGTTTCCGCTTGAAGGGACGGATGATGTCATTTCCTATGATATTTCAGCCGAGTATCTGTCCGGAGTCGTCTCAGACCTGAGAAAACAGGGTGTTCTCTCAGGGAAAGACGGTAAGATTAAAAGCAGTTAACGTCATATAATACTGTTAGGTGGGGGATGTGGAGTACAAAGCAGTGTGGATACTGCTGCCCTCACCATTTGTTCTGTGAGCATTTTTTTTATATTTTTTTGGCGTTGTGTCTCTTTCTTTGTTTTACATGATTTTACCCTGACGGAAAGATTAATACATTCTGATTTCCATTGGTAGATTGTATAACGGTTTAGTGCATTCTCGGTTGAGCCCGGGCTTTGGTCCGGCAGAAAAACCCGTTGGTGTGATAGATCCGGCGAATGGATGTCTTAATTGGCGGCGCAGGTCCTAAAGGACAGCTGCGGGGAAGAGTACGGCAGTATTATGCAGAAACGGCCCGGATCCAGAATCAGGAAAGGAAAGACCCTGACGTCTGCGACGATCATTCTGATAGCTCTGCTCATGGTGATCATTCTGGGTCTCGCGAGTACCGGAATGCTTGGGACCAATCTGTTTGTAGAGAATCCTATCCTGAAAAAGGATGTGGGAGCGCAGGTTTCGGTTGTGGGCGAGGATGTGGTTGTTTTTATCGCCTGCGGGGAGGATGCAGCGGATCTTACCGAGGTCATCATCTGTATCGAAGGAGTCAGGCTTTCGGATCAGGAGGCCAGGCAGGCAGTTGTCAATAATACCTGTACATTTTCGGGAGCCGCCCGCGGGGTTGCCGGGGAGCGGGATGTCTCTATGAAAGGCGTTTTTTCCGACGGGTCGGTCACGTCGATCCGCTGTTCGAAACTGAATTGTGTGTGACGGATCATCCGTTGCCCCTCCTTCCTTTCCCCGCAAAAAACAAGACATACTTATATGGTGATACCCGCCCAACCTTATCCAGCAAAAGGTCAAAATCATGCATAAACATTGTAGCACCCAGGTCAAGCAGTTTATCCCGCGCGGCGACATGACCGTAAATGAACTCGTCTGTGAGATGGGAAAAGCAGGAGCATACAACGGAGGAAGTCTCTTCCACGCAGTAGAAGTCTACGAAAAAATGCTCAGCGACCCCGACATGACAAAGTTCTTCGCTCTTTCCGGAGCCATGGTCCCGGCGGGAATGGGAGGGATCGTCTCGACTCTGATAGAAAAAGGTCACATCGATGTGCTGACCTCAACGGGCGCAAACCTCACCCATGACGTTATCGAGGCGATCGGCTGCCACCACTACCACGGTAAAGCCGAGTGCGATGACGTCGAACTCAGAAACGATGAAGTAAACCGGATCTACGATGTCTACCTGCCAAACGACGCGTTTGAGGATCTGGAGGATTTCATTCAGGACGTCTACTGCGGACTTCCCGAAGCGCCGGTCACGATCAGCAGCCTTTTGAAAACGATCGGCGAACAGCTCGACACGGGAATTCTTGCAACGGCAGCAAAACATGACGTCCCCGTCTACTGCCCGGCGTTTCAGGACTCGGTCCTTGGTCTGCAGTACTGGATGTTCTCCCAGTTCCACAAAAAGACGATCCTCGACGCGATCGGCGATATGCATGTTCTGATGAATCAGGTCTTCAACGTCAAAAAAGCCGGCGCGGTTTTGGTCGGCGGAGGCGTCCCGAAGAACTTCACGCTCCAGAGCATGCTGATGACGCCAAATGACTTCACCTACGTTATCCAGCTCACCGGAGACCGCCCCGACCTTGGCGGACTTTCCGGAGCGACCCTTGACGAGGCAAAGTCCTGGGGTAAGATCGGGGAGGGAGGGACAGGCGTTACCGTATACGGCGATGCCACAATAACACTCCCGATCCTTGCGGCCGCCGCCCTGGAACGGCTGGAGAGAAAATAAATGGCTGAACTTCTGCTCGCTCTTGACGTGAAGGGGAGAGAAGAAGCAGCCCGCGTCGCTCTGGCCTGCGAAGGGGAGCTGGATGCGATTAAGATCGGCTACCCTCTGGTCCTTTCGACCGGTCTTGGCATCGTGAAGGAGCTTGCCAAAGCAAACATCCCGATCATTGCCGATTTCAAAGTTGCCGACATCCCAAACACCAACGCCCTTATCTGCGAAGAGGTGTTTGCTGCAGGATGTTCCGGGATCATCACCCATGCATTCTGCGGGTCGGATTCTCTCCAGGCGATCGTGGACGGGGCCCACGATCACGGGGGAAGCGCCTTTGTGGTCTGCGAGATGAGTCACCCGGGAGCTCTTGATTTTCTGAGCGGGGCAAATGCCGAACGAATGGCGAAGATGGCAAAGGAGTCAGGGGCCGACGGGATCATCGCCCCCGCCACGCGTCCTGACCGGACGGCTGTGCTGCGGTCGGTCATCGGCGGTTCGATGAAGATCTACTCGCCCGGTGTCGGCGCTCAGGGAGCACAGCCGGAAGATGTAAAAAAGTATGTTGACGGGATCATCGTCGGCCGTGCCATCTACGAATCAGCAGATCCGGGGAAAGCAGCCCACGAGTTCCGTGTGCGGGCACTCTGATCTTTTTCTTTTTTTACGCAGGATATCTGTTGTGTTGGACTGGATCAAATCCGGAAAGTGTACGGCTGTGTGTGGAAACCTTAGATAAAATCAACTGCAAACCGTAAATCAGAGATCTGCTCCCCGAATCGCTTCGCTTGCTTGAATCGGCGCGGTTGGTTTTTCTCTTGTCTCCACACCCAGCTATACTCCGCCTGATTTTCCGGATAGCGGAGTATCCGCTGTCGCAAACCTTCGGTTTGCTCGCAAGTTTCCTTCGAAAACTTGCTCAGCCGAGCCCGGTCCGACGGACCGGGCCGCCTCCGCTAAGACCGCCCCTTCGGAGCAACCCGCTATTTATTTACAACCCGGTCCTCTTAAAAAGTCCCAGACACCGTTTCTTATACTCATCCTCGGTGATGATCCCGTTCTCCCGCAGATACTTCAGCGCCTCAAGGGACTTATCGATCGCCTCATCATCCAGCCCCTCACGCGGCTCCAGCGTTACCGGCGAAACGGGTCTTG
>Ga0265294_10000949_pt1 | contig 39182 bp, 31 predicted proteins | sample MunlanPumphouse3_FD_192504 | JGI IMG/M metagenome (GOLD analysis project Ga0265294, IMG submission 192504) | Groundwater microbial communities from a municipal landfill in Southern Ontario, Canada - Pumphouse #3 | ecosystem: Environmental > Aquatic > Deep subsurface > Groundwater | place... | reverse complement strand
TACTACAATTTCACCGAGCTCATGGCTGAGACAGCGCCCAGATCGTTACACCATTCGTGCAGGTCGGAACTTACCCGACAAGGAATTTCGCTACCTTAGGACCGTTATAGTTACGGCCGCCGTTTACCGGGGCTTCGATTCAACGCTTCGCTTACGCTAACGCCCCCTCTTAACCTTCCGGCACCGGGCAGGTGTCAGGCCTTATACTTCATATTTCTATTTAGCAAAGCCATATGTTTTTGATAAACAGTCGCCTGGGCCATTTCTCTGCGCCCTGTCGCCAGGGGCCCCTTATCCCGAAGTTACGGGGTCATTTTGCCGAGTTCCTTAGCCATGATTCGCTCGAGCACCTGAGGATACTCTCCTCGCCCACCTGTGTCGGTTTACGGTACAGGCTTTATACATTAATAACAAGTACGAAGATTTTCTCGGTAGCTTGATTACTGTAACTATCCGCGCTGCCGAAGCATTGCGGTACTGTCGAACGTCAGCATCAGTAAACTATTAATAAACTGATATACCTAAGTCCTTCAACCAACTATTCCGTCAGTTGGCGTACATGTCACTCCTACGTCACTCCTTACTCTAATGTATAAAGGTAATGGAATATTAACCATTTGGCCATCGGCTACTCCCTTCGGATACGCCTTAGGACCTGACTAACCCTGATCTGACGAACATTGATCAGGAAACCTTGGGCTTGCGGTGTGCAGGTTTTTTACCTGCATTATCGTTACTCATGCCTACATTTTCGTTTCCAAAAGCTCCAGAACCCCTCACAGGTGTTCCTTCAAAGCCGCTGGAATGCTCCCCTACCACTCATTATTATAAATAATGAATCCAAAGCTTCGGTAGTGTGTTTGATGCCCGATTATTATCCACGCATTGTCGCTCGACTAGTGAGCTGTTACGCACTCTTTAAATGATTAGCTGCTTCCAAGCTAACATCCTAGCTGTCTCTGCAACAACACCTCGTTTGATCAACTTAACACACTTTGGGGACCTTAGCCGTTGGTCTGGGTTGTTTCCCTCTCGCTACCGGACATTAGCACCCGGTAGCTCACTCCCATACAACATTTACCGGCATTCGGAGTTTGTCTGGATTTGATAGGCGGTGAAGCCCTCGCACCCAATCAGTAGCTCTACCTCCGGCAAACTTTAGTATGAGGCTGTCCCAAAAGACATTTCGGGGAGTACGAGCTATCTCCCAGTTTGATTAGCCTTTCACCCCTACCCTCAGCTCATCCAAACCTTTTTCAACAGATACTGGTGCGGTCCTCCATATCCTTTTACGGATACTTCAACCTGGCCAAGGGTAGATCACTAGGTTTCGCGTCTACTACTGCTAACTAAACGCCCTATTCAGACTCGCTTTCGCTTCGGCTCCGTACCGAAAGTACTTAACCTCGCTAACAACAGTAACTCGTAGGCTCATTATGCAAAAGGCACGCCGTCACCGAATCAAAGTCCGGCTCCGACAGCTTGTAAGCGTACGGTTTCAGGTTCTGTTTCACCCCCCTGTCCGGGGTACTTTTCACCTTTCCTTCACAGTACTGGTACACTATCGGTCTTCTATTGTATTTAGCCTTACGGGATGGTCCCCGTAGATTCAGACAGGATTCCTCGTGTCCCGCCCTACTCAGGATACTCTAATAACATTATCATCGGACTTGTACACGACTCTCACGCTCTACGGTAGAACTTTCCAGAACTTTCCAATTAAATGATAATATTATAATAAGAGTCCTACGACCCCATATATGCCGAAACAAATATGGTTTAGGCTATTCCCCTTTCGCTCGCCACTACTCAGAGAATCGATGTTTCTTTCTTTTCCTGCAGGTACTAAGATGTTTCAGTTCCCTGCGTGCGCCCCATCTAATGATGGTACCGGGCCTTCAACCCGGTGGGTTACCCCATTCGGACACCGTCGGATCAACTCATGTTTGCTAATCCCCGACGATTTTCGCAGCTTACCACGTCCTTCTTCGCCAATAGAAGCCTAGGCATCCGCCATACGCTCTTTGTAACTTTTTCTCGATCGCAAATTGTAGTCCCATAATAATTATTTATTACAGACTAACTCTTTTATTTTTTAACCTCTATTATCTCTCTTTAATACGTCAATGAACTTCCGTTACTTTTCAAACGGGCTGCAAAGGTAACAGAATTTCCGGAAACCACAAATTTTTACCTAATAAATGCAAACACTCCTACTTTACATCCTCAAAAAATAAGACAGTACATGATTTTTTCATTAATTTAGCACCATGAAATGGCTTCTCCTGTGTTTTTTTCTACAGGTTGTTGTTCCCAAACAACATAAAGCAGATACTACATTAGGTATACTCATTCTTGTAAACAAAGAGCACAAACTCCCGGAAGGGTACCGACCCCACGACCTTGTACCCATTGATGAAGCTTACAACAAAGGAGTCATGAATTTGCTACGCAGCGAGGCCGCAACTGCTTTTGCACGTTTGTGTGCTCAAGCATCGGAAGACGGTATTGTATTATGGAATCGTTCCGCCTATCGGTCAGATACAGTACAACGTCAATTGTATGAAAACGCTGTGAAGCGGCGAGGAGAAGAAGGAGCCGGTAAATACACAGCCAAACCGGGACACTCAGAACATCAAACAGGATTGACAGTAGACATCAATAGCACACATCCTTCTTTTGGAAAAACTTCGGAAGGCATTTGGTTGAAAAAACACGCTTATCTATTTGGTTTTATAGAACGCTACCCCTTAGGAAAAGAACATATCACCGGCTATGCCTACGAACCCTGGCATTACAGGTACGTAGGAACGGAAATCGCAACCTATATAGTTGAAAACAAACTTACTTTGGAAGAATATTATGAAAGAAAAAGAGAACATGCCCATGTCCCTGCCCGATAATGCGTACAGGGAACTCAAACCGGGAGAAACGTATGAACCTCTGATGTCACCAAACAAGCAATACAAAGAGGTTACTTTTTGGTCTGTTACAATAGGACTGGTTATGACCGTACTGTTTTCTGCTGCGGCCGCCTACCTTGGGCTGAAAGTAGGACAAGTATTTGAAGCAGCCATTCCCATTGCCATTATAGCCGTGGGGCTTTCCTCTACGTTGAAACGAAAGAATGCTTTGGGAGAAAACATCATTATCCAATCTATTGGCGGATGTTCAGGAGGAGTCGTGGCCGGTGCCATTTTCACGTTGCCTGCCATGTACATCTTACAAGAAAAATACCCGGGTATGTCCATAGACTTTATGAAGATTTTCTTCAGCTCCTTGCTTGGTGGCGTACTGGGCATTTTGTTCATCATTCCTTTTAGGAAGTATTTTGTAAAAGACATGCACGGAAAATTTCCCTTTCCCGAGGCTACCGCTTCTACACAAATTCTAGTAAGCGGAGAATCGGGCGGAAAAGATGCACGTTTCTTGCTCATCAGCGGATTGATAGGAGGTCTGTACGACTTTGTAGTATCCACCTTCGGGTGGTGGAGCGAGGTCTTTTCCACACGAGTCACGTCTTTGGGGGCGGCCCTTGCAGACAAAGCCAAATTGGTCATGAAGCTGAACGTAAGTGCAGCTGTGTTGGGCTTGGGCTATATTGTAGGGCTGAAGTACGCATTTATTATATGTTGTGGTTCGTTCCTTGTCTGGTTTGGTATCATTCCCCTGATGAACCTCATCTGGGGCTCTCACGTAATTGACCTGATGGGTGCCGGTATTGTACAAACCATAGGACAAATGAGTCCGGAAGAAATCTTTACAGGGTATGCAAGACATATAGGTATAGGCGGTATTGCCGTAGCCGGTATCATTGGTATCATAAAAGCTTCCGGAACCATCAAGTCTGCTTTGGGCATGGCCGGCAAAGAGCTCAGAGGCAAACGAACGGCAGAACAACAAGAAGTTATCCGCACACAACGCGACATCTCCATGAAAATCATTGCCATCGGCACCTTGGTAACCTTGGGGTTGATTTTTGCATTCTTCTATCTGGGTGTACTGAATTTCAATTTGTGGCACGCCATTATTGCTCTTGTAGTCGTAGCGCTCATTGCTTTCCTCTTTACAACAGTAGCTGCCAATGCCATTGCCATTGTAGGTACCAACCCTGTCAGCGGCATGACATTGATGACGCTCATTTTGGCATCTGTCATTATGGTAGCGGCCGGATTGAAAGGAACAGCCGGCATGACAGCTGCGCTGCTCATAGGAGGAGTTGTGTGTACAGCACTGTCCGTATCGGGTTCTTTCATCACAGATCTTAAGATCGGCTATTGGCTGGGCAGCACCCCGTACAAACAGCAAATGTGGAAATTTGCAGGTACGCTCGTTGCAGCAGCCACGGTAGGTGGTGTCATCATAGTCCTCAATAAAACGTACGGATTTACGGGAGAAAATGCATTAGTGGCTCCGCAAGCCAACGCTATGGCTGCCGTCATTGAACCGCTCATGTCGGGCGGAGGTGCTCCCTGGTTGCTATATGGCATTGGGGGTGCAATTGCTATTCTTTTGACACTCTTTAAAATCCCTGCATTGGCCTTCTCACTGGGCATGTTTATACCTATGGAATTGAACTTCCCCTTATTGGTAGGAGGAGCTATAGCTTGGTACGTGTCTACGCGCAGTAAAGACGCCAAGGTGAACGAGGATCGCAAGGAACGCGGTACCTTATTGGCTTCCGGATTTATTGCCGGTGGAGCTTTAATGGGAGTGGTTAGCGCCATCATGCGTTTTGCCGGCATCAACTTAGTCAATACGGCCTGGCAAAATTCAACGGCCGGTGAAGTGCTGTCTTTGGTAGCTTACGCTTTGATCATCGTATACTTGGCTATGAGCAGCCTAAAGGCTTCTAAAGAAAAATAAACCTGTTTATATTATGGAAAACATACTAGATAAATTTCTCAGATACATTTCATTTGATACGGCATCCGACCCAACGTCAGAAACACAACCCAGTACAGCTAAGCAATTTGCTTTACTGAAGGTATTGTTGGAAGAGTTGCACCAAATGGGTGTAAAAGACGCCCACTTAGACGAGCACGGATATGTGATGGCTTCCATCCCGGCCAATACAGATACAGATGCACCGCCCATCGGCTTTATAGCCCATGTGGATACGGCACCGGATGCCAGCGGTGAAAACATCCGTCCGCAAATCATTCCCAATTACGACGGAAGTCCCATTTTGTTGAATAAGGAAACGAATTTATACCTGGATCCGGCCGAGTTCCCGGAACTGCTCTTGTACAAAGGACAAACCATCATTACCACAGACGGCACTACGCTTCTGGGTGCAGACGACAAAGCCGGAGTAGCGGCCATTATGTGGGCTGCCCAATACCTAATGGCACACCCTGAAATAAAGCACGGTCCCATAAAAATAGCGTTTACACCGGACGAAGAAATTGGGCGTGGGGTGGCCAAGTTTGACGTATCAACATTTGGGGCTAAATACGCCTATACCATAGACGGAGGACAAATTGGGGAAATTGAATACGAAAATTTCAACGCCGCCATGGCTAAAATCCACATTCAGGGACGCAACGTCCACCCCGGATATGCAAAGAACAAAATGTTCAATGCCATCATTATGGCCGCCGAGCTGAACAACATGTTACCCGTAGAGCAAAGACCGGAATACACAGAGGACTACGAAGGATTTTTCCATATTACCTCTTTCACAGGAACGGTAGAAGAAGCCAATATTCAATACATCATCAGGGATCACGATCAAGTGAAATTTGAAGAGAAAAAGAAATTGATGGAAGAGGTTGTCTCTTTTTTGAACAAAAAATACGGGCAAAACCGATTTGCATTGGAAATGAAAGACCAGTACTACAACATGCGAAAAATGGTGGAGCCTCATATGGAAATAGTAGAAAAAGCATTGGCAGCCATTAAGAAAGCCGGCATTACTCCCATTGTGCATCCCATTCGTGGCGGCACGGATGGTGCGCAACTTTCTTATATGGGACTTCCTTGCCCCAATATTTTTGCAGGCGGTCACAATTTTCATGGCAAAATGGAATACCTGCCTTTAGAAAGCATGAAAAAAGCAGCAGAAGTAATTCTCAATATCATTGACGAATGGAAATAACCCAGTACGTAGAAGGTTTTTCTCCGGATGGACAAGCCCTTGTCACGTATAAAATGGTGAACAAAAGCGGTGCTTCTGTACAATTGTGCAACATAGGCGCAGCTCTTACAGGAGTAGTAGTACCGGACCGCAAAGGCCTGTTGGCAGATGTGGTTGCGGGATACCAAGACATCAATCAGTATTTGAACGATCCGGCGCATTTTGGAAAAACCGTGGGCCGTTACGCCAACAGAATTGCTAACGGCAAATTTACACTAGAAGGTACCACATACCGGTTGAACAGAAACAACGGCCCCAACCACCTACATGGCGGACCTCAAGCTATGGCAAGCAAAATCTGGATTTCTCGTGTGGAAGATTCGGGAAACGCCGTGTCGTTTGCATACGCCAGCCCGCATAATGAGGAACACTATCCCGGCAATGTCAATGTAACCGTAACGTACGTATGGAATGACAACAACATATTGGATATAGAGCTCCGGGCCGTAACAGACCAAACGACCATACTGAACCTCACGAACCATACCTACTTCAATTTACAAGGAGAAGCTTCCGGGTCCATCCATGACCATTTGTTGCAGATACACGCCAACCATTACCTACCCACAGACAAAACAAGCATTCCGTTGGGAACGCCGGTCCCCGTAACAGATACGCCTTTTGATTTCACAAAATCAAAAGCCATTGGACAAGATATCTTTGCAGACAACGAACAGTTGCATATTGGCAACGGATACGACCATTGCTGGTGTCTTCCGTTGACAGACGGTTCCTGGCAACAAGCAGCCGTGCTTACCCACCCGGAAAGCGGTCGGAAAGTATCCATCCACACTACACAACCCGGCATACAAATATACACAGGCAATTGGCTAAGCGGAAGCGGCACAAGCAAAAATGGGAAACCTCATGAAGACAGGCACGCCATAGCTCTAGAATGCCAGAACTACCCGGACAGTCCCAACCGGCCGGATTATCCAAACTGCGTACTCAAACCGGGAGAATTGTATCTGGAAAAGATTAGGTATGCTTTTGAAATTGAAAATTAAGATACTATAAGACAGCTGCCGGCAAATAATCCATCAAAACAGCTCTACACGGAGAGCCTTCCACGCCTTCCAATTTTAAAGGCAGCGCTACCAGATAATAATTGCCCTCGGGCACGTCTTTGAGGTTCAAACCCTCCAGAGGAAGTATCTCTTTTTCCAAAAGAATGCGGTGGATTTCATGTACGTGCTCTCCATACCCAACCGTCGGATTTTCTGTACCTACCATGATGACCTCGCTCTCTGCTATCAAACGGGCCGCTTGCGGTGTGAGCACACCTTTTCCTTTAAACAACAAGCGCTTGGCTCCTCTTCCCAACAGAGGAGCAATGTACCCTTCATCTATCACGCCGCCCGCTTCCAAAACCATACACGGACCGATGCATTTTTTCAGGGAAATTTCATCAATCGCTTTCCCATCTTCAAGGTAATGGGAAGGAGCGTCTATATGTGTGGCCGTGTGCAAACACATAGACACAGAAGAGAGGCTGTAAGGGTGTCCGTCTTTTACGCTTCGTAAAAGATGTGTTTCCGGAGCCGGGTCTCCTTCGTATGGGGTACTGCTAAAAATCTCTCGGGAAATGTCGTATATTCGCATATCAGAAGTCAAATGGGTTCGCAATTTACAAAATTATAACCATATGTTACGTAAGATTTTAATCTGCGCCGTACTTTCTCTGGCGTCATCATTTTCTTTGTCATCACAACCTCATATTATTGCACACAGAGGATATTGGACTAAAGAAGGGTCTGCACAAAACTCCCGCAGCTCTGTTCAAAATGCCATACATGCCGGTTGTTACGGTGCCGAGGTAGATATTTATCTGACTACCGACGGTCGGCTGGTTCTTTTTCACGATCCTACCATTGAAGGAGTTCGGCTTGATGAAAGCACATACAAAGAACTTTCAGGTCATTTGCTGTCAAATGGGGAATCAATTCCTCTATTGGACGAGATTTTACCTCTTATTGTTGCATCTGACCACACAAAACTTATTATTGAAATCAAACCACACAACCATTCTCATAAAGAGAAAGCGGCTGTGGAAAAAACATTGGAGCTGGTAGAAAAATATGGTGTGGCAGACAAAGTAGAGTACATCAGCTTTTCTTCTTTTATATGCGAGTCTCTTATAGAAGCTGATCCCAAAGCAAAAGTAGCTTATCTGAGTGGTTCACTTTCGCCCGATATGCTTAAAGAGAAAGGATATGCGGGGCTGGACTATCATATGAGTGTACTTAAAAAGAACCCGGAGTGGATCCCTCGTGCCAAAGAACTGGGCCTTACCGTAAACGTATGGACGGTTAATCGGCCGGAAGACTTCCATTTTTTTGTGCTGTCGGGAGCAGATTTTATAACTACTGACCACCCCACCTACCTCTATACAGAAGCTTGGCAAGATCCCGGTGTAAATCACATGAACCGAGCTCCCATGAGGACTTCTTTCTTTGCTTATGAATCGTACCCTCTGGCGCTGGCCGGAGAAGAAAAGGCTTCGGTGTACTATAAAGACGTAAGCGGGCTGTGGAAGTTTGCTTTTACAAAAGATGCCAACGCAGGCTACAGCGGCTTTTATACAACAAATTATGATTTTCGGTCCTGGGATGAAATTCCCGTTCCGGGCCTGTGGGAGTTGCACGGATACGGCGACCCGCTATACGTAAACAAAGGCTATGCCTGGGCCAATCAATTCATCTCAAACCCACCCGTAATCCCACTGCTTAACAACCATACAGGTTACTATCGCCATACATTTCATGTACCGGAAAGTTGGAAGAACAAGCAGGTCTTTCTTCATTTTGGATCGGTTACCTCTAATTTGACATTATGGATAAATGGCATGTTTGTGGGGTACTCGGAAGACAGCAAACTGGAAGCGCAATTTGACATTACGCCTTACCTTACGGAAGGAGAAAACAGCTTGGCTTTACAAGTCAATCGGTGGTGTGATGGAACGTACCTGGAAGATCAGGATTTTTGGCGTTTGAGCGGAATCAGCAGGGATGTTTTTCTGTTTGCCCGCGAAAAAACACACATCCATGATTTCACGTTAAACGCCATGCCGGACAAGAATTATAAAAACGGCAAACTGGAGGTGTTGGTAACACTGAATGTTCCTTCAAATAAGGCCTCTATTCAGGCCGAGCTGATAGATCCACAAGGCGTTAGCCTGGTAAAAAAAGCGCTGTCACCCTCGGGCAAGACTACTTTTACCGGAGCTTTTGCAGTGAAAGATGCAGCCCTTTGGTCTGCAGAGCTGCCTCATCTGTACACGTTGGTTTTATCATTGACCGAAGACGGAAAAGAAACGGAGTTTATACCCTGGAAGGTAGGTTTTAGAAATGTAGAGATAAAGAATGCTCAATTGCTTGTCAACGGAAAGCCTATTCTCATTAAAGGAGTTAACCGGCACGAAATGGATCCGGCAACCGGCTACGATGTTTCCAAAGAACGTATGTTGCAAGACATTGAACTAATGAAACGATTCAACATAAACGCAGTCAGAACAAGCCACTATCCAAACGTACCTTTATGGTACAAGCTGTGTGATCAGTATGGCCTTTATGTGGTTGATGAAGCCAATATTGAGTCACACGGCATGGGGTACGGAGAGAATACGTTGGCCGCACAAGAAGATTACCTGCAGGCACATTTGGAGCGGATGGAAAGAATGTACCAAAGAGATAAAAACCACGCAAGCATCATCATTTGGTCCATGGGGAACGAGGCAGGAGACGGAGATAATTTTACTAAAGGATACCACTTGCTGCGAGAGGCAGATATACAAAAAAGGCCCATCCAGTATGAAAGAACTGCCCGACCGGAAGTTTCGGACATTTACGCACCTATGTACAGAAACTACGAAATCTGTATTAATTACCTGGAAAACAATCCACAAAGACCTCTCATTCAATGTGAATATGCCCATGCCATGGGAAATTCCATGGGTGGTTTTGGCCGGTACTGGGAGTTGATTCGTACATACCCTCAATACCAGGGAGGTTTTATTTGGGATTTTGTAGACCAAGCACTCTTTTTGAAGAGAGAAGAAGGGCATTACATATATGCATACGGAGGCGATTACAATGCCTACGACGTTTCTGATCAGAACTTTAATTGCAACGGATTGTTTGATCCGTCAAGGAACCCCAATCCGCATGCGTACGAAGTAGCTTACCACCATCAAGACGTTTGGGTACAAAATGAAAAAGTGAGTGATGGTAAAATCCGAATATTCAATGAATATTTTTTCCGCGATTTATCTCATCTTTCCCTGGATTGGGAATTGGTGGCAAACGGAGTTCCCGTTAAAAAAGGCCACATAAGTACTTTAAAAACCGCCCCGGGTCAAACACAAGTAATAGATTTGGGGTATCGCAGTTCTCACTGGGAACCCTACCGCAATAAAGAGATTTTCCTGAACGTTTATTTCTCTACACGTAACTCCTTAGGAATCCTTCCGGCCGGTGTGGTTCTTGCCAAGGAACAGCTTGTTGTACATGTGCCTCGGGCCATAGAGGAATCAGGACAGAAAGGCACATTGCTTTTTGACATATGTACCGGTGACAAAAATTGGTTGGTAGCCCGCGCGGGAACCATGCATGCTGAGTTCAGCAAAAAAGACGGCTTCCTCTCCCGCCTTTCTTTGGATGGAAAAGAAATCTTGAAAGAAAACACCTGCTTAACTCCACACTTCTGGCGTGCTCTCACCGATAATGACTTTGGTGCCGCTTTGCAAATCAAAAATGCCCGTTGGCGTAATCCGCACATGGAGTTTGAAGGTTTTGAACTGGAAGAAGACCGGATAAGTGCCTCGTATCACCTGCCCGAACTACAAGCCAGGCTTTGGATGACATACCGCCCCACCCCCGATGGAGGACTTCAGGTAACACAAACGTTGGAAGCGTTGGCAAGGGAGGAGGAATGGGCAGACATGCCTGCACTGTTCCGTTTTGGTGTACGGTTCAATACCCCTAAAGAATACAACAAATTACACTATTACGGCAAAGGCCCCCATGAGAACTACGCAGACAGGTCAGATGGTTCTTTTGTAGGCCTGTATTCACAACTTGTTTCCGACCAATTTTACCCTTACATACGCCCTCAAGAGAATGGAACAAAAACAGACATCAGGTGGTGGGCGCTTTCTGACCATACGGGAGCAGGCTTCCAAATCCATTCAGACGTTCCTTTTTCGGCATCTGCACTTCATTTTTCAACAGAAACACTAGACGACGGCATGGCTAAAAACAACCGCCATTCCCGGGATTTGAAAGAAGAAGACTTTACACAATGCTGCATAGATTTACGTCAAACGGGACTGGGGTGTGTAAATACATGGGGAGCCCTTCCCCTGCCGGAACACATGTTGCCCTATGGCCACTATACGTTTACCTTTACCCTGTCTGATATCACTAACTTATACTAAGATGAGAGCTTTCCCGGCAAACGGCATACGGTGCTTTGTATTGTTTATTTTATCAACTTGGCTGACGGTCGGAAATGTAGAGGCCAAAGTAACCATCCCTTCAGAAACAAAAATCGTTACTTCTGAACAGATGCTGACTGTTTTGTTATGTCCGGGAGGGGCTGTTCTGACAACGCTTTTAACGTCTCATAATCTTCTTTGTTGTAAATTTTCGTTTCTTTCAACCCCGTACCTTCTGCAATCAATGTAGCCGGCGTATCTGAATTGTTAATCAACAGCCACCTGTCTGTCAAGGGCATATACAAATGAAACAAATTGTGTATCCCGGACCAATACCTACGTCTGATTACGTTTTCCGGGATGTTGTGACCGCCTGCTTCCACTCTGTTTTTCACACGTTCTACAGCCAAATCGGGGTGGTTGAGCCAAAAATATATAAGCGTAATGTCGTATCCTTTTTTTCTTGTGTTTTCAATAAGCTTGGCATAAGAACGCACCGCCAAGGTCGTTTCAAACGCAAAGTCTCCTTTGGCAGCCGTCAATTCCCTTATTTTTTTCACCATTACCCTACCGGCATCAATGGCGGCACCGGGCAAATTGAAAGGCGAAAGCCCTCTGGCTATCTCGTCTGAATTCACAAAATTTCTACATTGGAGCATTTCAGACAAGATGGTATAAGAGGCCGTCGTCTTGCCGGAACCGTTGCATCCGCTTATAACATACAAATTGGGCATAAGGCAAATTTACATTAAAATCCCGTACCTTTGTTCTTATGCGCAGAAAAATTCCCAATCGGGAGCTCCACAGGTTGACGCCCCAAGCGTTTAAAAAAAGCCCCAGGCTCCCTGTCGTGCTTGTGTTAGACAACGTTCGCAGCCGCCACAACATCGGGTCGGCGTTTCGTACTTCAGATGCTTTTGCGCTGGAACACGTGTATCTGTGCGGAATTACATCCTGTCCTCCTTCTCCGGAAATACACAAATCGGCCTTAGGTGCAGAAGATACTATGGAGTGGACATATACAAAACAGACTGTGGATGCCGTTCGCACATTGCAAGCAAAAGGCTACAAAGTCTGGGCCGTAGAGCAGACAGAAGGCGCAGAAAAACTGTCTTCTCTTACTTCAAAAGATTGGCCTGTCACACAGAAAACGGCCTTCGTCTTTGGTCACGAAGTACGTGGTGTCCAACAAGAAGTAGTCAATATATGTGATGGATGTATAGAAATCCCTCAACACGGTACCAAACATTCGCTCAACGTTTCCGTAGCCATAGGAGTCGTCCTTTGGCACGTTTACCTGACCATGAGAGTTTGGTAAATCTCAACCGTAGCTCTAGACTTGTTCAAGGTGTAAAAATGAATTCCGGGAGCTCCCAACATGAGCAAATCCCTGCACTGCCGTATGGCAAAGTCCATACCTATGTTGTAAATGGCATCGGGGTTGTCTTTGTTGCTTTCCAGCCTGTCTAAAAAGACGGGAGGAACAGCGGCGTTGGACAGCCGCACAAAACGTTTCAATTGATCGTACTTTGTCAACGGGATAATACCGGGAATAATACGGCATACAATGCCTTTTTCACGTGCCCGGGCCACAAAATCAAAATACCGTTTGTTATCAAAGAAAAACTGCGTTACCAGAAAATCACAACCGGCATCCACCTTCATTTTCAGGTGTTTCAGATCGGTTTCTGCATCAGCCGATTCCGGGTGAATTTCCGGGTATGCCCCTCCGCCTATACAGCAGTCCTCTATATGTTCCCTGGCAAAAGCTACCAGTTCCGTAGCATTGGCAAAACCGTCTTTTTGCGGTACAAAACCTCCTTCTTGCCCGGCTTGAGGATCTCCACGCAACAACATAAAGTTCTGCAATCCGCAGTTGCGCAAAAGCTGCAAATCTGCCAACGTTTTGGCCTTGTCGTTCCCTACGCACGTATAGTGAGCAACCGTATTCAATCCAATTTTGTTTTTTAAATAATCTACCAGTTCAAACGTACTCGACTGTGTAGATCCCCCGGCCCCGTACGTTACAGAAACAAAAGCCGGACTTAGCCTTAAGAGTTGACCAATATTTATACCCAAGTCAACAGCCGCTATCTGGTCCCGCGGAGGAAAAAATTCAAAAGAAAACGTCTTTTCCGCAATATTGAATATATCTGTCAATTTCATAATTTTCCCGGTTTGTGAACAGTAAAATAAAAAGCCTGTGAATGCCCTATATACATACCGCAAACAGAGGCTGTAGGCCAAAGCATACAAGACGAAGTTAACGAAATCCCCAAATCTGCCTCTTTTTGTAAAAGAGCCGTCACCGGTTTTTTCAATGTGTGATCCGGACACGACGGATACCCAAAAGCCGGTCGGACACCACGTTTGGCACCACACGGGAGCGTCATATATGTAGTATGCAAATATTCACTACACGCTTCTGCCAATACATCCAGCAGGGATTGCAACAACAGAGCGGTATACACATCACCCCGCTCTTTCATGGCAGTTACTATGTCTTCCAATTCCGGAGAAGAAGCCGTCAACAAAAACAGCCCGGCATAATCGGGTGCTCCCGATGGGTGTTTTTGAACTACAAAATCAGTCAGGCACACATTGGGCGTTTTGTCTTTATACATTAGCAAGTCCCGCTCCAGAGGCATATCCAACAATGCATCCTTACAAGAAGCATCTTCATAAAAGAGGATGTGGTCATCTTCCGTAGCAAATACGGGCCAAAAACCCACCGCTGCACGAGCATACGCCACATCTCCAAAGGTCCCTGCTTCCAGTTTGTCCAACAAAGACTCGGCTTCTTTGATGGCCACCTCTGCCTGCGGAGCAGCATCGCGCATCTCCCAAGTCTTTAAGAAGGCCTTCCATTTGATATACGGCCTCAGCTTTTGAAAAGGTACGGTAACAGAACGTACGCCGGTAAAAGGCGGCACAAAATCGTCCAACCCGTGCCGCTGTCCGCAATGAGGACACAACCTACGCATTCTCCAATTCACGCTGGAAGTCCATTTGTTGGCGCGGGCTTGTTCCCAAGTCAGATATTCTTTGGTCCTAATGCTTTTCTCCCCCGCTTGCCGAAGCTCTTCCTGATTGGCACGCAGAGTCGTTAAAAAGCGCTCCCGTACAACCTCGTCTTTAGAAAAACAATCGGCCAACAAGGACACCACTCCGGCTGCATCGGGGCAGTGGATTATAGGACCTTCGTACAACGGAGCAATTCGCAAAGCCGTAAACAAAGCCGAGGTGGTAGCTCCGCCAATAAGCAAGGGAATGGTAAGCCCGGCTTGCTGCATAGCTCGTGCCACCTCTGTCATTTCTTCCAAAGACGGCGTAATGAGCCCGCTCAGCCCCACAAAAGAAGCCTGCTCTTTTACGGCCGTTTCCACTATCAAATGAGAAGGCGCCATCACCCCCAAATCTGTAATGCGGTAGCTGTTGCATTCCATCACCAGAGCTACTAAATTTTTTCCAATATCGTGCACATCTCCTTTCACGGTAGCCAAAATACCGTGAACGGGCTCCGCTGCTTGTGCCTTGGTTTCCGCTTTGTTCTTTTCCTCTTCTATCCTGGGTTGCAACAACGCAACGGCTTGCTTCATGGTCCTGGCCGTCTTTACCACCTGAGGCAAAAACATTTGTCCTTCCCCAAACAGCTTCCCCACCCGGTTCATCCCCTCCATAAGCGTAGATTCCACAATTTCTATGGCCGGTACGTGGTGCAACGCCTCCAAGTCTTCCTGCAGAAATTGCGCCCGCCCATGCATCAGTGCGTAAATCAAACGCTCTTCCGGTTTCAAATCCCTCCATTCCTCTCTTCCGGACACATCCCCGGAAGGAGCTTCTGTTTTTAAAGCCGAGGCGGCTTCTACAAGCCGCGTAGTAGCCTGTGCGTCTGTGTCTAAGATTACATCTTCCACGGCACGCCGCAGGTCTTCCGGAATTTCCGAGTAAATGGGTTGCGCTCCCGGTTTGAGAATAGCCATATCCAATCCGGCTGCAATGGCGTGGTACAGAAATACAGCATGCATAGCCTCACGCACCGTTTCGTTGCCTCGGAAAGAAAAAGACAAGTTGCTTACCCCGGCAGATACCAAAACACCATCCAGGTGCTCTTTCAAATACCGTACAGCCTTTATATAATCAACAGCAAAGCTGCGGTGTTCATCCATTCCCGTGGCAACAGCCAGCACGTTGAGATCCATTATGATATCTCTGGGTTGAAAACCCACTTCTTCCGTTAGCAAACGAAAAGCCCTTGTGGCAATTTCCACACGTCGCTCAAACGTGGTGGCCTGTCCTCCCTCGTCAAAAGCCATGACCAGAACGGCTGCCCCATATTTACGAACAAGACGTGCTTTCCGTAAAAATTCCGTTTCCCCTTCTTTCAAACTAATGGAATTGACAACAGACTTTCCTTGGACACATTGCAACCCCGTCTCCAGTACTTCCCAGTTGGAAGAGTCCAACATGATGGGGACTCTGGCAATTTCCGGATCTGCTCCCAATCTGTACAAGTACTCTCGCATAGCAGCCGGTGCGTCCAACAAGGCATCGTCCATATTGATATCTATAATATGCGCGCCGTCTTGCACCATGCCTCGAGCTATGTCCAACGCTTGGTCAAATTGTTTTTCTCTTATCAAACGGGCAAACTTCCGACTACCTGCCACGTTGGTACGCTCTCCTGCAATAAGGAAAACCGAATCATCACGCACTTCCAGCACATCCAATCCACTCAACAGTACTTTGGTCGGCTTTGAATCGGACGCTACAGTCCTTATTCCGTACGTTTTTTCTGTTTCCTTCACCATGAGGGAAAGCGCTCGTATGTGCTCGGGAGTAGTACCGCAGCAACCGCCCAAAATGTTTACAAGACGCTCTTCCACAAAAGGACGCATCTGCCGTGTCATTTCCTCCGGGGACAGCGTATAATTTCCATATACATCCGGCAATCCGGCGTTGGGATGCGCACTCGTAAATACAGTTGCGCTCTTGGCTAGTGTACGTAAATAAATCAACAAGGTGTCGGGACCAAAAGAACAATTCAGCCCCACACTAAACAAGGGTGCATGTTCCGTAGAAGCCAAAAACGCTTCTATGGTTTGACCGGATAAAATGCGACCGGAATGGTCGGCTATGGTGGCAGAAAGCATAATCGGCATCCCGGGAGCCTCTTCTTCCAAAGCAAACAAAGCCGCTTTGGCATTGAGGGTGTCAAAAACGGTTTCCAAAAGAAACAGATCTACGCCGCCTTCTTTCAATCCCCTTATTTGATCTTTATAAGCATCTGCCAAGGTATGGAAATCCACTTCCCGCTCTCCGGGGAACTCGACCTTTGTAGGGATAGAAGCAGACCTGTTTGTGGGACCCATAGCACCTGCCACGTATAGAGCACCGCTATCGCGCGCCAGACGGGCCGCTTGCCTGTTGATTTCATATACACGGTCCGTTGCACCGTAATCCAATTGAGAGATTTTGTTGGCATTGAACGTATTCGTGCAGATAATATCTGCACCGGCATCTACGTATGCCTTGTGGATGTTTCGTATAAGATCCGGATTGGTCAGTACCAATACATCGTTGTTCCCGTCATTCCCCTGAGGAAATACGGGATTCTGATTCTGGATCATGGTACCCATGGCCCCATCCAGAATCAGAATACGTTTTTTTAGCACCTTCCCAAAGGAACTATTTTGCCAATTCACTAACTTTTTCAAATAAGCCATTTAATGTATCGACCATATCTTTTCTCAACGCTCTGAATTGAGGTTTGACAGGCTGCTCACGAATGGCATTGACTCTGTTTATCAACTCATCTCTGAGGGAAATCGCTTGGTTGATGATTTCCATGGCTTGTTCCTGATTTTTGCCGGGGTTCAATTCCATGAACATGCAGCAATCAAAAAGCAATTCATCAATAAGATAATTGATGTCTTTTTTAATAGTTCTTAAATTTTCAGGCATACAAATGCAATGATACTATAAAGGTTCTACTCCAATTCCCGGCTTGTCTTCCAGTGTGATGTATCCATCCACCACTTTCATTCCGGAAAACACGTCGTTGGCAATAAGCCAGTTGCCATCCAAGTCTGCCCATTCCAGTTGGCTCGCAAACTGTGCTGCTGCAGAGATAGCGCAAGAGGTTTCCGTCATACAGCCCATCATCAAACGCATATTCAACGCTTTGGCTACAGAAATCATCTCTCTGGCTTCTCGCATACCTGTACACTTCATCAACTTGATATTGATGCCGTCATACGCACCGTGCAAGTTGCGAACATCGGACAAACGTTGGCACGCTTCGTCTGCCATAATGGGCAGCGGACTGCGGTCGCGCAACCAAGCGGCTTCGTCCAGTAACAATCTGGGCATAGGCTGCTCAATCATCTCTACACCACGTTCTGCCAACCACTCAATCATCTCCAATGCGTAGCCTTTCTCCGGCCAACCTTGATTGGCATCAATGAAAATGGGCAGATCCGTTACTTCCCTTATGGTAGTAATCATACCTTTGTCTACCTCTTCCGAATTGCCCAACTTCACTTTGATCAAGTTAAACTCCAACGTCTCTTTCGTTTTTTCGCGAATTTTTGGTTTGTCCAAACTTCCGTCCGGAGTGAGAGCCAATCCTACCGTTGCACACGTACTGATCAAATCCTGATTTGTCCATCCCCATATCTTCCACCAGGGTTGCCCCATCAGTTTGCCGCACAAATCGTGCAGAGCTATGTCCACGGCACATTTTGCAGCCGTGTTGTTGGTAGTAATGCTGTCCACGTACGTGAGGATTTCTTCCATTTGGAACGGCGAACTAAATTGACTCAAGTCCACGCGTCTTAAAAAGTCCATAACAGAAGCCGTGCTTTCTCCCAAGTAAGGAGGCATAGAGGCTTCTCCATAACCCGTGTACCCTTGGTAAGAAATTTGCGTCAGGACTATGGGTGTTGTGGAACGGGAAGAACCGGAAATCGTAAACACGTGCTTCATTCTTGCTTCAAAAGGTTTGAATGTCAGCACCATTTTGTCGGGTCCCGGGGATTTGCTTTTTGATTTAAAAATGTTTCCTGTCTGGCGGGCAAACAAGTCTGCCGGATTTGTTACAGCTGCGGCTGCCGCCAAAGCCATGGATCTTTTTAGAAAATCGCGTCTTGTTGAACTCATGTTATTAGGTTATATAGTGAAATAAATAAATAGCGTTAATTACAGGTGATTCCATACCAGGGATGCTCCCTTACAGAAACTACGTGTGTTCCGTCATCAATATGGTTTATTATCCTTCCGGTGCGTATCCATCTGCTAGTTCCTTCGTAATATATATCGCTTTCCGGATCTAAGGAATTGATGCGTACGCTGCCGGCAGCATGGACAAAACGTCCGTCTCCTATATAGATGCCCACGTGGGTAATGCTTTCCGGTCTTTCTTTTGTTGCTTTGCGTCCAAAGAACAGCAAGTCTGCCATTTGCAGATTTTTCCATCCATCAGACATATCTACTTGTTCTCCCATACGCGCTTGCTGCGAAGCATCACGCAAGGTGATCACACCGTTCAGATAGAGTACTGTTTTAACCAAACCGCTGCAATCCATGGCTTTGATGGATGTTCCTGCCCACATATAAGGAAATCCCACAAATTGCAAAGCCGTAGCAATGATGTCTTCTGCCATAGGATTGGCTTTCAATGCCCATTTTTGGAACGGTTCGGCATCGTAGCGGGACACATATGCCTCTTTTCCATTAGGTAACAAAACTTTGTAATAAGAAGGCATCACTCCCTTAAGCTCTACTACGTTGCCCCACACTCCATCAGATACTACCGGAGCTCCCGGTTGCGGAGCCGCTCTAAACAACGTATAATGTTTGTTGATGAGCACTTTTTCTGCCGCAGCCCACATATCAAATGCCTCTTTGTTCATTTCCTTTACACTGGGAGAACTAACCCAGGCAATATAGCCTTCCGGTGTTCTGACTCTTGTCCAACCGCTTCTTTTTTCCAGAATTTGCAGAGGTGTTCCCATCAATGTCTGAGTAGCAGATTCAAAACCATATCCGGGACCGTATCTTAAATTGATTACAGACTGTGCCGTAACGCCATACACGTTGTCCTCCAATGCCGGGGCCGGTAATAAAGTAAGGCTGTCCTCCAATGTGATTCCGACGGAAGCTGCTGCTGCAACAAGTGCCGGTCCGGCACTTTCTTCTGTTGTTGAACCACGAACAATGTAAGACTTGGAACCTTTTTGTTTTTCAAAATTGACTTCGTATACCTTTTCTCTTCTGTCAGGCGCCAATCCTTTTTTTATGTTTCCGGAAATATCGGAAAGCTTGTTCAGATTTTTGCCGTCTCCACATCCCGTGAAAAGGGCAAACACAACCATTACGGTCAAGAAATAATGCACTTTCTTCATAATACACAAATTTATAGCAATTCTTTGATTTGACAAAGCAACCTGTTTACCTTTGCATTATGCAAAGATACCGTTCTTTTACCGGATATTTTATAAAAACATACGGAACACGCCTTCAGAAGGTTGTGATAGATGCCGGTTTTACGTGTCCAAACCGTGATGGGACAATAGGCACAGGAGGTTGTACGTATTGCGACAACCGTGCCTTTCATCCCGGTTACAGCACCCCGGACAAACCCATTGCTCAACAAATTGACGAAGGCATAGCCTTTCACAAGGTACGTTACCGCAGAGCAGGCGGGTATTTGGCTTACTTTCAACCCTACTCAAACACATATGCACCGTTAGATGCATTACAAAATACCTACAACCAAGCTTTGGCCCATCCTTTGGTAAGAGGAATTGTTATAGGGACACGCCCCGACTGTGTAGATATGGAAAAATTGGATTATTTCCGGGATTTGGCCAAAAAGCACATCGTACACTTGGAATACGGCATTGAGTCCTGTTACGACAAAACACTGCAACGTATAAACAGAGGACACACAGTGGCACAGACGGACTGGGCTATTCAAGAAACATCGTCCAGAGGACTGCATACAGGTGCACACTTGATATTTGGATTGCCGGGAGAAAGCAAAGAAGAAATGCTTGCCCAAGCGCATATTCTGAACAATTGGTCCATTACCTCCTTGAAACTCCACCAACTTCAAATTGTCAAAGGGACTGCCATGGAAAAAGAATTTGAACGGTATCCGAAAGATTTTGTCACTTTTTCCCTGGAAGCCTATATTGATTTTGTCATAGACTTTCTAGAACTCCTGCGTCCGGACATCTTCATAGAACGTGTGGCCGGAGAAGTTCCTCCGCGCTTTGTGCGCTCTACCCCGTGGGGTCTTATTAGAAACGTTGAAATATTAAGATTGTTGGAAAAAAGACTAAAAGAACGCAACACCTTTCAAGGGGCTCGTTACAAAAAATAGATGTCCAGCTCTTCACTCCGGGCAATAGTCTTCACCATACGCCTGTGGTTTTCTTTCAAAAACCCCGCGGACGTCATGGTATTCAATTGTTCCAACAAGGGATTGTAAAAACCTTGAACGTTGAACAATATCAAAGGCTTACTTATGATATCCAGTTGATTGAAAACGGCTGATGTAAAAAATTCATCCAAAGTACCATACCCTCCCGGGAGGGCCAACAACACATCGGCTGTTTCAATCATGTGTTTTTTTCTGGATTCCAAATCCGGCACATACACCATGTGCGTCAAGCCTGTGTGTGCCAATTGCATTTCTTCTATCAGATCAGGAACCACTCCTTCCACAGAACCTCCGTGACGCAACACACTGTCAGCCAAAATACCCATCAACCCCACGTGTGTACCTCCGTACACCAACTCTACCTGTTTTTTGGCCAAATAAATACCCAGTTCACGAGCTTGTTGAGCAAAAACGGAATCGTTCCCTGCGTGAGAACCACAAAAAACGCTAATCCTTGCCATACAATGTATCTACAATAACAGCTATGGCTCCGTCTCCGGTAACGTTGCATGCCGTTCCAAAACTATCCATAGCAATATAAAGAGTTATCATCAACCCAATAGCCTCTGCATCAAACCCCAAAACAGATTGCAGCACGGCAATGGCAGCCATGATGGCTCCACCGGGAACACCGGGTGCCGCTACCATGGTAACGGCCAACAAGAATATAAAGCCGGAAAACACCATAGTATCAATAGGCATACCTGACATAAACATCACCGCCATAGCACAAGCCGTAATCTTTAACATACTTCCGGATAAATGTACCGTCGCACATAAAGGAATGACAGATCCTGCAATTTTGGGATCTACGCCGCATTTGACGGCCTGTTGCAATGTAACCGGTATGGTGGCAGCAGAGGATTGCGTACCCAATGCCGTAACATAAGCCGTCATCATGGTGCGCAACAACGGAAAAGGATTCTTTTTGGCAACAAGACCGGCTACAGTAAATTGGAACAGCAGCAACAGAACAGTCAACAAGAATATAAGTACGGTAATTTTTATAAAAACACCCATGACTTGTCCCACTTGTCCTTCTGCAGCTATCTTCAAAAAGATTCCGTACACAAACAAGGGAAGCAAGGGAATGATTACCCCGCTAATGGTTTTGTTTACAATATCTCTAAACCCTGTAAGTACTTGCAACAACGGTTCGCCGTTTTTTATGACTGTCAAACCCAGTCCTAGCAAAAAGGCAAAAACAAGGGCTGACATCACCCCAAAAAGCGGTGGAAATTCCAAGGTGAAAAAGGGTGCAAGCACATCCACATCGGCCAATGCTTCTGTTTGCAACAAACCACTTGTCCCGTCTGCAGCCCCTTTCAAGAGAAAGGGATATGTCCATCTGCAAGAGAAAAAAGCAAAAAAACCTGTCAAAACAGTAGAGCCATACGCCAGGGCCATGGTGGTTCCCAGCATTTTGCCGGCCCCTTTACCCAATTCTGCTATACCGGGTGCAATCAAACCCAAAATAATAAGCGGAACTATAAAGTCTAAAAAGTTACTGAATAAGCCGTTGAACGTTAAAAAGACACGCGACAACCATGTGGGAAAGAACAATCCGGAAGGAATACCAAGCAGAATGGCTATGGCTACGCGGGCCAACAATCCAATTTTCCTTTTCTTCATAAAGCAAAGATAAACTTAATCGTCCGTTTTCTTTATCTTTGTAAGATAAAATCTTTGATCATGGAATCTTTTGAAAATCGTATAGCATTTGAAGGTCTCACCTTTGACGACGTATTGCTGCTGCCGGCCGCTTCTTCTGTCCTTCCTCGTGACGTAGACTTATCTACTCGTTTCTCAAGAAACATAACACTACATACCCCCATTGTTTCTTCTGCAATGGATACCGTTACAGACTCTACCCTGGCTATTGCCATAGCTCGTGAAGGGGGATTGGGCGTCATCCACAAAAACATGTCTATTGAACAACAAATGGAGCATGTCAGAAAAGTGAAACGGTCTGAAAGCGGCATGATTTACGACCCCATCATTATTGACCCGAATGCCTGTGTGGGAGATGCTTTAAAACTCATGCACGAAAACCACATTGGAGGTATACCCGTTGTCGACGAAAAACACCGCTTGATAGGTATCGTTACAAACAGAGATTTACGTTTTGTGGAAGATTCCGCTACTCCTATCAAAGAAGTCATGACTCATGAAAATTTGGTGACCATCAACGACGGAGCAGACTTAGAGAGTGCTACACAGTTGCTGAAAATCTATAAAATCGAAAAGCTTCCCGTAGTGGACAAACAGTTCAAACTCATTGGGCTGCTTACCTTTAAGGACATCCGTAAAATCAAAGACAACCCGTATGCAACAAAAGACAGCAAAGGCCGTCTGCGCACAGCCGCAGCTGTGGGCGTTCGGAAGGATACGTTGGAAAACGTTGAAAAACTCCTTTCCGTAGATGTAGATGCCGTTGTCATTGATACAGCCCATGGACACTCATCAGGTGTGTTGGAGACTGTGAAAAAAGTACGAAACGCCTTTCCCCATTTAGAAATCGTGGCAGGCAACGTGGCCACGGCTCAAGGAGCTTTGGCGTTGGTGGAAAACGGAGCAGACGCCGTCAAAGTGGGCATCGGCCCCGGTTCCATCTGTACCACACGCGTAGTCGCCGGCGTGGGGGTACCGCAACTTTCTGCCATTATGAAAGCATACAGCGTATTGAAAGACAAAAGAGTTCCCATTATTGCAGACGGAGGCATCCGCTATTCGGGCGATATGGTAAAAGCGTTGGCAGCCGGAGCAGACACCGTCATGGCCGGTTCTCTCTTTGCAGGAGTGGAAGAATCGCCGGGAGAAACCATCATCTTGAACGGACGAAAATTCAAGAGCTACAGAGGTATGGGATCTTTGGAAGCCATGCAACAAGGTTCAGGAGATCGGTATTTTCAAGAAGCCGAGGTGGATGTCAGCAAGTTGGTACCGGAAGGCATCGTAGCTCAAGTGCCTTACAAAGGAACGTTGAGCGAAGTGTTTTACCAAATGGCAGGTGGTTTGCGTGCGGGAATGGGCTATTGCGGCACCCCCAATTTGGCAGCTTTGAAAAAGGCGAAATTCGTACGAATCACCTCGGCCGGAGTTGTTGAAAATCATCCGCACACGGTAACTATTACAAGAGAAGCCCCCAATTATTCCAGATAGTTATGAAAAAATGGTTCTTTATACCTGTCTTACTGCTTTTGACAAGTTCTTGCACATACTTTAAAAATTGGTTTGGAGCAGAGCCGGAACGGTTGGCTCAAATTGGAAAAGAAGTACTGTACAAAAAAGACATGGAAGGATTGTTAACAAGCGCACTTTCTCCTACAGATTCCACACACCTTACAAACCATTATATAGACGTGTGGGCTATTGACAATCTGTTATTGAAAAAGGCAGAGGAAGAATTGACAAAAGAAGAAAAAGACGTAAAACAAGAATTGGCAGACTACAGAAAATCTTTGCTTGTGTTCAGATATCAAAAAAAATATGTGGAAAGCAGAATAGATACACTGGTAGCTCAAGAAGAAATTACAGATTACTACAACAACCACCGGGAGCAATTCTTGCTAGATGCACCTCTGCTAAAAGCAAGATACATCAAAATTCGTCTTCAGTCTCCGTACTTGCCTATGGTACGCAACATATACCGCTCTTACCGACTGGAAGACATACAGCAACTGAATCGTTTGTGTGAAAGTTCTGCTGAAGTATACACCCATTATGAAGACAAATGGCTTACCCTCCGTCAACTGGCACAAGATTTGCCGTCTCAAGTCAGAGGAGATGTATATGCCCTCCGGCCAAAAGGACATATAGACACACGTGACAGCCTGTATGCCTATCTGGTATCTGTTTACGACTACTTGGACGAAGGCGTGCCGGCACCGGAAGCTTTCAAAGAAACAGAAATCCGCCAAAACATTTTAAGCAGAAGAAAACAACAACTGCTTAAAGAGCTGGAAAAAGAAGTACTAAAAGAAGGCTGGAACAAACAGTTGATAAAAACCTATAAAAAGGATGAGAAATAAAAGATTATTTGGAATAAACGCACTCGTTTTTCTGTTGATGACTATTCCATCATTCGGGCAAAAATACCCGGGAGGATTGGTGGACAAAGTAGTTGCTTTGGTTGGAAATGAAATGATTCAACTCTCTTCCATAGAAGAAGATGTGCAAATGCGCATGATGCAAGGTGTGATCACAGATAAAAATTTGCGTTGCGAAATCCTAGAGAACATGCTGGTTTCCAAGCTTATGCTTACGCAAGCCCGGCTTGACAGCCTGGTGGTCAATGAAGAATACGTAGAGCTAGAACTGGAAGGAAGGCTTCAAGATATCAAAACACGTTTAGGCGGAGAAAAAGCCACAGAAGAATATTTTCACAAACCCATTTTCAAATTAAAACAAGAATGGAGGGAACTGTTCCGTGAACAAAGCCTTACGCGTGATATGCAATCCACCATTACACAAGAAGTGCCTCCGCTCACACCAAAAGATGTAGAGCGTTTCTACAAAAAAACGCCAAAGGACAGTCTTCCCATTATCCCCATACAATACAAACTCAGCCAAATAGTATTGTATCCACCTAAAGAAGACGCCATTCTACTTGTTAAAGAACGTCTGCTAGAATTCCGTGAACGCATTATGGACGGTGCCCGGTTTAGCACCTTGGCCAGCATGTATTCGCAAGACCCCTACTCTGCACGACGGGGAGGAGAACTGGGCATGGCATCCAAACAAATGTATTGGCCGGCTTTTGGAGACGCAGCCATTGTGCTGAAAGAAGGACAAGTATCGCAAATAGTAGAAACTCCGGATGGGTTTCATTTGATACAAATGATAGAAAAAGAAGGCGATATGTTCAATGCCCGCCACATCCTACTGAAACCGGAAGTTCTCAGCACAGACAGAGTAAAATGCCTGAACGAACTTGACAGTTTGACAACGCTCATCAAAGCAGACAGCCTTTCGTTTGAAATAGCCGCCATGAAACATTCGGAAGACCCTTCCTCCAGACTTAACGGAGGACGCATGTCTGATGAAGATACGGGCTCTATGTTTTTTGAAAAAGACCAACTCAACACAAACGATTACAACGTATTGAGAAACATGAAAGAAGGGGACATCTCTTCTGCATTTGAAAGCCGTGATACAGAGGGAAGAGAAGGAAACGTGATTTATAAAATCATTCGATTGGATAAAATCATCCCGGCACATACGGCTGACTTAAAAGAAGATTACAGCCTCATACAAAACATGGCCGCCAATACACAAATGATGCAGGCTATAGAAGACTTCATCAAAGAAAAACAAGAAACCACCTACATACGTATAGACCCCCTCTTCAGAGATTGTGCTTTCCAAAGGGACGGCTGGATAAAATAATGAAAACACTCCGGTTTTTTCTACTTACGCTTCTAGGAGTCGGCTTGTTTTTCAAGCCTTATGCTCTCATGGCACAGAGTACAAAGGAGTATAAAGAAGAAGAGAAAATCCATTTGCTAAGTGCTAAAGAGGCAGAAATGTACGAACTCTTTGGCGTAAATTACCGGAAAGTAACCGGCCCTGCCCAATTCCTACACAACAACACGTATATCCTTTGCGATACAGCCCTGTGGAACACCCAAGAAAACTGTTTGGACGCAGTAGGCAATATTGAAATCATCCAAGACGGTACAAAACTTACGGGAGAAACCATTCATTATATGGGAGACGCCAATATTGCAGAAGTCCGTGGAAGGGTCGTAGAGCTTATAGACAAAGACAACAACAGGCTTCGCACAAGACACTTGAACTTCAACACAAAAGACAGCATTGGGTATTTTTTCAACGGAGCTTCCATGCTCGACAAAGACAGCACCATCTTGGAAAGCCGCAGAGGCTACTACTATTCCAAAGAAAAACTGTTCTGTTTCTATGAAAATGTGGAAATAGGAACAGATACGTTAAAAATAAAAGCAGACTCTTTGTATTTTCATTCAGACATCAACTTTGCAGAATTTTGGGGGAACATTCAAGCATGGCATGCAGACGGATTTTTGACTTCAGCTGAAGGTACGTATGATAAAGACAAGGAATGGCTGCATTTCAAAGACAACGTACTCATTATTACCCAAGAACAAGAAATACGAGCACAAGATGTCTTCTACGACAGAAACAACCTTTCAGGCGTATTAAAAAAGGACATACAAGTGCGCGATACCACACAACAAACACTCTTACTGGCAGATCGTCTGGATTTTACAAGGCAACCGGATTGGGTACAAGCTACAGAAGACCCCGTTTGGATTGCGTACGAAAAGGACAAAGAAACATTGGCTACCGATTCTCTTTTTTTAAGAGCAGACACCTTACGCCTTTTCACTGTTACCTACGGGACCATGGACTCTTTGGAAAGAGAAAGGGCTTTGGCTCGGCAATCCGTTCCCGTAAGAGGACAGCCCGGAACAGCAGACACCTTGGACGCCCTCACTCCTGCAGACTCCACACATACCTCTGTGCCGGAAGAAACGTTACAGGAAATAGCGCTATCAGACAGTACGGCAACAGAATCTGCAAACTTTGCCATAGACACCACAGATATCCATACGTTTTTACTCTATGCAGACAGTCTGTTGCTAGCTACCGTACACCACCTGGGTGATAGTTTGTTGCAAACCACAGAAGTGCATTTGTTGTATGCATACAACAAAGTCAAGGCGTATAAAAGCGACTTGCAATCTGTCTGCGACTCTATGGTATTCAACAGCATAGATTCTATTTTACGCCAATACGGAAAACCCGTATTGTGGAATGAAGAGAGCCAGTTGAGTGCAGACAGCATTTGGTTTCGTTTTAGTCGTGACTCTTTATACAAAGTAGACTTTTATACGAACGCATTCCTCATATCTCAAGAAGAAGACTTTTTCCATCAGATAAAAGGAGATCTGATGCAGGCGCACATAAAAGACAACGACGTATACAAGTTTGATATCTTGGAAAATACAAAAGCCCTTTTTTATATTCCGGAAGACAGCCTGATCACGTCATTGAACATCAAAGAGTGTGATGAAATGCATGTGTTTCTTGAAGAAAGAAGGGCCCGACGCATTGTCTACAAGCAATCTGTCAAAAGCGATGTCATACCTCTTTTTGATTTACGCAAAGACCAAGAAAAGTTGGCCGGGTTCCAGTGGCGAGAAGGAGAAAGACCGCCGGACAGACATGCCATAACAGACCGTACGATCGTAAGCATTGTGTACGAACCGGAACAAATCTATAAAGAACCTCTATACCCTTATACGCTAAGATTCTTTCCTATAGAACATTCCCGCTCCGATGTCACAAAAAGCGCATTACCCGGTGCGGCTCAGAAAGAACTTGGCGCGAGAGAAAGAATGCCGTCTGCGGAGCCCACATCGGTACCAACGCAAAAGACAGAACGCATTCCAAAAGACACGAGAAAAAGCACACCTACAAGGGAACTGAAACAACTTCAATTAAAGAGTAAGGAACTGATACAATTGTAAAGCATCTCTTGCTGTACTCAAGTTCAGCTTGTGCTCCTTTATGTAGGTATCTATTTCTGTTTTCCTGTCCGGGAAGAATTTTCTAAAGTTCCTTTTTGACGTATTATACAGCTTCTCTCCATCATAAAGCAAAGCATAGTGGGCAATAGAATATGGAATCCTTCGTAAACTCTTTAAACGTTCAGACCTGTTGCCATCCATGTCGTAAATCATATCTACACTGGAAATGGCAGAAGTAGCATCTGTCGTTCCATAAGCCCCAATCTTCTGATCTGTATGTACGTTCACTACAGATCTAAGGCACAAAGCAGTAGCTCCTGAAGTAGCAATGATGCGCGTCCATATTTTATCATGCCTCAAGTAGGTATCGGGACCTATCGAAAGCAAACGGGCTGCATTTTGATTCTTCATTTGCAAGGTGTCTTTATTGGCATCTATAAAGTGCAATTCCGACCCCGGCAAATAAATATTCATAATTCCGTCTGCAGTACTTCTATCATGAAAAAGTACGGTGCCTTTTTGAAATTCTTTATACATGTATATCATGTCGTCGGGAAGAATTTCATTCAAATCTGTTCCAATAGCCGCCTCTACCATGCCGCGTTTGATTGTTTGAGCTTGAGTGACAATAGGGCATAAAAGAAGCATCGCTATTATGGAAATAATAGACAAAACATTTCTTTTCATAGCTAATGGTTTTACCAGGCGTAAAGAGGCAACCCGCCCATCAATTCTTTTACTCTTTTCTTAACACGCTCAATAACCACTTGGTCTTCCGGATTGCTCAGCACTTCGTCTACCAAAGCCACAATCGTTTCCATATCGTGTTCTTTCAGACCGCGTGTGGTTACAGCCGGCGTTCCTACGCGAATACCTGACGTTTGGAAAGGTGAACGCGAATCAAAAGGTACCATGTTTTTATTCACGGTGATGTCTGCTTTTACCAATACGTTTTCTGCTACTTTTCCGGTAAGTTCCGGGAACTTAGAACGCAAATCAATCAGCAGCAAATGGTTATCCGTTCCTCCGGAAACCAATGTGTAATTCCTTTCAGAGAAAGCCTTGGCCATAGACTGTGCATTTTTCTGCACTTGAATTTGATAATCTTTAAATTCCGGCTGCAGGGCTTCAAAGAAAGCTACTGCTTTAGCAGCTATCACGTGCTCCAGAGGTCCTCCTTGAACACCTGGGAAAACACTGGAATTGATCAAAGAGGACATCTTTCTTACTACCCCTTTTGGTGTTGTAATTCCCCACGGGTTGTCAAAGTCTTTTCCTATAAGGATAATACCTCCTCTGGGGCCACGTAACGTTTTGTGTGTGGTAGATGTCACTATGTGAGCATGCTTGACGGGGTTGTCCAACAGACCGGCGGCTATCAGCCCGGCCGGATGCGCCATGTCTACCATGAAAATGGCTCCAACTTTATCAGCAATCTGACGCATTCTGGCATAATCCCATTCTCTGGGGAAAGCGGAACCTCCTCCAATAATCATTTTGGGTTTGTGTTCCAAAGCCAAACGCTCCATTTCATCGTAATCAAGCGCTCCCGTCTTTTCATCTAATGTATAAGCAACAGGATTGTAGAGAATCCCCGAAAAGTTAACGGGCGAACCGTGCGTCAAGTGGCCTCCGTGTGCCAAGTCCAATCCCATAAACGTATCACCGGCCTTCATGCATGCCAGAAAAACGGCCATGTTGGCTTGTGCACCCGAATGCGGCTGCACATTGGCATACTCTGCTTCAAACAATTCACAAATTCTGTCAATACACAATTGTTCAGACTTGTCAACTATTTCGCATCCTCCGTAATAACGTGCTCCGGGGTATCCTTCTGCATATTTGTTTGTTAATACAGACCCCATGGCATCAAGTACTTGAGAACTGACAAAGTTCTCAGATGCAATCAGTTCAATACCATTAATCTGACGATTCTCTTCCTTTCTGATCAAATCAAAAAGTGCAATATCCTGTTTCATATTTTTAAAATGTAATCTATTACTCTTCACCGGCTACTTCAACTTCTACAGTAGCTGAAATATCGCGGTAAATTTTAACAACTGCCGGATGAACACCTATTTCCTTAAGGGCATCTTTCCCGGGAAACGTGATGTTCCGTCTGTCAACTTCCATTCCCTGTGCAGCAATAGCCTCTGCCACTTGAATGTTGTTCACAGAACCGAATACTTTCCCTGTACCGCTTACTTTTGTGGTAATAGTTAAGCGCATACCTTCCAGTTTGTCTGCCAGAGCTTGGGCTTCTTTACGAACTTCGGCTTCTTTATGAGCACGCTGCCTCAAGTTCTCTTCGTGTACTTTCTTAGCTGACGGAGTCGCCATGATGGCCATCCCTCTGGGGATTAAATAATTTGTGGCATATCCGTTACGAACTTGTACTATGTCGTCTTTATCTCCCAGATTGGGAACGTCTTGTTTCAAAATAATTTCCATACCGGTTCCTCCTTATTTAAGTAAGTCTGTTACATAAGGCAACAAGGCCAAGTGCCTGGCACGTTTCACCGCCTGAGCCACTTTCCTTTGGAATTTTAAAGACGTACCGGTAATTCTGCGCGGCAGAATTTTACCTTGTTCGTTTAAGAAACGTTTCAAAAACTCAGGATCTTTATAATCTATATACTTAATCCCTGCCTTTTTAAAACGACAGTATTTTTTCTTCTTCACCTCAAATGTAGGTGGGTTTAAAAAACGAATTTCTTTATTTGCCATGATTAATCCTCCTCGTCAATGTCAATGTCATCATCCAAATCCGGTTTCTTCACTTTAGGAGCTGGTTTTTCTTCCTTTACAGGCACCGGGTCTTTTGATTTTGTGTTTCTCTTTTCTGCATACGCTATGGCATGTTTGTCCATAGCAAATGTCAAGAAACGAATTACGCGTTCGTCCCTGCGGTATTGCAATTCCAATCTGGCAACAAAGTCCGGTGTTGCCTTAAAACCGATTAAATGGTAAAAACCGGTTGATTTTTTCTGGATGGGGTAAGCTAATTTTTTCAGCCCCCAGTCCTCCTCGTAAACAATCTCGCCTTCACCGGCCAGGATTAGATCACGATACTTTGCAACCGCTTCCTTCATCTGAACATCAGACAAAACGGGAGTTAAAATGAAAACGGTTTCGTACTGTCTAAGCATAGTTACTGATTAATTAATGATTTAAATATAAAAGGGCTGCAAAGATAAGGAATTCTTGCAGCCCTACAAATTATATGTAAGGAAAATTCCTTATTGTTTTACCGGTGCATTCTTTAATGTTTCTACCAACAAGTCCCAGAATTTCTGGACAGTGGGTATCAAACAACGCTCATCGGGTGAGTGAGGTGACCGAATAGTAGGTCCAAAAGAGATCATGTCCCAATGCGGATAGTGGCCTCCTAAAATACCGCACTCCAAGCCTGCATGGATGGCTTTCACTTCTGCATCTTTCCCGTACATTTCTTTGTACGTTTTCAACATGGCCTGCAAAATGGGTGATTCCATGTTGGGCTGCCAGCCGGGATATGCCCCGGAAAAAGAGCTCTTTGCTCCTATATTGGCAAAACAGCAAGCCAAGGCCGTACCCATATCGGTTTTGGCCGTATCTACCATACTCCGTAACAAGCAATGCACTTCTGCTTTTCCTTCTTTGGCTTTGAAAATAGCCAAGTTGGAAGACGTTTCCACCAATCCGGGCATGGAATCACTCATGGCCCATACACCATTGGGTGCTGCATAAACAGCCCTTACTATTTTACGGGCCGTCTGGTCGGGGATGATTTGTGCAGGAACCTCTGTCGGCAACAAGTTGACTTTTAAGTCGGGGTCTACAAATTTCAATTCATCTTGTATGACTTTCGCCATAGCAGCCACAGCTTCCTCTATTTGTGCTTTTTTTGCCGATTCATAAGCAATGATGGCATCTGCTTCTCTGGGTATAGCGTTTCTTAAATCGCCCCCCTCTGCTGAAGCCAGACGTATTTGATGCGTTTCCATCAAGTGGTGAAGCAAGCGAACAAGGACTTTGTTGGCGTTTCCTCTTCCCAAAATGATATCCATTCCGGAATGGCCGCCTTTCAATCCCGTTATGTTCAAACGAGCCCCCTCCCAGCCTGCCGGCGTTTGCTCCATATCAAAGGCCAATGTAAAAGAACCGTCTTCTCCTCCTGCACAACCAACATACAACTCCCCTTCGTCTTCGGAGTCCATATTCAACAAAATATCTCCTTTGAGTACACCCGGCTGCAATTCGCGAGCTCCGGTCATTCCTGTTTCTTCTTCCGTCGTAAACAAGGCTTCTATGGGGCCGTGTACTAAGTCGTTGGCTTCCAAGACAGCCATAGCGGCAGCTACTCCCAGACCGTTATCTGCTCCCAGAGTCGTTCCTGTGGCATAGAGCCAATCGCCCTCAATCCTGGGAACAATCGGATCTTTCTCAAAATCGTGTACCGTATCTTTATTCTTTTGCGGAACCATATCCATATGCGCTTGCAAGATGATTCCTTTCCTGTTTTCCATACCCGGTGTGGCCGGCTTGCTTATAATGACGTTTCCTACAGGATCAACGATTGTTTCCAATCCCAATTTTTTTCCAAAGTCAGCCAGAAAAGCACGGATTTTTTCTTCTTTTTCAGAAGGTCTGGGAATTTGTGTCAAAGCGTAAAAATGTTTCCAGACCTGTTCAGGTTTCAGATGTGTAATGTCCATATACTAATTTTTAATTGATGATAAAATTCATTGTTTTTCCTTTTTGATACACAGGAATACGTGCTTGAAGCAATTCTTTCTGTCCGTCTGCCAAACGCACAGTAACCACAGCAGGCTGCCTATAGTACAAACGAATACCGGAACGTGCACGGGTTTCATCCATTTGAATATCAAACGCCAAATCTTCTTTTTCCGTACTCAGTTCCAAAGTTATAGGTCGTCCGCCAATACTTCCCGAGGGCAACAAACCTTCCGATTCCGAAAAACGAAACGCCACGTAACGCATCTGTTCCTTATCAGGCACTACGTCTGAGCTCAGGTGCGTTCTGCCCGTAACGGTTTCCCCCAGAAAAAGCCTCAGATACTCTTCTTCCATGCGCCGCATCTCTTCAACGGCTGCCCCCATAGCCTCTCCGCTGTACACCGCATCTGTATCTCCTGTAATAATGGCAAGCCGAGTTTCACGCAGCCTGAAGATATTGCGGGCTGCTTCTTCTGCCCGTTGTTCTTGCGTTTTTTCTACGCGTTGCGTTTGCTGTACCGGAATAGCAGATACTTCTTGACCTTTCACCACGGAGCGATACAGCGTGGTCTGCTCCTCTTTTATATTCTGAATGATACCGGCATCGGACACGTCTTGCATGACGTCAACCGATGGAAACCTCCAATTGTGCTCTTTGGGCACATGAGCGTCGGATAAGAAAATCAAGCCTTGTGATGATAATTGCAAAAACCAAGGTTCCGTTTTTCCTTGCGTAAGGTTTGCCACAAACAAAGCATGCGGATCTGCTTCCAATAAGGGAGTCATCTCTATCCTACTCAATTCATACGTTGTGGTTTGGGCTTGCCCTGCATCCATACCCAAATATTTTCTGGCATATTTTGCATAAGGTCCCGGGTTGAAAATGGTATATTGAGCTTCAGCCACAATACGTACACAAGTCCTGGGTAGGCTATACACTACCGCCCCTTGCGGAATCAATTGACCTTGCGTTACGGGCTGTGCTGTTGCGGTTGCCCATAAACTAACGGTCAGCAATAAAATGATCAACTTTTTCATGACTGTGTTTTTTGTTTTACCTACAAATTCCGAGCCTCATCAGACGGGATTCTTTTCCAGCGCCTGTGACTCCAAAGCCAAAGATGCACATTTTGCCGGATATCTGCCTCAAGCAGCCGAGCAAATGTTTCCGTAACTACCCCTGAATTTTCTGCCTTTGCATCTTTTGTTATAAGACGGAAACACAAAGTATATTTCCCTCTGCTTTCCTCTTTCACTGCACCATACACTACGGCAAATCCATGTTTTACGGCCAAATACTCAGGGCCGGCGATCATCAACGTAGGCCTTCCCAAAAAGGTTGCAGCTATACTTTTTCCTGCCGGTCCGGGACATTGGTCGGCCACCATGGCATAAACACTCGGTATGTTTTTATGTGCATCCATGTACCTGGCCAATTGTTTGCTTTCCAATATACGCCACCCTGTTTTGTGACGACTGCGCATACGGTGCATGACGGCTTCAAACACCGGAGAATTCACTCTCTGGTATACCATGTGCAGCCTGTTTTGGGGATACCCGCAAAACATTTCGTACTGCGGACAACTACACGTCTTCAAAAACTCCCAATTGCCTATATGTGGAATCATGACCACCACACTTCTTCCTTCCTTGTTCAAATCTTCCAACACGTGGGCACCTTCCACTGAAAATCGTTTGAGCATTTGTTTGCATGGGGCTGTGAAAAGCCACACACTCTCTGCAACCACTCTTCCCAAATAGCGGTAAAATTGTTTGGCTATATCAAATCTTTCCTTTTTTGTTGTTTCCGGGAACGCTCCCGCCAAATTGTCTAGAATCACAGCTCTTCTATACCCACCCCATTTCATAGGCAGCACAACAAAAGCATAAGAAATTCCATACAGTATGGGCAAAGGCAATAAACTGACCAGGCAAATCAAAGGAAACAACACAAAGCGAACAATCTGCACAAAAATGGTCTTCATAACCAAACAAAGTTATCAAAATTATCTTATTTTTGCCGGATAAACACTTTAACTAACCTAAAAATACTATGTTCAAAGGACAACCAAAAGGATTGATTTCCGCCGCGCTCGCCAACATGGGCGAACGGTTCGGCTTTTACACAATGATGGCCATCCTGACATTGTTTATTTCGGCAAAATTTGGCCTGGATGAAACAACGACGGGAATCATCTATTCCATTTTCTATGCCCTTATCTATGTATTGGCCTTAGTAGGCGGTATTATAGCAGACAAAACAAAAAATTATAAGGGTACTATTTTAACGGGAATCATTATGATGGCCGTAGGCTATGTCATTATAGGTTACCCCACACCCACACCCGTGCCGCACTTAGGCCTGTATTTGGCTTTGACTTGCGTGGGATTGTTTGTGATTGCTTTTGGCAACGGACTGTTTAAAGGAAACTTGCAAGCCGTTGTGGGACAAATGTTCGACAACCCCAAGTACGAATCGGTACGTGACAGAGGATTCCAAATTTTCTACATGTTCATCAACATCGGAGGATTCTTTGCCCCATTCTTCGCCATTGCCGTACGTAACTGGTGGCTGCAATTGCATAATTTCGCCTATAACGAAAAATTGCCGGAACTGTGTCACGGATTTATCAAAGGCACCCTGGGAACGGAAGCCCTTGAGAGTTTTAACCTCTTGGCAACAGAAGTGAGCCAAGCCCCCGTTGAAGACTTAGGTGCTTTTGCCAACGAATACTTGAACGTATTTAACACCGGGTTCCATTACGCCTTCTTTGTGGCTATCGTGGCTATGCTTATTTCATTGGTTGTTTTCATTGTGAACAAAAACAAATTCCCCGATGTCAAAAAGCAAGTGGAAGAAGCTGCAGGAACAGATGCACCTAAAGTGACGAAAATGGAAGTGGCTGAAATCAGAAAGCGTGTGATGGCTTTGTTTGCCGTATTCGGTATTGTCATTTTCTTCTGGTTCTCCTTCCACCAAAACGGACTTACCCTCACCTACTTTGCAAAAGACTATACAGATGTAAGCAAAATAAACATAGACCTGGGATTCACCAAAATAATAGGTGCAGAGATTTTCCAATCAGCCAACCCCTTATTTGTTGTTCTACTGACATTTGTAGTTGTAGGATTGTTCTCCTGGCTCAACAAAAAAGGAAAAGAGCCTTCCACCCCCAAGAAAATTGCCATAGGTATGGGTATTGCTGCTTTCGCATACTTGATTATGGCCATTTTCTCATACAATCTGCCGCTATTGAGCGAGGTAAAAGAAATGGGAGGTTTGCCGCAAGCCTTGAAAGTAACACCGGCATTGCTCATTGTCACCTACCTTATATTGACTATAGCCGAACTGTTCATCAGTCCGCTGGGGCTCTCCTTTGTATCTAAAGTAGCTCCACCGCACATGCAGGGATTGATGCAAGGAGGATGGTTAACGGCTACAGCTGTTGGAAACCAACTGCTTTTCATAGGAGCCATCATGTATAAGAACATCCCCATCTGGCTCACTTGGTCGGTATTTGTGGTAGTATGTCTTATATCTATGATTGTCATGGCATCTATGGTTAAATGGCTGGAAAAAGTGGCAGAATAACAAAAAGGCTGAGCAGGTCTGCCGGTTTCTACGCAGCAGGAGCTATTATCTGCTGGTCAACCGTAGCTACGGCTTTTAAATGGGCTCTCGCCTGTTTTACACCTGCCTCCCTCCTGTTTGTTGCCACAACAAGCGCAATCGCCACGTTATCCCTATTGCTTTTAGCTACGGGACAACGTGGCGTTTTGCTTTCTGTTCCTCGCAATGCTTGGTACAGAGCTGCTTTTCTGGGATTGATCAATCCCTTTTTGTATTACCTGATTCTCTTTAAAGCCTACAGCCTGCTACCGGCACAGGTAGCCCAGGCACTCAACATGGTATGGCCCCTGTTGTTGGTTCTTTTGTCCATTCCCATTTTGGGACAAAAAGTCAAATGGCTGAACATCGTAGCCCTATTGGTCAGTTTTATAGGAGCTCTGTTTGTAGCCATGCAAGGAAATCCCGGCTCCCTATTTGATGGTACGCTTCACATCAAAAACCCATGGGGTATTGCTCTTGCCTTGGGCAGTTCTCTTCTTTGGGCCGTGTATTTTCTGTTGAACATGAAAAACAAGGTATCCGGCCCGGCAGGTCTGCTCATGAACTTCCTCTTTGCCTGGATATATATAACCGTGTATCTGTTGGTACAATTCCTACTGACCAAAAAAGGAGTACTCGTTGCGGAAGGCACTGCCACACTTTTTCCGGCCTCTGCCTATACGCTACGCAGCTTTCTGTCTGCCATCTATATAGGCATATTTGAAATGGCCGTACCTTTTGTCATATGGCTCAAAGCCCTTACCCTGGCCAAAAACACAGCGGCTGTCAGTTCCCTTATTTACATCTTCCCGTTCCTGTCCCTACTGCTTATCCATTATGTACTGGGAGAACCTGTTTTCCCTTCTACTCTTATAGGTCTTGTACTCATTGTGGCTGGTGTACTCTTGTCACGGTTTTCAGACTCCACAAAATCCCGTACCTTTACCCGGTAATAAACACGTCAATCAACACTCATGAACCACAAAACGGCTGTCGTTATCCTCAATTGGAATGGAAAGCATTTTCTAGAACGTTTCTTGGACGTATTGCTGGAACGTACACCACAACCGTGGGCACAAGTATATATAGCAGACAACGGGTCCACAGACGAGTCCGTTTCCTGGCTCAAAGAAACGCACCCCAATCTGCCTCTTATCCTTTTTGACAAAAATTACGGATATACGGGCGGATACAACAAGGCTTTGCGACAGATAGACGCTGATTATTACGTATTGCTCAACTCAGACGTGGAAGTGTCACCTGACTGGCTGCCTCCGCTTGTAGAGTACTTGGAGCAAAACAAAGAGTACGGCATTTGTATGCCCAAGGTGTTGTCCTGGACAAAACAAGACACCTTTGAATACGCCGGTGCTTGTGGCGGCTACATAGACCGGCTTGGGTTTCCCTTTTGCCGAGGCCGCATCCTTACCCATATAGAAAAAGACGAAGGCCAATACGACCACCCCGTTCCCGTATTCTGGGCCAGTGGCGTATGTATGGTCGTACAAGCTGACTTGTTTCACAGGTTGGGTGGCTTAGACGATGATTTTTTTGCCCATATGGAAGAAATAGATTTTTGCTGGCGGGCGCATTGGGCCGGTTACCGGGCAGCCGTAGTACCGGCTTCAACCATTTTCCACGTGGGTGGCGGCACCCTTCCCAACGATTCCCCTCACAAACTATATCTCAATTACAGAAACAACTTGCTCATGTTGTATAAAAATTTAAGCAGAAGGGGCGTTGTTTTCATCTTGCCGGCTCGTTGGTTTCTAGATCATGTATCTGCCATCACCTATTTTTTCCAGGGAAAATGGAGTTTTATGGGATCTGTATACAAAGCCCATATACATTTTTGGAAAAAACTTCGCTTCATGAAAAGGCACAAAGACGTTCCGGCTCCCAATCTTAGGGGCGTAATGTATCGCGGGAGCATTATTTTACGGTTTTTCTTGTCTTTCAAAAAGATTGTGTTCAGCAAGCTCCGGATGGAATAAGACGGTGCAACCCTATTCCGTTAAGGGATGTTCTTTTAAATAAGCCATCAGTTCTTCCGTTGTGACAAAGCACATGCCAAAATGATCGCCTACCCAAGCGCCAGTCTTCTGAAGGCTGTATGTTTGTAATCTAAACAAACATAAGCCCCAAAGTTTTTGTAAATTGGATTTTTTTAACAAACAATTTATTCACTAAAACCTGGGACTTATGCAGACCAAAAGTAAAAGTACAACAATCAGTTTTAAAGGACAAAACATTTATGTAGGAATTGATGTCCATTTAAAAAGTTGGAAGGTTACCATCATAGTAAATGATATGGAACATAA
>Ga0265294_10000948_pt1 | contig 39191 bp, 24 predicted proteins | sample MunlanPumphouse3_FD_192504 | JGI IMG/M metagenome (GOLD analysis project Ga0265294, IMG submission 192504) | Groundwater microbial communities from a municipal landfill in Southern Ontario, Canada - Pumphouse #3 | ecosystem: Environmental > Aquatic > Deep subsurface > Groundwater | place... | reverse complement strand
GGAGATCATGCAAGCCAGGATTTCCGCTTCACCCGCATCGGCCAGGGCATGGAGCAGAGCCAGAGCGCCCACATCATCCACATCCTCAGCCATATCCGTATCAAAGATGATTTTTGCCGGTGCACCCAATACGGAACCGCCGCAGGCCCAGATCAGCAAAGCGGCCAGGCACAAAGCCGCCGCAGTTTTTCGATATATTTTATTCATAGTCATTTTCATTCCACTTTCGTTTTTCACGCTCGCTGAAAGCGACTGGCGCAATCTAGTTGCCCGAATTAGACTCCCTGCAGCCCCCCGGAGTCAAGCGAGTAAGCTCTGCTGGATGGGGATTGGCTTCCGACAAGTCTTTATCATAGCCTCAATTCCTGATAGCCTCTGAGGCCATTTGGGTCCGCCGGAAGCGGTCCCGGAGAATACGTGAATCGATATGGCATGGATTTATCTCATCATAGCGGGCGCCTTCGAAATTGCCTGGCCCGTAGGCCTCAAGATCGCCCACACTCATAAAATCGGCGGCACTGTCCTGGCCGTGATCACGATGATCATCAGCGGCTTTTTCCTCTACCTGGCCCAGAAAACAATCCCCATCGGGACCGCTTACGCCGTCTGGACCGGAATCGGCGCCGCCGGAGCCATGGCCGTCGGGATTCTGTTCTGGAATGACCCGCTCACCTTCTGGCGCATTCTGGGAGTCATATTCATCGTCGGCGGAGTCGTCATGCTCAAGCTGGCCAGCTAATCCGGCAACATTTTTCCTCAAAAATAGAACGCATCTGTTTCTGAGATGAGGCGAATGAGGATATAGTAGTGCTTTAACGTTGCCCCCACCAGGGCATTATGCTATATACCTTGCATATTGACCGGGCTGACAAACTGCGTTTTAAAGTTGCCCCCACCAGGGCATTATGCTATATCAGTATGGAAACAAGCTCTTGCTCGAGATTAGTTTTAAAGTTGCCCCCACCAGGGCATTATGCTATATCAACCATCAGCTTGGACCAGTCGCGTTGACGGTTTTAAAGTTGCCCCCACCAGGGCATTATGCTATATGTGCAAAAGGCTGCTGCAATGGTCGGGAAGAGTTTTAAAGTTGCCCCCACCAGGGCATTATGCTATACATGCTTTGCTCTGGCCTCTTCTGCATTTTGAGTTTTAAAGTTGCCCCCACCAGGGCATTATGCTATATAAAAATGGCAGTCTTCAAACATCGTGAGGTAAGTTTTAAAGTTGCCCCCACCAGGGCATTATGCTATACATTGCATTGCTAATATCAACAGGTGTACCTTGTTTTAAAGTTGCCCCCACCAGGGCATTATGCTATATGAAATTTTGCGAAGATGCCCGCATGCTTTTGGTTTTAAAGTTGCCCCCACCAGGGCATTATGCTATAGATTTGATGTTTGCGAACAACGCTTTCCTCCGGTTTTAAAGTTGCCCCCACCAGGGCATTATGCTATAGGACTGCCAGATGTTGAAGATACATCGCCATCGTTTTAAAGTTGCCCCCACCAGGGCATTATGCTATAATTACACCTTCAGTAATATCAACCGGATCGCGTTTTAAAGTTGCCCCCACCAGGGCATTATGCTATACCGGTGAAACAGAGATTCTCAGTGGGTTTTCCGTTTTAAAGTTGCCCCCACCAGGGCATTATGCTATACGGAACTCCAGCAAAAGACCTTTGATTTTTCGGTTTTAAAGTTGCCCCCACCAGGGCATTATGCTATATCTGTCGGAGTTTCAACTTTAAACAGAATTGAGTTTTAAAGTTGCCCCCACCAGGGCATTATGCTATAATATTTATCCAAGCTACGGAATCGATGATATAGTTTTAAAGTTGCCCCCACCAGGGCATTATGCTATAGCCTTTAAAACCTTGTATGATCCATCGTATGAGTTTTAAAGTTGCCCCCACCAGGGCATTATGCTATATAGAGTGTATGAATCTTCCCGTGGTGAGTTAGGTTTTAAAGTTGCCCCCACCAGGGCATTATGCTATACTTTCGGGAATGATGTGCCAGAGGATATTGCAGTTTTAAAGTTGCCCCCACCAGGGCATTATGCTATATGGAGCCGCTTAACTCTCTCTGAAAGGACCGGTTAAGCGGCTTCCGATTTTCACGAATCGCCTTTTTGAGGGCATTTTTACCAGATCAGAACAAAGGCTGCAAAGGGGCGTTCCTTCGACTCTGCGTCAAGGCCCAGCAGAATAATTTGTTGCTCCCAGATTCGATTCTCCATCGGAATGAGCCGCACATCCCCTTCGGGCACGTATATTTCCACTACTCTGCGCATGTAGCGGATCACCCGCTCACACTCATGAGGCTCCCCATCGAAGAGATAAAGGCTGTACTGAACCCGGTAGCCTCCCAGCGCCTCGAATTCTTTGCGAAGCAGGGTCTGATGCTTCACATCGGGCAAGTCATAGGCAAGCATCACGAGCATGGAGCCGGAAAGGGATAAAGGGATAACGTTTGGGGGCTGCCAGGTTGTTCACGAAGGATTCCACAACCAGGCGCAGGATGCTTCTCAGCCGGAATCGCCGTTCGCGATAGTGCCAGAAGGATTCCATCATCTCCGCGAATCGAGCCGCCATCGCCTTTTTATCATGCATTTCATCCATGTAGCGGATTACGGTGAGCTCTACGCAACAGCGGAAGGGCTCAATCAGGTCACAAACAAGGCTGGGCCGCGAACGGCGCAAGCGATGAATGATCCCGATTCCCGGTTCCACTCCGGAGGCTACGCATTGCCACTCCAAGGCGTGATAGAGGAACCCGTAGCCGTAGTTGAGGGCCACATTGAGCGGAGCCTGGGCATTGCGCTTTTCCCGAGCGAAAATATCGAGTGCAGCCGCCTCAAAGTAACGGGCCCAGAAAAACTTGGCCCAGTTGGCCTCCAGGCGTAGAATTCGGTTAAAGGAGTTGGGTGCCAACCTGGGCAGCGGCTCCAGGGACGGGTCCAGCGAGCGAAGCAGCGTATGCTGATTGGCCACCTTGCTCATCAGCAAATCGGAAGCCAGCTGAGTGGAATGCTTCGGATGCAGATTGCATATGCGCCAGGTCGCCTCAGGGTTTACATAGCGGCAGCGTGGTAAAATGGAGCAGGTACTCCACTTGCCCCGTTTTCGATCCCAGCATGCCATGACAACGGGGCACTGCTCGCTCAAGGCCTGCAGGCTTTGCTGACTCCAGCGCCCCCGCGAGGCAAAGCACTGCACAGAGCCGAGCACCCTTAAGGCAATCCGCTGCTTTGAGTGACACAGCATCCCCGATTCAATATGAATATCAGGCTCTTCACTCACCAGGATCAGATGATGAATCATGGCTTTTCCACCGATGGAGAGCGCAACTTTAATTTCCGGGCAAGCTCTTCGGGTAAACCCAAACCAAGAAAGGCAGCCAATTCAAATCTGTTTTTTCTTGGTTTAGGTTCTTCTTTGCTCAAAAGCGGTTTTAGTTCGATACATCCTTCTGTTTTTATCGCACTTACCTTGCACCACTTGCTTTGCGGCAGGATCGATTCTTCGGAAGTAAAGTGTGTGGTGTCTACCCCCTCTTTCGCTTTTTCTCCTTTTTTGGGAGGAATCAAAAAAACATCTCCTTTTTTGAACTCACCCACTTTGTGAGCGAAGGGCGGCAGCTTCCCGCAGTGAGATTGCCTCAAATTCACTGCATTTTCAGCGTTCAGCAAATCGACCATGTATTTGGGAAGATTTTTCCGGCTGCGCCAGGGAATGCCCAGGCGCCTCAAGCCCCTCATGGCATCATTGGTGGGAATAATTCGTTTATAATAATCCCAGCGTTTCCCTTTGGAATTCCACCCCAGCCAGAGCTCCAGGCGGTCATTGGCTTCTTTAAGTTTTCGGAGTTGAGCCACTCTCCCATCAGGGTGGATGATCCCGGACCATCCAAGAGGAGATTTAAAGGTGCCTTTACCGCTTTTTTTCTTAAAAAAACGAACCGGTTTTCCGTTTTTGAGATGAAGCGCTTTTTGAGGATTTTCCAGCCACGCTTCTAATGTATTATCACTGGGAATCCGATTTTCTGAAATTCCTCCCGCAAAGAGTTTCTCTTTCAAATTCTCTACTGTAAATTTCTTGAGATCATCTTGTTTCGAGGGTAGCAGAGAAACTCTTTGCCAGACATTTCCTTCCGGATCTACACTCCAAAATGTGCCGTCTCCCAGAGGTTTGCTTTTACTGCGGGAGCGGAGGCTGACGACGGGGCACTCCCTCTGAACCTCTCCATCCAAAGAGGATAGGTCAGGCTTGAGCCCTTCAACAGCCCGGATAACATACACATCGATACACTTTCCGCCTATCTGCCTGACTTCTTTTTTATTCTCAAAAATTCCTCCGCAATGGATATCATTCACGCCCGCACCCGGGGGGATAAAGGAGAGGATGGCCGCATCCACTCGGTGATGGGTCACATCGTTGCGGTCCTTCTTTCCCACTTTCCACCCTTTGCGTGCGGCAGAGGTGTGGAGACCGCTCGGGTTCCCAATTCGTTTGCGAATTTCTCCGGAATCCTCTGTCAAACCCATCCAGACGCAGACCATTCGGCGGAGTTGCCTGGCTAACTGAGCCGTGCGGGTCAGGTTTTCGAAATCCGGAACAGGCAGCTCCTTGGTGGGGACAAAGGAGAAGAGTTCCCGTTTTTTATCGCTCCACTTAAACGCCTTGCTCTGAGCGAGCATTTTCTCCCACGAAAGCCAGCCGAGCGAGCTATTACGGTCGGCAGCTTCCCGGGGCGTCAGATTGTCCATATCACTATTGGTCTTACTGCGAGTGAGTACCAGGTTGTCTTCTATTGCCAAACCGCCCCTGCTATCGGGGAAGAGGTGTGCCAACTGTAAGTCCGCGGCCAGTGGCTTCGGCCCCAGCGATCTTCCTGTAAATGGACAAATGGCTTCCTGTGTGACTATGCCATCCTTTGCCATTCCTCCCTGCTGGCGATAGAGCTTGAGGCGAGTCAACACGCTGCGCCCCGGTACTTCTGGAAAACCATACATTTTGGCCAGACTTTCCACAAATGCACGGGAATCACTGCTGGCGTCTGCCCGCTTCTTCTTTTCCTCTTCATTCCGGGGTGGGTCTTTGATGCACTCAATAATGCAATAATCCGGGACTGATTTTCCGCCCAGCTTATCCTTCAGCTCCTTTTCAAAAAGCTGATGGAGGAAGCCTTTGACTCCAAACGGTGAAGAAATGGCTTTCCCTTCCTTGGGTTTTCGAAGCACGCCCAGAAGAGTCTGTACCTGAGTGTATACGCCGTAATCCATCAAGGTATTGGCCATGACTTCGTAATAGCCTATCTCTTTCTTCCGGGCAGAAATTTTTTTCGGGTCAAAAGAGGTTCCGTCACGGGTCGCGTCGTTAAAAAGCTGCCTGGCCGCTTCGCTTGAGAGTTTGGCTCTATTCTTCAAAGATCGGCTGGGTGCGATCAGGTCCTTGAGTTGATCCCAAACATTGTTTTTTTGCGTCTTACCCTTCGAGGCGATTTTGAGCTTCTCTGCCTTGAGAACTTTTTTGAGTGCTTCCTTCGCCTCTTTCCAGGAAGGTGTTGCATCCGGGATCGGGTGAGCGGCCAGATATTCGATAAGGGTTTTGACGCAGTTTTCCGAGAGATTTTTCTCCGTTATCTGTCCGTTTTCTTCAAGGGGAAAATTTTGATGGGAGAGGAAGTCGCGCAGATCCTCCGGGCTGCTCTGCTTCGAAGAGCGACCGGGTGCGATCCGCTCCTTAAGCTTATCCCAGGGGCTGATTTTTTTCACTTTCTCCTGCGGGGCGATTTTGAGATTCTCAGCCTTGAGGACGGTTTCGAGCGCTTTCTTTGCCTTATCCCAGGAAGGTTTTGTCTTCGAGGTCGTGTGAGCAACCAGATAATCGATAAGGGTTTTGACGCAGTTTTCCGGGAGAGTCCGGCTAACTTGCTGTTTGCCCTCCAAAAGGATGAAACGGCGATTGGAGAGGAAATCGAGCAAATTCCATTTGCGTACGTCCGGGGTACTCCGGAGAGCACATTGGTTTTCTTCCAAGCCCCAGTGGAGTGCAAAGGGGCACTTGCCAATCTTTTTCTCGAAATGCTCCCTACACTCGTCAGGTGTTTTCCGGTTGTAGTGGAAAATGCTGGCAGCCTTTTGATCCGGTGTTGTGCAGGGAAGGAAGAGCTTCGCCATAAATTCATCTGTGCTTGAGACCAGAGAAGCATGCCGTTGGATAATATCTCTCAAATGGGCTTCCACCTGACTCCGGGGAAAGTTGATACCTCGGCCCCGACGATGATCGGATTTATTTGATGCGTATTCTTTGAGCATCTTCTCCATGCTGTTTTTTTCGGACCAAATTTTTTGGTCATCAATCGCTTTTTCCCATACTTTTCTCTCATCGTCGTTCAGAGGTCCCTTACTACCCATCAGCTCTTCCGTATATGAATAAAGCTCTTCTGCTGCCTCATCATCCACGAAAGAGGAAGAGAGCCATTTACATGCATCTTTGAGAGTAGGCTCTTCGCCCCAAGGGTAGCCGCCTTCGCCGGAGGAAAGTGCATAAAAATCGTAGCCTCGATGCGCCACTAGAGACCGAATGCAAATCGAGAGAGCTTCTTTGGAAGCCAACCCGCCCTTATAGGCTGCGCGATATCGCATAGGAAACGGGTCGCTGCGGCTCATGACGTCATCGTTCACCCAAGGCAGGCCATGCTCCTCAAAAAGAATCTTGAGCCTGCGCATACGAAGCCTCCTGTTTTTGCGAGCACGACGGGCCCCCCGATTAGTCCGCCTGCCGGCAAGAGGTTTTGGGCCGGGAAGGCTAACCATCAATGACTTGCAATAAACCAATTCTTTCCCTTTTCTAACGGCGATCCCAATGCCCTCGATTCCGATATCAAGGCCAAGCACAACGGCTTCTTCACCGTAAAAGGGATCATTCTTCCAGGAATTGATGATGGCGGCGCGGCTGAAATCTATATTTTTAATTTGCATTTCTTTTACAAAAGGCTAACAATGAAACAGGCTACTTTCTAGTCGGAAGTAGTCTACTTTAAAACCAGCACCCTTTGCAAGCGTAGAAGAGCGCATCTGAGCAAAGAAGAGGTGTGACTTCAATACGGGGCATTTCGCATGCCCCTTTTTCTTTTTCTCACCACGAATGAACACGAAGAGACACGAATCAGTGCGGGCGAAAAGACTTGTTCTCTCCGGCGTATCGTGAGAGAATGAGAGCTTTGAATCGTTGGAGAAATTTTTAGAAAGCGTTTCAAAAAAAGAACCTGAATTTATGAAGAAGAACATCATCAGTTTGTTGTGTTTATTCGCCTGTTCCTGCTTCGCCCAGGCACAGCTCACTCTCCCCGGTGCGCCGGAGGGATTTGACAAGGAAAAAGAGGGAATCGCACGGGGTAAGATCGAAACCGTCAGCTACGATTCCACCACGGTAGGCAATGCGCGCAAGGCGCTCGTTTATACGCCTCCGGGATTCAGCGCGGATGAGAAATATCCGGTTCTCTATCTGTTGCATGGGATAGGAGGAGATGAAAATGAGTGGAACAACGGTGCAAAGCCGCAGATCATTCTCGATAATCTCTATGCCGCTAAAAAGCTCGCGCCGATGATTGTGATCATGCCCAATGGGCGGGCCATGAAGGATGATAGTGCTGCGGGCAACGTCATGGCGCCCGATAAGGTGAAGGCCTTCGAAACCTTCGAGGGAGATCTGTTGAAAGACCTGATCCCGTTCGTCGAAAAGAAATACCCGGTGAAGGCGGATCGTGAAAGCCGAGCCATTGCGGGCTTATCCATGGGCGGCGGGCAATCGCTCAATTTCGGCTTGGGCAACCTGGATACATTCGCCTGGGTGGGCGGTTTTTCATCGGCTCCCAATACGAAAGAGCCGCAGAAGTTGGTTCCCGATCCTGAAAAGGCGCGCAAAAATCTCAAACTGCTCTGGATGTCCTGCGGAGATCAAGATAGGCTGATCTCCTTCAGCAAGAGGGTGAGTGATTACCTGGAAGCTGAAAAGGTCCCCCATCTCTTCTACATCGAAAAGGGCGGGCATGATTTCAGGGTCTGGAAAAATGACCTCTACTGGCTCTCGCAGCTTCTTTTCCAGTCCGCACCCAAGGTGGAAGGGCTTCCCCTTCCGGAATCCTGGGGCAAGGCTGAAAGCGCTTCGAAATAGGCCGCTTTTCGGGCCTCATATTTGTGAATTATCTTAAGAACAGGACAAGCCATCCCCGGAGATTGAAGTTGCTCTGGATTCTTAATCTGGGCTGGTATCCGTCCATGATCATCGTAGGAAGCTTCCTCCATCGCAAAGAGGTGGAGGGCTTCCTGCTGCCTTTGCTGCTTCTGACTCTGGCCGGCGGCGTCTTCCTGGGCCGGTGGCTTTTGCGCTCGCTCAAGGGAGCTTTCTCGCCTCGAGCGGTCCGGGAGGAATTCTTCCGCAGCGGCGCCTTTGTGGAAAACCTGCGGACCGGGGTGCAGGTCATCGTGGCCCGGATGAGCATCTGCGTGGTGGAGGAGTGGCGGATTCAGCGCGGATTGCCGCTGCCTCCCATTCTGGCGGAGATTCCTTTTCTGAGTAAACTGGGCAAGATGCGCGATGAGACGATGCTCCGGATGGTCGCCCGCGATAACCGTGTGCAGTACTGCGTCTCGCTGAGCAACCTTTCCTCGGGCGATATCCTCTATGACGGCGCGACGGGCAAGCTCAGTCTCTTTCTGCCGGAGCTTCGGCTGGACGAGGAGCTGATTCAGGTTCAGAGCGACCCGGCCAAAATCTGGATCATGACCGAAAAGGGATTTTACGACCGCTTGACTGATTGGTTCAGCGGCAGCACCCAGAAAATCCATGCACGGATGCGCGGAAAATTGCGCGAGCTGGTAATTGCTGAGGCGAACACTCCCGAAAACCTCGCCTTGGCCCGGAAAAATGCCGCCCTGGAACTGAGCAATCTGGTAAAAGTCCTGGCGGATAAAACCGGAGGCCATCTGATTTCCAAAGTGGATATCTCCTTCGGGAATTACCGGGAACTGGAGCCTGCTGACGAAGAAGGGCAGGAGACTTGGAAGGTGAAGGAACCCTGAGGATTCCTGATTTTTTCATCCCATTCAAATAAAAAGGAGCATCCTCTATTTGCCTTCCTCTCAGCAGGATAGGAGGTAGGTGTATAAATTCAGGAAAAAAAGATTGGACAAACCCGCTTGGGACGATATAAAGAGGCTGGCTGGTTTGTTTTATCTTGATTTCGTTGTTTTAATCATGGGAGGCTGCGGGTGCAGTTTCCGGCAAACCAGCTCCTTTTTTTTCTCCTCCGTTCTCCCGTGCGCTGCCGCTTCGGCGTTTCTGAAAAAAACGACATTTTTCCGGTTTGTCTTCTGGTGATAAATCGGCTAGAGTCGGTGCGTTAGGTTCATAATTTTCAAAATATACAGATACAAACAAATATGATGAAACAATCACGCAGAAATTTCCTGGCGGGTACTTTGGCAGGTGCTGCCGGGCTGGTTCTCCCTTCCTTTGCGGGGGCTCAGACCAAAGGATCTCAAAAACTTCTTTCTTCAAATGCAGCCGCGCCCAAGGCTCCCGTGAAGCTGGCGGTATCCAGTTACAGCTACTGGCATTTCAAGCCGGAGAAGTATCCCATGGAAGATGTGATCACCCATGCCGGAGAGATGGGAATCGCGGTCGAAGTGCTCCATCGCCAGATGGAGAGTGAGGAGAAGGCGTACCTCAACCGCATTAAGCGCCATGCTTTCCTTGCGGGTGTGGATTTATGCGCTCTGTCGATTCACCAGGGCTTCGTCTATACCGATAAAGAGGTGCTCAAAAAGAATATCGAGCATACGAAGCACTGCATCGAGCTGGCCTACCAGATGGGGATTCCTTCCATCCGGCTCAACAGCGGGCGCTGGAACACCATAAAATCTTTTGACGATTTGATGGAAGCCCGCGGCATCGAGCCGCCCATTGAGGGTTACACTCTGGATGATGCCTTCAAGATGTGTATCGATTGCATCGGTGAATGTATTCCCAAAGCGCAGGAGTGCGGTGTTGTGCTCAACCTGGAAAATCACTGGGGCCTGACCTCAAATCCCGAGGGCGTTATCCGGATTGTCGATGCCGTCAATTCACCGTGGCTGGGGATGATGTGCGATACGGGCAACTTCCTCGAAGAGCCGTATGATAAAATCGCCAAGCTGGCTCCGCGGATCGGTTACATGCATGCCAAGACCTATTACGGCGGAGGAGAGTGGTATACCCTGGATTTGGACTACGAGAGGATCGCCCGGATCGTGACCGGTGCGGGCTACTCGGGCTATATCGGCCTGGAGTTTGAAGGTAAGGAAGACGCGGCTACGGCAGTGCCCAAGAGCATCGCCATGCTGAGAAAAGCGTTCAAGCTTTAGCTGAACCAGCCCCCTCTCACGGGGCAAAAAAACAAAGAAAAAAGAGAGTATCTTCGCAGATACTCTCTTTTCTTATCTTGCTCTAAAGCAAGAGCAAGTGATTATTTAAAGAGAACCAATTAGATACCCTTCTCGATCATGTAGGAGAGCAGATCGCCCACGCGTTGGCTGTAACCCCATTCGTTATCGTACCAGCTGATCAGTTTGAAGAACTTGCTGTTCAAACCGATACCTGAACCTGCATCGAAGATCGAGGACCTGGTGCAATGAATGAAATCAGAGGAAACGACCTGGTCAGAAGTGACATCGAGAATGCCCTTGAGATAGGTTTCGCTGGCTTTCTTCATCAGATTGCAAATCTCTTCATAAGAGGTTTCCTTGACAGTCTTGACGGTCAGGTCTACCACGGAGACGGTCGGGGTGGGTACGCGCAGGGACATACCGGTCAGCTTGCCTTTGACTTCAGGGCAAACCAGACCCACTGCCTTGGCGGCTCCGGTGGTGGAAGGAATGATGTTGATGGCTGCGGAACGTCCGCCTTTCCAATCCTTGCGGCTGGGACCGTCCACCGTCTTCTGGGTGGCTGTATAGCTGTGAATAGTGGTCATGAGACCTTCTTCCAGGCCGATGCCTTCTTTGAGGAGGACATGGACCAGCGGAGCCAGACAGTTGGTGGTGCAGGAGGCATTGGAAACGATGAAATGCTTTGCAGGATCATAGAGCGTGTTATTGACGCCCATGACAACGGTGATGTCTTCGTTCTTTGCAGGAGCGGAGATGATGACGCGCTTGGCACCCGCGGTGATGTGACCTTTGGCCTTGGTGGCGTCGGTGAAAAGACCCGTGGATTCAATGACCACGTCTACGCCCAGATCTTTCCAGGGAAGACCCGAGGGATCCTTGGCGCTGACGACTTTGATTTCTTTCCCATTGACCACCAGGACATCGGGATCTTTATCAGGAGTGGATTGTTTGAAATCCACCGTACCAGCAAAACGACCTTGAATGGAATCGTATTTGAGGAGATAAGCAAGATTGTCTGCAGGGACGATATCGCCCACAGCAACGACGTCGACGATCCCTTTTTCGATAAGACCCTGTTCGGAGATCGCACGGAAAACCAAACGGCCGATGCGCCCGAACCCATTGATAGCAACTTTAACTGGCATATTTCGTATTCTTTATAAAATGCGTCCGGTGATGGGACGCACACGCACCCCTTATAAAGGATTCCAAACCAAAAATCAACGATAAACTCTAGCCCGGGAAGAAGCGGCTCTTTAGCTCCGGTTTTCGGTGAATATAAGGCGTTTTTCCGCAAAAAGATAAAGGGTGTGTAAGCGCGGTTTTTTCTTTGATCGTGCTCTGGTCGTATTCATAGAGCCTGCAAATCCTGAAGCCCGCCAGCGGATTGACTTTGCCGGGGCGGTGTGGGAGAATTCGCGCCGCCGGCAATGGGATTAAAACCCTACTGCAGCAACGTAAACGTATGAGACGCACACATCATTGCAATGAGCTCAGAGCTCAACATATCGGAGAAAAGGTTACCCTGATGGGTTGGGTGCACTTGCGCCGCGACCTGGGAGGTCTGATTTTCATTGATATTCGCGACCGCGAAGGGATTACCCAAGCCGTTTTTGACCCCTCGGATTTATCGGCTGAGCTTTTTAACACCGCTTCGAGCCTCCGCAGTGAAAGCGTCATCGCTCTTACCGGCAAGGTGCGCCGCCGTCCCGGCAACAACCCGACCGATCGCATCCCGACCGGAGAAATCGAAGTCGTCGTTGAAGCGCTGGAAATTTTAAACCAGGCCGCCGTTCTTCCATTCCCGATAAATGATTCGGAGACGACGCTCAAGGTTAATGAAGAGCTCCGCCTTCAGTATCGTTATCTGGACCTGCGCCGCCCGGAGATGATCAATAATTTGCGCCTGCGCAGCAAAATCGCCATGGAGCTGAGGACTTACATGGATGAACAAGGCTTTCTGGAAGTGGAGACGCCGACTCTCTTCAAATCCACCCCCGAGGGGGCCCGGGAGTTCATCGTTCCTTTCCGGAATATGCCCGGTTACTTCTATGCGCTGCCGCAATCGCCCCAGCAGTTTAAGCAGATACTGATGGTAAGCGGTGTGGAAAAGTATTTCCAGTTGGCGCGCTGCTACCGCGATGAAGACCTGCGTGCCGACCGCCAGCCCGAGTTCACCCAGCTCGATATCGAGATGTCCTTTATCGAACGGGAGGATATTTATTGCTTGATCGAGGGTCTCCTGAAACGCATCTGGAAACTGGCGCGCAATATCGATATTCCTACGCCTTTCGCGCGGATCAGCTTCCATGAAGTCATGAACCGCTGGGGAATTGATAAGCCCGATACCCGTTTCGGGATGGAACTGAACGATTTCTCCGAGGAATTCAAAACAAGCGCTTTCAAAGTCTTTAGCGGCACCGTTGCCGCCGGCGGTGTGGTCAAGGCCATCAACGCCAAGGGTCTGGCTGGTGCGACTCAGGGGCAACTGGAGGCGATGACCGAAATCGCCACCGGTCTGGGCGCCAAAGGTCTGGCCTCCATCAAGGTGGAAAACGGAAACTGGAAGTCGCCTATCGCCAAGTTTTTCAGCGAATCCGAGAAAGAGGCGCTCACCCGGAAACTTCAGATTGAAGAAGGGGACCTGATCCTCTTTGCGGCTGATAAGGAATGGTTGCGTGCCTGCGAAATTCTGGGCCGGATACGCCTCTATTGTGCCGAGCTCCTCAAAGCGCAGGGCAAACTCCAAATACCGGCCGATCAATTTAATTTCCTCTGGGTGGTCGATTTCCCCCTCATGAGCTATGACCCTGAGATGGAACGCTGGTATTCCTCTCATCATCCTTTTACTTCGCCGGTTGCCGAGGATATTCCTCTCTTGAAGGATGCTCCCTTGAAAGTGCGCGGTCAGCACTATGATATTGTGGTCAACGGAGTTGAGCTGGGTGGAGGTTCCATCCGTATTCATCAGCCCTCTGTGCAGAAGACGATCTTTGAAGAGGTGCTGAAGATTCCGGCCGATCTGGTTCAGAGCCGTTTCGGTTATATGCTGGAGGCTTTCCGCTACGGGGCCCCTCCGCATGGCGGAATCGCTTTGGGTTTTGACCGTCTGGTGGCGATGCTTTGCGGCTCAGCCAGTATCCGCGACGTCATTGCTTTCCCCAAGACCATGAAAGGCGCCTGCCTGATGACTCAATCCCCGGGCAAGGTGGAGGAGTCGCAGCTTCGCGACCTGCATTTGACTTTGAACGTGAAAAAAGAGACACCGTCTCCGGAACCGCTTCAAAATAGTTAATATTTAGATCTGAAATGAATTTACAGGGCCAATCAGCGGTTGAATAAGCCGAAGATTGGCCTTCACTTTTGGCAGATTGAGCCGATGAATAACAATTCTGATTTTTGGATAAAATGGGAAAATGTCACCTTGCGGGACCATAGGGAGTCTCCTGTTTTCCCCGGAGTAGAGTGGCTCTGGCGGCCGGGTGAACAGTGGGCTGCCCTGGGTGGAAATGCCTCGGGCAAGCGTTATTTTGCCGAGGCGCTCACCCGGAGAGTTCCTCCTTTACACGGGCAAATCCACCTGAATTTACCCTCGGGACCAGAATGCATGGAGGTTCCCACTTTGGCCAACCGCCGCCCGGTGATGCTTATTTCCCCGGAAGTGCATCGACGTATTTTGACTTCCGAGAGCTCTTTCTATCAATCTCGCTGGCACAGCGGATTGGAGGAGGGTTCACTCACGGCCGATGCGTTTATTTCCCGCCAATGGGTGGAAGAGATTAACCCTTTTGAAATCGGCCACCGGGGAGTGAGACCTGAGGTGTTTGAGGAGAAGCGCCGGCAGTTCCTCAACTGGATGCGGCTGGAACCCGAGCTCCTGAGCCGAAAGCTCCTCCATCTCTCCAATGGGGAGCAGCGGAAATTGATTCTGGTCAACGCGCTTCTGCATTCGCCCCGGTTGTTGGTTCTGGATGAACCCTTTGGCGGACTGGATGTTCAGACTCGTCAGGTGTTGCATAATCTGTTGAGTCAATTGATGAAGCTTGGGATGCCCGTTTTTACGCTTCTGGGCCGTCCGGATGAATTACTGGAGCCGGTGACCCATCTGCTTCTTCTGGATGAGGGCCGTGTCGTGGCCGAGGGAACTAAGGAGGAGATGCTGGACCATCCGCTTGCGAGACAGCTTTTCCGGGAATGGGTATCGCCATCTGCCTTGAAATCGCCGATGCCCCTACCTTCAGCGAAACCGGAACCGACGGCCAACAAGGAGGAGCCCCTGGTGGAATTGGAGAAAGTTTCTTTCCATATCGGCGAAAAAATTATTTTAGATCAAATAGACTGGAAAATTTATCCCGGTGAGAATTGGCTTCTTCTGGGGCCCAACGGTGCCGGCAAGACCAGCCTCTTGAGCCTGATTCAGGGAGATCACCCGCTGGCTTATTCACTTTCTATTCGTGTCATGGGCGAACTTTACAACTCCACCCGCTCACTCTGGCAAATCCGCCAGAAAATGGGCTGGCTCTCACCCGAACTGCATTTGCACTACCCGGGCGGATGGACCTGTCGTCAGGTGATAGCTTCCGGGTTTTTCCATTCAGTAGGCCTGCATACGGCCCCCAATCCCACCCAGATGGAGAGGGTGGAGGAGTGGATTGTGCGCTGGAAACTCTCTTCCATAGCCGATGATGACTTCGGAGATGTCTCTTTGGGTGATCAACGAATGATTCTTTTGGCAAGAGCTGTTGTGAATAGTCCCCGTCTTCTGATACTGGATGAGGTTTGTCAGGGACTGGATATTTTTTATCGGTCCAGAATACTGGAATCTATTGATGAAGCAATCGTTTTGACTAAAGCCACACTCATTTTTGTCACTCATTATGCAAAGGAAATCCCCCGTTGTATCAATCATTCTTTGGAGCTGAACGAAGGGCGGATTCTGCAGAACAAGTAGACTTTTTATCCCCCCAAAATGCGGAAGATAAAAAAATTATAAAAAAAGTTTGAAAGTTGCGGCATACCATGCTACTAATCCTGTGAAGAAGTATGGTGCTTCTTTTTTATAGGAGAATTAATATGAAGGATTTTACAGCCGTCGATTTAATCAAAGACCTGGAGGATATTAGGTCTCAGATTATTGAATTGTTAGATACATTCACTAAAAAGAGAGCGCAGCTGGACGAAGTCTTGAAAGATACGGAAGCTACGTATTTCAAGATTAGAGCGATTCCTACCTTAAAGGGTATTAAAGTAAGTCACTTTTCTTCCCATAGGAATCCGCGTCGCAGCAAGAAGGAAGTAAAAAGCCTGATTAAGAGCTTTCTTCAGAAAAACCAGGGAGAAGGTTATTCAGTTTCTCATATTGCAAAAGAAATTGGATGCCGTCCTCAGCAGGTTTCCTCTGCGATTATGGACATGGAAGTTAAAAGGTCTGAGCCCAACCCTGTAAAGGGCAAGGGTATTCGCCACTTCTACGTCTATTCCATGTAATCTATTAGCATTTCGCTATAAGACAGCTACACCTTGTGAGCTTTTGGGTTCACAAGGTGTAATTTTTTAGGCAATACTTTCGTATTGTGAGTGGAGCCGGCTATCAGCTCATCAGGATGCCGCCTTTGCTGGCGTTGGTGACCAGCTTCTGGTAGCGGGCCAGCCATCCGGTGACCGCGGTGCGCATTGGCTTGAACTCTGCCTTGCGGGTATCGAGTTCGCTTTGATCCACCTTAATATCGATTTTCCGATTCGGGAAATCAATCCGCAGCCGATCACCCTGTTTCAAAAGACCGATAGGACCGCCTTCGGCAGCTTCGGGAGAAACGTGGCCGATACAGGCGCCCGAGGTGCCTCCGCTGAAACGGCCATCGGTAATGAGCGCAACTTTGTCGCCCAAACCCATTCCCACAATGTAACTGGTCGGAGAGAGCATTTCCTGCATACCCGGGCCACCGCGAGGACCTTCATTGCGGATTACGACAATATCACCGGGCTTGACCTTGCCTCCCAGAATGCCTTCGCAGGCTTCATCCTGGCTCTCGAAGATAATGCAAGGTCCCTCAAAAACGAAATCCGGTCCGCAATAGTCTTTAAAACCTTGAGAAATACCGGCCGTTTTCACGACAGAGCCCTCCGGAGCCAGCTGACCGTAGAGGATGGAGAGTCCGCCGTCGACTGTATAGGCATGGGCCAAATCGCGGATGCAATCTTTCGGATTGAAGAGGAACGTGGAATCGTAGGGGACGATGCCGGCAGGTTCAAAGCGGGCGATCTTTTTCTCATTCGTTTCCAGCGTAATGGAGCGGAAGCAATTCTGCTGGCCCAGAGTGCCGCGCAGGACGCCGAAACGGGTCTTTGCGGTTCCTTCGTACTTCCAGAGCAGGACCCCGGCGGACTGATTGGCGCCCATAGCCAGCTCCGCACGGATACGAGGTTGATTTTCTTTAAGATATTCAGCCATACCCGTGAGGATATTAGCCTCACCCTTGAAAACATTATCTGCTGCAAGCTTCACCTGACCCTTTTCTTCCAGAATCGCTGTGAAAGCGGCCGCATCCGCCAGGTTCCAGGCAGCGGCAACCCGCCAGAGCAGGAGCCCCATGGGATCACCCTGGAGGAAGTCAGAGGGACGATTGCTCAAGGTTCCATCCGAATCAGCCTGAGCGCAGGCACCGGAACAGCGAACGGTTTCGGCTTCACGCAGGCGGCGGCCCGAGCGCATATCCCAGTCATCGATATTTTCTCCAAGCGTTTTTCCCGTGACGGTTTTTGCCTTCACATTGAGGATGGGCGGACGCGAGGGCTTTTCGGCTTTGACATATTGGCCGTTGACGTATCCGGCGGCCTCATCGATACGGCGCAGCTCACCCAATATGGTATGGATGCCTCCGGCCCGATGCACATCCTGGATATGATAGTCGCAGGACGGGGAGACCTTGCAGAGACAGGGGACTCGGCGGGAAATCGCGTCAATCCGCTCAATGTTGTATTCGATACCGGCTTCACGGGCTACTGCCAGCGTATGCAGAATGGTATTAGTGGAGCCGCCCATGGCGACATCCAGAGCCAGAGCGTTGTCAAAAGCCTCCAAAGTCGCGATATCACGCGGTTTCAAATCCATTTCGATCAGTCGGATAATCTGTTTGGCCACGGCCCGGTAAAGCGCCTCACGTTCTTTGGAGGTTGCCAGGATGGTGCCGTTGCCCGGCAGAGCCATACCCAGAGCTTCACAAAGGCAGTTCATGCTGTTGGCGGTGAACATGCCTGAGCAGGAACCGCATCCGGGGCAGGAGAGCCGTTCTAATTCTTCCAGCTCAGCTTCAGTGATTTGCCCGGCCTGTTTGGCGCCTACGCCCTTGGTGACCGAAATCAGGTCGCCGGCTTTTTGTGCCAGTGAAAACGGTGTGGCCTGGGCTGAATCCCGATTGAGGATACCCGCTGCCATGGGGCCGCCGCTCACGAAAAGGGTCGGGAGGTTCACGCGCATCGAAGCCATCAACATGCCCGGGACGATCTTATCGCAGTTGGGAATGCAGATCATGCCGTCAAAACAATGAGCCCGGAGCATCGTTTCCATACAGTCGGCGATCAATTCACGACTGGGCAGAGAGTATTTCATCCCGCTGTGGCCCATGGCGATTCCGTCATCCACACCGATGGTGTTGAAAACAAAGGGAACAGCACCGGCTTTGCGTACAGCCCTTTTAACCATCTGGCCGATCTCATTAAGATGAGTGTGGCCCGGTATGATATCAATATGGCTGTTGGCGATGGCGATAAAGGGTTTGTTAAAGTCATCTTCGGACATGATCGCGCCCGTCGCCCGAAGCAGTGAGCGATGAGGCGCACGCTCGAATCCTTTTTTAATGGTATCTGATCGCATAGTTTCTTTTGGTTACAGGACAAAATCTGCCCTCTTCATATGGGAGTATAAGCTCCGATGGCAACTTTGTCACTTCTTTATGGCGGGAAGATTTTAGAAAGCCGGGAAAGAAGGCCAAAAATCTTATTGAAATTGGCCCTTGTTACTGCGAAAATGCTTTCCGCGCCGGTTTATTTGCGGTTGAGCGGTGAATAAAAATAATTTAAATAGAATCCGTTTCTTCAAAGGGGTGGGGTTGTCTTGTGTCGCGGGGACTTTCGTTTTCGGCCCGGCGGCGACAGCTCAGCTTCAGGCCCAGGTTTCTCGCCAACGCTCCACTTCCGGTGAAGCCAAGGCTGAGTCGATCCTCCGCGGCCAGACAGAAACGAAGGAAGGTCATTTTCTCACCTGGGAAAAATGGAATTTTGGTATTCGCCCCAGGATGGACGTGGAGTATAACAGCAATGTTCGCCGTTCTTCACGTACTGGCAGCGGCAGCAAAGACGATATTATCCTACGTCCGGAGGTGAAATTTGATGTCTATCGCGCGATTTCCGATTTTAACAGTATTGATTTTACCTTGGGAATAGGGACTGATCTCTATACCAAAAATACGGATATCAATACCTACGCGCCGATTATCTCCCCGGATTCAGAGTTTGCTTATCACATGTTTGTGGGGGAAACTCACATCAAGCTCCGGGAGGCATTTTCTTATCAGGAAGATATTAACAGTATTTATGAGGTTCAATCGGGCGGCGAGTTTGCTGATATTGAAGCGGTGCGTTTCGGCCGCTACGATAATAAACTGGGCGGAGAGATTGATTGGGATACAGGCGCTTTTCTTTTTACGGGTTCATTTGACTGGCAGTGGTTTCACTCCAATAGCAGTCGTTACGAATACATGGACCGTAATTCGGGTCTTTTCACACAGTCTGCGACCTATTTCATTACCCCCAATATCCAGACAGGTTTAGAATTCAACGATCCGGTCCACTTCTTTTCCAAGCACGGCAAGAGCAACAGCATCAACGACCAGTTCAGGCTTGATGTCGGGCCTTTCTTTGCCATGAAGATGGGGCCCCGGCTGAAATTCAGAGTCGGGGGAGGGTATAACTATGCCACTTTCTTTGCGAATGATAATGATCCCGTTACCGAAGATATCAATGATTGGTATGCCTATGGTCAGGCGAGTTACCTCTTTACTCCCTGGCTTGATAACACTCTGAGCGTCAGGCGTGATAACCGTTTGAGCTGGAATTCTGATAACCAGGAACTCATTTCCATTCGTGACAGCATCCGCCTTTCCCTTATTCGGGATTTTGCAATTGATATTTACGGTTCCGTTAATTTTTATAAGGAAACCGGTATTCAATACCGCAACCGGAATACAGAAAACGCTTCCTATTATGCAGGTGGTATTAGAATTGCTTACACTTTCCTGGAAAAGTGGGAGCCCTCTCTGCGCTATACCTACTATTCGTATGAAAGGGATAACGCTGCCTATAGCAATTACGACGTGCATCAGGTGACGCTGGGTATCCAATATACCTTCTAGGAGTGAATTAAGATTTATATAAAAAATGAAAAATATAAAGAAAATAACAGGGTTTGCAGCCGTGTTTTTGGTGCTTACCTGTATGTTCTGCTTTGTTGCCGGAGCTAAAGCGCAGGGTGAAGGGACTAATCAATTCAGAACTCCGCCCCTGCTGGATATGAATACTCTGGATGACATCCAGAAACTTCAAAAGGGATACGTTCTTGATTATCAGGTTTTTGAAGATAGAGACCAGCCGATCAAGCTCACAGTGACCGACTCCGGTGATTTGGTGATTCCCTATTTTGAGGGGTTGATCAGGGCCGCGGGTAAGACCTGCCGCCAGGTCGCTTTCGATGTTAAAAAAGAGCTCGAAAATACCCACTATAAGCGCGCCACCGTACGCGTCAGTATTTCATCAATCGCTTACACCAATATCGGGACTTTCAGTGTTCAGGGTTATGTGAAAACCCCGGGCCTTTACCAGCTTCTGCCCGGGGAGACTTACACCGTCGCCATGGCGATCGCCAAAGCGGGTGGCGGAACCGATTTTGCCAACTTGAGAAAAGTCATGCTCACCCGTGTGATGGAAGACGGCGAGCGCCGCTCCTTCACTATCAACGTTAAAAGAGTGGTGGAAGAAGGCAAATTGGAAGAAGATATGGATATTCAGGCGGCAGACCAGATTTATGTGCCTCAGAGCTTCTTCAGATAAGAGCACTTGTAAACATAACCAATTTTATCAAATAGAGATACTAGACTAATGGACTCCAGAGAAGTAAGACCCGAGGGCCCGAAGGACGTGAAGGGCTTGCAACCGCAAATGCAAGAGGATCGTTTTTCCGTCGCCAGCGTGCTGATGACCCGTGTGCATCGCTACAGAATATTGCTGAAAAAGTATTGGTGGATCATGTTTCTGGGCGTCATTCTGGGTATTGGCGGAGCCTTGACCTACGTGACCATGTCGCCGCCCTCCTTCCAATCGGAGGGTAAGATGGTGATGGCCCAGAGAATGGCCATTTCAGAAAAACTGGTTTCCGATGAGATACAAAACTTCATGGGAACCCAGAGCGAGATGCTCAAGAGTCAACGGGTTCAGGATCGCGCCATGGAAAAAATTCTGACAGACCATCCTGAAATCAAGGAGGCTTGGGAAGCTCGTCTGGCGCTGAACCCCAATGCGAAGATGTTCGGATTCAGCTCGCGGGATAGCCTCCGTAATCAGACGCTGACCTTGACGGCCACGGGCGAGGACCCTCTTCTGGTTCAAAAATACCTCAATGCGGTGATGTCATCCTATCTGGAGTACAAACGCGAACTGCGCCAGCAGACATCCGAAACGACCTTTGAATCCCTGACTAATCAGCTTGCCACCCTGGATAAAGATATTCAGTTCCTTCGTGACGGGATTTCCAATTTTCGCGCGACCAATAACGTGGTGATGCTCGAGCAGGTGGGTTCGGGTAGAGCCCAGGAGTTGGGAGTCATCAATATGGAGCTTAACCGCAGCACGCGGTTGCTTGATGCTCTCAACCAGATGACGCCGGAGCAAATTCAGGCGGCGGTCATGCGCGAGAGCGGTACCAGCGCCGGTAACAGTGCTGTGGGTGGAGATGTCGGCTCGGAGATGGCATCGGCCTTAGCCAAGCCCCAGGCTGAGTATTACAAGAGTTTGCAGGAGCTTGAGAAATTGAAATCCAATCGGGAAGACCTTTCAGAATTTCTGAGAGATTCTCACCAGAAGATTCGTGATCTGGATGAACAGATAGCGGCTTTGCAGCGTGTGGTGGATAGTTTCAAAGAATTATCCATGGGTATCATCAAATCTCAGCGGGAGGCTCTGGAAATCCGGGTCAAACAGCTACAGTTGGATTTTGACAAAATGCAGGAGCAGGCTTCTGCCGCAGATAAAATGCTGGTCGAGTTTGCCAATATGCAGGAGGATTTGGTCCGCAAACAGGACATGTTCCAGAAGCTTTCCGAGATGCTCAGGACGGTGGACCTGAGCAAGGTGATGAGTAATGAGAGCTTAAGCGTTATGGATGATGCCTCAGCCGCCATATCGGTGGCCAATAAGAAGCTCAAACTGCTTCTGGGTCTCCTGGTGGGCGGTTTGCTGGGTTTTGTGGCGCTCTACCTGATTGATCTCTTTGATGATAGTTTCGGGACGATCGGAGAAATGCGCGACCAGCTTCCCGAAACTGTGTTGGGTCAGGTGCCCGAGATAAAAGCCTTCCAGAAGGATACTGATATTCATCTGCTATCGGAGGAAAACCCCGATAGCCATGCGTTGGTGGAATCCTTCCGCAATCTGCGCTCATCCATCATTTTCTCCTATCCGGATGGACAGGCACCTAAGACGATTTGTATCACGAGCTCAGTACCCTCCGAGGGTAAATCAACAATCGCTGCCAACCTGGCTGTCTCGCTGGCGACGGGTAACTCTCGAGTCCTTCTGGTCGATGGCGATATCCGCCGCGGGCGTATTTGCGAGAAGTTCGGGCTTCCCTCGACTCCGGGTTTTGTGGAGCTTCTGCGTCAGGAAGCCTCTGCCGATGCGATTATCCGCCCAACGGAAATTGAAGGATTGGACCTTGTTTCCAGCGGTAAGCTTCAGAAGAGCCCGGGCGAGCTTTATCTCTCGCCTTCTCTGGATGTGTTCCTGAAAGAGATGAAGACTCGCTATGATTACATCGTCTTCGACTCTGCACCTCTTCTGGCGACGGATGATACCAGCAACCTGGCCCGCAAGGTAGAAGGTGTTCTCTTTGTGGTTCGCGGAGCCTTTACTTCGGTTCGGTATGCCCGCGAGTGTCTGAAGCGCTTGCGCAGTCGCAAAGCCCCTTTGATGGGTTTGGTCTTCAACCGTGGATATGTTTCGGGCAGCGACAGCTACTATTACTACCACGATTACTATGAATACTATGGCGGCGGAGAAGGCGGCGGTGCCGGTGAGAAAAAGAAAAAGCGTCATCGCAAGGTCAGAAGGCCAGAGTCTCAATCTCCGAGCAGAGAAGACTCCTCCAACGAAGAGGTTTAGTCTCTAAAAAGTAAAACAAACGAAAAAAGGCACGAAATAAAATCGTGCCTTTTTTAATATGTTGGGGAGTTCGTTCTAACAGGAGTTTCTGACCAGTTCCAAGGCGCCTGTCGGAACGGCCTGTTCTCCCAGCAGGGCAAGCCTGATTTCGGGGCCGGGTTGGAAAGCCTGCATCACGTAGCGCTGAATTTTTTGAGCGACTGCCAGGCGAAGAGGTTCACCCAGCAAAGAGAGTCCTCCTCCCAGGATAATCGCCTGCGGATGAAGCAGGTGAACCGCATGAGAAAGCCCATAAGCCAGGTCATCGGCTGTTTCGTCGAGAATTCTCCGGGCCTCTTCATCCCCCTGGTTAAGAGCAGGCAGAAGTGCTGCCGCTTGTTTGGAGTGCATGGCGGTACAGAGTTGAGCTATACAGGTATCAGGTTTTTCCTGAATGGAAGAGAGTATTTTGCGGTCGACAGCCCAGCCTGAGCAGCAGGATTCCACCGTGCGCCCCTCTTTATCAAGGCGTACATGGCCAATCTCGACCTCTCCCGGGTGGGCTCCATGGTAGATTTTACCCTCCACGACAGCGCCGCCACCGACTCCGCTGCCCAGGGTTACGTACATGACCGGGTTGCAACCCTTGCCGGCTCCGCAGAGAGATTCTCCGAGTGCTGCCGTATTCGCATCGTTTTCCACATGCACACAGGTGGAGCCATAAACCGATAGAATCCACTCTTTGAGGTTAAACTGATCCCAGCCCTGAATCTGATGCGAACAGATAATCCGGCCCGATGCCACATCGACCGGGCCACCAAAGCCGACACCGATTCCCGAAATAGCGAGGTGATGCCGCCTCCACTCGCAGAGAAAGCGTCCGATCTGCGCGCGAATCCCCTCAGCTCCCAGCTCTTTGTGGACATGCAGCCGATACTGATTGAGGATATGGGCTTTCTCATCGGCGATCACCAGCTGGAGTTTGGTGCCTCCAATTTCAATTCCTACCAGATTTTTAAACATTTTATCAATCGAAAGAGCCGTTGTTAACGAATCGCTAACTCACGGCTCTTTGGAGTTCAGAAGAGAGACTGAGCATCAGAAAGTGCATGCGGCAGCCTCTCCGTTAAACGATTAAAGACCTTTAACGTCCCAACCTTTGCGGTATTTGCGTTCCACCAGTTTGGTTGCTTCCTTGAGGTCGAACTTCATGCGGGAAGCATCCCAGCTGAGGGTCGTCTTCGGGAACTTGCAGGCGATACTGCCCAGGAGAACCGCTTCAGTGAGAGGTCCGGAGTAATCGAAGCCGGCGCTGGTCTTCCCCTTGCCCATGACACCATCCACAAACTGATGCCAGTGGTTCAGAGAAGGCAGAGAGAGGCGCTTGAGCTCGTCGTCATCCTCGAATTCCACGTATTTATCGCCTTCCTTCATATAAACCACCGGGGCGGCAATGTGCGGGATGACCAGGACGCCCTTTTCACCGATAAAGATGGAACCCAAAGCGGGCATATTCGGCACCATCTCCATGATTTCTTTAGGCGGACGCTCGCCCGGACCGTCATACCAATGCACCTTGATGGTGTCTTCGGCCGTATAAGGAGTGCCGGGGAAGATATAGAGCATCTCAGTCTTCAGACCCCAGAAGTAATCATTCGGGCGCGGTCCTTCGGAGCGGACGGAAATGGGAGCCGTCAGGCCCAGTGCCTTGAAGACCGGGTCAAAGATATGGCAGCCCATATCGCCAAAGATACCTGTTCCGAAATCCTGGACCTTACGCCAGTTGCTCGGATGATAGATTTCGTTCACGAAGGGGCGCTCTGAGGCTGTATTGAGCCAGAGATCCCAGTTGAGGGTAGAAGGTATCGGGTCGCTGCCCGTAGGCCGGGGATCATTGGAACCCCAATGGCGGTTGCCGCACCAGGAGTAGGCTTCCTTGATCTTGCCGATAATGCCGCTCTGGATCAGTTTGACCGTGCTGCGGTAGACGCCTTCAGAGTGAATCTGGATACCCATCTGGGTGACCAGATTCTTCTTGGCGGCAAATTTGGCCAGGGTGCGGGCTTCATAGATATCGTGAGTCAGAGGTTTCTGACAATAGACATGGAGCCCCTTTTGCATGGCGCTCATAGCCATCACGGCGTGGCAGTGATCAGGAGTGGTGACCGAGACGCAATCCAGGTCTTTTTCCTTTTCCAAAAGTTCACGATAATCGGCATAAACTTTCAGATTGGGGCATTTACCGGCCAAATCCTTTTTAATGGAGGCCAGATATCCGGAATCCACATCGGCTGTGGCGATGAAATCCACATTCGGGTGGCTGATAATGCTATTGATATCGGAGCGAGCCATATTGGCCGAGCCGAAGGCAGCATAGCGAACCCTTCCGCTCGGAGGAGCAGAAATCAGGTTTCGCGTGAAAAAAGGTGCTGTACAAGCGACCGCCCCCATTGTTTTGAGGAAGGATCTGCGAGATAACTTAAAACCGTTCATATCGAGAGAGAAGGCTACGACAAGAGGGCGGTTTTTGCAAGAAAATCTTGAAGGGGTCGCTTTTTTTTAAACAAAACTGCCGCCTATCCGGGAGGACAAGCGGCAGCTTGATGAGTTTATTTACAGAGCCGACGGGCGGCTCTGTAAATCGCGTTTATCTTTACTTTTTGATACGGAAGAACTGGGCTGCACCCGAGGTCTCAACCGGATAAGGAGAGGCCGCGTTCACATCCGTCCATACGCCCGTGGCGCTATCGCAAGCCTGGAGGGTTCCGCTATCCCAGCTCAGAGTGAGTACTCCGCCGGCATAGCTGAATTCCAACACAGGACCCTGGTCGGGGATAGGAGGTGCATCCGGACCCGCAGTGAAGTTGGCTTCTACCTGATCGGCCAGGAGAATACCGTTGTAGATACGGAATTCTTCGAAATCACCCGTAAAGTACGGGTCAGGCCAATTGGATTTACCAATCCACATATTGGGCATGCCACCGGTGAAGGTGGTCGGGTTGCCCTTCTGGCTGCCGCTGGCGGCCAGGACACCATCAATATAGATGCTGCCCGTACCGGTCGCGCTGCTGTAGGTGTAAACGATATGGTGGAACGTACCCGTACCCGCTTCCGGGAAGGTCGCCCTGACCTGGGTTTCCGTTCCCTGATATTTCACAGAGTGGACTCCGCCGCCCCATGCGAGCATGGTGTATTCAGTGCCGGAGTCGATTCTACCCTCGTTGTTCAAGGCGCAGCTGCCGAAGTCAAAGACGCGGCCCCAACCAGCGTTACCGCTGTTGGCGCGAGCCCACGTTTCGATGGTGTAGCTGGAGAAGGTATTCATGATGCCTCCGGGCAGAGCCACGAAGGAACCATCCTGCATCGAGCCGGTATCACCCTGGCCGCTCAGGTGGAGCATTCCATCTGCAACGGTTGTTCCGCGAGTCTCCGCACCATAGACAGTACCATCAGCACCGCCGATGGAATCTTTGGCGCCATCGTCGAAGCTGTAGCGATGAGACAGGTCGAATGTCTGCGGCAGAACGGTGACCGTCAGATTCGCATCCATGCCTTCAAAGGCGGCAGTGACAACGGTTGTGCCGGCTCCCACACCCTTGAGGGTTCCGGGGGCCACTACTTCAACGATCTGCGTATCCGCAGGAGTCAAGGTTGCCGTGTCAGTGACATCCACATCACCCAGGATTGTGTAATGGGCAGTAACCGTAACAGCCAGACCCCCTTCTCTCAGGATCTCGGTCTGAGGAGCTGAAACAGTGACAGACTCCAGGACGTCGAGTTCGCCGATTTGTTCAGGACCTGCCTCGAAGTTGGCACGCACCTGCAGAGGAGAAATCGTACCACGATAGATACGGAATTCTTCATATTCACCGGCAAAGTACGGATCAGACCAATTGGCTTTGCCCAGCCACATGTTGGGCATTTCACCGAACTGAGTCGGGTTGAAGCGTTGATCGCCCGAACCGACTTCCACACCGTTCACATAGAGCTTACCGGTCTGAGTACCGCTGTTATAGGTGTAAGCGACATGTTGGAATACACCGTCCCCAATGGGCATCACAGGGCCGTTAAACGCATCTTCGGCTCCGTCGAAGCGATCGCCGGAACGCAGCGCGTCATAATTGCCCGATTTCCAGGAAACCATGGTGTAGTTATTGCCGCCGTCGATTCTGCCTTCATTATTGATGAAGCAGCTGCCGAAGTCGTAGAGACGAGTCCAGTTACCTTTATCGGCGGTGGCTCTTGCCCAGGTTTCTACTGAGAAAGAGGGGAATCCGCTGATGATGTTGGCTGGAAGTGCCGCGAACGAACCATCGGTCAGAGAGCCGGTGTCGCCCGTACCATCCAGAGTGAGAATACCATCGGCCACGGCAGCGGTTCCGAAGAGCGTGCCGTCAGCTCCGCCCACAGAGTCGCTCATATCTTCAAGGAAGCTGTATCTGTGTTGCAGGAGGTAGCTATCTTCACCCACGAATATTTCCACGGAGCCAGTGATGTCTTCGTACGTGCAGGAGACCAGGGCGCTGCCCGTGCCTACCGCGACTACGCGTGTGCCATTGATGGCCACGACATTCTCATCAGAGGAGACGAGCTCGGCTTCGCTGGTGACGTCCACATTGCCCGCCTGGGCATAATGGGCGATCACTGTCGCATCAAGACCTTCACCCTTGAAGAGTTCCGGTACGGCTACGTTGACGAGGACTTCATCGACCTTATCTTCACCGACAGGGATTTCATTCGGACCTGCAGCATAGTTGGCAGCCACTTCTTTGGCACCCAAAACGCCGTTCCAGATACGGAATTCATCCATATTGAAGTTGATGGTCGGGTCACCCAGATACATGGAGCGTCCAATGTAGTTGCGGTAGTCAGGAATATCAGAGAGCTTCCTGGTATTGCTGCCGGAGACGCTCACGGGCTGACCATTGAGATAACCAGTCACGGTGCCATTTTCTGCATAGGTATAGACCATGTGCATCTTCTGGCCGGTGAGGTTCTGCATGTTGTCCGGGATGGACACGCTGAAGTATTCTTCGCCTGCACCAATGGTACGAGTAGCGATACGAACGTTGGCGGCACCCGTGTAGATACTCGCGAAGAGATAACCGGCGCCATCTCCGCCAGTATTTGCCTGACCGAAATCAAGCAAGCGGTTCCAGTTGGCAATGTAAGTACCCGGAGTGAACCAGACTTCCCAGCTCATGCTCTTGAGACCGCTGACGATACCGGCGGGCACTTGAGCAAAGGAGTGTTGTGCGCTGCCATCCAATACGAGTTCTCCATCCAGGACAGAGGCTCCCGGACCGTAGAGGAATCCGTGGGCGACACCTGCAGTGTCAGTCACACCCTCATCGAAGCTATAGCGATGGAGGAGGCCGATCTGCTCGGGAACGACTTCGATTCCAAACGTCGTGCTGACGCCGCCTTCATAGAGAGCGGTGACCTCAACTGTCCCCGGAGCCACGCCGACCAGGCGCTTGCGGTTGTCAATGGTGAGGATACTCTCATCGGATGAGCTCAGGAAAACAGAGGCCGAATCGGTTGCCGGGACTTCTGTAACACCCTGATAATCCAGATAAACGTTGATCGTTGTGGCGGTACCGGCGATCACCTGCAGAGGAGCTTCCACGGAAATTCCCAGAGGATAGCCGCCCGCATCGACCATAGTGTCAGGACCCGCAACAAAGCTGGCGGCGATCTGAGACGTTGTCATGGCTCCCTTCCAGAGACGGAATTCATCCATTTTTCCCGGGAGACCTGCGTTGTTGCGTGAGCAACCGAGCCAGCAGACATTCTTTTCCAGAATCGCTGCAACCTGCTCAGGAGTGAGCGTCATGCCGACCTGGTTCTCAAAACGGCCGTTGATATAGACCCTCATGTTCTGAGATTCGCTGTCAACGACCCAAACCAGATGTGTAGGTCCGGAACCGGGGAATCCCTTCGTGGCGAAGGTTTCTGTCTTGTAGGTTGTCGTTGTGCCCGGGAGGTATGTTTCGACCAACGCCCAGGTGGTGTTGTTTCGGCTTTGACCGCCCTTATTGGGCTGCAGCCCCACCGCGAAGTTGTTGTATAAATTCGGGCCCACATCTTCAGGATCGAAGAAGGTGATATTGAAGCTGCTCCAATTTCCGTCGTTTGTCGGATCAATATCCATCCAGGTTTCGATCGAGAACGCTTTGCCTTCGACTCCGCTCATGAGGCCGGCAGGCAACTGAACCAGTGTCGAACCGTCCATAATCAGCTGGCCGCCTTCAACTGTCAGGCCCCAGTTTTCGCCGTGTGCCGTACCGATGCTGTCGTTGACGTCATCATTGAAGGAATAACGATGGATTGCTTGAGCCGGAGTTTCTCCCATGGCGATCTGAGTCGTGTAGGTTTCACCTTCGAACTCGACAACCAGGTTTCCGCCCGCGGCAACGTTACAGGTGTAAGTACTGTTGCTCAGCAGGGTGAATGCAGGATTATCAATGCTGATCTGAACGCCTTCTGCGCTGTTGAAAGGCAGCGATTGCATGTTCTCATAGTCCGCATAGACATGGAATTGAACCGTCGCTCCGGGGGCTGCATAGGGTGCATCAGATACGACGCGCAGACCGAGGAATTCTCCCAGTTCACCGTCAAAGAGCGTATCCGGCCCCACGCTACTGTTGATCGCGACTTCCTTAGCAGTGAGAGCACCTCTCCAGGTACGGAATTCATTGATGGAACCATTGAGGATCGGGTCTGAACTGTACATAGCGCGGCCGAGATAGCAGTAAGCCATCGGTCCGATCTGGACCGGGTTATTGCTGATATCTTCGACTTCAGCCACCTTGACGCCGTCTACATAGATACGGCCCAGGTTAGCATCGGCCAGGAGTGTCACGACAATATGCACTTCTTTACCCACGGGCATCGTATAGCCGGGGCCGTAGACGCATTGCTCGGCACCGCCTTGACCGGTGGTGACGAAGTTGGCGGAGGTTGCCCCCACAGTGCCATTATAAGGAGCCAGGAACATGTATTTGGTTCCGGCATCTCCGGATTTATTACCGAAGTCCCAGATACGGGCCCAGGTGTTCAGGGTGTCGAGCTTGACCCAGGCTTCCATTGTAATCGATTCATGGTCAGAGATCAGGTCCGCCGGAAGCCGTACGTGCGGAGTATCATCGGTCTTGGAGTTGTATCCGGCTCCGGGGATCACCAGATAACCGCCCTCGACGGTGGCCGGGGCGACCAGTGTTCCGTTTGCGCCTGCGATTGAATCGGTAATGGTGTCATCGCCAAAGCTGTAACGATGAGTCAGAACCGCAGGAGGCAGCGGGGTCACGGTGATCGTGATCGTTCCGCTGATTTCTTCCATCGTTGCAGTCACGGAGGTAGAGCCGGGGCCGTTGCCCAGCAGCTTGCCCTTTTCTATATCAATGCCGACGATGGTATCGTCAGCGCTCTCGACTGATACATCGGCCAGATCCAGAAGAACATTCTTCACATTCTGGTAATCCGCATAAACATCGAAAGAGAGGGCTGCGCTTTCCACGATAGTCGTTTTGCCGCCCTCGGGCACAATGTGAAGCGCTTGCAAGTCTCCCTTTTCGGAAGGCAGGGTATTCGGTCCTGCCGCCAGGCTCAGGCGGATTTCCTCCAGAGACATGGCGCCATTGTAAATGCGCATTTCATCAATCTTGCCCACGAGTCCCGGGTCAGCCCAGGAGCTGCGGCCGATCAAGTTGTTGACCGTCCAGCCCATATCCATCGGAGCCGTATCAATGTCGTTTTGGATTAGCAAATTACCATCCTTGTAGATGGCGAGAGTCTTGCCAACGCCGTCGGCCACAACGACCAGATGGGTCATCTTGCCCTCTTCGATACCTGCTACTGAGCCTGTACCGGTAACAGTCGTGTCAGCGAAAGGAGTCCAGAGCCTGGAGCTCAAAAGCGTGGGACCTCTCGGGGTCAGGAAGAAAGCCTGAGTTGCGCCGTCAAAAACGCCTTCTCCGCCAGTGGAATTGGAGAATTCCCAATAACGGGAGTTATTGTAGGCCTGGTCCACATTGTCGCTTTGCGCCCAGACTTCAATGGTCGCCGACATGTAGTCGACCATCATGCCTCCGGGCAATTTTGCATATTGAGAATCTGCGACCGAACCACTCTTGGGTGCCAGAACCAGCATTCCGCTTGCTACCGTTGCGCCGTTCACCAGTTCACCGTGAGCATCGCCGACAGAGTCATTGACGTTTCCGTTGAAGGAATAGCGGTGATCGAGCCTGACTTCCGGCAGAGTGTCGGTGACGACCACAGCCAGCTGAGCGCTTTCGCCCAAATATTCAACCGTGAGAGTCGCCTCTCCGGGAGCCACGCCGCGCGCCACGACCTTACCAGTAACGGTCTGAGGCAGCAGTATCTCCGCGTTGCTGGAGTTCAGAGTTGTCTCGGCGGTCACATCCAGGGGGCCGGCAATGGAGTAAACGGCTTCCACCGTGATAGGCAGACGCTCATTGACATAGATTTCCTGGCGAGGGGCGACAATTCCCACTTCAACCAGTTCACCGAGCTCAGGCAGGTCATTGGGACCCACCTGATTATTCGCTGCGATTTGTGCCGCACTCAGCACACCTTCGTAAATACGAAATTCGGCGTAATTACCGGCAAAATAGGGATCGGCCCACTGTGCTTTGCCCAGCCACATATTCGGACATCCTCCGAACTGGGTTGGGTTGAAATCCTGGGTTCCGCTGCCTTTCAGAACGCCGTCAGAGTAAATTTTACCCGTCTTGGTTTCGCTGTCATAGGTATAAACGATATGGTGAAAGACATTGTCGGCAATAGGCAGAACCGGTGCATTGACTACCTGCTCCGTTCCATCAAGGCGAACACCGCTGCGCAGTGTTCCGTCATAGGAGCGCCAGGTCATCATGCTGTAGTTATTACCGCCGTCAATGGTCTCAGCACCGCTGACTTCATCCACCTTGATAATGCAGCTGCCGAAGTCATAGATGCGCATCCAGTTGCCTTTATCGACCGTGGCTTGCACCCATGTTTCTATCGAGTAAGAGGTGAAAGTGCTGATGAGATCAGGCGGCAGGGAAATGAAAGAGCCTTGATCCAGGGAAGTGGATTCTCCCACACCGGAGAGTACGGCCATGCCTCCAATGACCTCCCAAGTTTCTTCATCATAATATTCCGCCAAATAAGCATCTCCGTGAAGAGCGCCGTGGGCACCCCCCACCGAGTCAGTGGCAGTGGAGCCATCATAAGGTGGCTCAAAACTGTACCGATGCTTGAGCGTGGATTCTTGCGCCGCGAAGGCGCTCATACCTACGCCCAGGGCAAGGGCAGTGGTTAGTATTAGTTTATTATTCATATCGGAACTCGTAGTACTGTTAGTTCGTTTTCCTGCTTTCACATGAAAAGACCTCGGAGGCTTTCCTCCGCTGGTTCTTTTTATGTCTGACAGGACGAGCAAGAATATAGCTGTTTTTAGAAGGGAGCGCCAGAAAATAGTTTCAGAAAAAGCTTGGAAAAAATGTGAACTTGTTTTTCAAACGGATAATTCATTGTTTTTGGATCGGCTTTTATATAACAAATAATACACTGTGATACAGTGTGTTATATGCATTATACTCTCAGTTTTTCAGAGTGACGGCGGAGTGTAGACGGGGAGGGAAAATCGAACCTTGGAAAAAAATAATTTGCAAAATCTTCCATTTAAGTTAGAGTGGTCCCAGTTTTTGTGGTCGATGTTTGACAAATGTGTGGACGGCACGCTCTCAGTAAAAAAATTGAAACGAGAAAAATTTAATATGGATAAGACCTATTTTAATAAATTGCGGGGCTTCACTTTGATTGAGCTTCTGGTGGTTATTGCCATTATAGCAATTCTTGCCGGGATGATTCTGCCGGCTTTGAGCAAAGCGAAAAGCAAGGCTCAGTCAACGACCTGCATGAATAACCTCAAGCAATTAGGCTTGGCAGCGAATATATATACGACCGACTACACTCATTTCCCGGGGGCCATCAATGCGGAAGGCACCACGGGGTTGGAGTATATCTGGCCGACCCGGCTTTCCACAGTCATAGGAACCAATACCGCCATTTTCAACTGCCCCTCAGTCCGCCGTGATTTCTGGTGGGAAACCGGTTCGCGCACCAATAGCAACCGCAATATCAGGGAGCAGCGAATCATAATGAACGCTCAGCGGCAATATATTTTCAAGGCCGGTCCCGACGGAGCGGGCATGAGCTACGGTTATAACGACTGGGGTCTCTTCACCGCCGATTTCAATAACAGGTATTTCGGTTTGGGTGGAGACATCTTGCCCAGTACGGGCGAGGGAGAAGTGGCCGTCAGCAAGGTTAAGAACCCGGCTAATATGATCATGCTCGCAGACAGCCGTTCAGATTTCAGCTGGGATGGGAGCATTGACCCCAAGGAGCCGGATCAATGGCCTTCAGCTCGCCACAACCTTAGAGGCAATTTCATGTTTGTAGATGGTCATGCCGAATCCACACTGCGCAGAGTGGCCGTGGACCCGAATGACGATTATCGCAGATCACGCTGGACGACCGATAACAGACCTCACCGTCAGGATCAGCCCAGTGCCGGTACATGGGTTGCCGATACCGGTCAGCCTGAATATAAAGACGACGGCAGATCGGGAAATTAATTCATGCAATCGCCCGACGGGTTGAGAATTCATTTTTCGAAATAAATGAGTCCAGGGGAGCCTGCTTTGCTGCTGAAAATGCCGCGCAGGCTTCTTTTCTTTTCTTTGTGCGTGTGGGGCAAGCCGTTTTTTGGCTCTGAATATCTTGCTATTTTCCTTCTGCTTGTTTAGGGTGTGGGCAGCTTGAAGCGTGAATAAGAGTATTTCTGATTAGGCTGGTATGGGGTTCCTGGATCTAATTCTCAATATTACCGGAGTTTTCCTATGGATTAACTGGCGGATGCGAGTGGTGGCTTCCGGTTCGAAGCATCGCGTTCCCGAGTGGGGCGTTGCTTCCCGCCCGGTGTACCGCCCCCGCATGAAAGGCTGGAAGCCCCTTTTACTTCTGCTGCTGATTCTCCTGGGCCGTCCCTTTCTTTATTGGGAAGTCGGGACGACCGCCCAATGGACGGCGATGCTCAAGCTCGGAGCCGTCTCCATTCCTTTTCGCCCTGATCAATTGGTGGCGATTCATCTTTTCTCATGGGCCAGTTTCATCCAAGCCCTCTTAAGCGTCTATATCTGCCTGATTTTATTGGGGATTTTGGGTAAGGGAATTCATGGAAGCGAGAATAATTTTGTCCACCGGACGGTTCAATTGCTGGTCGGTTTTCTGGAGAACTGGCCGGCTCTTTTCCGCGCTTCTCTCCCCGGAGTTGTCGCTGCGCCGCTTTGGTTTATTTTCTGCGCGGCCCTGGAGTGGGCCCAAATTATCCCGGGGCAGGAGAGCTGGAAGATCGTTTTTCACGAGAGTCTGGTGGTTGGGCTTTGCGCTTATTTGCCCTGGTGCCATCTCTTGGCGGGTTTGATTTTTATCTACTTCCTCAATAGCTACATTTACATGGGGCCTTCACCGCTCTGGAATTACCTCCATACCATTACCCGCAAGGCTCTGTCGCCGCTCTACCTCTTGCCGCTTCAGATCAGCAAGATCGATTTCACTCCCGTGGCGGCTATGGCGATCATCTTCCTCATTCACGAAAACGGCGTCCGTTTCCTTTCGGCTCTCTTCACCTTTGCAATGCGCTAGGGAGCTGCCTTCAAGTTCCGAGAAAAATAAAAAAGAGTCTCTCTCAGCAGGGATTTTTTTTTGGGGATTTTCAGAAGATTGGTTGCGGGGAGAGGACTTGAACCTCTGACCTTCAGGTTATGAGGCCGAAGGCTTTCTTTGTAATATGCTTATTATGTGGGTGTTATAAAGGTCCTAAAATCGTGTGTCCCATAAATGTGTCACTTTTGCCTTTTTTTCTTAAACCACTTGTGACACAATTTGACTCATGAAGCTTCTTATGAACGTGGCACGTTCAAAGAGGCTGAGGAAGGCAAGCATGGGATTAGTTTTAAAGAGATATTCGAGCGGCCCCCAGGCCGGTTCACTGAGGCCAAACTGGTTTGGAAAATACACCTTTGACGGCAAAACCCACGTGGTAACGCTTTCCGCGTGGGAAGGGATACCTCCGGAAAACGGAATAATCTCGAGCAATGGAGATGCGGCTTTCGAGCGATCCAGAGCCAGAGCCCAAGCCAAGCTGAATGATATTCTGGATACCTTGGCCAAAGGCCGCTCTCTGGAAGCCAGGCAAGCCTTGGAGAAGAAAGTGGCGCAGCATACCCTGAGGGTTCAATATGGCCGGGAAGCTCAAGGTGAAGTTTTACTGGCTGAGCTTTGGAAGAGGTTTGAAAAAGAGAATGGCGGTTTCAAGTGCACAAAGATTCAAGAAAATTGGATGCGCCGAATCCTTTCTCAGTTTGTCGAATTCGTGGGGAAGAGTGGCGGCCAAAGGAAGCTAGGAGACGTTAAAGCCGAAGAGGTGGCGGCTTTCATGGATTATGTGGAGCATGAGAAGAAGCTGGCAGCCAAAACATGGAATGAATACTTAAAGACGTTGCGCCGCGTGTTTCGTCTTCTGGCGGCCTACAGTGAAGGCAGCCAATGGCTACAAAAAGCAAAGCCAAGGGAATCAGAAGAAGTAAGCAGGGATATATTCTCGCCGGAAGAGATTCGGGAGATTCTCGAGCTGGCTGGCAAGGTTGACCCGCTCATTAAAAGCATGGTGATTGTGGCCAGCTGTACCGGACTGAGGTTGAAGGATATTTGCCTCATGAAGTGGAAGAGCGTGGACTTTTCAAAGAACCTGATCAGTCTGAAAGCTCAGAAGACTGGCGGGGATGTTGTTTTGGGCATGTGGCCTTTGCTCCGGGAAGAGCTTCTGACGCTTCACAAAGAGGCCGGGCGGATAACAGAGGAAGATTATGTTTTACCGGAAGCCGCGGCCAAGTATGGAGACAATGGCAGGAATCAGGGAGTGCTTCTGGATAGACTCAGAAGAGTTTTACAGCTTTTAGGATATGGAGACGGCAACGCGGCTTATATAAAGAGTTTGCCTCTCTCGAATCCGCAGGAAGTGAATTCAAGAGTGCTGGCGGCTCTGGAAAGTAGCGATTGGAGCCCAAGGCGGAAGGATGCGGCTAGAGAATACTTTGGCCGCTATATGGCAGGGGAAACCCTTCCCAAGATAGCCGCGGCCCTGGGATGCTCCAAAGGCACAGTGTGTGAATATATCAAAGCCCTTGAAGAGCTGGCAGGCGTGTCTATTATCCGCAGGCGGCTACTTCCTTCTCTGGCTGAAGACAAGCGGGGGAGTTTTACAAAGCCAAAAGAGGAAACCGGCACCAGAGCCAGAAGCGCTTCTTTACGCGGCTGGCATAGCTTTCGCGGTTCTTTTGTAGTGGCAGCGATTAGAACCGGCGTGAACATGGAATTGATCCAGAAAGTGCTTGGAGCCAGAATGGTCAAAGTCCTTTACAATCACTATATCAAAGTGGATGAAGACTTCATGCGGGAAGGTTTCACCCAAAAAGTGCCTTTTTACGCTTTGAAGAGTGAAACGAAAGAGCCGGAGCGCGCTTTGCTCATGGCCACACCGATTGAAGAACGGCTGAGGATTGCAGCCAGCCGCCTCCGGAAGGCGACAAGCGAGAATTGGAAGAGCATTGTGGAAGAAGTCTTGTCTTTGATTGAATGCTGATAAGTTTTCCTTATGGCTTTATGGCTTAGGGAACCTCTTTTTGACGATTTTTCGGGGTGCAGGGTCCGTGGAGGCGCACCGGGCTCCCGTGTAATAAGTTTTTCTAATTTCCGTTTCCGTCATCTCTTCACACCCTCTCAATAGAGCCGCGCCACACCACACAACCCCCGGGAGGGGAAAAAATCTTCTTTCTAAGTCCCTTTTGTAAGTCCTTCTGCCAGAGGGCTAATGGGTGTGTGAATATTTTTTCATTTTTTTTCACAAATATTCACATAAACACATAAACACATATACACATTGACGTCATTGCGTCAATATCACCGTGTCACCGTTGTGAAAATACATCTTTTCTGAATAAATTTCATTTGTAAAAAAGTGGGGGATCAATTAAATTTAAGTAACGAGCGAAACCAAAGCTCTCAAAGGAAAAAAACTATGGCAAAAGTAAACACAGAAAAGAATATAGAAGTCCCTCAGATTGTGGGGGTTAAAGAAGCTGCGCGCTTAGCAGGATTATCAACCGTAACGCTGCAAACAGCCATGAATAGGGGTCTCCTAAAAGCAATCCGACCTACTGGAAAATCCAGATATATTCGGTTAGTGGACCTTATTGCGTGGCTGAATGGAGAAACTCAAACAATCACTGACGCGGAAAAAGGAGGAAAATCGAATGACTAGCCCAACCTTGGATGAAGCCGTGAAGTATTGGAATGTTGCTTCACCTGAAATCCGCTTTCAAGCGGTTGAAATGCTGGCGGGGAAACCACTGAATCAGGATTCAGAAGAAAAGTTTCTAACACTGGGAGAAGCCGCAGAATTTGCACGGTGTCACAAAAGAACACTGACCCGGGCAAACGAAAGCGGGAAACTCCCCTTTTACAAGCCTAACGGTGGCTATATCAAAGTGAAGCTTTCTGAGCTGAAAGCCTACATGGAAGGGAGCCGCGTTGTCGGGCATTCTCAATCAAACCAAACAACCATGACCCATAATAATATATGCAAAGAGAAGAACTAAAAATTCGAAGAAAATATCCGGAAGAATCGGTTGATACTTTTGAATCAGTTGGGAAAGGTGACTTTAAGGGAGTCACCTCTCCCTATTGTAAAGGTGTGAACATTACAAAACACACAAACACGGCTTCATTGTCGGACAAGATAGCAATCCGTGCAAGAAAAAAGCAAAAAAAGAAGGGAGGTGAGAGCATGAACAAATTCAAGAATGAAACTTTTGAAGAGTGGGCAAGCTGGAAACTTCCTTATATTCTCCCTTGCCAGGAAGGAACGAATGGCGAAGGGGAGAAGACCTTCTTTAATGCCCTGCTTGCATGTGCCCAGCAGTTCCCCGAAAGAATAAGGGAATGGGCTGAAATGGTGAATGAAGCGTGCTGCCAGCCGCCGTTCACTCCCTTTGAGACGGAGCATAAAGTCCGAGATGCCTTGAGAATAGTAGACAGCGCCCCCCTCACGGGCGGCGCAAAATACATTCAAAATACAAAAAAAGTATACCAGCCGCTGGCTAATAATTCAAGCCAAAACGGGTATAATTTACTGCCAGTGTCAGAAGTGACTAAAGAAGTAATGCAAAAAATTACTTCTGCCTGGCTATGGTGGCGGTCCCCCATTGTGCCAGATTCTCAATCCGCGGCTTCCTTTCTGGCCCGTTTGTATGATCCGGGGGAAAAGCTTTTCGTTACCACTAAGCTGAGGAGCAAAGAGGGCTATATTCTGGAAGCGGGGAGCCGCGAGGCTTTGGAGACGCTTCAGAGAATCTCAATTGAGAATTCAGAAGGCGTTTGGTACTTGCCTAACCCCATTACAGGCCAGCTGGCGAAAAGTCAGAGCGGCGGCTTTTCATACCGATGCAAAGAGGCGGTTTCTTCCTTCAAATACATAGCCTTTGAATCCGATATAGTGAAGCCCGATGACTGGCTGAAGTTTATAGTAACGCTTCCTATACCCATTGCCGCAATCTTTGAGACGGGGGGGAAGTCTGTCCATACTCTCGTTAAAGTGATGGTTTCCACTTTGGCAGAGTGGAAAGAGTGCGCTGAGGTACTTAAGGAAAAACTATCTCCCTATGGAGCTGACCCGGCTATGTTTCAAATTCAGCAAACCTGCCGGCTGCCGGGTTGCCTTCGGGGGAAAGGAGGGAAAGAACAAAAGCTCCTTTACCTGAATCCGAATCCGTCCTATACCCCAATTCATGAAATGCCGCTAAGAGAAACAAGAGCCGCGGTTCTGGCGAGGATGGAGGAGGCCAGAGCGGTTGCCCAACTGGCTGAGGATGCAGAGCCCTTCCCTGAAATTCAATTGCCGGAAGGAGGCGCGGAATGAGCGAAACAATCGAAAAAACGGTAGCGGAAAAGATTGCAGAGGGTTTGAAATGGCTGCCAGTCAAGAGGCTGGTAAAATCCGTTCCCCTTGGCAATTTCCGCGATAAACCCGAAAAACCTATTGAATATCTGGTCGAAGGCCTTCTGGCCCGTGAAGACCTTTTGATTTTTGCAGGAAAGAGCAAGGCTGGGAAAAGCACCTGCCTGCTTAATCTGGCTTTCAGTCTCTCTTCTGGCGCCGCCTTTGTAGGACGCGTCTGCCAGAAATGCAGGGTTCTTATGATTACCCTGGAAGATA
>Ga0265294_10000946_pt1 | contig 39214 bp, 28 predicted proteins | sample MunlanPumphouse3_FD_192504 | JGI IMG/M metagenome (GOLD analysis project Ga0265294, IMG submission 192504) | Groundwater microbial communities from a municipal landfill in Southern Ontario, Canada - Pumphouse #3 | ecosystem: Environmental > Aquatic > Deep subsurface > Groundwater | place... | reverse complement strand
GCCGATATAAAGTTCCATATTGTTGACGATATTGGTGATCCGGGGATCGCTGCCATATTGGCTGAGCAGAGTGTCTATATAGCGGAGCAGCAGTATGTAGCCGGTCACTTCATCGCCATGCATGGTGCCGGTGTAGAGGATTTCCGGCTCTTTTTCTGAGCTGCCAACGTTGTCTGAAATCTTGGCTACCAGGATGGCGCGTCCGCCCACGGTGGTTCCCAGGTTGATGATCTGACAGAGATTGGGATAATCTGTAGCAAAGCCATACATCATAGCCACATAGGCTTCGTAAGTGGGATAAGCATCCCAGGAGCGTAATTCTCTTTGATCGTTGGTCATGATAGCGGGAAATTCGCTGGAGGGAGTTGGTAGGAGCTGTGTTTTATAGCCCAGAGAGCTAAATTCTTCCCATTCCTGGTCATTGGCGTAGGCATAGACCCAATTGCCTTTGATGTTGTCGATGGAGATCACCTGGGTGAGGTTTTGCAGCTCTGCTTTGTTCAGCAGTTCGAAGCGGAAGTAATACTGGGTCCACTCTCCCGCCCATACAGGCAGGGAGAGCAGAATCAGGATTATTATCAATAAGGCTTTTCTCATTTGGAATTGCCTTTCGTAATTGGATTGTGTGCCGCCTTGATCATGTAGAAGGCTTTGCCCGCGATCGTAGTATCTGTGAAGTTGAGGTTGGTGGTAGTTGCAATGAGCACGAATCCACTATAGGGCCCTTCAAGGCTGCGGAATATCTGGTATTCGGTAGCGTTTGTCACTGGCTGCCAGGTGAATGCGTAGCCTGAGGCCTCGTCAATAGTGCTGATGGGGTCAATGACTGGCGGGTCGAGCACAAGGATCTCGCTCACGCTGATGGGAACGGGGCTTGCGCTGGTTCCGAGCACTTGAGCGAAGTTCAGATTGTAGGTTTCGAGGGCGTCATAGGCCAGGTCTGCGCTATAATCGTAGATCTTGAAGCTCACGTTTTCGCCTGGGGAGGCAAGGTTTACCAGAAGGGTTACATAGGCGTTTCCACCATTCATTACCAGATCGGCAATTCCGCGACATTCGGTGCCGACAAAGGCTCCGATGACGTCATTGAGCTGTCCGGAGGCTCCGTAGATGCTAACAGTACCATAGACTGTGGCGGAGTTATTAGGATAGATAACAGGTACCCAATCGGGTCCGGTAATTTCGTTTACAGTGACGTTAGCGCTGTCATAGGCGTAAGTGAATCCATCATAAACCGAGAAGGTGATGGTTTCGGTGCCAGTCCAGTTTTCAGCGGTGGTGAAGGTCACGGTTGTCCCGCTAATGTCCACATTGATATTGGTATTTCCGCTATAGCCGAGAGTGAGAGGATCGAGATCCTCGTCGGATATGTAAGAACTGAAACTCACTTCCAGGCTGCCGTTGCGGTCAAATGCGAAGCTGGCTGGAAGTTCGATCTGGGGAGCATGGTTGCTATCTTCCCAGACGTCCATGGCGGTGGATACTGCAAGAGTCGGATTGACAGGGTCATTGGAATGGATGGTGAGCATAGCTTCATAGCTGCCTACAGCCATGCCGGTGGCGGAGAAATAACCAGTGATCAGCAGGCTCTCTCCGGCAGGGATGGATCCGCTGAGGGGCTGTATGCTGAGCCATTCAATGGGCGGGATGGCCTGTGCGATGGTGAGCGTCCCTGTGATGGTATGAGGTGTTGAACCATAATCGTCACCAATGATTTGGAAGGGTATAGAAATGGTTCCGCCAAAGGACGGGGTGATGCTCACATTGACAGTGGCGGTGGCAGTTTGGCCGCCTTGTATCACACCCCAGTTCGAAGATGATATTCCGTACCAATCGATGGTAATGCCATTGCCGCTGGTGGGTGTGGGGACAAGATCGCCGCCGCTGCCGCCCACGAAATTGGTGACGCTGTTGACAGTCACTCCCGTGGGGAAGGTGACGATAACGTGTTTTAGCCATTCGGTGTCTGTGCTACCGTTATAGACTGTAAAAGTCCAATTCTGTGTGGCTCCGGGAGTGTAATCCACGGCACTGAGGGTAAGGGTGCTACCGGCGATGCTACGATCACCTTTGGCACTGCCCGGGGAGGCTAATGCGAAGCTATTGCGCACTTCTGCCATACTGATCTCATAGCTGAGGGTCTGGCTTCCGGTATTGGTGATGGTGAAGCTATCCGTTCCTTCATCGCCTACCTGGAGATTGGCATAGAGGGCATCGTTGTCAATCTCGCTGGTGGGGGGAGTGAATCCGGCATCAGGGAAGAGTTTCAGCTTCAGATTGGGCAGGTTTCTGGAGGCTGTCAGCGAGGTCGGTTGTGAATAGTCATTTCTGTTCTGACGTGCCCGGTTGGCCGAAGCATTGGAATAAGTCCACATGGGGTAAGAGGATGTCCAAGTCTGATTCCCTTTAATGGTGAGGATAGAGAGGTTGGTGCCGTCATAGACGAATTGATTGTTCAGATCCACTTCCATCCACCCGCTGGTAGAGGTGTTTTCCCAGTTACCGCTGTAAACTTGGGTATAACCGCTGGTAGAATAGTTGCCGGTTGCCAGGCTGGTGGCAGTGGTATTCTTCATATAGACGGTTACGGCTTCGATGGAGTTCACATCCGTGCCGCTGGCTTTATAGAAAGCCATGGATTTGATGGAGCCGGGAGTTCCGATTTCACTGGCCAGGTAGATGGCTTCGTGGCCGGAATAGGTGTAATATCGGTCAATAGGGTAGGACTGGGTGGAACTGCCTCCACCGATGATAATCTCCATCGGAGCCCCCACCTCTATGTTCACGGTGGTGTTGGCAGTATAGGCTCCGGCAGCAGCGTTGAAGACAAACATAGCCAGAGTGCCTTCAGTCATTGAAGAAGCGGCGGTGACCGTGAAACTTACGGTTCGGCTTCCACCTGCATTGATAGCGGCAAAGTTGGCACTACTATTCACAATCGTGATCCCGGATGTTCCACAGTTTAGGGTGCCAGTTCCAGACGAGGAAGCGGCTGCCCCGGTGTTATTCAGCGCTATGGAAATTGTAGCCGTTTCGCCCGGGTCAAGCCTTCCATTGTTATTGCCGCTGGGATCGCTGATGGTCATATTCCCAAAAGCCAAGGCTGGGGCATTGATGATTTGCGTGAAAGTATGCACCCAGCTATTGCTACCACTCACCATGGTGATGGTGAAGGCGGCGGAAGTTCCATTGGGAACGTTGTTGGCAATATCGAAGGTGTAAGCGTTGTTGACAGTGGTGGAAGCACCTGTTCCGATCGAAGCGATCGTTTCGCTGTTATCGGTGATAGATATTCCAGGGGTGGAAGAGCTTAGGGTTGCGACAAGGTTCGTTGCGGCAACTGAGCCCACATTCTGGAAGGTCACGTTGAAGCGTCCACTCTCGTTGTATTCAGGTGTGTTGTTATTGTTGTCTTGATAAACAGTGTTGGATACGCTAACATAGGGCCCGGAATTGGGAATGATGCTCACATCAGTTTGCAGGGTGATTTTATTCTGGGCTGTGATAGTCAGCTTCGCCGTTCCCATGTTTGTAAAGGCGGTGATTGGCAGGTTCAGAGAGCCTCCGGCAGGAACTATTGCTGTGCCATATATGACGCCACCCATGGTAAGTGCGACGCGAGAATAAGGCGCAGCGGTCACGGTGATCTGGGTAGCACCGATCAGAATCTGGGATGGATAGCTGGCGTTGTTTACAGTAGGAACGCCCATATAGGTCATTAGGGAAGGATCGCCCATGATGTGGTAGATTTCCCAATAGTAGTTCGTGAGGGAGCTTCCGCTTTGCTGCACAGCCATGTTGCCCATGAAGATGCTTTCGCCAGTGGTGGTGGCCCAATTTGAGTAAGTCTCGTTGTGGCTGTGGAACATAGCATCATAAGCGCCAAGTTTGCTGGCATTATAGGCAGGGGCAGTACCGTTGATGGGGGTTTTGTAGCCCACCGCCCAGTAGTAGTCTTCGTTCCAGTAGGTGCTATTGATGCCGCCGATGTAGGCAACTCCGCCGCCGTTGGCTTTACGGATGATGGCTTCGCCAAAACAGGGGCTGGAGTAGTTGAACCAGTTGGTGATGCAGCAATTGCCTACCATAACTCCGTATTTATTGGCATTGGTCATGGCGTTAACATCGGAAACTGTGAATGTGGGGTCGCCCCAACTGGTTTCGCTTCCATGGGCAGTGTAATTCATATAGCCGCGGCCTTCGTTGGCATTGGCGATTATCACAGCGTCGCTGGTCTGGGAAGCGGGGTAAAGGTAATTGTTGGAAGTGATGCCATGGGCAGTGTTAAAATATTCTGCGGTGGCGTAGTTAATGGCTCCGTTGCCATGCGTGGGGGCGTAGCCGCTGTCCGCTCCAGCGATGAGGACTGTTTTACCCAGATAACTGAGGTCCGGCATCAGGGTCTTTTCATAGGTTATGGTCTTATTGATAATGTTAGCCAGTTCGGTAGTGCTGGAAACGGAGAAACGGCCATGGTACATTTCCGGCAGGTAGTCCGATCCGTTCAAGCGCACGTAGGTCATATCTGTAACGTGAGAATCCGTAGCCCCGGTATTGGTGGCAACCGTGATGGTTCCGGATTCATCACCGATGATCAGTAGATAAGTGGGGGCGGGATTCTGTGTAGTAGCGCTGTTCCACAAGTTCTGCATATAGCTTTTGATGGCGGTAGTGTTGTTTGCCACCATCGCGCCAGTGCCGACGGTAACTACGTTGACTTCAAAGCCCTGCTGGGTCTTCCAATCCACATAGCTCTGGATGTTGTTGGTGTAGCTTGCCGGGCAAAGGATGAGCATCTTGGTGGGATGGCGCACAAGCTGAGTGCGAGATCCGCCATCATAGTTAAAGATGCTTTTGGCATAAAGAGCTTCAAACTCGGCAGAGGCGGTTTTGGCCAGCAGCTCCTGCGTGGCAGCAAGATCAGGATTCAAAAACTCTACTCTGATCTCGGCTGCACTCACTATTTCCAGAGCACCGCTCACGGGGTTGTAACGAATCGGCTCAAAATAGAACTGGAACAGCCTCAGCCCACGCATTATACCAATCTCTTCTATTTTGAAGCTTGGGTTTTGGCTGAACTCATTGCGGGCATAAAAAGCCGCGTCTTGTTCAAAGATGATGCTGTTTAGATCGGCAGATTTTGACACTGAAGGCTGAGCGGGAATGATGTTGCGGGTAATACCGCTATCTTTTCTATCCAGCATGCGCGTCTCTTGGGAGAGAATCTCGAAGCTCACCTGGGCGCTCAAAGGCACGGCCACTATGCGGCTGGTCATGGGAAGCTGGGCCTGACCAATGCGGCTGCTGAAGCCATAGCCTTCGATGCTGATTTCATCGAAGGTTCCGGCTTTGCTCTCTACGCTTTGAAGATTATATTTATCTACAGAAATGCTCAATTCAAAGCCATAATCGTTGCTATTTTGCAGCTTCAACTGGCTGGGACTGTTGGACAGTACAATGTCTCGCCCTTGTGCGGCAAGAGGAATAAAAAGTCCGATGATCAACAGGATCATCATGAGTTTGGGGTACTTTGCTGTACCTGGCATTTGGTCTCCTTTTATCTCATAGAATAGGCTGTGCTTACCAGCATAATCTCAAGATTGCAAAGGCAAAAAAGCTTATGGCAAATTTGGCGGGGCACACTAAACCGTGAATCATAATATCTAAATACACAAGTAGCAACTAACGTTCCTAAAATATAAGAATATTGAGAGACCAGTACAGAAGTACAGGCTTTTGGCCGCTATAGCTCTATGTTATTCAAAGAACTTGGCCAGCTTTTTCTCTGGAGTTATTTCCACATAGCGTTTTTCGCCTTCAAAGCCAAATCTCAGTTGCAAGCTCTGATAAGGCAGAAAGTCCTGGGCGATTTCCGGCCATTCGATCACGGTGATCCCGCTTTCGATCATATCCAGCAGCCCCAGATCCAGCAGTTCATCTTCATTCTTCAAGCGGTAGAGATCCAGATGATAAAGCGGAAACCGGCCACAGTGGTATTCTTTGAAGAGCACGAAGGAAGGGCTATCGATCTCATCAGAGATGCCCAAAAAGGCACCCAAGGCCTTCACGAAAAAGGTCTTGCCGCTGCCCAGCTCACCAAATAGCGAGATTACAGCTCCCGGGCTAAGGATCGGGCCGATGTAATAGGCAAGGTCTATAGTGTCTTGTTCAGTGTTCAAATCTATTCTTTTAGTCATGATAATTCTCCTTATTAGACCAGCAAAAAGTCCCAATAGCTGCCTAAAGTTCCGGGTTGGGATTCAAGCTTCTTTTGGGACTCATTCTGCTTTTTTATGTGTATCAGTCCTATGAGATAGGATACAGCAAAAACTCTAAGCAGGCAAATGAGATTATAGGCGGAGCTTCACATACTGCGTTTGGGATAGATGGTGATATTGGCCTGATATGGCCTTTCGCCTTCTTTCAGGCTGCGAGAGAGCCGATTCAGCAGTTTACTGCGGGTCTGTCTGGCACGTGCTGGTACTGTGATATCAAAGAGGGTGCTGGCCAATTCGATATTATCCTGGTCCCAGACTTTGGCCAAAAGCCGCAGCGTGATCTCTTGATTGGTCTTATTTTCCACGGTATAGCCCAGCTCGATATACTGCGAACCCCAGTCATCAAAACTGAGTTCCGAGACGAGAACGTTTTTCACAATCTTCTGATGAGCATGCCGCTGCATCCAGATGCCAAAGGCAATAGCCAGCAAGACCAGGAGCAAGACGCTGCCTTTGAGTTTGTGGTGGGCAGGCCAGGGCATGCGGTCAAAACTTCTCATAAAGCCCAGCTCATCAAAAATCAAACTGCCAGGCGGCAAAAAGATGATGCTGCCAGGCGTCTTGTTTCAAGCTATCCAGCCCCAGCAGGAAGCTGTGATGCGCCATAAAGAGGATGCTGAGGCTGCTCTTGATCTGATACTCATGGTCTTTGTCTCCTTCAAACCAGTGAGCACTACCGTCTTCGATCATGCCGGCCCAGGTTTCATGATAGTTCTCTTGCCAGGAAGAGCCGGTAGAGCCTCGTTTGCGCCAGGAAAGCTGGGTGTCCCACTCCAGATATTCACGCCAGGGGATATTGGCTTCGAGGCTGATATCCAGGACGTTTGAGCCTTGCACGTAGCCCAAGGGCCTGCCATCGTGAGAATACATGGTGTGATTCATAAAGTGCGCATAGGTGAAGGGCCGCACTGCGGTAGCTTCCAGGCTGAATCTACCGAAATCTGTGGGGAGGCTGAGTCCGCTCTGAATGGCGTATTTATTCCCCCACCAGGAGCTGAAGATCTTGCTATAGCTGAACTCATCCAGGGCCAGTTGGGCATAAAACAGCAGGTCATTACTGAAGCTTTGATTGATGCCCATATAGATCATCACATTGTCCCTATCCCCAAGATCGTGCTCTACAGCGCGCCAAAAGCTATTGGGCAAAAGGTAATTCAAATCCAGGCTGCGATTGCCATAGACCACAGTCTCTCCGGCAAAAATCTCGGTATTTGCCCAGGGATAGAAACTGAGCTGATGCAGGGCGATATACTTCTGGGGATAATTCCGCGTATCGATCATGGCATTATCATAGACGCTGTAAGTGCTATCTGCCTTCAGACTGGCATGCAGCATGCTGAGACGAAAGGCACCGATTTGGCCTTCCGCCAGCAAATAGCCATAGTCATTCACACGATCACTGAGGATGATGCTGCCGCTGATGGTGTTGCCAATCTGGAATCTGCCTCTGCCGATGGCGATGGTGCCCAGATCGTGATAATAGCCGATTTCACCACTGAGATTGTCATGCTGGATGTGGTCTTCAAAGCGTTTGTAATAGCCGTCAATCAGGGGATCAGTCTCAGCGGCATCCAGATCACCGTGAAAAGCGCCGTTATACCAGTGGGTGTGCAGGCGCAGATGATCTCCGGCCTGGGCCTTGAGCCGCCAGCCTTTGTAAAGATAGCTGTAGTCCTCATCATCGACAAAATCTGCTTCAAATCCGGCCAGGAAATTAAAGTCTGCTGCCAAAGCTGCATATCTATAACTAAATAGATTCTGCTTGGCTTTGCCTGGTAAAAAGGCTTCCTGGAGGGCACTCTTGAATGCGGATAAGGATTTCGCAGGATGGCTCAAACCTTCCTCTTGGGGCAGATAATCAGGCTCGGACAGGGCTGGGATTTCGTCCAGCAGGCTATGTCGCACCTGGGAGTGCAGCAGGCTTTGAAAAGCAGAATCCACCATTTGGGCATGGACAAAGCCTAAACCCAGACAGAGCAGGATCAAGCACAAGGCCGTAGAAAAGCTACTATTCTTTAACATCATCCTCGCAGATTTCCATATAGTGCAGACGGCGAACAATCAGCTCTACTTCATGCTGACTGATCTTGAGTTCACGGGCAATTTCTTTGTTTGTCCAGCCATCTGACAGCAGGCGATTGACCATCTTGCACAGGGTGTCTGTATCCAGTCCCAAGCGGTTTTCTTCAATATCCAGCGGTGATTTTTTGGCAGATTTCTTGAAACTTCCAAAAATCAAGATGCCCAGAAGTACCAATATAGCTACAAACACGACAATGGTGAGCAGGATATTTGCACTGGCCAATTCTGCCAGGGAGCTGAGGAAATTAGGCTTCTCCTGATGAAAGACCTCTGGACGGGTGGCTACGATAATGGAATCCTGCAGGGGCTGTTCGAGGAGCTCCTGATCTGTTTTGGCGGGTGGCTGCAGTTCTGTTTCTTCCTGGATTGGCTTGGGTTCCGGTTTCCCCTTTGGTTTTTCAGCCTTGCCGTCCTTGCCGGGTTGCAGCAATTCCTGAGCGGCCGCATAGTATGAGCTACTCTTAGGGATCAGAGCCAGCTTTTCGGCAGCGCGTGAGCTTCCTCTTTTGATCAGCAATTCTCCCCAATAATAAAGGATGTCATAATGGTCTTTATAGTCTATGGCCAATCTATGAAACTCTTTATCAGCACTGGCCAGGCGTCCCTTGTCAGACAGGAAACGGGCAATAACGAGGCGCTCCTTTTTCTGCTGGGTCACCTTCAGGAAATCTATCACCAAAGCCTCGGAACCATTAAGCTGCATCGTGAGATAGCTCACCTGAACCTGGCTGCTGACCTTCAAGCCAGCACCTGCGGGCTCAACTTTATCCAAAAAGGTACCACTGAAGTTATAGGCAGGAATATGCCCATCAAAATTGCTGAAGGTAAGGTAAAAATCTTTTCCTTGCTGCTTTACAGTAAAATCAACATCTCGATCCATTTTCAAGACCAGTCTGCAAGCTGCATCATCGTAGTTCTCTGCACGGATACTTCGGATCGATACCGCGGATAAGGCGCAGCTGGTTAACACCATTATTAATATTATCAAGCGTTTCATCATAGCTCCTTTTGAATAATATTGAAAAATCACAAGACAGCAGTCTGCAATTCTGGATTGATTATGTGGGTCGCATCCAAGGCAATTTGCAATTCTTCGTTTGTAGGGATCACCAATATCGTGGTCGGGGAATAGGGCTGTGAGATGATTCCGGCAGATCCCCCCACTTTCCGGTTCTTATCGTGGCTGATATGAATGCCGATATTTTCCAATCTGCTGCAGATGCGTTCTCTCATCTTCACCGCATTTTCTCCCACCCCTCCGGTAAAAACAATGCCATCCAGCTTGATCAGATTGGCGGCATAGGCACCGATGAATTTTCGGATGCGGTAAGCGTAGGTTTCCAGGGCTTGAATGGCATCTTCATTGCCTTTGTCTGCTGCGTCTTCGATATCGCGCAGATCACTGGAAATTCCGGAAAGCCCCAAAAGCCCGCTTTTCTTGTTGAGGATATTGTGGAGTTCATGTCTGTCAAAGCCCCGATCTTCCAGATAGAAGATGATGGAGGGGTCCAAATCTCCGCTGCGGGTGCCCATCATCAAGCCTTCCAAAGGTGTAAAGCCCATGGATGTATCGATGGATTTACCGGCTTGAATGGCTGTGATCGAAGCTCCATTACCCAAGTGGCAGGTGATGAGATTGGTATTCTCCGGGCTGCGCTTCATCATGGTGAGGGCGATTCCGGCCACAAAGCGATGGCTGGTGCCATGGAAGCCGTAACGGCGGATCCGGTATTTGTCATAAAACTCTCGTGGGATACCATATAGATATGCGCTGGGAGGCAAGCTCTGATGAAAGGCGGTATCAAAAACCGCGACCTGCGGAACTCCGGGAAAGACCCGCTGGGCTTCATGGATTCCGGTGAGATTGGCAGGATTGTGCAAAGGAGCAAGCTCGCAATTGGCCTCAATAGCGTCCATTACTTTGTCGTCGATCAAGACCGAGGCGGAATACTGCTCGCCACCATGGACCACTCTGTGCCCCACGCCCTGAATTTCGGAAACGCTGGCGATGATACCAGCCTCTTTGTCCAAAAGAGCCTGCATCATCAGCTCAAAAGCTACCGTGTGATCGGGAATATCCCGAGCCAGTTCAAAAACTTTTCCCTTGGCCTTCTGTTTGATTTTGCCATCCGAAAGACCGATACGTTCGATCAGACCCTTTCCCAAACTGCACTGTTGGGGCATTGCATAAACTTCGTATTTTAGTGAGCTGCTGCCGCAATTTACCACCAGGATATTCATCCCAAAACCTTCCTTAATTCACTTTTGGGCAGATCTTTGAACTTCATGGACTTTGCCAGATAAGCTCAAAAATCACCTTCACCCGCATTGTTTTTTAGATGCGGAATATTGGCAAGGTATTTTTTAAACAAAAAAAATGGGTAACCGTGGTTACCCATTTTAAAGGACTGCATTAATTGATGTCGTAAATGGTTTGCTTACTAAGGTACTACCACTTCTTCAGCAGGAACGGTTTCTGCGTTTTCATCAACAACTGCTTCAGTTTCAGGCAGGACTTCTTCGGTCATGATTTCTTCTGTGGGTGGTTCTTCAGTTTTGGGTTTGCAAGCTGTAATGGAAAGCATTCCCAGCAACATAATAGCAAGTAAGGCGATTAAGAGTACTTTTTTCATTGATTCCTCCATAAGTATCACTCCCGTCTTCCGGGAGTTACTTAGGTTTTTATTTTTTTGGTTTGTTGGGGCATATAAAAAACAATTGCCGCATTAGTTTTCGAAGGCTGACAGGCATTAAATATCTGAACCAGCTTCGCACAGTCCTTACACACGACTATATACTTTGTAATATTGGGGACAGATTATATAAGCCCTAAATCTTGGCAAGCTATTTTTTTAAATATCTTCAATAAATATGCGTTTCAGGAGAGGAAAGCAATTATTTTCAATGTCCTATCAGGTAAAAAAGTAGGCCAGATCAGGATCTCCGCCTGCTTGAGCCTCTCGCTTGCTTCAAATGTGTCTTCGATTCCAATGACTCAGATATTCGAGTCATCTGGAATCGAAGACATGTTAAAATCATGTTTGAGGATGGAGAATTGAGGATTGAGGATGGAGAATTGAGAATTGAGAATTGGAGCACCGGATTCGACACGTCTCGTGTCGAGCAAACTGAGGTCAATGTAGAATTTAGAATTTAGGATGTAGAATTAATTGGAGCACTGGATTCGACAGGTCTCGTGTCGAGTGAACTGGGGGTTAATTTTGAATTTAGGATGTAGAATTATAGTGGCTTGTTTACAGAGCAATGTCGATACCCAGATGGATCATGCCCATACCAAAATCGCTAAAGCGTGTGTCCCGATAGCCCAGTGCGTATTCTATGCTGAGGATACCCAGGCGGGTGCCCAGTTTGATGCCGGTGCCGATTCCGATCAGATCGTATTTGGTCTGGCCTGAAGTTTGCGTGATGAAGCCTTGATCATAAAAAATATAGAGCAGGCTCTGCGGCCCTATCATATAGCGCAGTTCGGAATTTATCCAGCCTAACTTGCTGCTTTTAAATTCATCTTCCCGATAGCCGCGCAGGCTGCCATAGCCTCCCAGAGTATAAAGATCATATTCGGGCAAATCTTTGTTTTCAGAGCTGTAAAGATATGCGGCCAAATAGCCTACGAACCTGTTTTTGAGGGGAAGATAGTTCTTCGCAAAGAGCTGCAGATTGCCATAGTTTTTGCCCCTGGCAAAGATGTAATCATAATCCGCACCCAGATTCAGTCCCGAGCTGGGAATCCTATCGCCACGGGTATTTTTGTATTGCCAAAAAGCGCCGATGCTGCTGTGCTTGTCCTTTTCTACTTCGGAAAATGAACTTCCCGGCAAAATGCTGCGGGCTGCCACGCTAAAGCCTGCTTTCTGATACAGGCTATGATAATAGATTTCGGCCATAGTGCTGCTCTGAATCCAGAGACTGTCCTGCATGGTGCGAGCCAGGGAAAAATCCGCCGCCAGCGGGACCAGAGGATGGCCGGCTTCGTGGTAAGCGAAATTCAGTTCGCTGAAATCCGCCGGGGTCTGACGCCAATACAGGCTGATCCCTCTATCCGAGCCCCAGAGATTTAGAAATTGAATGTTCACCAGGCCAGAGAGCTCGCGTTTGCCATCTTTCTCACTCAGGCCCAGCACGCCCTCCAAAAAGGTCATGCGCCCTTCCTGGATCTCAATCAGCAGATTCTGCTCATCCAGAGGCAGGATGGTGCAGTCCCTGATATAAGGTTTGGCTTTGATGTTTTCCTCGGCTTGGCTGAGAATCACGGGTGTGAGCAATTCCTGGCGGAGCAAGCCGGAGCTTTTGAGCAAAGATGACTCCCGGGAGATTTTATTGCCGCGGAAGTGGTAGTGCTGCACCTGCATCTTACCTTCTTCACTTATCCTCAGCCAGGCTTGCAGATTGTCGCTCAGAACCAGAGAATCAAGCTGCACAGAGGCAAAAAGATAGCCCCTCTGATGATAGATGGAAAGCACTCTTTGCATGATCTGGTTTAGCTCGGAGAGGGGGTAGCTGGAGCTGGCAGAAGTGAAGGCCAAATCATGCAGTTTTGACTCTGAAAAGTATTTCAGACCGCTGTAGTGGATATCAATCCGGGAGCTGTCTTCCAGCCTGGTCAGATGAAACATGAGGCGTAAATCCTGCTCGGATAAGGCTAACAATTCCGGACGGGGAATCTGGATAAAATATTGATCTTGCTCATAAAAGTATTGATACAGATTCTGGATAGCCGCATTCACTATTTCCGGATCGTAGTCACTACCCAAAGGAATTCTGCTTTTGGAGATCAAGGCGGCTTCATCCAGCTCAAAATCTGCCTCAAAGGAAAGCTCAGTGATGCTCAGGGCAAATAGGCCCAGGCTCATCAGATTTATGATCAGCACCAGGGCCCAGACTTTCATGTTTTGGCTATTCCCGCTCTGCTTTCAGGACGGCGAGGAAGGCTTCTTGCGGCACATTCACATTGCCGATTTCCTTCATCTTCTTCTTGCCTTCTTTCTGCTTTTCCAAGAGCTTGCGTTTGCGGCTGATATCACCGCCATAGCATTTTGCCAGGACGTCTTTGCGCATGGCGTTGATGGTGCTGCGGGCAATGATCTTAGCTCCGATAGAGGCTTGCAGGGCGATCTTAAACATATGCCGGGGGATCACCTCTGATAAAGTGTCGGTGATGCTTTTACCCCAGCTATGAGCCTTTTCATCGTGGCAGATAAAACTCATGGCATCCACCTTTTCGCCATTGATCATGATATCTACCTTCACCACATGGGAGGCCCTGAAATCCTTGAAGGCATAATCCAGGGAGGCATAGCCCCGGCTCACAGTCTTGAGTCGGTCGTAGAAATCAAAGATGATCTCAATCAAAGGCATTTCATAGTGCAAAGCCACCCGCTTTTCATCGATGTATTGGATGTTATTTTGGATTCCGCGACGTTCCTGAGCCAGCTTCATGATATTGCCAATATAATCTGAAGGAACGATGATCTCCACATCCATAAAGGGTTCCAGGATGTATTCGATATTGGAAGGATCAGGGAAATCTATGGGGTTGTGCACTTCGATTTCCGGTTTGTTTTTCAGTCCGATCTTAAAGCGAACGCTGGGGGTGGTGGCGATGATGGGGATATTGTATTCGCGATACAAGCGCTCTTTGACGATCTCCAGGTGCAGCATACCCAGGAATCCGCAACGAAAGCCGTATCCCAAAGCCGCCGAACTTTCTTTTTCATAGATCAGCGAGGCGTCATTGAGTTTGAGCTTGGCGATGGCTTGCACGAGGTCGCCATAGTCTTCTCCATTGATGGGAAAGATTCCGCTATAGACCATGGGTTTGGGCTCCAAAAATCCCGGTAAGGGGGCGGCGCAACCGTTTTTCGCAGTGGTGATCGTATCTCCCACCCGAGCATCGGCTACTTCCTTGATGCCGGCGATGATGTATCCGGCTTCTCCGGTCAGGAGTTCTTTCTGGGGCTGAAATTTGAGGCTCAGATAGCCGATTTCTTCGATATCATATTCCGTATTGGTGCTGAATAGCTTGATTTTGTCGCCTTTTTTCAGGCTTCCGTGAAAGACGCGCACCAGTACCACCACGCCTCGATACATATCAAAATAGGAATCAAAGATCAAAGCCTGAGGCGGGCCATCTACCTGGCCCTCTGGCGCAGGAAGTTGCTCGATCACGGCATCCAAAAGCTCTTCTACTCCCAGGCCGGTCTTGGCACTTACTTTCTTGATCTGCTCTTCTTTGCAACCCAGGATATCGATCAAATCGTGCTGTGTGCCTTCTACATCGGCTTTGGGCAGATCAATCTTGTTCAAGGCCGGCAGGATATCCAGATCGTTATCCATAGCCAGATAGAGATTGCTCATGGTCTGTGCTTCTATGCCTTGTGAGGTATCCACCAGCAGGATGGCTCCTTCACAGGATGCCAGGGCCCGGGATACTTCGTAAGAAAAATCCACGTGACCGGGTGTGTCGATCAGATTCAGAATATATTCCTGTCCTTGGTAAGTGTGCAGCATACGAATGGCATGGGATTTGATCGTGATTCCCCTTTCTCGCTCCAGATCCATGCTATCCAGTAACTGGGCTACTTGGGTGCCTTTGCCGATAACGTGTGTGGCTTCCAAAAAGCGGTCTGCCAATGTGGATTTGCCATGATCGATATGGGCAATTATGCAGAAATTTCGAATGTATTGTTGCTTCATGCTATGTCCTTTAATTTATAAGCTCTTGTCTCAAATAGAATTCAGATCAATTGACAGCTTTGAGATGAGGGATGATTTGTCAAGTAAAGGATTGGATTAATTGAGAATAAAGGGTTAATGTAGAATTTAGGATGTAGAATGTATAATTAATGGAGAATGGAGAATTGAGAATGAATTTGTGGGAGCCTGTTCAGCAAGTTTCGATTATTTTCCATTACTTAGCTGATTCTCTAGTCTAAAAAGTGGGCGAAGCACCCCTCCTGCAATCCATTCCTCAGAATTGACATGGCACTTTTGGATAGTTTATCTTGCAAAACAGTGAATGTTCCTGTGTCGTTTACCTGAAAGCTGTGAGTCTTGGAGCTCAAAGTGCCTAAGATAACTATCAATTTACCATAAGCTTAGCGGCACTTTAGACTTCAAGCGGCAATAGCAACAGCATTTTCCTCGTCCAGGATTATGCGTTCAAATACGAGCTTTTGAGATGCCCTTAAATGAACAATAATTATAGTTAATAATATATTGCATATTGTGCTCCAAGGAGCCATGCTGTTCACCCAAGTTGAGCCACCCCTCCACTGATTTTGAGCCACCCAATACGAAGTTCTGAGCCATACACAAGCAAGAGCTGTGATAGAGCAGCCCAGTATTCTCAAGATCGAAAAAGAAACTTTGAACTCCAAACTAAGAGCTTTTGGAGTTCAAGCCGGCTTGATAAACTTTGCATTTACAGTTAATTATACTGCCGGTTTGGACTTCAAACAGCAGAACCAGTGGCTTGGAATCAAACAGCAGAGCAGTTCCATATGAAGTCCAAAGAGCCCCAAAATAATTGGATAATTCGAAACCAGGAAAGGCTCTTTGAACTCCATACGGAAGGAATCAAACAGCAGGAGCAGTACAAAGTTTGGATACGCACCAGCTGAAGCTGATGGAACGGCCGGATAAATCCAGCGTTACGATGCGTTACGATGCTCTTGTGCACCAAGATATCGAAGTGAAAGTGAATGTTCCTGTGTCGTTAAATAGTGTCGTTAGAAGTGTCGTTAAATAGTCGTTAAATAGCAAATCCTATATGTATTTGATCCCTTCTTCCTCTTTCCAGGGCGTCGATCATGTCTTTATCTACCGTTAATCAAGCGTTAAGAGTTAACGCTTGATTAACGGTAGATAAAGATATGATCAAGTGGCTCAAATGAGTAAGGAGGACCCAAGAATGGTTTATCCGGGATGAAAAAGGCTCTCTTTGCCGCTTGAAGTCCAAAGTGCCGCTAAGCTTATGGTAAATAGATAGTTATCTTAGGCACTTTGAACTCCAAGACTCACTCGATCCGCTCGACCTGTGTTCTATCATCATCATCATTCATATGCAGGACTTGTCTGAAATAGTACCCCGTTCTCGCTTTGCGGGCATTAGGCCTGGATAATAAGGATGGGAATAGGCTCTGGCCACTTATTCAGCTTAAAGTGCATAAGAAAGTGGCATGACTTGGGGAGAGGAATTGAACAGTCTCATTTGTGGCGGGGCTGGTATTAAACAGAAAATCATTGACAGATTAAGAGAGCTAATATCTTATGTCGAAAATGCTTTGAAGGAGTTTTTATGAATCAAGCAACAAAGACAGGTAGTGTCCCTATAACGATCAACTTAAGTAAATTCAGGTTAAAATCAGCGTGGGCTATCGTGCTCAGCTTTGTTTTGCTGGCGTATTTATTGTATTTTCAGCTTCCGGTCCTCAATCTGCGCTTTATAGCTTGGGTTCCGGCTCTGGCCTTTGTCCTCTTGCCCTTATGGGGTATTGCTAAAGCCCGCAAAGCACTAAAATACATCTATGTAGTCTTCCTTCTGATCCTGGTTTTGGCACCTTTCTTTTCCAGCGGGCTGTTTCATGCCAAAGGCTACAGAAAGCTGATCGGAGATATCCAGAGCACGGAATTCTCGGATTTGGTAGCTCCCATCAATATGGAGCAAGTGCCGATCATCGATGAAACCTTTGCTCGCTCGTTGGCAGAAAAGAAACTGGGAGAGGATTTTGCCTTGGGCAGCCGCGTGAATCTGGGCACTCCCACCATTCAGATGGTAGATGGCAAATTGTATTGGGTGGTTCCTCTTCTGCATTCCGGCTTTTTTAAGTGGCTGGCAAATCGTCAAGCTGGCACTCCGGGCTACATCATGGTTTCCGCCACAAATTCTCAGGATATCACTTTTATCAGGGAAGTAAATGGAGAGCCGCTGAATATTCGTTATCAAAGTAATGCCTTCTTCAATCTGGACTTAAAAAGGCATTTGTATCTAAACGGTTATACAGGAATAGCCATGGCTGGAGACACCTTTGAATTGGACGATGATGGTGAGCCCTATTGGACGATCACGGTTTACAATCACACCATAGGAGTGCGGGCTCCGGAATCCCTGGGTCTGGCTACTGTCCATGCCTGCACTGGAGAGATTAGCTACTATCCCCTTATCAAGCAAAAGGATGGCTCATTTAGCGATGACCTGATTCCCGCTTGGGTGGATAGAGTGCAGCCCTCATATTTTGTGATCCCGCAATTGGATTGGTGGGGCAAATACGTAAACGGCTTTTGGAATACAGTGTTTGGCAAACGCGATCTGCTTTCCACTACCCAAGGCTACAATGTGATTTATGGTAACGATGCAGAGAGCTATTTCTATACCGGCATGTCTTCTGTGGGCGCGGATGAAGGAACCGTGGGCTTTGTGCTCAGCAATACCCGCAACAAAAAGACTTCTTTATACCTGATTTCCGGTGCCACCGAATATGCCGCGATGAGATCAGCACAGGGCAAGGTGCAGCAATTCAAGTATTATGCCACCTTCCCGATCCTGGTAAATCTTAATGACATCCCCACCTATTTTATGACCCTGAAGGATGCCGCTGGCTTGGTCAAGATGTACTGTTTTGTATCAGTTCGTGATTTTTCCCTGGTGGGTGTGGGCGAAACCGTAAAAAGTGCGAGAGAGGATTATCTGATGACCCTGGCTTCTTCGCAGGTTGGCTCTTTGCAGGGCGAGAAATCCCCAAGGGAGAACGTGACAGGTCGCATCAAGAGGATTGCCACAGATGTCAAAGATGGCCGCAGCTTTTATTATTTCTCGCTTGTGGAAAAGCCGGGGCTGATTTTCGTAGCCACCAGCAATCTAAGCAGCTATTTGCCGCTGAGCAAGCAAGATGATCAGGTAAGCATCGAGTATGTAGTTACCGATGAAACCGAGATCAATATCAATGAATTTATCAACAGCAGTCTGGGAGATTAAGTTTTTCCTTGACACAAAGTTCAAAGCTAAAACTTTAACGTGATAGGAAAGAACTAAGTCTGGATAGTAATATCGGACTATTAAGAGATTTTATATAACCGACTAAGGAGACAACATGCGAACTAAATTGAACAAATTGATACTGATGCTGATCTTTTCAGCATTTGTGATCGGAAGCTGGGCTGTGGTAAGTGAATACACTTTTGCCAGCGCCCCAGGCACTTATACAGAAATCAGCGGAGGAACTGTATTGCTCACCGGTGTACCGGCTGATCCTAATCCCAGTTTCAATGCAATTCCGCTGGGTTTTTCTTTTAATTATGACGGTATAGACTATACCACAGTCAGTATTGCTGAAAATGGCTTTTTGGCTATGGGCGATGAAGTCGCCACCAGCAATTTGGCTATTAGTCATAGCAGCGGCACCAACAATTCTATAGTAGCCTTAAACCGCGATCTCACTCCCCGTGCAGATGGAGAAATCATGTATTTGCTTTCTGGCACGGCCCCGAATCGGGTTTTTGCCGTCCAGTGGAAGAACTTCCGCAGGTTCCCTACTTCGGCCGCTAACGATGTTTTGAATTTCCAGATTCTTCTTCACGAAACAGATAACCAAATAGTATTTTCTTATGGTGCCATTACGGCTCTTACCGTAAACACCGCTGCCACAGTGCAGGTAGGCCTGCGTGGTGCCAGTAACGCTGATTTTAACAATCGCACTACCTCCACAGACTGGACTGCTACTGAAGCCGGAACCACCAATAACAACAACTGCCGCTTGAGCGCTGATGTCTTTCCTTCTCTGGGGCTTACCTTTAGCTTTAGTGCTGCCCAACAGGGTGCTCCTCCCATGCCGGCACAGACACCCAGCCCGGCTCATCTGGCCATTGATGTAAGCATCCTGACTGACCTTTCCTGGCAGGCTGGTGGTGGACTGGTGGACGGATACAAAGTGTATCTGGGCACAAACACTCCCCCCAGCAACATGGTAAATGGCGTCACTCATACTAATACCATCTACCAAATCACCCCTGCCCTGAATTATAGCACTCAGTATTTCTGGCAGATCGTTCCCTTTAATACTGATGGCGATGCCCTTGATTGCCCGATTTGGAGCTTCACCACCCTGGCAGATCCCACTGTAACCAGCTACCCTTATGTGCAGAATTTTGATACCGTGACTACTCCGGCCCTGCCTTTGGGATGGGTGTCTTTGAATGAAAACAACGATGCTTACAACTGGGCAAGCTTCAACGATCCTTCAGCTCAGAGCGCGCCCAATGCTATGCGCATGCGCTATAATGACTCTGTGGTCATGGATGACTGGCTCATTGCATCCCCCATGGTCTTTGATGCTCAGTATATTTACAAAGTAAAATTCTACTATCGTGCTCACGTGGCTACGCAGGCTGAGAAACTTGCCCTTTATTTGGGAAGTTCCCCCACCGCTGCTGCCATGACTACCCAGCTATGGGCAAATGAGAATATCACGAACATAGCCTACCAGATGGTGGAAGTGGATGTTCCGGCAAATACCGGCGGCACTTATTACCTTGGTTTCCACGGTTATAGCCCTGCAAACCGCTTCTACATCTATGTCGATAGCTTCAGCGTGACAGAAATAACTGAGGCATTGGATCCTCCCACAAACCTCGCGGCCACAGTAAGCGGCTACGATGTGCATTTGAGCTGGGATGCTCCTGGTGATACCCCTCCTCCTCCTGATGGTTTTGCAGATGACTTTGAAAGCTATACCGACTTCAGCCTCACCTTCGATCCCTGGGTACTCGTGGACGTCGATCTCTCCACCACCTATGGGATGACTGATATCACCTGGCCGAACGGCTATGCCGCCATGGCCTACATGATCTTCAATCCTACCGCTACCGCGCCTCCGATTGCGGATTTTGCTGCCCACAGCGGCAATAAGATGGCTGCCTGCTTTGCCGCCACTACTGCTCCTAATAACGATTGGATGATGTCGCCCTTGATGGCTGTAGAAAATGGTAACTTCCTGAATTTCTGGGCTAGAAGCTATACTGTTCAATACGGCGCGGAACGCTTCAAAGTTGGAGTTTCCACCGGTGGCACTGCTCCGGCAAACTTCACCTTCATCAGTGGCGCAAGCTATATCCAGGCTCCTGCAGACTGGACTCTTTACAGCTACGACCTCTCGGCCTATGCCGGTCAGGACATCCGCGTGGGTATCCAATGCTTATCGAACGACGCCTTCATCTTCCTGGTGGACGATGTCACTATCGGTGCTCCTGCTCCCACGCGTTTTAATGCTCCTGTAGCAAACGCAAACAGCATGGGCAGCATAGCTCGCAACACCGGAACTCCTATTCCTGCTCCCTTCTCCAGAGAAATCACCCGCGACCTGCTTGGTTTCAAGGTCTATCGTGATGGAGCTCTCATCAATACCATTGCCAACCCTGCTACTACTGTGTTTAACGACATTAATGTGGCAGTGGGCAATTACAACTATAGTGTTACCGCTATGTACACTGGAGGCGAATCCGAACCTGCCATCGTGAACGTAACTGTGAACGAGGTCTTGGACCTGGATCCTCCCACAAACCTTCATGCCAACGTGGTAGGAAACGATGCCCATCTGGGTTGGGACGCTCCTGTTCCTGCTCCCACCGGAGAGTGGATCACTTGGTGCAATGACGTTTTAGGCAATGGCATCGGCACTGCTGCAGCTGCCATATTTGATGTAGCTCATCTCTTTGATCATACTGATCTGCTGCCTTATATGGGCTCCACCTTGACTCACGTGAGTTTTGTGCCCAATGAAGCCAATTGCGTATATACCCTCAAAGTATGGACTGGTGGCTCTGCTACTACCCCCGGCCCCATGGTCCATTCCCAGGTCGTAACCGCTCCCACCATGGGCGTTTGGAACGAGGTGGTCCTTACCACCCCTGTCCCTGTACCCGCCACCGGTAATCTGTGGTTTGGTTATGAAGCCAATACTCAGGCTGGCCATCCCGCCGGTTGTGATGCTGGCCCAGTGGTCGAAGGGAAAGGCAATATCATGAATTTCGATGGTTGGACTACCCTTACCCAGCTTAGCGCTTCTCTTACCTATAACTGGTTGATCCAGGGTTATGTAGATGGTGCCCGGGCTATGGCGCAGATGCCTGCTCCTATTTATGAAGCGCCCAGAGCTCATCAAAACGGACGCCTGGCTTTGGTCTCAAACCCCAATGCTACCGTATCTTCAGCAAAGAGCCTGACCCGCGAACAGATGGGTTACAAGCTCTATCGCGATGGCAACCTGGTGGCTACCATCAACGATCCTGCTACCCTTACCTACATAGATGCTGATCTTCAAAATGGCAGCTATGTTTATACCCTGACCGCGAATTATGATAACGGCGAATCCGCTCCCGCAGGCCCTGTTAATGTGACCGTGGAAGACCTTCAGCCTCCCACAGATCTGGCCGCAACTGTGGCTGGAAACGACGTGAGTCTTAACTGGACCAATCCTGTGCCGCCTCAGACCGGTGAATGGATTTCCTGGTCTGATAATAGTGGCATTGGCAATAGCATAGGCACAGGCGCAGCAGCCACGTTTGACGTGGCCCATCGCTTTGAAGCCAGTGATCTTACCCAATATGTGGGCGACACTTTGGCTCAGGTGAAGATTGCCGCCATGCATGCAGATTGCGTTTATACCGTCAAGATCTGGACTGGTGGCAGCACTACCACTCCTGGTCCTCTGGTGCATTCACAAGTAGTGAGCAATCCCACCATCGAAGATTGGACTACTGTCATTCTTACCAATCCCATTCCCATCACAGCCGGTACCCAATACTGGATTGGCTATGGTGTGAATACCCAAGGCGGACATCCCGCAGGTTGTGATATGGGCCCCATGGTGCCTGGCAAAGGCAATATCATGAATTTCGGTGGTTGGACTACTCTTGATCAGGTAAGTGCTACTCTTACCTATAACTGGTTGATTCAAACCTTTGTGGCTCAGGGCCGCAGCTTGAAAGCCATTGAACTTCCCGCTATAGTCGAAGCTCCTCTGCCTGTTTCTACCGGTCAATTGACCAGTAAATTCATGGCTCCGTCCAGAGATCTCACCCGCGCCGTGCTCTTGGGCTACAAGGTTTATCGTGATGGCACTGCCATTACCACAATCAATGATCCTGAAGTAGTCACATACACGGATAATGATCTGCCTAATGCTGATTATGTCTATGGCGTGAGCGCGCTTTACAATAGCGGCGAATCTGCCATGGTCACGATCGATGTGAACGTCAATCTGCAGGTGGCTCCCGCAATCCTTGAAGACAGCTTTGAAGAATATGCCGATTTTGCTACTGCATTTGGCTATTGGACTATGCTGGATCAAGATCATTCAGATACCTACGGTTTCACTGGAATCGATTTCCCCGGCAGCGGTTCTCAGATGGCTTTCATGGTCTTCAATCCTTCCCAGACCGTACCTCCTATCACGGATATGGATCCTTACGAAGGTGACAAAATGGTAGCCAGCTTTGCCGCAGTGACCCCTCCCAATAAGGACTGGATGATTAGCCGCCGCATCAATCTGGGTACAAACAGCTCGCTGAAATTCTACGCCAGAAGCCATACCTCAAATTATGGCCTGGAAACCTTCAAAGTGGGCGTATCAACCATGCCTACCATCATTACCCAAGGCTTCCAATACTTAACCGGCGCACAAGATGTACAGGCTCCTGCAGCTTGGACAGAATATATGTATGACCTCTCTGCCTACGACGAACAGGATGTATATATCGCTATTCGTTGCACTTCAAATGACGCTTTCGTTTTCTACGTAGATAATTTCAGCGTTCATACCGAAGACGGAGAAGCTGGCGAGGATGCCACCGCTCCAGTGCTGACCACTGCATTGAAAGGCAACTATCCCAATCCTTTCAATCCCGAAACCACTATCCGTTTCAGCACCAAGGAAGCCGGCCCCGTAGCACTCGAAATCTACAACGTCAAAGGCCAATTGATCAAGAAACTGGTAAACGAAGATAAAGCTGCCGGCGAACACACTGTGGTGTGGAACGGCACTGATCAGAACAACCGTGCGGTCTCTACTGGCGTGTACTTCTACAAGATGAACGCTGGTAAATACAGCTCGACCAGAAAAATGATTATGATGAAATAGGATCAAATAACTATAGGATGCTTTAAAGCCTTTCTGTGAAAGGAATGTTTAAGGCACAAACAACATGAGCACAGGGCACGGTCACAAGATCGTGCCCTTGCTTATTCAAGTAGGGGTTTTGGGCGAAAACCCAATATTCCCCCAGTTTGCATGTAGGGGTTTTGGGCGAAAACCCTTTTCCACGACTTTGGGCGAAAACCCTTTTCCACGAATTTTGTGCCAAGGTGGTGACGTTATACTCAACGCGGTATATTTGGGCGTTCGGCCCAACGTGCTTATATTTGGGCGTGTTATATTTGGGCGTTCGGCCCAACGCCCCTACATCGGGACATTTATGAGAGCGGGAAAAAGCTATAGTCAAGCCTAAAGCAGATTTTACTTGCCATGAAATGCTGGATTTGAGAGTTTGGTAACAAAGACTTGTAATTGGAGGTAAACCATGCAAGGATTAAAACGTATCGGATTCTACCTGTTGATCAATTTCCTGGTAGTGATGATGCTTTCCGTGATACTCGCCTTTGTTCCGATGCCCAGATCTCAGGCCTATTCGCTGTTGATCTTCTGCGCGATCTTCGGCTTTGCGGGCTCTTTTATCTCGCTGGCGCTCAGTAAATTTATGGCCAAAAAGGCCTATAAAATACAGCTTATTAATGCTAATACTCCGGATGCCCGGGCTCGCTTTTTGTATGACACGATAGCCCAGATGGCTCAGCATGAGGGAATCACTACTCCTGAAGTGGGGATCTACCCCGCCAATGATGTAAACGCCTTTGCTACAGGTGCCTCAAAGAACAAATCTCTGATGGCGTTTTCCAGCGGACTTTTGGAGAGGCTTTCGGACGATGAAGTAGCGGCTGTAGCCGGACACGAAATGACGCATATTACTCAAGGGGATATGGTTTCCATGACCTTGGTGATGGGCCTCGTAAATACCTTTGTGATGTTTGCGGCGCGGATTGTGGCTACTGGCCTGGATCTTGCCCTCAGAAACGATAAAGGCCGGGGCGGCCTGGGCTTTATGGGCTACTATCTGGTGGTGATGCTGCTGCAAAATGTGTTGATGTTGCTGGCCATGATCCCGGTGTCCTATTACTCTCGCTATCGTGAATACAGAGCAGACCGCGGTGCTGCAGAATTAACTGGTGCAGGCAGCATGATCGCTGCTCTGCAAAAGATAGAGCAGTATTACCGGCCAGCCGCCAAGCAGGATAGCTTTGCCCTGGCCAAAATCAATAGCAAGAGCAAAACCTCAATTTTTGCCACTCATCCCAATATTTCAGACCGGATTGAGCGGCTAAGGAGTATGTAATGACGATAGAAAAATTAACAATAGAAAAGATCGCTATGGGCGGATCCGGACTGGGCTTTCATGAAGGCCGGGCCATCTTTGTTCCTGCCACAGCTATAGGCGATGTGGTAAGCGCAGAAATCACCCTGGGGAAAAAAGACCATGCCTTTGCCCGCGTCACAGAATATCACAGCCGGGGAGAGGGCTTTATTGAGCCCGGATGTGAAGCTTTTACGGCCCCGGAACCCTGCGGGGGCTGTGATTGGCTGATGTTGGATTACCCCACTCAGCTTCAGTATAAAGAGCAATTGATCCACGAGCTTTTTCGTGATCATGAGGCTCTGATCGGTAGCTGCACGCCTTCTGGCAAGCAATATCACTATCGCAACAAAGTCTATATGCCAGTGGGCGCAGAGCTGAGCTATGGCATCTTTGCGCGCTATTCGCACCAGATCATTCCCCATCAGGCTTGTCGCAATCATCCGCCTGTCTTTGATGAGATCTCTACTCTGCTGATGGAGCTCTGTAAAAAGGCCAAAGTGGAGCCCTATAATGAAGAGCATAATAGCGGCTGTCTCAGGCATATCGGTCTGCGCATTAGTCATGACACCAGTGAGATCCTTTTGATTTTGGTCTGCCGCTCTGCGCGTCTGCCTTTTTCCAAAACCATCGTCCAAGGTATCACCCAGGCTTTTCCGCAGATCGTGGGTATCGTGCAAAACATCAATCGGGATAAGACCAATGTGATCTTGGGAAGCGAAGAAAAGCTGCTGTTTGGGCGAGATTATCTGCAGGATATGCTTTCTGATCTTAGTTTCCGCATTCACTATCGCAGTTTCTGGCAGGTAAATCACGCTACCATGGAAAATATCCTTACCGTGATGCGTGCGCAGATGAAAAAGCCTTACAAGGTAATCGATGCCTATTGTGGGATCGGTGCCATCGGTCTCAGCCTGGCCAGCGAGATTTCGGAGCTGGTGGGCATAGAAGAAGAGCAGGTGGCGGTGAAAGATGCCACGGAAAACGCTGCTAACAATGGCTTTGAGAATGCGCGCTTTATCTGTGGAAAATTTGAAGATACCCTAAATATGCTCAGCCAGGATTTTCAGGCTGATGTCATTATCCTGGATCCACCGCGTGCTGGAGTGCAGGAAAGTGCTTTGTGGGCTATCCGCAAAGCCGGAATCTCTAAAATATTGTATCTGAGCTGTTCACAGATGAGTCTGGCGCGGGATCTCAAGATTCTGCTGCAAGACGATCGCTACGAACTTAAAGCTCTGAGCAGCTTTGATATGTTTCCCAATACCTGGCACATCGAAAGCCTGGCAGTGCTCGAAATAAGGCCATGAAACCTGTCTTCATCCTTTGTGCTCTGCTCTGTTTAGTCTTGCTTGCGAGCTGTAAGCTGGATGATCCGGAAAGCCTGGCCCAAAAGGATATCCGTGATATTCTCTATGATATTTCGCTGGATTTTAATCTGGGTAATGTCTATGGTATGATGAATCATGTGGATAATGACTATCTGCACAAGGGGAAGATCACCTGGCATTTGAACCAAGAGATTTTGGATCGGATGGGCCGCTTTCAGCTTTTGGAGATCGAGGTGCTCTACATCGAGATAAATGGGAATTATGCCGTGGCTCATACCATAGATCATTACAGCTCCAGCCTTGAGAATGTGGACTATAATGAACCGGAGGATTCCGGCTATTTCTCCTATTTCCATCGCAGACAGGGTAGCTGGCTGATCTATGGCAATCAAGGCTGGATCAAAAGCAGAGGCTCTGATCCTGGTTCGGGACAGCCGCAGATAGCACAATCTGAGGCTTTTTGATTGACATGAACATGATCTTGAAATGTTTTGTCTAAGATAATAATAGAATTATTCGCAGTGAGTGAGGAAGTATGCGTAAGAAATGGATCATAATCATCATAATATTGGTCTTGATCGTCATAGCTATCGGCTTTAGCCGGTGCCATAAAGCCAAGAATAAGCAAGCGCCTGAGAACGCCCAAAACCAGGAAACCTATACGGTGAAGCGTGGCTCAATCGATTCCAAGATTGAGGTGACCGGCGAGGTTCAGCCTGCCACCATCGTCTCCCAAAAATCACGGGTTTCCGGTAAGATCGTGAAGTTCTACGTAGCGGAAAACGATTTTGTGAAGATGGGTCAGATTCTGGCAGATATCGAGCCGGATTACAATCAGGCCAATACACTTTTCAATACCAAAGCCTCGCTGCAGAGAGCAGAGCTTGAGCTACAGAAGGCTCAGAAGGATTTTGCAGACAGCGGTGTGCTTTTGGAGAGCGAATATATATCGCAAGCGGATTATGACAAAGCCAGAGACGCCTTGACCTCCGCCGAAATCCAGTATGCCCAAGCCAGCCGCCAATACGAAATGATCCGCGATCTGGATGTGCCGGGCACGGTGATCCACATGTATGCCACCGCCAGCGGCACGGTGATCGAGCGCAAGGTCAATGAAGGCGAAATGGTGACTTCCAGCATCAATGCCTATGGCGAAGGAACTGTGGTGATGCAGATTGCGAATCTTTCGCATATGATCGTGCAATCCAATATTAACGAAGTGGACATTGCCAAATTCCAGGTGGGACAGAAGGCTACGATCAAGCTGGACGCCTTGCCCTATGAAAGCTATTCTGGCAGCATCGTGAAGATCGCCCCCAAAGCGATTACGATTAATAATGCCAAGGTCTTCCCCGTGGAAATCAGCATCAATGCCACTGGGGATACGGCCAAACCGGGTATGACAGCCGCCATCAGCATCCAGGGTGAATCCCGCCAGGATGTAATTGTTATCCCAATTGGAGCGGTTTTTGCAGATGATAAGAATCAGGATGTGGTCTATATGGTATCTGCGGATACTTTGCAGACCGAAGACAAAGCCCAGAAGAAGAAACCCGAAGCCCGGCTCATAAAACTGGGCGCAAACGACTTTCATCAGGTGGAGATTACAGATAATCTGAAAGAAGGTGAGATCATCTTGCTCAAAGAGCCTGATCTTGACATGGATGTGAAGTTTAATTATAACTAAGTGGAGTAATGCTTTTTAAATGATAGAGATCCAGAATCTAAGCCGCCATTTTGGCGCCCTCAAAGCTGTGGATGAGATCAGCTTTAGTGTAAGCAGCGGCACTATTACAGGCTTTTTGGGGCCTAATGGAGCCGGCAAAACCACCACCATGCGTATGATGGTGGGCTATCTGCAGCCCAGTGCGGGCAGTATTTTGTTAGATGGGAAAAGCATCTTTGCAGACCCCATCGCCACCAGCACCAAGATTGGCTATTTACCAGAACTCAATCCTTTGTATGATGAGATGTTCACCCAGGAGATCCTGCGCTATATTGCCGATCTGCGGAAAATGCCGGCAACACTCTTTGCTCAACGCCTGGAGTATGTGGTGGAAAAATGCGGATTGCAAGATGTGCTTACCCAGCGGGTGGGAACTCTTTCCAAAGGCTACCGGCAGCGGGTGGGACTGGCGATGGCGATCCTGCACGATCCTGAAATCCTGATTCTGGACGAGCCCACCAGCGGCCTGGACCCAAATCAGATCCTGGAAATCCGCGAACTGATCCGCACTCTGGGCACCCAAAAGACGGTGCTGCTTTCCTCGCACATCATGCAAGAAGTGCAGGCACTCTGCGATAGAGTATTGATCATCAACAAAGGTAAGATCATCGTGGATGATGAGATCGGCAAGCTAAGCAGCTATTTCAAGGATCATCAGATCTTGCATTTGGAGCTGGAAGCCGAGGATGCGGACTTTGGCGAATTTATGGAATATCATCCGGATCTTCAGATTATCAGCCAGACTCAGGAAGGTGATAATTTCAAGATGCAGATCAAGATGCCTGCCGATCTGGATATCAAGTATGATCTGGCCAGATTCATCGCAGAAAATGGCTGGCTGATCGTGAGCCTTTATACCCAGGAAAAGAGTCTGGAAGAGATCTTCTACAATCTTACCAAAGAGGGGGGACAGCTCCCCAAGCCTGCATTTGAAGAAAAGGATCTGGAAGATGCAGAAGAGCTGCCCAGCGCAGTGGACACAGCAGAAGATGAGGGAGAAGAAGAGCTATGAATGCGATCTTAACTATTGCCAGGAAAGAATATCAATTAGCGCTGCGCTCGGTAACCTCCTATATAGTCTTTGTGCTGTTTTTGGTGATCTCTGGGGCAGCCTTTGCCACCACCTTGTTTAAGATAAATTTAGCTGAGCTGCGTGGCATTTATAGCATCATTCACCTGCTGTTCATCTTCTTTATCCCGGCCATCACCATGGGCAGCATTGCCAAAGAGCGCAGCAGCGGAACTATCGAGCTGCTCAGCACTTTGCCCATCCGGCTGTCCCAAGTGGTCTGGGGCAAGATTCTCTGTGCCTTTTTGCAAGTCTTGACCCTGCTGGCTTTTTGCCTTATCTATTTTGGGATCGTGATGGTTCTGGGTGAAAACATCGATTATGGCGCTGTCATTCTGGGTATTTTAGGTTTGGCCTTTGCCGCCCTGGCCTATATCTCGATCGGTGTCTTTGCCAGCTCTCTGCCTTCGAATCAGGTCTTGGCCTTCGTGCTGGCCTTGGTGATCTCCGGCTTCTTTTATGTGATCCGGTTTCTCTTGGCCCTCGCGCCTCTATCGCTGGTGCGGTATCTGCAATTCTTTAGTTTTGACTACCATCTTTCCGGCTTTATGAAAGGGGTATTGGATATTCGGGATCTGCTGTTTTTTGTGGCAGTCACGCTGATCTTTGCTTTTTTGGCGGAGTTTAATCTGCAAAGCAAAAACATGATGCAGGAGCGTTGAAATGAAGAAAACATTTGGCATCATGAGTTCCCTGTCGATCAAGATCGGCATCGTCGTAGTCCTGCTTTTGGTGCTGGGATATTTCAGCCTGAGAATAGACTTTTCTTTGGGTAAGGCCTATAGCCTGAGCCGGGTCAGTAAAGACGCCATGCGCGCTTTGGAAGATGTGATGGTGGTGAAGATAGTCTCCTCATCCTCCCTGCCTGCCACCATGAATTCGCTGGACCGCTATACCAATGATCTGCTGCGGGAATATGCCAGCGTGAGCCGGGGTAAATTTCGCTATGAATATCTAAAGCCGCGCAGCCGGGAAGAATTGTATCAACTGGCGCAAGATAGCGGCCTCAGCCGCATCCGCTTTCAGATCTATGAAAATGATCAGTTCACTACCAAGGAAGTAATCTTTGGGCTGCTCTTCGAATATCAGGGCAAAGTCCAATCTATGAACCTGATGCCCAATATGGAGCCTCAATTGGAATATGAGCTCACCATGCGCATCCAGGCTTTGGCGGCACACACCATGCCCAAGGTCGCGGTATATCAGGGCAGCGGCTTCTTTGAATTTCAATTCGAGAACTTTGAGCGCGCTTTGTTCTCAAACTTTAACGTCTATGATGCCAAGCTGAGCGAGCCGCTAACGCAGACCGAAGCGCTGCTTTTTACCGGAACTGTGGGAGATCTCAGCGAAAACCAGCTTTACAATCTGGATCAATATATCATGCGCGGCGGTAAGGTCGTCTTTTTGCAAGACAAGGTGGATAAAGATCCCACTACCCCCCGTTTCTTTGCTCTGGATACAAACGTAATAGATCTGCTTGAGCACTATGGCTTTAGGCTTTCAGACGATATGGTTTTGGATATGCACTGCGATCAGCAGCAGAAGGGATTGGGGAATATGGTGAATTTTCCCATGAATCCGGTGCTGCGTGGCAGCTCTCATCCCATCACCCAAAACATAGATAATATCGTGATGTATCTGGCCAGCGGGATCAGCTTTAGCGGCAAGCCCGGCCTCAGTTTTGAGCCCATCTTGCAGACTTCCGTGCAATCCGGCTGGATCAAGGCACCGGAATTTGAGATCGAGCCGGAGCTATATTACAACCCCGGTTATGACGTATTTACTGCGGGTCCCATCAACACAGCAGCCATCCTCAGCGGCTCGTTTGACAGCTATTTTATAGGATCGGAATTTGCAGAGACAGACCCCGATTTTGTGGCAAAATCACCCCAGCTCAAGCTGGTGCTTTTTGGCGATAAAGAGCTCATCGTGGATAGCAACAACAGCAGCTATGACCAGCGTGGTAACATCGTGCTCAATGCTCTGGACTATCTTTTGGGCCGGGATTCCATGATCCAGATCCGCAGCCGTCACCTGAGCACTTCTTTGCTCAGTGTGCCGCGCTTTATGCAAAAGATCGGCATAGACTGGGGTAATATGGAAAAGATCGAAAACAATATCAAAACCACGGCCAAGGTAGTAGCCATTGTCTTGCCGCCTTTGATCCTGGTGCTCATTGGGCTGCTGCTGGCACTCAAACGTAAACTTAAGTTGAGACAAAAGCCATGAAAAGAACCAGACTAATCCTCATCATCCTGCTGGCAGTGCTGCTTTTGGCCTATATTGTGCTCAGGATAGTCAAGCCCCCGGAAAGCAGCAAAGCGATATTTCGTCTGAATCTGGAAAAACTACAGAAGATCGAGATCTTCAATGCTGAAAAGGCAGTGGAATTGATCCTGGATGAAGGAATCTGGAAGGTAAAAGGCGATCTGCTCTGGAAGGCAGATTCACTGAAGATACAGCAGTTCTTTGAGAATGTCTTGACAGCGGAGTATCCCACCACCGCCATGAGCGAAGCGGAAGGAGCTATCGAGCGTTATCAGTTGCAAGATGAAGAAGCTTTGCATATCCGCGTGAGCGATAAATCCAAAAAGGTGCATGTGCTCTTCAGCAATCTGGGTAATGCCTGGGATTACTTCCGTTATGATGGCGACACCAAAGTCTATCAGGTCAAAAACAAAGTGGTGCAAGCCTTTCAGCCCGAACTGATCAATTGGCGTTCACCCATCATCATCCACTATTGGGAAGAAGATCTAAAGCAAATCAAGGTGCAGCATGAAAAGAATACTTATACTTTGGCTCGGGAGGGCCTAGAATGGACTTTTCACGATGCCAGGAACGATTTTAAGGTAGAGCACGATAATTACTCGCTGGGTAAAATCATCAGCATTCTGCAAAACTTCCGTAGCTATATCTTTGTCTCTGGAGAAGATGAACAGTATCGGAAGGCCTTTGAAAACCCCATGTGCACACTCTGGATCACCGATGTAAAAGGTGAGGTACGCAAGCTGGATTTTGCCGAGTTTGATGCGCACCGCTATCAGCTTCGCATAGATGACGATATGTCTGTGCTGTATCAAGTGGAATTTAACACAGTCTTTCGTTTTATCCGCAATGCCGAGATCTTCAAAAGAAGAGGTGGGGCATGAAGATTCAACCCTACCATTTTCTGAACAAGCGGGAAATATGAAACGCAAAATCAGCATCATCGGAGCTGGACTATCCGGCTGCGAGGCCGCTTTGCAACTGGCCGCCAGAGGCTATCAGGTAAAACTTTATGAGATGCGCCCCCTCAAGCAAACCGAGGCACATCAGAGTGGGCTCCTGGCCGAATTGGTCTGTAGCAACAGCCTCAAATCCACCCGTCTGGATACCGCCTCTGGCTTGCTCAAAGCAGAGCTGCACATCCTGGGCTGCATGCTACTGCCCATAGCGCATGATTGCAGCGTTCCGGCCGGCCATGCTCTGGCTGTGGACCGCAGCCTTTTTGCCTCCAGAATTACTCAGGAAATCGAGGCTAATCCTCAGATTCAGCTTTTCCGCCAGGAGATCACCAAGCTGCCTGAAGGCAAAGTGATTGTGGCTACCGGGCCACTGAGCTCCAGCGGCTTGATGCACCATCTGGTGAGCCTCCTGGGAGAGGATCAGCTCTTCTTTTTTGATGCCATTGCGCCCATCATCGATGCCGATAGCATTGACCTGGACAAGGTATATGCCAAAGCCCGTTACGACAAAGGCGAGCCGGACTATCTGAATTGCGCCTTTGAGAAAGATGAGTATTACCGCTTTGTGGATGCTCTGCTGGAAGGTGAAATACATGAGGCGCATGAATTTGAAGACGCCTTCTTCAGCGGGGAAAGCTTTAACTTTTATGAAAACTGCATTCCCATCGAAGAGCTGGCCCGCCGCGGTAAGGACACCCTGAGGCATGGCGTGATGCGGCCGATGGGCCTGGAAGTTCCTTCCACAGGCCAGAAAGCTTATGCCGTGCTGCAATTGCGTGCGGAAAATAAAGATCGCACCGCCTATAACCTGGTGGGCTGCCAGACCATGCTGCGCTATCCAGAACAGAAACGCATCTTCAAGCTGATTCCAGGTCTGGCCGATGCGGATTTCCTGCGCTATGGCTCCATCCATCGCAATACTTATCTCAATTCCCCCCTGATTTTAAGTGAAAACCTCAGCCTCAAAGCCAGAGCTGATGTCTTTGTGGCCGGTCAGCTCAGCGGAGTGGAAGGTTATGTAGAATGCATCGCCACCGGTTTGCTGGTAGCGGGCATCATCGCGGGTGAGATAGACAGCCTTCCCGAAGAAACCATCTTGGGGCAATTGTGGCGCAGATTGCTTGTCCTACAGCCCAAACAGAGCTTTTCTCCGGTCAATGCGAATTTCGGGATTTTGCCGGTTTTGGAAAATGCCCCACGTGATAAGCGGCTCAAACGCCAAATGCTCTGTGCCCGCTCCATCCAGGTCTTAAGCAGTGCTTTTTCAAAAGCTTTGGCAGCAGAGCCTATAGTGCGGGAGTCAGATTGAGAAACCATTTGCTCACTTGCCTGTGGCAAAACGATATTATAAAGTTCAAATAGGAGACAGAAATGAAACACAGATTGACAATTATTATGCTTGGCATTTTGATCTGTATGCCGGCCATCTCAAATGCCCGTATGTTTGCCCGTTGGCATACCTCAATGGGTAGCTTCACCGCAGAATTATACGATGAACTGGTGCCCATCACCGCCTATAACTTCCGCGATCTGGCCAATTCTGGTTTTTACAATAATCTCATTTTTCACCGCGTGATTGATCATTTTATGATCCAGGACGGCTGTCCTCATGGCACCGGCACTGGCGGCCCCGGCTACACCATTCAGGATGAGTTTTACCCCGGGCTTTTGCATGACCATGCCGGAGTCCTGGCTATGGCCAGAACTTCTGCTCCCAATAGTGCTGGCAGCCAGTATTACATCACTGTGGCCCCGGCGAATCATCTGAATGGCTCCTACGCTATCTTTGGTGATATCATCGAGGGTTTGGAAAATGTTTTGGCCATTGGCGCGGTTCCTACAGATGCCAATGACAGACCCGTTACTCCGGTCAATATCTTCACTTTGCGGATGCTGGATTTGCAGATTGGAGAATTGATCCCGCCTACCGATGAGGTCTTTGAAACCATCGCCGGTCAAGTTGAATTCTTCGTGGTAGAGGCCTATACTGATGAGGCAGAACTTAGCTTTCAATGGTATATAGATGAAGCCTTAGACCCTGAAAACAGCTTCCTGCTGGAGACCAGTTTCGCCTCAGGCGGCCTGCATACGGTGCGCTGCCATGTCGCTTCCTCAGATAGCATATCCTATGAGGCTGTCTGGGAGATCGATAGCGGTATTCAGGCGCAAGATGCTGTGAGTCCGGCTCTTGTTGATCTTGATTTGCAGGTGAGTCCGAATCCTTTCTTGGGAAATCTGGCTATAAACTGCGAACTCAAAACTGATCAGCAGATTAGCCTCGAAGTCTATAATCTGAAGGGACAAAAGCTCAGAAGCCTGTTTTCCGCTTTCCACAAAGCCGGCGATCTATCTGTGCATTGGGATGGGAAAAACGGCGAGGGTCAGGAACTTACAGCCGGGGTATATCTGCTCAGACTGAAGAGCCCCACCGGCAGTATCTATCGCAAGATAAGTAAGCTCTGATCTATGGCTTTTTCCGAAAAGCTCCGAGCCCGGTATCAGGATATCCTGAAGCAGATTCTGCAGAGCGGGCTGTATAAGCAGGAGCGCATTATTCACGATAAACAGGGCGCCAAAGTAGCGGTGGAATATCCACCGGGTAATGCTCAGCAAGAGCTGATCAATATGTGCTCAAATAACTATCTGGGCCTGTCCAGCCACCCCGAAGTGATCAAAGCAGCCCATGAGGCTTTGGATCATCGCGGCTACGGGCTATCTTCCGTGCGCTTTATCTGCGGAACTCAGGATATTCACAAAGAGCTGGAAGCGCGCCTTTCCGCCTTTTTGGGCACCCAGGATACCATCCTCTTCTCTTCCTGCTTTGATGCCAATGCGGCGGTCTTTGAGACTCTTTTGGATGAGAGTGCCATCATGATTTCGGACCGGCTGGTGCATGCTTCCATCATCGATGGTATGCGTTTGTCCCGCGCCCAGCACGATAGCTATAAACATAGCGATATGAAGCATTTACGCCAGAAATTGGAGCTGCATCAAGATAAGGATATCAAGATCATCATCACCGATGGGGTGTTTTCCATGGACGGAGATATTGCGCATTTGGCTGAGATCGTACAGCTTGCAGAAGAATTTGAGGCACTGGTCTTTGTGGATGATTCCCATGCCACCGGTTTTATCGGGAAGACGGGGCGCGGCAGCCACGAACTCTGCCAGGTGATGGGCAAGATCGATCTGATCAGCACCACCTTTGGCAAAGCCCTGGGTGGAGCTTCCGGCGGCTGTATTTCCGGCCGCACCGAACTGATTGACCTGCTGCGGCAAAGAGCGCGTCCCTATCTTTTTTCGAATGCATTGGCACCTGCGATCACCATGACTACCTGCAAGGTCTTAGATATCCTTCAGGCCAGCACAAAGGCGCGGGACAGCTTGGAACGCAAGGCTATCTGGTGGCGCAAGGCTCTCAGCGAGGCCGGCTTCATCGTAGTCCCAGGCGCATCTCCCATCGTGCCGGTCATGCTCTATAATGCGAAGTTAACCCAGATATTTGCCGATGAACTCTATGCCAGGAAGGTCTTTGCGGTGGGCTTTTTCTTCCCCGTGGTGCCCCAGGCTCAGGCCAGGATCCGCACCCAGGTCTCAGCGGCGCATACTGAGGAAGATTTGCGGGTGGCCCGGGCTGCCTTTATCGAGATCGCCCAAAAGTATGATCTTCTGGGCAAGACCAAAGCTGAACTACTAAATCTGCAACTATGAGGTAAACCTATGGAAGCACAACTATTAGAATTTATCCGAGACGAGTTTCTGGACGACCCTGAGACCGAGATCGATGCCGATACCAAGCTTATCTCCGGCGGCTTTATCGATTCCTTTTCTCTGGTGTCTCTGCAAAGCTATATTGAAAGAGAATTTGGCAAGAGGATTCCTGCTCCCAGGATCACAGCGGAAAGCTTTGATACGATAAAGCAGATGGTTCAGATTATCCAGCAGTTTTAGCACTAATATTTCCTCGCAACAGAGCCTGCTTTAAATGATTAGTTTTGAGTTCTTTGCCATCCTGGGTCTCAGCCTGGTTTTGTATTGGCTTTTGCCCGCTCAGCGTGCCAGGAATCTACTCTTAAGCGCTGCCAGCCTGCTCTTTATCTGGCTGCTGGATCACCAGTCTTTGGTCGTGGTGTTGGCTCTTACTCTCTTCAGCTATGGCATGGGGCAGGCGATCTATCGGCTGAAGAGGAATAGTTGGGTGCATGTTTTGGGTGTGATCGGCATCCTGGCCAGCCTGATCTTTTTCAAATATCTGGGGTTTTTGGCCGGCCTTTTCGACAGCTTATACATCTTCTTAGAAGCTTTGCCCCGCTTCAGTTTGCATCATCTGCTTTTGCCGCTGGGCCTCAGCTATATCGCCTTCAAACAGATCAGCTATCTCAGCGATATCAAATGGAAATTGGTGAAGCCGGGCAGTTTTGCCGATTTTTTGCTGTACAACAGCCTGTTTACCATCTTTTTGGCAGGGCCGATCGAGCGTTTTGAGCGGCTGAATCCGCAGTTTCAAAGCCCTCGGATTCCTTTCAAGAAGGCTGATCTGGAGCTGGGCAGCCGGCGCATAGTTATCGGACTCTTCAAAAAGCTGGTGCTCGCGGATTGGCTGGGGTTCTTCATCTCTGGAATCTGGAATAATCCCAGCCAATATCACCCGGGCCTTGCGCTTCTGGCCGTATTTGGCTATGCCTTTCAGATCTATCTTGACTTTGCCGGCTACAGCGATATCGCCATCGGAGCCTCCAGGCTCTTTGGCCTGAGGGTGATGGAAAACTTCGATAGGCCATATTTGGCCACGAATATCAGCCAATTTTGGCGGCGCTGGCATATCTCACTCTCGGATTTTATCCGGGACTATATCTTCTTCCCTTTGTCCCGGCTAAGCTCCAATAAAGTGTGGCTGCTGGGCTTCGTGCCGGTCATCGCTATGGGCTTGTGTGGGCTGTGGCATGGGGCAGATTCCCGCTATTTAATCTGGGGTATCTGGCATGGACTGGGTTTGTCTGTGTATCAGATCTTCCAACAGCTCAAACGCCGGCTGGGTAAGCGCAAGATGCTGAAATTCAACGCATTCTTTGCTGCTATAGCCTGGCCGCTGACCTTCATGTTCGTGAGCCTGGGCTGGCTGAGTTTCCGAGCCTTTGGTTTGCCTATGGCGCGGCATATCTTCTTCAGTTTCGAGGGCTTAACGCTTACCCTCATCAGTTTTCTGCTCTTGATCTTCCTCGGCCGCTGGCTTCCCGCTTTTCTTTTGGATATCGGGGCCAGAATCCGCTGGCGTCCAGCTTTTACCCTGTATCTGCTCTTGATTTGTCTGATCTGCTATTCTGCTCTGAATACGGAATTTATCTATGCGGCTTTTTAAGCAGATTCTGCTCTTGCTCTTGGTGCTGCTGAGCCTGGGCTTGGTCTCGATCGCAGTCCGTGCCAGGATCGCCAGAGCAAACGTCGCGCCCCAAATCTGCCCTGGGGCTCCCAAGACCCTGATTTTGGGAGATTCCCATGCCCGCACCGCTTTGAATCCGGAGTTTATCCGCTCTTCCTGCTCCTCTGCCCAAAAAGCGGAAGAACTTGAGTATTCTTATTACAAACTAAAACAGGCATTGCGAACCCCGAATTCCTTGGAAAACATCATTCTTGCAGTTTCGTACTTCAATTTCAATGGCCCCGTGGATGGCGAGGCTGAAATGATGAATCGCTATCACCGCCTGGTAGATCAAGGCTTCTACCGTGATAAACAGGCACATGGTGAATATTCTGCGGCTATCCGTTTTCGGCATCTGATGGACTATAAACTGCCGGCCTATAGTCCCTTTGGCCTGCTCAATGACATCATCGAAGCCCAGACCGAGCCCATGTTCCGGGGCGGATATGAACTGCGCCGCGGCAGCCTCATCGGCCAGCGCAGAGCTCTGGATGGCGCCATCCAAAGACACTATTATCAAGGCAATAGCCTGCGTAAGATCTCCTCGCTCAGAACTGACTATTTTGCCCGGATAGTTGAGCTATGTCATCAAAAAGGAGTCACACTTTGGGTGATAAATACCCCATTGCATCAGGATTATCGCTCTGGAGTGCCCATAGAGCCTGTCTCCCACTATCAAAAGATAATGGCGCAGGGCGAGCAAAACATCGTTCTGCAATACGGTCAAGGGCTTCTGGAAAACGATCAAGAACTTCTGAGAAAAGATCAAGAGCTGGCGGAAAGTGGTCAAGAGCTCTTGGAAAGCGTTTCTGCAGACTTCATTTTCCTGGATTATAGCACCCTCAACTTACCGGACAGCTTTTTCTTTGACTACGATCACCTGAACGGCGAAGGTGCCAGCTTCTTTTCCCAGCTCATAGACCAGCTTATCAATCGTAGCACTGGCGTAACGCTGTCTTCAGACGGCCGCCCAATCAGCTTCAATGGGTGCGTGCAGTAAACAAAACTGCAGTAAACAAAACAATAGTCACACGGATTTTGCGGATCGAACGGATTAACACGGATAAAGAGCGTATTGGCTAATGGATCCGTTTGCAGAGCTGCTGGATTGCAACCGTCCTCGTTTGCAGAACTACTGGACTACTGGATTGCAACCGTCCTCGTTTGCAGAACCTCTGGATTGGATGCGTCTCGCGTCCAGTTTTGGATTCCTTCCCTGTAGCCACAATCTTGCCTTGAAAGACTCCAGGCAGCGGTTTTAACCGCTGTGCCACAGGCTATTATCCGCTACAAGACTTTTCCCCGGTCTTTTAAGGCCGGGCACCCGCAGCTCTATGAACAATCTAACATTCCCCCAATCTTCTTTCTCATTTGTAGGTCTTGATCAGGCCTTCATCTACCCTTAATCAAGCGTTAACTGTTAACGCTTGATTAAGGGTAGATGAAGATATGATCGATGCTCTCAAGGGAGAAAGAAAGGTTCAATCCATACCCAATATACTGTCCCTGCAGGACTTGAGCAGATTGCGTTACGCCTTAATCTATCTGAACCCACCTGAGATGGATTTCACAACTGAGCATGCACGCCCAAACCTGCTCCTAATAA
>Ga0265294_10000945_pt1 | contig 39233 bp, 36 predicted proteins | sample MunlanPumphouse3_FD_192504 | JGI IMG/M metagenome (GOLD analysis project Ga0265294, IMG submission 192504) | Groundwater microbial communities from a municipal landfill in Southern Ontario, Canada - Pumphouse #3 | ecosystem: Environmental > Aquatic > Deep subsurface > Groundwater | place... | reverse complement strand
ACCGGCAAACCGCCGGCGAAAGAAAAAAAAGGTTTAGCCGAAGAGGGCACCGAGACCGGCCATGCCGCTCTCTTCTTCCTCTTCCTTCTTGGACTCTTCCTCGGGCTCTTCCTCGGCTGCCGGTGCGGCGGCTGCAGGGGCAGCGGCTGCGGGGGCAGCGGCGACGGGCGCGACGGCGGCCTTGCTGATGGCCTCCTCGATGTTCACGTCCTCGAGTGCGGCGACGAGCGCCTTCACGCGGGCGTCCTGGGCCTCGACACCGGCCGCGTTCAGGACAGCAGTCACATTCTCTTCAGTTACATCCTTGCCTGCGTTGTGCAGGAGCAGTGCAGCGTAGATATACTCCATAGTTCATTCACCTCTTTTTGAAATGATATTAGCCGAAGAGAGCGCCGAGACCGGCCATGCCGCCCTCTTCATCCTCTTCCTTCTTCTCCTCTTCCGTCTCTTCTTCCTCGGGCTTTTCCTCGGCTGCCGCCGGGGCTGCTGCCGCGGGTGCCGCAGCGGTCGCAGCCGATGCGGCTTTCAGGGTCGCCTCATCGAGCTCGAACCCACGGCCCTGTGCCGCGAGCGCGACGGCCAGCATCTCGCGCTGTGCCCGCCCGATGATCAAATCGACAATATCCTTCTCGTAGATGCTCGCCTCGACACCCACGTTCCGGGCTTCGCGCACCGCCTTGCCGATGATGGCCGCGACGGTGAGCCTGGTCGGGATGACAGCGTTAACCGAGAGGTTGAACGCCTGCTGGGCCGCGAGCACGATGTTGTTCGCGTAGGCGTCCTCATCGATAGCGAGCAGGTCCGGCGTGAAGATGGTCTCCCGGTAGTATGCGGCCTGCAGGATGAGGCCGACATCCATCGGCTTGACACCGAGTTTCACGAGAGCTTCGGCAACCTTCTTGTTGATGACCTCGCCCTTCTTCACGACCGTCTTCGTCTCACGGATCTTGACCTTTCCACCCTCAATGGCTGCGGGAATGCCCACCTGCTGAAGCTCGCCCACGATCGGGCCCGGCTTGAAGCTGGTCGGACCCTTCGGGATGACGATATCCTCCGGCGCAGTCTCGCCGGGTTTCGCCGCCATCTTCGTCTTGGTCTTCTCAAGCAGCTTGAAGAGTTTGAACGGGTTCTCGTTCGTGAAGATCAGGGCGCTCTGACCTTCGGCGTGGTCGTTTAAGGACGCGACGCTACCGCCGAGCTCGTTCAAGGCGTGCTCGATCAGTGTGTTGCGGGCCATCTTCACCCTCGCCGTGCCGCGGAGGTTCCGCCGGATCTGCTGGACCTGTGAGGCGGGAATGCCGTACATATCCACGACACCGACGAGCGTGTGCTCCTCGATACCGTGCTTGATCTCTTCTACTTCTTCCCGCTTCCACCGGGGCAGATGGTGCGTATAGAGTGCCATCTAGATCACCCTCACTGCTGGCCCCATGGTCGTCTTCACGTAGACCGAGTGGATGTTCATCGTTCCGCTCTCCAGGACGGACTCGACCCTGTGAAGGACGGCGTCGATGTTCTCGGCGATCTGCTCATGCTCCATGCCGGAGGTTCCGACCTTCGTGTGGAAGACCTTCTTGTCCTTCGTCCGGATCTTTACGGAACTTCTCAGGCGCTGAACGATGGGCCGGATATCCATTCCCTGCGGAACCGGCATCGGCATCCGTCCACGCGGACCGAGCCGGACACCGAGATAGCGGCCGACGAGAGGCATCATTGCCGTCTCGGCAAGGAAGAACCGGTACTCTTCCGCCACCTTACGCGCTTCCCGGGGTTCGCCCCCGAGCCGCTCGATCTCCTCAGGTCCGATGATCAGGTCCACATTCACCTCTTTTGCCTGGGTGACAATGTCGCCCTTCCCGAGAACTGCGATCTTGACGTTGTCAAAACCGTTCGGGAGATGAATCGTCTCATCAATACGATTCTTGGGCTGGGACATATCGATATTCCTGAGGTTGACGGTGATATCCACGCTCTCCTTGAACTTCCGTTCCGGAGCCTTTGAGAGGGCCGTCTTCACGGCTTCCTGTATAATGGTTTTGTCAACCATCCTTTGCCTCCATAGTACACGACCTCATGATCTTCTATGGTTGTCTGACATCTATGCGACGAGTACGCCGTCGTACTCCCCGTCATTGATGGCCAGGATCATCTCGCGGGGCTTCTTCCCCTCGACGGTGACACCGACGCTCACGCACGTTCCGAGGACCTCTTTGACCGCGGACTTCAGATCGTACGAGAGCATGCCATCAAACTTCATACGGGCAATACGAACGGCGGCCTCCAGCGGCAGATCTCCTGCCACCAAAGCACCCGGCTCTGCCGAACCCTTCCCGATACCGGCCTCTTTCATGACGAGCGCCGTCGTGGGCGGAATACCCACCTCAATCGTGAAGTTCTTCTTATCGTCGACCGTGACTGTCACCGGCACCTGCATGCCGTTGAATTCAGCGGTTTTCTTGTTAATCTCGTCGACGACAGCCTTCACGTTGATACCGAGAGGTCCGAGCGCAGGGCCCAGAGGCGGACCTGCTGTTGCCTTGCCGCCGGGTACCAATACCTCGACCGTTTCTGCCATACAAGTTCACCAGCTTATTATTCCTCAGGGGAATAGTTGCCTGGGTTATCTAAGGTCGACGTAAGAGGATTTAAAGGATGGTGCCCGGGTGTCGCACGGGCACCACACACATACATGCGCTCAGCCGATGAGAAGCACATCGGCGGCGGTTCTAACGTTCTTGCCGAACAAAAAAGAAGATAAACGTGTATTTCTCAACTGGCGTCTTCCGAGCGCTCCACAACACGGACGGAATCGCCGCGGACCGTGATCGGAATGGGAACCATACTCTCGTAGAGTTCGACCGTGATCTCTTCCTTTCCGGAATCGATGCGCTTGACGACTGCCTTCTCGCCCTTGAATGGGCCGGCGATGATCTCGACGATAGTACCCTCGGTAATGCCGCTGACAACCGGTTTCGGCACCAGGAAATGCTCCACCTCAGAGAGAGCTGTCGAGCCCTGCACCACCGCGCGCGCATGTGGGATCAACTCCACCAGCTGCTCTATCCGGGCGATGGAATCAGGGCTCTCCACGAGGACGTAGCCCTTCAGTTCCTCGGGAACCATGACGGCCATCACGTGGATGTCTTTCTGCTCGCGGGTCACCTTCTCGATGTTGTCGGCAACCGTCCGCTCCTGCTTTGCGGTCGTCTTGATCGCGTATACTCTGTTTGCGCTCTCAGCCATATCCATCATTTGGGCAGTACCAGCATGATCTCGTATATGATAAAGCCGACAAGGCCGATGAGCATGATCCCGGCCGCCGCCACGATGGCGATCTTGGAGAACTCATCGCGGGTTGGCGTCCGTGCCAGTTTCAGCACGCGCCAGTACTTCTTGAAGAGTTCCTCCTCGATCTTGAACGACTTTACTTCCTCCAACGTCTCTTTATAATCCATCATACCGGCTCACTTCAGGAAGTCGATCTCAAACTGTTTCATCATGCGTGGCATACTCTTTTCATTTCTCCCATATATTTGTGGTGACCGGACGCCGGTGACCACGAGCAGCGTACGCATCTTGCCCTGCATGTCAGGGTCGACCTGGGCACCCCAGATAATGCGGGCATCGGGGTCGATACGGTCATATACCTCCTGAATGACGCCTTCAGCCTCGGACATCGTCATATCGGGTCCGCCAACCACGTTGACGAGCGCGGCCGTCGCGCCGGAGATGTCGACGTCGAGCAGCGGGGAGCGCAGCGCCTTCTTGACCGAGTCGGCGGCTTTGTCCTCGCTATCGCTCTCTCCCATGCCGATCATCGCGACGCCTCCCCGCTCCATGACGGTCCGGACATCGGCGAAGTCGAGGTTCACAAGCCCGGGCATTGTGATGAGCTCGGTGATGCCCTTGACCGCTCGCATCAGCACCTCGTCCGAGACCTTGAAGGCGGCGTGGAGCGGAAGCCGGGGCACGACCTCGAGCAGACGGTCGTTGGGGACGACGATGACGGTATCCGCCACTTCGCGGAGCCGCTCGAGACCTGCCTCGGCGTTCTGCCCCCGGATAGCGCCTTCGGCCGTGAACGGCAGGGTGACCACCGCGATGGTCAGGGCACCCTCTTCCCGTGCTGACTTCGCCACCACGGGTGCGGAGCCGGTACCGGTGCCGCCCCCAAGCCCGGTGGTGATGAAGACCATGTCGCAGCCCTCGACTGCCCGCTTGATGTCGTCCTCGTTCTCGAGGGCCGCCTCCTCGCCGACCTGAGGGATCGAGCCCGCACCAAGGCCGCGGGTCCTCTGCCTTCCGATGAGAATCCGGGTCTCCGCCCGGGCCCGGATAAGGTGCTGAGCGTCGGTGTTGAGAGCGATCAGCCGCGCCCCGTTGATGCCTTCCTCCGCCATCCGGGTGACCGTGTTCGAACCGCCGCCTCCGCATCCGACGACTGCGATCTCCGTCCGGAGCTCCATGAGGACATCCTCAAGATCCTTGTCGACCTCTACGGGCTCTGCAAAGCGCTGCTCCTCTCGCGCCCGTGAAAGTGCCTCTTCTACGATGGATTTCATATGTATCTCTCCAATCCCGGGATATGTATCCGCTTTACGCTGGTTGTCTGCACTGCATCGGGTGTGATCATCCGCCCTTCAATCTCAACCGCTTTCCCGCCGGCAAGCATGCCGAAGAGCGGTCCCTTTGAAACCCCGTGTCTGCGCGCCTTCTCAGGGTCGAACCGCACCTTCCGGAGGACGAGGTGATCACCGTCGATAGCAGCATTTTCACAGATAAGTAAGAGTTTTACACACAGGGTAGTTATATCACTTGCGAGTCGGGACACCCCATTTTCAAAGCAGATGAACGTCGGTAGAACTTCTGTAGAACCTTTTGAAAGATGGATGACCGGCAATCCGTCAAGGCCCATGATAAACCCGGACTTATCGATTTTTAGTACCTCTTCAATAAGATCAGGAGTTATCAGCACTTTAACGGGAGTTCCTTCCCCTGTAAGATCATGGATACAGATGCGTGACCCGGGAGCGATCTCTTCAGCAAGAGCCCTGACCCGGAGGTAGGTGGCCCACTCGAGGCGCGAGGCTTCCTGGACCTCCGACTCGGAGAGGACAGGGAGCCCGGTGTCGTCGAGCATTCGCTCGATCCGTCTGACCTCATCGTTAGAGAGCGATTTTTTGTCGATATACGCGGCCACGGCACCGCCCGCCGCCTGCATCGCTCGGAGGAGGGTCGGATTGACGGCACCGATCTGCCGTGCCGGAGCAATGTGCCCGAAGGCGCCCCGGGAGGAGAGGGCAATCTCGGTTTGCCGCACTGCGTAATGGGTTCCGCCGAAACCGAGGAGGTTGATCGTCTCCTGCGGCTCCGCGAAGAGGATGCTCTCCGCTACTGCCCTTCCGGCGACCGGATCGGCCCATTCGGTCGCGGTCGACCCGATCTCGACGAAGAGCGACGGAGTCTTGAGCGCCGTCGGACCGTGGTGCGTCACCTCATAGGAGACCCGGTACCCCTCCGGAGCCCGGGCGGCGAGGTTGCCGAGGATCGCGTGCATCCACGCGGGAGCTGCCGGAGCAAGTTTCCCGGGCTCCCCGCCGAGGTCGGCGGCCTCGTAATTGCCGGTGACGTGCACGGTCAGGGCGGGCGTCGGGTGTACGCTCGAGTGCCGGGATATGAAGAGGATGAGATCCGCATCGATCTCCTCGTCGATCCGGGCCTGGTGGATCAGCCTTCCTGCGACCTCGCAAAACGTCAGTTCGTGCTGTTCCGCAAGCGGCCACCGCCCGCCTGCCGCGAGCAGGGTCTCGAGATGGTGTTTGATGTTTACCCCCGCAACGTCTTCTCTTGAGTTAATCAGCGCGATCCGCATTGATATGTACATGGGCGGGCGGCATGGTAAATGGTAGTGCCTGACTGGCTCGATAGTAAATCCTATCTCCCTTCAGGCAGAATAGGTGAGTACTATGGATGAAGACAAGATACAGGAAGCATTCGAGGCGTACGGTATAACAGATGAGATCACCTGCCCGCAGGCGTTCGAGATAGCGGAGAAGTACAGCATCCCGAAGATGGACATTGCCCGATACTGCAACCAGCGTGAACCAAGAATAAAAATCAGGGGCTGCCAGCTGGGCTGCTTCAGATGAGCCTCTTTCTCGAGGTCGTTTCTGTCAGCGAGGCCGTGGAAACGGTGCGGAGGATCGCGCCCCTGCCAGGGTGCGAGGAAGTTCCACTCGAAGACGCGCTCCACCGGGTCCTCGCGAGGGACGTCCGCGCCGATATCGACATCCCGGGATTCGACCGCTCGACGGTCGACGGCTACGCGGTCGCCGCGGCCGAGACCACCGGGGCCTCCGAGGCCATCCCGGCGATGCTCCAGTGCCAGGGCCGGGTCGGAATGGGAACCGCGGATGCAGGGGTGGTCTCGCGAGGAACGTGCCTGTACGTCCCCACCGGCGGTGCTCTCCCCGGGGGCGCGGACGCGGTGGTGATGATCGAGCACACCGAACAGATCGGAGACGACGTCCTGATTCATCGTCCGGTGGCGCCCGGTGAGAACGTGGTATTCCGGGGCGAGGACTTCGGAGCAGGGAGGGTGATCCTGGAACGCGGGCGCGTGCTCTCGCCCCGGGAGATCGGGGTCGCCGCGGCCGTCGGCGCCGACCGGGTCGGTGTGGCAAAGATGCCAAAGATCGGGATCGTATCCACCGGGAATGAACTCGTCCCCGTCGTCGAGACCCCGGGGCCGGGGGAGGTGCGGGACGCGAACTCCTACCTCGCTGGCGCCTTCGTTACGGAGCGAGGCTGCCACCCGGTCTATTTCGGGATCGTCAGGGATGAGCGGGCGGTGCTGAAACGGGCGATCGCTTCAGCGCTTGATAGGTGCGACGCAGTCCTGGTCTCGGGCGGGTCCTCGAAGGACGACCGGGACAACACCGCGGCGGTCATCGCGGAACTCGGCAAGGTGCTGATCCACGGGATCGCCCTCGCGCCAGGAAAGCCGACCATCATCGGGACAGCACGGGGAAAACCGGTCATCGGGCTCCCGGGGCACCCGGCCTCGGCGTTTGTCGTGCTCGTCGCCGTCGTCGACCATCTGCTTGCGGCGATGCGGCAGACCGCTGTCTCCTGGCGGACCATCCCCGCACGGCTGACCCAGAACATCCCCTCCGCCCGCGGGCGGGAGGACTACGTCCGGGTCAGTCTCAGCGGTGGGGAGGCGACACCGGTCTTCGGGAAGTCAGGGCTCCTCAATACCCTGGTGCAGAGCGAAGGGCTGGTGCGGGTTCCGGCATCGAGCGAGGGGTTCGAGGTCGGCGAGGAGGTCGAGGTGATCCTGTGGTGAAGCGCTACCTCTCAGTCATATCGCTCGCAGAGGCGCGGGCACTTGTTGAAACCTCGTTTTCGGCAGTTCCGGGGGTCGCCCGGGTTCCGGTGAGCCCCGGGATGGTGGGGAGGATCACCGCAGAGCCCATATTCGCCCGGTTCTCGGTCCCCGCCATCCACCTCTCGGCGATGGACGGGATTGCGGCGAGAAGCGCCGATACCATCGGGGCGAGCGAGCAGAATCCGGTGACCCTCCCTGATGCAACGAGGGTCAACACGGGAAACATCGTCCCGCCCGGCTACGACACAGTGGTGATGATCGAGGATGTCTGGGTTGGGTCGAAGTCTGACGACGTCGCCCGCTCCGCTCCCGTGGAACGTCGCGACGGCGAGACCTACACCGTCCGAAAGCCGGTCAGCCCCTGGCAGCACGTCCGCCCGGTCGGCGAGGATATCGGCGAGTCGGAGATGATCCTCCCGAGGGGGCACCGGATCCGGCCGCACGATGTGGGAGCGCTTGCGAACTACGGCGTCACGGAGGTTGCGGTCCAGAACGTCCGGGCCGGCCTGATCCCCACCGGGAGCGAACTCGTGCCGGCTGGCGAGATGCCCCCGCCCGGAAAGGTGGTGGAGAGCAACACCCTGATGGCCGCGGCGGTCCTCGCCGGGGTGGGCGTGGAGGCGCACCGCTACCCTATCGTCCCGGACGACTACGATACGATCCGTGACGCCGTCCGGCGCGGCGTCGCGGAGAACGATATCCTGCTCGTCTCGGCGGGATCGTCCGCCGGAACGCGGGACTACACCGCCGATATCATCCGCGACCTCGGCGAGGTGCTGGCGCACGGGGTCGCCATCAAGCCGGGAAAGCCGGTGATCATTGGCAGGGTCGAGGGAAAGCCGGTGATCGGGCTCCCGGGCTACCCCCTTGCGGCGGCGACGGTGCTCCGCGAGCTTGTCATGCCCCTCGTCGCCCGCTACGGCATGCCCGGCCGCGAGCCCGGGCGCGTTGCCGCCCGGCTGACTACGAGCCTCCAATCGGATATCGGAACCGACGAGTTCGTCCTCGTCTCAACAGGGAGGATCGATGAGCGCTGGGTTGCGGTCCCGCAATCACGGGGCGCGGGAGTCCAGATGAGCGCGATACGGGCGAACGGCTACCTGCAGATCCCCTCGCAGAAGGAGGGGGCTGAGGCCGGGGAGACCATGGACGTCCGGCTCACCGTCCCGCGCGCGGAGGCGGAGGAGGCGGTGCTCGTCACCGGCAGCCACGACCCCGCCCTCGACTACCTGGCTGACCTGGTCCGGCCGCGCGGGGTCGATATCCACTCCACCCATACCGGGAGTATGGGCGGGGTGATCGCGCTGAAGAAGCAGGAGTGCCACGCAGCGCCCATGCACCTGCTCGCGCCCGACGGCACCTACAACACCCACTACCTGGAGCGCTACATGCCCGGAGCCGACCTCGTCCTCCTCTGCGTGGCGGAGCGCCAGCAGGGTGTCATGTCACGCGACGGCCTCGGATTCGGCGACCTGCCCGGCCGGATGTTCGTCAACCGGCAGAAAGGATCCGGGACCAGGATGCTGCTTGACCACCATCTCGCACAGCGCGGCACCGACCCGGCGTCCATCCCCGGCTACGAGCGCGAGGTGACGACGCACCTTGCGGTGGCGCTTGCCGTCCGGACGGGTGAGGTCGACGCGGGGATGGGGGTCTACAGCGCCGCGAAGGCGCTCGGCCTCGCATTCGTCCCGGTGGCGACGGAGCGTTACGAACTTGCGATGCACCGTGAGATGCTCGACGACCCGCGGATCGCGGCCCTCATCGAGACAGTCGCCTCGGAGGAGTTCAAGAAGATTCTCCGGGACCTCGGGGGCTACGAGACGGCCGAGACAGGCGTGCTGCGCGAACTGCGAGGATGACCGCCTCCTCGGGCGTTGCGCAGACAAACACCCCCTCTATCTTCCAGGTCTGAAGGCCGAAGACCGGCTTTCCCGTCTTGAGCGCAATGGCAATCTCCGAGAGCGTGCCGTAGCCTCCCCCGACGGCGATCACCGCGTCGGCCGAGTTGACCAGGACGACGTTCCTCGCGTGGCCCATCCCGGTACGGATGACGATATCGAGAAAGGCGTTCCCCTCCCCGGTGTCCGGGAGGATGCCCACGGTCGTTCCGCCGGCCTCTTTTGCCCCCCTGCAGGCGGCCTCCATCACCCCGCCAAGGCCGCCGCAGCAGACGGTCTCATGGTTGCCGGCGATGAGGTAGCCGATGGTCTCCGCCGCTTCGTACTCCTCAACGGAACAGTCCCCCCGCCCGATGACTGCAATCTGCATGGGGGAGATGTCGGGGGGTTGGGAGATAAAAGAAGGGGTGGGTTAAGGTGCAATGAACGTCGCACTTCGCGTGAGTCTGCACCACTCCCTATAGTACAAAACGCTTTGTCTCCCAACAACAAACGGTACACCAGAGTGCTGAATATGAGGGATACGAGGTGAAAGAAGTCACCGGCAGTTATAACCCGCGCGAACTTGAGGCGGGAGTCCAGGACTACTGGAAACGGGAGGATACGTATGCACGAGTTCAGGAAGTGCGAAAAGATGGAAAAGCGTTCTTTTTCGTCGACGGGCCGCCGTACACCACCGGCCACATCCATCTCGGCACCGCCTGGAACAAGATCATAAAAGACGCTATCCTCCGCTACCACAGGATGCGGGGCGCTAATATTATCGAGCGGGCCGGCTACGACATGCACGGCCTCCCCATCGAGGTGAAGGTAGAGCACCAGCTCGGGTTCACCTCCAAAAAAGACATCGAGGATTACGGAATCGCCGCGTTCATCGAACAATGCCGGACGTTCGCCGTGACGCATATGGAGATCATGAGCGACCAGTTCCGGAAACTGGGTGTCTGGCTCGACTTCGACAACCCCTACCAGACGATCAAGGAGGAGTACATTGAGTCCGCGTGGTGGACGATCCAGCGGGCCGAAGAGCGCGGGCTCCTCGAGCGCGGCCACCGGGTCGTGAACTGGTGCCCCCGGTGCGAGACGGCGATCGCCGACTCAGAGGTGGAGTACTGGGACGAGACCGATCCCTCCATCTTCGTCAAGTTTCCGATCGCCGGGCGCGAGAACGAGTATCTGGTGATCTGGACGACCACGCCCTGGACGCTTCCCGCAAACGTGGCGGTAGCGGTCAACCCCGCGTTCACCTACGCGCGGGTGCGGGCGATGAAGGACGGCAACGAAGAGATCCTCTGGATCGCCGACGAACTCGTCGAGTCCGTCCTGAAGATGGGGCGCTACCAGGACTATACCGTCCTCGAGAGAGTTAACGGCAGCGACCTCGTCGGAACGGAGTACGAATCACCGCTCGCCGGCCAGGTCCCCCACCAGGCGGAGATCCGGCACCGGATTGTTAAAGCCGATTACGTCGCGCTCGAGAACACCGGTCTCGTCCACATCGCTCCCGGGCACGGGTGGGACGACTACCTGATCGGCATCCAGGAGGGGCTCGAGGCCTTCTGCCCGGTCGACGCCGGCGGGTGCTTCACCCAGGAGGCAGGGGCGTTTGCGGACATGTATGTCCGGGACGCAAACGATCTCGTCATCGATGCGCTCGGCGGTTACCTCCTCGCCCGGCGGACGATCACCCACCGCTACGGCCACTGCTGGCGGTGCAAGACCCCCATCATCTACCGCGCGACGGCACAGTGGTTCCTGAAGGCCACCGAGATCCGCGAACCGATGCTGCAGGAGATCACGAAGGTGAAGTGGTACCCCGAGTGGGCGGGGAGCGCCCGGTTCCACGACTTTGTCAGGGACTCCCGCGACTGGTGCATCTCCCGGCAGCGCTACTGGGGCATCCCCATCCCCATCTGGCAGTGTGAGCAGTGCGGCGAGCGAACCGTCATCGGCACCATCGCCGAACTCGAGGAGCGGTCGGGTGCGAAGGTTCCCGATCCGCACCGCCCCTACGTGGACGAGGTCGTCATCCCGTGCTCATGCGGCGGGGAGATGCGCCGGGTCGACGACATCTTCGACGTCTGGTTCGACTCGGCGGTCGCGTCGTGGGCGACCCTCAGGTTCCCCAGGAAGCGCGAGGCCTTCGACCGTCTCTGGCCGGCGGACTTCATCACCGAAGGGCAGGATCAGACCCGGGGCTGGTTCTACTCCCAGCTCGGGGCGAGCACCGTGGCGTTCGGCCGCGCTCCGTATAAGAGCGTCCTGATGCACGGGTTCGCTCTCGACGCCGAAGGGCGCAAGATGAGCAAGAGTTTCGGCAACGTGGTGACTCCAGAAGAGGTGATGAACCAGTTCGGTGTCGACGTCCTCCGGTTCTACGTCCTCTGGGCGAGCGCCCCGTGGGACGACCTGAAGTTCAACTGGGACAGCGTCAAGACCATTCACCGGACGCTTAATATTCTCTGGAACGTCTACCGGTTCCCGCTCCCATACATGGTTCTCGACTCGTTTGAGCCGGCATTTGGGGAAGGAAACCGGTGGGACGACTCGTTTGTCCAGGCTAATATCTACGATATGCCGGAGGAAGACCGCTGGATCGTCTCCCGAATAAACTCGCTTGCACGGACCACGGCCGAGGACATGCAAGAGTACCAGCTCCACAAAGTGACACGGGCGCTCGCCGCCTTCATCCTCGAGGACCTCTCCCGCTGGTACGTCCAGCTCGTCCGGCCGAGGATGTGGCTCGAGGAGGATTCGTCGGAGAAGCGGTACGCCTACGAGACCGTATATTACGTCATGCGCCGCCTGACCGCGCTCCTTGCGCCGTTCACCCCCCACATCGCCGAGGAGATCTACGGCAACCTCCGCCTTGCGGGCGACCCGGAGAGCGTCCATATGCTCGACTGGCCTGAAGCGGACGACCTGCTGATTGCGCCGGACCTCGAGAGCGCCATGGAGGTTGTCCGATCGTTCGACGACGCGGTCGCCACCGCCCGGCAGAACGGGAGGCGGAAACTCCGCTGGCCGATCTCCGAGACCGTTGTGGTCACCGGGAGCGACGAGGTGAAGACGGCTCTCGAGGACCTGAACGAACTCGCCCTGAACCGCGCAAATTCCCGGGCGGTCAGGGTCGTTACCGGAAGATGGGACCGGATCCTCTGGCAGGCCGAACCGGTGATGCGGGCGATCGGCCCGGAGTTCGGCAAGGAGGGGCCGAAGATCAAAGCGCTGATAGAGAGAGCGGACGGCACCGCCCTGAAAGCCGCCATCGAGCGGGACGGAAAGGCCGAACTCGACGGCTACGAGATCGCCGGACGCCATGTCACCTTCGCGGAAGCCCTCCCCGAGGGTGTTTTTGCCGCGCCCATGAAGGACGCGACGGTCTACGTGGATGTCACGCTTACCCCGGCGCTGGAGGCCGAGGGCTACGCCCGCGAGGTGATCCGGCGGATCCAGGAGATGCGCCGCCAGCTGGACCTGAACGTCGACGATTTCATCGTCGCGGCCGTGGATATCGCCGACGAACGGGTAGCCTCGCTCATCGGAGAAGAGGCGTGGCAGAAGGAGATCGCTGGCGAGGTGCGGGCAGCAACCCTCACCGTCCACCGCAACGGGGAGAAGCCAGCGGAAACCTTTGCCCTCGAGAAGGACTGGGACGTGGAAGGCGTTCAGATGCAGATCGGCATCTCACGCGCCGGTGAGTGACCTGATCAGGGCCTCTCCCTCCGGGGTTGAGAAGAGAGGTGTCTCCTCCGGTTCCCGGATGCAGGTTCGCACGGCCTGCACGGCCTCCCCCGTCAGGGGGTTGTAACCCTCTTTTAGGCACTCGTCCCGGTAGAGAAGTGTCCCCCGCCGCTGCCAGGCCGGCGTCGCCGCCAGGTTGACGCCCCGCTCGAACATCATCTCGTGCATCTTCTCGGATCGCATCCCCCGGAGCGCCGCAGCGGCCTCCCGGGGACTCATTCCCTCCTCGATCAGCGCGTTCTGACAGTAGGCGTTGATGTGGTTCCTCCACGCCTCGTTCTGCCTTGACTTAAGATACTCGACCACAAACTCTCCCGCCGCGGGGATCGTCCGGGCGTCGAACGCAAGGGGCTCCGTACACCCGAGCTCGAGCGTGAGCTTGCTCGCCGCAACCGCGGCGGTCACGGAGTCGAGTTTCTCCACCCGCCCGGAGAATGGCAGCGCGTTGAAGTAGAGGCTGATCTCGTCGGAGAAGGTGTAGGCAAACGCAGGAGACAGACCGCTTTCGGTGAGGAGGTAGCGGCAGACCGCCCGCATGCTTGCAGAGAAGGCTGGATCGAACGGCCTTTTGAGACGAAGCGCACGTGCCAGGCGGTGAAAGGCGCGGCCGTCGAGCCGGACAAAAACAGGGGGGAATATCGTGAGGGTCGAGAAGATCTCACGCTCTTTCGTATCCATATTCTATCTGCAGGGTGCCACGGACAGACCGGACATCACGCTCAGTCTTCTTTTGCCGGGGATTTGAAGAGCCCGGGGATGTGGCGGACGATGACGATATCTCCGACACTCTTTACGATGCGGAAGGGAATCTGCATTCCGGCGTAGCCTTTGACCTCGCCGATCTCGGGGTTGAGCTCGCCGACTGCAAGGGCGTCGATCTTTTTCTGGTCCACGTCGAGCACGACGTCGTCAACGCTCCCGATATAGACAGCCCTGTCGGTGTAGACGCGCAGTCCGAACATCTCTGTAATCTGTGTTCTCATCGGTATCCTCTGAAGGTATATTACTATAAATGATAAAAAGATACTCCTTTTCATGGAAGCGTCGCTACAGATCGGAACCCTGGCCGGGATTCCGGTCAAACTGCACTGGAGTTTCCTCCTGGTGATCCCCCTCTTCGCATGGATCATCGGGAGCCAGATCCTGCTCACGACCGGATTGATCGAGGCTCTCTTCGGTGTTCCGATCGACCCGACGCTGATTACGGAGGGGTTCAACCCCTACATCCTCGGGATCGTCGTCGCGCTCGGCCTCTTCTTCGGTGTCTTCATCCACGAGATGGCTCACTCGCTCATCGCGAAAGCGAAGGGGATCGAGATCCACAGTATCACGCTCCTCATCCTCGGAGGGGTCTCCCAGATGGAGGAGACGATGCCGGACCCGAAGATCGAACTGCCCATGGCGCTCGCGGGGCCGCTCACGAGCCTCGCGGTCGGCGTGATCTCCAGCGCTCTGGTCTACGTCTTCGCGGCGGTCGAGTTGGACCCGGGCATCGCCGGCGTCCTGATCTTCACCTTCGGCTACCTCGGGCTCCTGAACGTCCTGCTCTTCGGGTTCAACCTTCTTCCGGCGTTTCCCATGGACGGGGGGCGTGTCCTGCGGGCATGGCTCGCCCGGCGGATGCCGCTCTCGCGGGCGACCCGGATCGCCGCCGATGTCGGGAAAGGGTTTGCCGTCCTCTTCGGGATCGTCGGGCTCCTGCTCTTAAACCCCATCCTGATCATCATCGCCTTCTTCATCTACATCGGGGCGAACCAGGAGGCCACCTACCTCCGCTACAACATCCTGCTGCAGGACGTCATCGTGGCGGACGCGATGAGCACCCCGGTCGCCACCGTGGAGCTGACGATGCCGCTACCTCAGCTGCTGGAGATGATGTACGAGACGAAGCACCTCGGCTTTCCCGTGGTGGAACGGGGATCGCTTGTCGGGATCGTCGCCCTCGCCGACGTCCACAAGATCTCGCCGCAGGACCGCGAGGCGATGCAGGTGCGCGACGTCATGACCCGGAACCCAACCACCCTCCCGCCGTCGGCACCGCTCATCGATGCGCTGAGGATCATAACAGGCCAGGATATTGGGAGGATCCCGGTGGTCGCGGACGATGCCCTGGTCGGGATCGTGACCCGGACGGACGTGCTCCGGGTGATGGAACTGCGGGAGGAGGAATAGTCAGGCGATTTTTCGAAGGTGCGACGGACAGAACGACGGGGGTTTGAGATGCGCCGAAACTCCTCGAATTCCTGCCCAGCGGGCCATTGCATCCTACGGAAAGTCGTTCCGTTGGAACATCGCATAACCCCATGCACGGATTTCGAGGGGATATCGCCATTGGGGGTGGGGCTGACGGGGAGGGGGGAGCATCCCCCCTCCCCTGTCATCTCACACCAGATGCCTCTCCTCAAATAGCCCCCCACCGCCCGCGCTTCGCGCTCCTCCCGCCCCCCTCGGGGGGGCGGGCAGTGCGTGGCGATGGCCGATGGAAATCCGTAGATGGGGTTTGCAACTGACTTAAAGCGGGGGAGGTGAGCACCACAGGAACCCTATTCTTCAGGAGTGGAGTTTGAGCGCAGCCAGATACGGACAAACGCGACTCCTGAAAAGAACTACCACCAATAAAGAAACCCCGCCCTAAAACCTCATCACACCCTCGATCCCCGTCTCCCCCGCGACCTCACGGAACTCTTTAAGGCTCTTAAAAGGCCGGCGGGCGGCGATGGTTGCGGCCCTCTTCTTTCCGACGCCGGGAATCCACCGGAGCGCCGCGACCGGCAGGGTGTTGACCTCCACCGGGCAGGGGAGGGCCGTCACCGACCGCATCCCCCAGTCCACCACGACGGCGTCGAGCACCGCCCTTGCCGGGAGTTCGAGGGGGATCCCGACGAGGATGGGGTACGAGCCCATCTGCCGCCCGAACGACGGTTTGCCGGGAACTTCGACGACGACTTCCGGAAGAACGGTCCCGGCGGGAAAGACCCGGCGGAGCATCGGTTCGTCAAAGTGCGTCCGGGCCCACTCCTTGAACGCCCGGAACCGGGCATCGTGCTTCCCGAGGGTGTTCTCGTCGTAGGCTTTTGTCCCCTCGAACGGCATCACCTGCCGGATGTTCACCCGCCGCACGAGAAGACCGGCATCGAGCACCCGCTGGAGGAATGCCTCGTTTGCGTCGAACGTCGCCGGCGTCTCCCCTGCAAGACCGATGATGAAGTTCAGGCCCGGGAGGAGTTCGGGGACGCCCCCCGTCCGCTTCCCCCCGACATCGTTCACGACCTCGATCGCGCGGAAGACGTCGTCCGGCATGGCCTTGAGGTTGTTTGCCCCCACAACCGCCGGGTCGGCGGTCTCCATACCGAAGGCCGCGGTGTCGCCGGGGGTGTGGCCGGCGACGATCGCCTCGAGCGCCGCCCGTGCCGCATCCTCGTGCCGGGCGATGGTGCCCGGGTTAATGTTGTCGATGTGCAGGGTTGCCAGATCAGGAGCGCTCTCCCTGACGGCCGAGAAGAGTTCTTCGAGCACCTCCGGGCGCGGGACCGGGAACTCCCCGCCGCCGCTGCTTTTGTAGGCGAGGAGGTCCGGCTGCCGGCCGAGCCTGAAATGGCGGGCGCCTGCCGAATGGAGCGCCGCCACCTCCTCCGCGATCCCCTCGATGCTCCGGTAGCGCGGGAGCCCGTAGAAGGGCTCGGTGCAGAACGAGCAGCCCCCGACCGTCGCCCGCGAGCACCCGGTCGCGGTCTCGAGTTCGCACATCACGTACGGGAATGCCGGGTGCTCGCCCACGATCCCGGCGCCCGCCACCGACCAGGGATCGGTCAGGGAGTAGTCGCCCGCACCGGCGGGCTCCCCGCCCGAGAGCCAGGTATCCAGCGCGATCGCAGGCGAGCCCGAGAGCGTGACGTCGAACCCGGCGATTGCCTGCCGGATAGCCTTCCTCCCGCCCCCGGGAGCGTAGCCGAAGGCGATCGGCCCGCCGATCGCGGTGGTCGGCTCCCGGAGCAGAATCCCAAGCTGCTGGATCTCCGTCAGGGTCGCGGGCTTCCCCCCGATGTAGGCGCCGGGCACGGTCAGGCCGGCGATCATCACCACGAGATCGCCGCGGCCGTGCCCGGCGACGAGGGTGGGATCGGCCCGGACCTGGTCGATGGTGACGTAACGGGCCGCGTAGCCGTGCCCGGCGAGGACGCCGGCAATCTCTCTCACGTAGGGGGAGATGTAGGGCGCGACGCCGAGGCAAGCGGGCTCGTCGACGTAGCCGTCGATGATGAGGGCGCTAGAGCTCATACCCGATCAGGCGCAGGAGTTCCCCCGCCCAGTAGAGTTTTCCCCGCTTGAGTGGGTCGACGTTTTTGTCGGCAAGATCGAACCCGACGATCCGGACGCGCGCCGCCCCGAGTTCGTCGGCGGCAAAGACCGCCCGGTCCCCGTCGGTGAACCCGCCGAAGTTGTAGACGTGCGGGAGCGGTGCCGCCTGCGTGGTCGCGACGAACGGGCCGGGGATACGCGGGACCCAGTGGCGGAGGAGCGGGACGTTGTCGCCGTGTGCGTGCACGACCATCACCGTCCCCTGCTCCGAGAGGTCGATGAAGACGTCTGTCGCCCCGTCGAGGTCGGTGAAGACCGCGTCCGGCCGGATCCCGTGATCTGCGAGTACCTCCGCCGCCGCATCGGCGGCAAGGATCGTCCCCTCGATCCGGTCGATCTCATCCGGGAGAGAGGGCGCGTTTCCGCAGACCGTTACTTCTCTTCCACGGATGAGCGCTTCAAGCAGCCCGACGTCGTCCCGATCCGCGAGATCCGCGAGCAGCCGTGCGGCAGCCTCGTCCGCCTCGCGCTCGAACCCGAAATACTCAAGAATTGCAGTGTAGTGAGGTTCCCAATCCGCAAACTTCATTGCTTGTCCTCGTCGTCCAGGCCGACGATGCTGGAGAACCTTTTCAGGATCGGGTCGATGATGAGATCGAGCAGGCCCTCCTTCTCCTTGACCATGGAGAAGTAACTGAGCGGTATCATGGCCGCGGCCATCGTGGCGTGCCCGCCCGCCTCGCCGATAGGCCCGAAGGCCTCGGCCATCACGTTGCCGAGGTGGAGCCTGATATCCTTGTTGCGGGCGGAGATGACGATATTCTGGTCGCTGATACCGTAGACCAGCGCTGTGTTGACACCCTCGAGGTGGATCAGCATGTCGGCCGCCTGCGGGAGAGCGTCACGGTTCCTGATGTAGCCGACGTTGGAGAAGAGGTAGCCGCTCTTGAGCCGCCGGTTCCGGATGGCGTTCCCGATGATCTCGACCGTCTCCTGCGATATAGAGGGAGACGTGATCTTGTCGAGGAGATCCGAGTCGGTCAGGGGAAGGAGGAACGCCGCGTAATTGAGGTCCTGCGGGGTGACGTTCCTCTTGAAATCTCTCGTATCGGCCCTGATACCGTAAAGAAGCGCGGTGGCCACCGATTTGTTCACCGGGATATCGAGTTCCATCAGGTACTGGGTCATGATGCTCGCCGTGGCCCCGACCCCCGGCCGGATGTCGACGAAGTCGGCGACAGTGGAAGGATGCTCGCCGTTCTTATGGTGGTCGACGATGATGTTGACCCGGGTGGACCTGGGGAGTTCGTTGTTCACGCCGGGTCCTGACGAGTCGACCAGGGCAATGTAGTTGCACTCCTCGAGGATCTGGGGGGTAAGCCGCTCCATCTTGATCTCGAGGAGGTTGATGAACGCCCGATTCTCCTGGTGCCCGATGTCCCCCTCGTAGAGGATGCGGCAATTGAGTTTGTTGCGGCTCGCATGCCGCGCAATCATCGAAAGTGCCATGGCACTCGAGATCGAGTCGGGATCGGGGTTTAAGTGGGTGACGATGCAGAGCGTTCCTTCCCAGGCGGCAAGCATATCGTAGAGCCGCAGGGCGAGCCGTGACGAGTGGAGCTTCCTGATGTGATGGATGGCGGTACGGGCCACCACCTCCTGCGGGTAGAGGACAATGTCGGCGCCCTCCTGCTGGAGGAGGTCGACGCTGACCGGATCGGTGGCGCGTGCGATGACATATGTCGCCGGGTACCGGGTCTTGACGGTCTTGAGCGCCGCGAGGTTGGCATCCCGGTCGTTAGCGAGGATGAACGCGACCTCCGGCACGGGCAACCCTTCCATGAGGTTCGGGTCCCGGAGGTCGCGAACGAGCGCTTCGTATTTCTGGTCACGAAGGTCCTCCACCCGCTTCTCGTCCTTATCGAGTATGATGAGATCTTCGTTTTCCTGCTCGAGCTCCTCTGCGACGTTATAGCCGGTGCTTCCGCAGCCAAAAATCATATATTTGATACGTTCCTTCGAAACGTTCTGGACCGCCTCAGGCATGCGTACAATGGTGTAACTTCTCATGGTATTAAGGGATTCCATTTCGGCGATTTTGGGGAGGGTTCCACAAGATTTATACCCTTTCCCATGTCATACTATTAGGTCAGATACATGGGCCTGTAGCTTAGTTCGGCAGAGCGACGGACTCTTAATCCGTAGGCCAAGGGTTCAAATCCCTTCAGGCCCGTCGAACACTCGATTCTTTCTATCGTTTGTATCCGATACCGATTCTTCAATGACAACCCTCCGGAGTGGTTTCTCCATTGCGGACAGGACGCCCGCCAGTCCGGTCAACCTCCATCACCCTTCGCCCGCGCCATTGTTTTTGGCGGGAGGCCGGTTGCTGCGAGGGTAACGGGGTTCTAGAGGCACATGCATGTCGCTGCTATATAAATCCTGCTCTGCGGGAAAACTCGCAAGAATGCTATGCAGGGAAGAGAAATGCGGGCAATCCTGTTCGGCACTCACTCCCGCAGATTGGGTGGCAGGGTCAAAAAACGAGGGTTATGGCTGCGCTGCATTCTGGAGGATTCAGCCGGATCCCATCCGGTCTCACGCGTCTCCAGTCAACGCCCAATCTTCAACAGCATCTCCTCGAGCGTCGGATAGCGCGACTCAATCCGCTCGATCATTGCGCCGTCTGCTGCAAGCGCCGCGGTCGTCCTGTTCAACTCCTCGACGGAGTGCGCCTCGGTGAGGTAGCGGCCGTCACTGGCAGAGTAGCCGACCGATGTGGCGAAGGCCACCGCGTCAGGTATCCGGAAGAAAACCCGGTAGGTGATCGAGCCGAAGGTCTCCCGGAGTTCGGGCATGGTGCCCTTCGCCACCACCTTCCCCCGGCGCAGGATCAGCACGAGGTCGCACGCCTCCTCGACCTGGAAGAGATTGTGGGCCGAGAAGATCACCGTCTTGCCCCGGTCACGCAGGCCTTTGACATAATCAAGCACCGACCGCGAGGTCATGGGATCGAGGCCGGAGGTAGGCTCGTCGTAGATGAGCAGGCCGGGATCATGCATCAGCGACCGCGCGATCGCAACCTTCCGCTTCATCCCCTTCGAGAACTCCCCGATCTTCTTCCCATCCGTTTCAAGCGCGAGCGAAGCGAGGAGTTCGTCGCGCCGCTCCCGGATGACTACCTTCGGGAGACCATAGATCTCACCGAAGAATGCAAGATACGCATCCGTGGTCATCGTCTCGTAGAGCCGCGACTCCTCGGGGAGGTAGCCCAGGTTCTGTTTCAAGTCGAACGGCCTTCTTGCGACATCGATCCCGTCAACGACGAGGCTGCCTGCCGTCGGCGCGATAAGGCCGGCCATAATCTTCAAGAGCGTCGTCTTGCCGGCGCCGTTATGCCCGATCACCCCGAGTATTCGTGCATCGTCGAGGTCAAAGGTGACACCGTCGAGGGCCGGGAAGTCACCATAGTGCTTGACGAGAGAGCGCGCCGTGATCATCAGGTATCCCCTATGTCTCCGATGCCTACTAATAGGTTGCTGCATAGAGATATGGTCCTCCGACACCTTCAGGGGTCACCATGAGTCTTGCCACCTCCATCCGGACGATCGCCGTCTGGGAGATAAACCGGTCGATGACCACAATGGGGAGAAACATCCTCCCGCTCGCGGCAGGGCTACTTATCCTTCTGGTGCTGGTGACGGTGTTTGCCGCCCAGAGTGGCGTCCATATGCAGGACGGCATGTACCGCATCGGCATCGACGACCCCGACGTTGCCCGGATTGTCGCCCCGGACAGCCGCTTCGCTGCCTACCTCGACAGCGGCCCGGCCCTCTGGGAAAACCGGTTCGCGTACGACATCGTCATCATGAACGGCGAGGTCTACGCTGCAGACACAGATAAAGGGCGGGCGGCGTTAAAGACGCTCGAACGCGACTACGAGACCTATGTCTCCTATGTAGCCGCCGGAGAACCCGACCTCTTTGCCGCCTACCCACTCTGGATCGATCTCCAATATATAAAGAGTGAGATCGATTTCCTGGCGACCCAGAGTGGGCAGCAGGTCGGCGCCCCGGCGGGTGCCCGGGTGCCGCCCACTCCCTCAGGCCCGGTCGAGGCGGTGACCCTCCCGCCGTCGGCGATGCCGGTTTCCGAGGACGACCTCCGGGAGCACCTGGAGATAGGGGGCGGGCATCCCCTCAAACGCTACACAGGCATCATCTCGGGCGATTCTGCGATGGACAGGCTCAGGACGCCGTCGGAACTCTCGGCGCCGCTCCCCTTCGACGCGATCGTTCTGGTCTTCGTCTTCATCTTCCCCCTCTACTTCACCTCCCAGTTCTTCATGATGAGCGTGATGAACGAGCGGGTGGGAAGAGCCGGGGAGGCCCTCCTCTCCACCCCCATCAGGGCGTCTGCGATCGTCGTCGGCAAAGCGCTCCCCTACTTCACGATCATGCTTCTTATCGTGGCCGCTATCACCCTCTTTGCCGGGGCACCGCTCACGATCCTCCTCCCGCTCATCCCGGTCATTCTCTTCTTCCTCGCAAACGCCCTGATCATCGGGATGGCCGCCCGGAGCTTCAAGGAACTCTCGTTCGTTTCGATCTTCTTCTCGACCCTCGCCACGTCGTACCTCTTCTTCCCGACGGTCTTTGCAAACACTCACATCATAAGCATCATCTCCCCTCTCACCCTGGTCGTCCTCGAGATCCAGGGCGACGGGTTCACCGCCATGGAGTTTGTCTACTCGACCGCGCTCTTCTTTGCAACAAGCATCATCCTCTTCTACGTCGGGACCGTGAACTTCCGGGAGGAGCGGCTCTTCTCGGAAAAGCCCCTCGCATCAAGGCTCATGGACTTCATCTCTGGCGGGATCAGCCGCAGCCACCCGCACCTCTCGCTCTCCCTCCTTGCTGCCTTCACGATACCGTTCGTCTTCATGGTCCAGATGATGACGCTCATCCTCTTCTTCAACATCCCGATGCCGCTCTCCCTCGTCCTCCTGACCGTCTCTGCGGCGTTCATCGAGGAGTTTGCGAAGTCGATCGGGCTTTACGCGGTAGCAAGGGAGCGCCCCGGGTTCCTGACCGTGAGGAACCTGCTCCTCGGGGCGGCAGCAATCGGCCTCGGGTTCCTCATCGGGGAAAAACTCCTCCTCTTCGTGACGCTCGCCCAGATCACCGAGTCGATCTTCGGGAGCGTCCTCTTCCTCTCCCTCCAGGTGCTCTGGATGCCGCTCCTCCTCCACATCGCCGGGGTGCTGATCACCGGCGGCTTCCTCCTGCTCTGGGGGCGGCGAGCCTACGGGCCGGGGCTCGTCGTGGCGAGCGTGGTGCACAGTCTCTATAACCTTCACTTCCTGTCGGGGGCGCTCCTGTGAACGCGCGCCGTATCGCTATCGTCGCGAAGAAGGAACTCTTTGGGCTCTCTTCGGAGAAGACGATCGTCTTCGCCATCCTTCTGCAGGTCTTCATCGCGATGTTCTCCTCGTTTTTGATGGTGGGGCTCACCGCCATGTACGATCCGGAGGCGATCGAGGGGTACTCGACGATCACCTACGGCGTCGGCTACGCCGGGGCGGACTCAGCCCTCATCGACGAGTTCGAAAAACGGGACGACCTCGTCCTCCACCGGATGGACCTCGATGTGGCACTTGTGGCGCTCCGCGACCGGGCGGTTGCGGCGGTGGTCTATGTCCCGGATACGCCGCCGGATGCGGAAGAACCGGTCACGGTCACGCTCTACCTCATCCATAACGACCTGCAGTCGAGCGTCATCAACGTCAAGGTAAAAGAGGCCCTCCAGGGCTACGAGAAGGAACTCCGGGAGGTCCGGGCCGATCGGATGACTTCGTTCCCCGTCAGGCTGAACTTCCCCGAATCCGGAAGCGGCGAGAACTTCTTCGAGTTCGTCTACGGCCTCCTGATCCCGTTGCTTGCCCTCCTCCCGGCGATCGTCTCGGCGGCCCTGATCATCGACCTCATCACCGAAGAGTACCAGCGCCAGACGCTTGAGACGCTCATCTCGACCCCGGTCACCTTCGCAGAGATGGTCTGGGGGAAGATCGCCGCCTGCGAGGTCCTGGTCCCGATCCAGGCAGGAGTGTGGTTCCTCCTTCTCGGGGCAAACGGCATCGCGGTCGATAACGCCGCCGCGATTCTCCTCCACGTCTCGGTGGGCGGGCTCTTCCTTATCCTGCTCGGCGCCCTCGTCGCCCTTTACTACCGCGAGCGGACGAGCGCCCAGTTCATCTTCTCGACAGCGCTCGTCGTGGTCTTCCTCCTCGTCATGGCCGTCCCCTACAATCCCTTGAACCTCATGGTAAGGCTCGCGGTGGATACCGCCGGCCCCGTCCACTGGCTGATCCTCGCGCTGGTCGCGGGCGCGACGGCAGTCCTCGGATGGATCACGACGGTCTACGCCCGGCGAATCGGGGAAGCCGCCCCACCGGTCCGGTGAGCTCACCCGCCAGACGGTCCACGGGGTCCCCGGCGGAGGGGCGCGGGCATAGCCACCATTTCACCGCCTCATATCGTGGACAAAATATATACCAGAGGGTATGTAATTCAGCCCATCAATGACCCACCTCCGTCACCACAATACCACCTGTGCGGTCTGCGGCGAGTCCTGCCGGTTCACCATCCCCGAAGCCGCAGGCAGCGTCGGGTCGCGCGACCTCGATACCCGTCCCGCCGAACCCCTGCGTTCCACCATCTACGCATGGGTGAAACGATGCCCGTCCTGCGGCTACTGTGCCCCTGACCCGGGCAAAGCCCCGGAAGGCGTGGCCGACGTGGTGAAACTCCCGCGCTACCGCTGGCAACTGGACTCCCGCAAGTTCCCAAAGATTGCAAACACCTTCCTCTGCTGGTCTATCATCCAGGAAGACCTCGGCACCCCGGCCCAGGCGGCGTGGGCATCCCTCCACGCTGCATGGATCTGCGACGATGAGGGAGAGGACGTGGCCGCACGGGTCTGCCGGACACGTGCCGCCGACCTCCTGCGGCGGGCGTGGGAGAAGGGCGAACGCCTGGCATCCCAGCCAGGGACAGACGAGGCGCTCCTCGCTGACCTGCTCCGCAGGGCAGGGAGGCTCCGGGAGGCCCGCGCCGTGGTAAAGAAGGCGCTGGAGCAGAACCCGCAGCCCGTCATCGCCGATATCCTGCGGCTCCAGGCCAGGCTGATCGCCGCATCGGACCGGGGTGTCCACACCGTTGCCGAGGCCCGGCGGTTCAGTCGGCCGGCACCGCTCTGACCGGGGGACCGGCAGATCCCCACCATTTGTATATTGTTCCACCGATACTCTATCATGGAGATCACGATCCTCTCCCCCGGCATCTACACCTACGGCGCCATGCTGATCGGCGGCGTCCTCCGCGACGCGGGTCATCGGGTGACGCTTACCCGGACGCCCGCCGCGCCGGCCGATTCAATCCTGCTCATGAGCCTCTTCTCGACCCAGCACCTCCTCGATCCCGCGATCCGGGACCTGGTCCGGACTCACCGCGAGCGCGGAGGGCTGGTTTACGTCGGGGGGCCGGTCTCGGCCGCGCCGGAGATGGTGCTCGGGGAGCTCGTCCCCGACGCGGTGGTCGTCGGCGAGGGCGAGGAGACAATTGTCCGCCTCGTCGGGGAGGGGGTCTCGGATACCCTCCCCGGGATTGCGTATCTCGACGGCGGCCGGCCGGTCATGACGCAGCCCGCCCCACCGGCATCGATCGAGCGACCTTTACCCCTGATCCCGGACGACATCGGGGACCAGAGCATCCGGGGCGCGAGCGCCTACATCGAGACCCACCGGGGGTGCATCGGGGGGTGCACCTTCTGCCAGGTGCCCCGGTTCTTCGGAAGAGCGATCCGGAGCCGGCCGCTTGAAAGCGTTATCGAGGAGGTGAAGGCCTTTTCGGCGCACGGCGCAACAAGGCTCTCGGTCTCAGGGGGGACCGGGTCGCTCTACGGCTCCAGCAACGGGGAGATGAACCCGGAAGCCTTCATCGAACTCCTCCGTGGGATGGCAGAGGTGATGGGGCCGAAAAACGTCTCCTCCCCCGACATCCGCGTGGATTGCATCACCGACGAGATCCTGGACGCCATCCGGCAGTATACCATCGGGTGGGTCTTCTTCGGGATCGAGTCGGGGAGCAAGCGGGTGCTCCGGCTGATGGGGAAGGGCGCGACCGTCCGTCAGGTCGAGGAGGCGGTGGAGCGGTGCCGGGAACACGATCTTCGGGTTGCGGGAAGCTTCATCGTCGGCTACCCGGGAGAGACAGAACGCGACTACGAGGCGACGAAGGACCTGATCGCCGCGCTCTCGCTCGACGACGTCTTCGTGAGCAGCGCCGAGCCCATCCCGGCAACACCGCTCGCCGACCTCGTGGTCCGGACACCCCGCGATAAGAACCCGGCATTCGTGCCGCACACCGGGGAGTACCGGGCGCTCAACCTGACCGAGAGCGAGGCCCGGTGCTTCGACCTGATGATGCACGCCGATCTCTTCCGCCCGCAACTGCGGCTCGTGACCGACGAGGTCTACAACGTTTACCTTGCCGAGGCAAGGAAGCAGGGACGGGATATCAGGGCGGCGACCGAACTTATCCTCCGCTACGCCCGGGCGTAAGTTCGGGCCGGCACCCTTTCTCCTCTCTACGCTCTCGTCCCGGATATCGGCCGGTTCGCCCGAGCGGGAAACGCTTAAGTATCCTCGATCCTCTACCCCCCTGCCTTGAAGGGGATAACCCTTCGCAGGTAAACGAGTTGGAGGGAGATACGATGGCTGAAAGACAGGCAGGATCGATGCTGGAGACCCGGCCGAGGCGGGAAGAGACAGTGGATCTGATGCGGGCACATGACATCAGGGATATCAAGGTGCGGAACCCGGAAGGGGAGAACCTCGGCGATATCAGCGATATCGCCATTGACCGCGACAGCGGCTGCGTCGCGTATGCCGTGCTCTCCTACGGGGGGATACTCGGGTTCGGCGAGAAGCACTTCGCCATCCCCTGGGAAGCGGTTCGCACCCGCCCGGGCGAGAGGAGCGCCGTCGTGGATGCGGATAAGCGGACACTGGACACCACGCACGGGTTTGCCAGGGACAGGATGCCTCGCGAGGGGGACTGGAGCCTGATCAGGACATCACCCCCGGCGCGTGCGGCAGCGGAACCCGCGCCCCCGGTGACGGAGAGGGAAGTCCCGCCACCACGGGAGGCGGGTACAGCGGCAGCAGCAACAGGCGCAGCGGTTACAGGCGCAGCAGCCGCAGGCGCAGCGGCGGAGCGCACGCCCCCCGGCAGGGAGAGGGCCGTTCCGACGCCGCCGGGCGTCCAGACGGTCGCGGGCGGCTGGGGCGGACAGCCGACGGGCCAGCGTGTCGAGGAGCGGCCGGTAACAACGGAGGCCCCACCCCGGGAGCCCGGCGTCAAGGAAGTCCAGAGGGAGCGCACGGGTGGGATGGAGACCCGGCCCCGGGAGACTGTTGTCGAGGAGGTCCGGAGAGAAGAACCAGTTGAGACGGTGACGCCACCCCGGGAGACCATCGTCGAGGAGGTCCGGAGAGAGCGCCCTGCCGAGATGGAGACCCGGCCGGTGACGGAGGCCGAACGGCCCACGACGACGCCGGGACCGGCTCCCGGGCACCTTTCGGCCGCCGGCCTGCAGACCTACCTCAAGGGCATGGATTACCCCGCGGGCAGGCAGGACCTGATCGCCCACGCCAGAAAGAACCAGGCCCCGGAGAGCGTGATCACGGTGCTCGAGGGCTTCAGCGACCGGTCTTACCGGTCTGCCGCCGAGGTGAGCGAGGAGTTCGGCAGCGAGATTCGCGGCGGACGGCCGGCACGGGCGGAGACCATTGTCGAGGAGGTCCGCGAGGAGCCTCCCGTTACCCGGACGGGAGCCCCGTCGCTCGCCCACCTCTCCGCCGCCGACCTGCAGGTCTACCTCAAGGGTATGGACTACCCGGCGGGCAGGCAGGACCTGATGAACCACGCCCGGAAGAATAATGCCCCGGAGAACGTGATCACGACGCTTGAAGGCTTCAGCGACCGGACTTACCGGTCCGCTGCCGACGTGAGCACGGAGTTCGGCAGAGAAACCCGTGGGGAGCAACCGGTTGGCATGGAAACCCGGCGGGAGACCGTCGTCGAGGAGGTCCGCGAAGAGCCCCCCGTTGCCCGGAGGACGGGATCACCGTCGCTCGCTCACCTCTCCGCCGCCGACCTGCAGACCTACCTCAAGGGCATGGACTACCCCGCGGGCAAACAGGACCTGATTACCCATGCCAGAAAGAACAACGCCCCGGAGAACGTGATTGCGGCGATCGAAATGTTCGGCGACCGGACCTACCAGTCAGCCACCGACGTGAGCACGGAATTCGGCAACGTCAAGTGAGGGGATAGACTCCACCGCTACGGGTGGCAGCCGGGAAACACCCCTCCCGCTCTCCCCCGTATACATTTTATGCGGTGGAGAATCCCCTGCCGACGCCCCGGCACCGGAACCGGGGAACCCTTAAATAGTCGCAACACGCATCGCCCGCTCTGCGCGAAGGTGAAGACTGCCTTCGGAAGCATACAAGGGATATGGTGGTTGCAATGGCTGAAACGATTCTGGAACAGCAGGTGCGGAGGACGGAGGGGCAGGAGTTCTTCTCATCTGAAGATGTCGTAGGGAAGCGGGTGAAGAACCCAGAGGGCTATGACCTCGGTGAGATCTCAAGCCTCCGGGTCGGTCTCCCCACAGGAAGAGTGGTATACGCGGTGCTCAGGACCGGAGGAATGTTCGGTCTCGGGTCGAAGCTCTTCGCGATCCCTATCGAGGCCATGGTCTACCGGCCGGGGGACGACGTCTTTGTGGCGAACATCAGCAAGTATAAGCTCGACAACGAGCCCGGATTCTCTGAAGGCGATTGGCCGCGGGAAGCAAACTGGAGCCTGATCGAGTCGAGACGGCCGATGGGGCCCCCGAGCCAGGAGGAGGCCCGGGCCGTGACCCGGACGGAGGCACCGCCCCGGGAGGTCATCACGACGGAGCGCGTGGAGGTGCGGGAGAGGGGCGTCCGCGAGGAGATGCCGATAAAAGCCAGGGAAGTAGAAGAGGGCAGGGCCAGGCCGGTGGTGCCCGTGACGGAGGCACCGCCCCGGGAGACTGTTGTCGAGGAAGTCGAAACCCGGCCAGTGACGGAGGCGCATGCGCCGACGCTCGAGTCCATGATGAAGGCCGAGGACGTGGAAAAGGGCAGGGTCGAGACAGCAGTGCCCGGTACTGAGGCCGCGCCCCGGGAGACCGTCGTCGAGGAGGTCCGGAGAGAGCCCCCTGCCGAGATGGAGACCCGGCCGGTGACGGAGGTCGAACGGCCCACGACGACGCCGGGACCGGCTCCCGGGCACCTCTCGGCCGCCGGCCTGCAGACCTACCTCAAGGGCATGGACTACCCCGCGGGCAGGCAGGACCTGATCGCTCACGCCAGAAAGAACCAGGCCCCGGAGGGCGTGATCACGGTGCTCGAGGGCTTTAGCGACCGGTCTTACCGGTCCGCTGCCGAGGTGAGCGAGGAGTTCGGCAGCGAGATTCGCGGCGGACGGCCGGCACGGGTGGAGACCATGGTCGAGGAGGCTCGCGTAACGGGGGAGGTCCACGAGGAGCCTCATGTTACCCGGACGGGAGCCCCGTCGCTCGCCCACCTCTCCGCCGCCGACCTGCAGGTCTACCTCAAGGGTATGGATTACCCGGCGGGCAAACAGGACCTGATCGCCCGCGCGAGAAAGAACGACGCCCCGGAGAACGTGATCACAGCGCTTGAAGGCTTCGGCGACCGGACGTACCGGTCTGCTGCCGACGTGGGTAGTGAGTTCGGAAAGGTCAGATAACCCGCACCAATTTTTTTTGGGACACCGCACCTGTCCGCACGCTACAGGACAAGCTTCGTCTGCACCGCATCCCGTCCGCCGAACGTGAGGTAGCGCCCGGCGGCCTTCCCCCGGATACCGGCCCGGGCAAGATCGGCAGATCCGGTAAACGGCCGCACTCTCCGTAGCGCAAGGATCCGGTCCGCGGCCTTCGGCCCGATTCCGGGAACCCGGAGGAGGTCGCGGCGCGGGGCAAGGTTGACGTTCACCGGTGCGCTCCCGGCCGCAAGAACAACTTTTGGGTCCCGGTTTGCGAAGAACCCCTCCTCGTCGAGGGCTGCCCGGAGCTCGTCGGCCGTAACCCCATAATCACGGAGCAGGTAGTCGGCCTGGTACCACCGCCGCGCCCGCCATGTCGGGGTATCGGGATGCGACGCGAGGGGAGTCCCCGAGAGAGCGCGAAACGCCGAAAAATAGACCCGGGAGGGCCGGACCCGCCGGTACTGGTCGGCGAGGCAGGAGAGGATCTCCGCATCGGTCTCGTCTGCCGCCCCGACGACGAACTGCGTGGTGTGGCCGCCGGGCTTCTCCTCCGCCACCCACGACTGGCGCTTCAGGATGTCCTGCCGGTAGTCCTTCACCCCGGCGATATCCCCAAGGCGGTCGGGGGACGTTGTCTCCAGGTTGATGCTGATCCGGTCGGCCACGCGGGCGGCGTCGCGGATATCCTCCCGGATTGCGCCGGGGAGGACCTTCAGGTGAAGGTAGCCGCCGTAGCCCCGGCGGCGCAGGATCTCCCCCGTCTCCACGAGATCGTGCATCACATAATCGACGTCCCGGGGGATGCCGGAACTCAAAAAAAGTCCTTCGACGAGTCCGTCCCGCCAGAGGCGGAGGAAGGTATCGGCGAACTCCCGGGGGGAGAAACTCACCAGCTCCCGCTGGGTGCGGACGGCGCAGTAGGCGCAGTCGTAGGAGCAGGTGCCGTTGAGGAGCATCTTGAGCATCCGCCCGCACCCGCCCGTCCGGCGGTTGTAGGAGATATAGGGAGCGATCACGGTTCGCACATTCGGATCTTCGAGACCGCCAGGGGCTTCTTGAGATGCACGATGGGTATCGAGCGGAACAGGCAGAATTTCCGGCGTTTGAGAGGTCTTTTTGGCGTCGAGCGTCATCGGGAGGAGTTGAAGGCATTCGCCCGGGCTGCAGATGTCGAACCGCCCGGCAGCGGTGAGATAGGTGAGTTTCTGCTCCAGAGCGGACATACCGGAAGCATCGACCCGCGAATAAAAGAGCCTGCTCCGCGGAGGGTGAAAGTGCTCGGGGAGCGATCTACTCTCCCGGGGGAAAGAAATATGGTCTGTGCCGGAATCTATCATCGCAAGGAGAGAGGAGATGAAGAGTCGGCCCGAATACGATGCGGTCGTCGTCGGCGGCGGGCCCGCCGGAAGCACCGTCGCCTGCCTGCTCGGGGAGTCCGGGCACAGCGTGGCGCTCCTCGAGCGGCGGGCGTATCCGCGGAACAAAGTCTGCGGGGGCTGCCTCAGCCAGAAGACCGTCCGGTTCCTCGACCGGGTCTTTTCCCTCCCGGTTTCGACCCTCCGGCGGGAGGAACTGCTCGACTTCACCGGGACGGGGTACGCGCTCTACATCGGGAGCAGGCGCATCCTCGCCGAAGACCTTGCGGAACCGGTCTACTTCACCCGCCGGGAGCGTTACGACACCTACCTTGCCGGGAGAGCGGCACAGGCAGGAGCGGAAGTCCACACGGGCGCGGAAGTGACTGCGGTCGACCACGCCCGCCGGACTGTCACGACATCGGACGGCGACCGGTATTCCGCCCGGGTGATCATCGGGGCGGACGGGGTTCACAGCCGGGTCAGACGCACCCTCCCGGAGAGCGTCGTCGACAGGAAGCGGTGGCAGAACAACCTCGGGTGGACGCTGGAACTCGCGGTCCCCCGCAGGGAGGCGGAGGCGCTCGTAAACGAGGACGGGCCGATCCGCCTGGATGACGGCCTCGCGACGCCCCACCTGGTCCTTGGCACCTGCCGGTGGGGCTACGGATGGGTCTTCCCGAACAGGGAGGCGATTATCATAGGGATCGGGGGGCTGCTATCGGCAAACGGAAACAATTTCCGCGAAGAACTCGCAGCGTTCCTGAAGTCTGTCGGGCTCTCCGCGTTCGCTGGCTGGAAACCGGCGGGATACCCCTTGCCGCTCGGGAACTACATCCCCTCCCCGGCCCACGAGGGGACGGTCCTCGTCGGCGACGCGGGCGGATTTACAGGCCCGCTCCTCGGGGAGGGGATCTTCTACGCTCACCGGACGGCGGAACTTGCCGCCCACGCCATAGATCGCCATCTTACCGCCGGAGCACCGCTCGCCGCGACCTACACCGCCCTCCTCCGCCGGCGCCTCATCCAGGAACTGCGGGCAGAGACGGCGCTCCGGAACTTCCTCTACCGCTGCCTCGACGCCCGGATGCATGCGCCGCTCGTGGCGTTCATGCGGGCGACGAACACCCTGGTCGTCGACGCGGTGCAGGGCACCCGGTCGTTCCGGGGGTTCTGGCGTGACGGCGACCTACACTCCGGTGTCTGGTAAAGTCAGAGATATATCTATCCGCCTGCACATCCGAGGAGATCCTGCCATGAACACTCAACGCCACCCCGCCCTCTACGAGGTCAACGCCCGCGTCCTGCTCCGGCGCCTCGCCCGGGAGGCGGGCAGCCACGTCACGCTCAACGATATTCCGGACACCTGGCTCGCAAACCTTGCCGGGTGCGGCTTTTCCTGGGTCTACCTTATGGGGGTCTGGGAAACCGGGGAGGCCGGGCGCCGGGTCTCCCGCTCGAACGAGCAGTGGCTCGCCGGGTACCGGTGCCTGCTCCCCGACCTTGTCGAGGAGGATATCTGCGGCTCTCCCTTTGCCGTCACCGGCTACCGGCTTCACCCCGAACTCGGGGAGGCGGAGGATCTCGTTCGGTTCCGTGACCGCCTGCACCGGCACGGGATCCTGCTGATGCTCGACTTCGTCCCGAATCATACCGCTCCTGACCACCTCTGGGCACGTGACCGCCCCGACTACTACGTCCACGGCACAGAGGAGGAACGCGCCCGCCGACCGCAGGAATTCATCCGTTTGGACCTTCCCGGAGGCTCGACCGTCCTCGCCCACGGCCGAGACCCCTACTCCGGCGGCTGGCCCGACACCCTGCAGCTCGATTACGGCAACCCGGCCTTGCAGGAGGCGATGGGCGCCGAACTGAAGAGGATCGCGAGGCAGTGCGACGGCCTCCGGTGCGATATGGCGATGCTCATCCTCCCGGAGGTTTTCCGGCAGACCTGGGGATGGGAGATAGAGCCGTTCTGGCCCCGCGCGGTTCGGGAGGTCCACAAAGAGCACCCCGGGTTTACCTTCGTGGCTGAGGTCTACTGGGATCTCGGGTGGAAGCTCCAGCAGCAGGGGTTTGACTACACCTACGACAAGCGTCTCTATGATCGGCTCAGGAACGGAGAGGCCCGGCCGGTGCGGGAGCATTTCTGGGCGGACACGGAATACCAGCGAAGATCCGTCCGGTTCCTCGAGAACCACGATGAAGGGCGGGCGGCGGCATCCTTCCCGCCCGACCGCCACCGGGCAGCCGCCGTCCTCGCCTTCCTCTGCCCCGGTCTCCGGTTCTTCCACCAGGGGCAGTTTGCCGGGCGGCGGAAGAAGGTTCCCGTCCACCTCTGCCGGTGGCCGGAGGAGCCGGCCGACCGGGCCATAGGAGAGTTCTACCGGAGGCTTTTTACCTGCCTGCGCCTGCCGGTGTTCCGGGACGGTGATTGGCGGCTCCTCGACTGCAACCCCGCCTGGGAGGGAAACCCGTCTCACGACGGGTACATCGCCTTTGCCTGGGAACACGGAGGAGAACGCTGCATCATCACTGTCAACTACGCCCCCGACCGGGGCCAGTGTTACGTCCCGTTCCCGTGGGCGGATCTTGCGGGGAAGGCGGTCCGGCTCAACGACCTCATGGGGTCGGCGCGGTACGACCGGGACGGGGGAAGCCTCCTCTCTCCCGGCCTGTACCTGGATATTCCCGGATGGGGCTGCCACGTCTTTGAGGTCGCGGGAGAGTGACCGCTCCCCTTCAGGGGGACGGGGGGATCTCCTCCACCGGGAACTGGACCTCGGTCAGGAGTTCGTCCTCCAGCACCTCTGCGGGGTCGTTGAGGTAGAGCTCCCGCGAGGGGCCGGCTGGTGCAAGGCCGTGCTCACCCATGTAAGCAAAGAGCCGTTCGTAGGCCTTCCCGACGCCGGGATAGGGGCCCGTGTGGAGCACCGAGAGGAACCGGCCGCTCGGAAGGGTCACGACCTCGACGGCGGTTCCGTCGAGGTTGACGGAACCGGTGATCGGGATCGCCACCTCGATAGCCGCGTCCGTCTCCTGGTACTCCTCGTCGTGGCAGATGAACATGATCGGCCCGGTCACCTTTGCAGCAGGCTTCCGCCCTTCTGCAGGAAAGATATCAGCGCAGAGTTCCCCGATCAGTCTCGGGATCGCTTCCTGGTAGACACCCCGCTCCCGGCGGGAAAGCGCCCGCATGGCAGGGATATCCTTGATAACAGGTTCGGTAATCGACATACGAAATCCTCCGTTCAGTGGGTCCTGCGTCCGCAGGGCCTCTGCAATCGCATGCAGCCGTCCGATCTCCTGCTCGGTTGCAGCGAGACGCCGTGCAAAGTGCTCCCGGATCATCGCGGAATCGCCGCGTTCCCGTGCCCCGAGAATGGCGTCCACCTCGGAGAGGCCGAACCCGAGCCAGAGCAGGTGCCTGATATGAATGCCCCGCTCGGTCTGGGCGAAAGTGTAGTAACGGTATCCCGTGCAGATGTCTCTTGCCGCGGGGACGAGGAGCCCCCGCTCGTCGTAGAGGCGGAGCGCTTTCTGTGAGAGCCGGGTGATCCGCGAGAACGTGCCGATAGGGATCTGGTCGACTGGCATGGATACAATCCACCTGTTGGCGTCGCCGGGCAATAGACGATCGGAGTCTCCCCTGGGGGAGAGTTCCTGCCCGGCAGAATAGCTCCCGGTTGGACGGTGTCCGGTGTCAACCTTCCGGAACGGCTCCAGGCAGGCCGTGCCCGGAGGGAGAGTCCGGGCTCCTCACCACTTCTGAATGAGGGAGAGAAGCATCTTCCTGACCTGGGTGGTCAGTTCACAGGAGGGGTTTATCTCAAGCGCCTTGTCGGCGCACGCAAGTGCATGCCGGTACATGCCGAGGTGGTAGAGGACACTGCACTTCATACTCCACCCGGCGGCGTACTTCGGATCAATTGCGAGCACCTGGTCGAAGCATTCGAGGGCTTTGCGGTACTCCCCAAGCGCATACAGGGCGCCGCCCTTCAGGCTCCAGACCCGGACGGTCCCGGGATCGTCGACAATGGCGTGATCGTAACAGGCGATGGCGTCCTCGTGCCGGTGCTGGAGGAAGCGGGCGTAGCCGAGATCGGTCCAGGCCGCCACAAAATGAGGATCAATCGAGAGCACCCGTTCGTAACAGGCAACTGCATCGTCCAGCCGGTGCATCGCGACGAAGATGCCGCTCCGGTTGTACCAGGCGACCGCAGAGTTTGGATTGAGTTCCAGGGCGCGGTCGTAGCAGGCGAGCGCCTCCTCGAGCCGGTTGCGGCGCCGGTGAAGCATGCCCCGGGAGACCCACGCCGGAGCAAATTCAGGGTCAATCGAGAGTGCTTTATCCCAGCAGGCAAGCGCATCCTGATCCCTGCCGATGAGATCCAGAAAGACACCCTTGTTGTTCCACATCTTCACGTTTGCCGGATCATCTTCAAGCACGCGATCAAAGCATCCAATAGCCTCGTTGAATCGCCCTTGCTGGGCGAGGGAGACCGCTTTCCTGCTTACTGATGTATCTGTGCCGGTGCCGTCACGCCCTTCGGGATCACTTTTGCCGAAGAGTTTTCCCGTAATACTCATGCCGGACATTCCCCCCGTGGTCACGCTACTGGTAGCAGGCATACGATATAACCGTTCCCCCGCTCCCGGCGGTGATCAACGGAGGAAGCGGTCTTCAGGAACGTCCAGTCTCCCCGCCCACAGGGGATCGCGTCGACCGGGGGGCTCGGCGCCGTACTGCCGGGAGCAGCCGCGCCATCCGTCTCGCCCCTCCTTCCCGGCGGAGCTCGGTATGCACCCGGGCATGGCAGATGCCGCACAGCGTGGTAAGGTTAGCCGGATCGTCGTTCGTGGGGTCGCAGTCGAGATGGTGAATGTGAAGGTCCCGTTCACCGCCGCAGATAGTGCACCGTTGCCCGTCGCGATCCAGGATCGCACTTCGGACTGCTTTCCATCCTGGAAGGGCATACTTCTCCTGCGCCCGGATGTAGATCGAGAACCGTTCGCAGTAGATAGTGCCTGCGGTCCTCATGGCGAACGGGCACTGGTAGCAGAGTCGGCGGAAGCCGTTCCGGTCAGGACGATCGTTGCAAAGGGGGTCCAGGGAACGGTCGAACGCGTCCAGGCACAGCTGGAGATCGGTGCTCACGGTCAAAAGAAGGTAGGTTCCAGGACGGGATAAGGATGGGGTAACCCCCATCCCGTGGATCACGGCGGTGTCGGGACGGGTGTCGCGGGGGCCACAGACGTCCTGCTCTGGTGCAGGACAACACCAGCAGTGTTCCGGATCTCAATCTCGATTGCCGCGCCGTCCGAGGGGTCCTCCCGCGGGACGACGATCTCGATGGGGTTGCTGCGAGAGATATTCTCGTACCGCACGTCCTCCCGGGTCTCGATCGTCGTGCCCCAGGAGACATCCCGCTCGATCGTGTGGGTCACGCTGTAGGTTGCCGCTTCATCGGTGTTCGGGATGAAACGGAACTCTACACGGTCTTCGTAACCGGAGGTCTCGCTCCGGAACTCCGTGGCCGCCTGCTCCGCAAAAGACTGCTCTTCGCCGGTGCACCCGGCAGAGAGCAGCACCGCCGTGAAAAACAGGCACATGAGAATCAGGCGCGTTGTCGTTGTAGTCATCATTACTGCCTCCTGTCCGGCTGGCGCCCATGCGGGCCGGTGCGCCCGCGGGCATATGCCGTGAACAGGGAAATATTGGCACCGGGACGTTAAAATTGGTTTTGCCGGCGTTCTGGCAGAACCCGGAGAGACGACAGGACATCACCCCTTCTTCTCCTCCCGGTAAGGGATCGGGACGTAGGCGACCGATGGGCGCCGGGCCATCGCCTGCGGGAAGAGATCCATCAGCCGGTAGATTCCGGCGAGCATGCCTGAGGTGACGGGGAGACCGAGTTCCCGTGCCTGTTCGAACGTGATCGGGTAATCGTGGGTCCACGTCCCCTCCACAAGCAGCCGGGAGAGGCGATCCGCCCTCCCGGCATCCATTCGGTCTCCGAGCAGGCCAGTCACGAACTCCCGCATCTGGTTCTGGGCTTTTGAAGCGATGTCGACCAGGATGAAGGTCTCGTCATCGATCTCCTCCGGGGGTTTCAAACGTGGAACCCGGAGGATTGACGCTGCCGGGTACTCCCCGATCCGGGGGTCGACCGGACCGAGCACGGCATTCTCGTCCATCACCACCTCGTCGGCAGCGAGGCAGAGGAGCGTCCCACCCGACATGGCATAGTGGGGGACAAAGACCGTCACCTTTCCCTTGTGGCGCCGGAGCGCCATCGCGATCTGCTCGGAGGAGAGGACCAGGCCTCCGGGGGTGTGGATGATGAAGTCGATCGGCATCTCCGGCTCCGTGAGGCGGATCGCCCGGAGGATGTCTTCGGAGTCGTTGATGTCGATGTAGCGGTAGAACGGGATACCCAGAAACGCAACCCGCTCCTGCCGGTGGATAAGGGCGATGACCCGGGTCCGGCGCTCCACCTCCAGGTCCCGGATCGCCCGCAGGCGGCGGGCCCTGGTCACCTGCTGCTGGACGATCGGCACCGCGAAGAGGAGGAGAAGGATGGCAACGAGGAGCACGGTCCAGATATCGGGCATACCGGGAGCGTAATGCATACACCACGTAAAGAACGTTCGCCCGGCTCCACCAGCCGCGGAGTAATAGCCGCAGGATCTGCTGACAATTCCTCTTCAGGGGGAGAGGAACTCATCGATAGACGCCTGCCGGGTGCGCCCGCCCTCCAGCGTCGAGAGCCTGATCCCGAGGAGCCGGACGTCTGTGCCGTTGAGGAACGGCAGGAGCAGGGCGGAGGCAGCCCGCCGGATCACCCCGGGGTCCGCGGTGAACCGCGGGAGCGTCCGCGACCGGGTATGCGTATCGAATCCGCGATACCTGACCTTGACCGTGACGGTCCGGCACCGGAGACCGTCGGCGGCAAGTATCTCCGCGACAACATCCGCAAGTTCGGCGAGGGTTCCCGCGAGGATTGTGGGGTCGGCGGTATCCGCTTCAAACGTCGTCTCCCGGGAGACGGATTTGCACCTCTCCCTGCCCCGGACCTCGCCGTCATCGATGCCCCGGGCGAGGCGGTGCACCCGGACGCCGGGTCTCCCCAGCCGGGCGACGATCTCCTGGACGTCGCGGCCCGCGAGGTCGCCGACGATCAGGATGCCCATCTGCCGGAGGCCTTCACCGGTCTTCTTCCCGATCCCCGGGATCTTCTCCACCGGCAGGGGGCCGAGGAATTTTGTAACCTCGTCCGGGCGGACGATCGTCAGCCCGTCGGGCTTCTGGTAGTCGGAAGCGATCTTCGCCACGACCTTGCCCGGAGCGACGCCGACTGAGCAGGTGAGCCCGGTTTTTTCGCGCACCTCCCGCTTGATTGCCGTGGCGAGCGATTCTGCCGCGGAGAAACTGCCGGCACCGCTGACGTCGAGGTAGGCCTCGTCGATGCTCACCTGCTCGATGCGCCCGGCGTGACAGGAGAGGACCGCCATGATCTCTTCCGAAACTCTGACATAGAGCGGGCGGTCCACCGGGAGGTAGACGCCGTGCGGGCAGAGGTCGAACGCCCGGGAGATGGGCATGCCGGAGTGGACCCCGTAGCGGCGGGCTTCATACGAGCAGGTGCTCACGACCCCGCGGCCCGCCCCTCCCTTCGGGTCGGCGCCCACGATCACCGGCCTCCCGGCAAGGGACGGGTCGCGGCGGACCTCGACAGAGGCAAAGAAACTGTCCATGTCCACGTGCATGATGATCCGGCCGGTTGTCACTTTGTGAAGTCCCCCTCCCCGGTTTCTTACGAAAGTGTTGGAGGTCCGGCGATATAGGGGGTTTGGTGGCGTGGGGCGAAAGTGCAGGGTTGAAAGAGGGTTTGCACGGGTGCCGGATATGGGCCAAGAGCGGCTTCCTCTGATCATACCGGTAGTGACCATGTGAAAGCCCAAAAACGGATTTCTACAGCAGATGGATATGTTAGATCCGTGGAAAATGCCCATTCCTGTGGATCGTGGGGGTATCGCCTCGCACTGCCCCCGCCCCCCGGGGCGGGGGAGGAGGCCGGAGGCCGGGTGGGGTGGGGGTCACAGGCATAGCCTTACGGGGTAGAGACAGGGGAGGGGGGATGCTCCTCCCTCCCCGTCACCCCCACTCCAAACGCGATATCCCCTCGGAAGCTGTTTTTGGGCTTTAACCTCGTATCTTACACTTACCTTGATCTCCAGACGCCCCGGCATGGAGCATCTCTGCAACAGGGGTTTCGCCCACCAGCCCACGCGCCCCACCCCAACCCCTGCGCGCCTCCCGGTGACCGGGGCGGGCATCCCGGCGGCCGGAATAACCGATGATGCGAAAAAGTCACTGAAAATAAGCAAACTTCGTGATACAAATATAAAGCCTCATAAGACGTGGGCGAGTGAGAACCACTCGCTCCACCTTCTCCAGCTGATCGGCAGGAATGTTTGCGATCGCGGGACTATGAGGACGTGCAAATAAAAGGGGTAATGGAGTTGTTTACCGGGCCGGAACGATGAGCGAACGCTCACCGGCGGGCATAAACTCGCGGATGGCACCCTTCGCGAACTCGCGGCGGGGCTCGGCGAAGTCGAACCTCAGCGCCGGGTCGGCGAAGCAGACCTT